>OMEK01000004.1_pt1 | contig 210863 bp, 156 predicted proteins | sample 1645351 | NCBI WGS metagenome assembly OMEK01 (sample SAMEA103958146, study PRJEB25191) | human gut metagenome
CGCCCGGCGTGACGCCAGCTTTCTTTCGAGAAAGCCGGGCAAAGAACTTCACTTGATTCGCCAGACCGTAAAGATTCTCTCATTATGAGGAACAGAGCCGCCAAAGCCTCACAATTCCGTCGTCAAAAAATAAATTCGGCGAACAGACTTTTTCGTGTCATAATCTGTATGGCTCCGCGAAACTATCGGAGTTCTTTGTTCCACTTTCTTACAAGAAAGTGGAGAAAAAAAGAGGTACGCATAAGAGCGCACCTCTTTGGATTCGTTATAAGTTAAAGACCTGAAATCAGACGGATATTACACCAAACCCTGAGCGATCATAGCGTCTGCGACCTTCTTGAAGCCGGCAAGGTTAGCGCCCATAACGAGGTTGTAACCGAGATTGTATTCGTTAAGAACGTCAACGATCTGCTTATGAATGTTCTTCATAATGTTCTTGAGCTGAGTGTCTACTTCTTCGGCAGTCCAGCTGAGTCTTTCGCTGTTCTGAGACATTTCGAGACCGGAAACCGCTACGCCGCCCGCATTGACAGCCTTGGAGGGACATACAAGAACGCCGTGTTCCTGCATATACTCGAGAGCTTCGTTGGTGGTGGGCATATTGGAAACCTCGTTGACGAGCTTAACGCCCATTTCGACGATAGCTTTAGCGTCTTCGATTCTGATTTCGTTCTGCATTGCGCAAGGCATATAGATATCGGCCTTAACGTTACCCCAAGGCTTCTTGCCGGCAACGAATTCGCAACCGAATTTGTCCGCGTAATCCTGAACCTTGTTTCTGCCGCTTGCGCGCATTTCAAGCATATAGTCGATCTTTTCGCCGGAAACGCCGTCTTTGTCGTAGATGTATCCGTCGGGTCCGCTGAGAGTGAGAACCTTACCGCCGAGTTCGGTGATCTTGAGAGCGGCGCCCCAGGCTACGTTACCGAAACCGGAGAGACAGAAGGTCTTGCCTTTAATGGTGTCGCCCTGATGCTCGAGAACTTCGTTGAGGAAGTAGGTTGCGCCGAAACCGGTAGCTTCCGGTCTGATAAGGCTGCCGCCGAAAGAACGGCCCTTACCGGTGAGAACGCCGTTTTCATAAGCGTTTCTGATACGTTTATACTGACCGAACAGATAACCGATCTCTCTTCCGCCTACGCCCATATCGCCTGCCGGTACGTCAACGTCCGGACCGATGTGACGATAAAGCTCGGTCATAAAGCTCTGGCAGAATCTCATGACTTCCGCGTCGGACTTGCCGGCGGGATCGAAGTCGCTGCCGCCCTTGCCGCCGCCCATAGGAAGGCTGGTAAGGCTGTTCTTGAAGGTCTGTTCGAAACCGAGGAACTTAATGATGCTGAGGTTGACGTTAGCCTGGAAACGAAGGCCGCCCTTGTACGGACCGATAGCGGAGTTGAACTGAACTCTGTAACCACGGTTGACGTGAGGCTGTCCCTTGTCGTCCGTCCACGGAACTCTGAACATAATCTGACGTTCGGGTTCTACGAGACGCTCGAGAATGGCGTTCTTTCTGTAAAGCTCTTCGTTTGCTTCGACTACCGGAGCAAGAGAGGTAAGAACTTCTTTAACGGTCTGCATAAATTCGGGTTGTCCCGGATTCTTGGCTTCCGTAGCGGCTATAACTTCATTAATGTAGTTAGACATGATTTTCCTCCACATATTTAACTGGGACCGCCCCTTACGGCTATCCCGCTTATCAACTGCAATTATATTTGTTCGTCCCGATAAAGTCAAGTAAAATGCGGAAATCCCGCGTTGTTTTTATTGCGTGGATTTAAATCGTTAGTGCAATAGCGTTAAGATTTGACTTTAATTTCACAAATCGCCGCTTTCGTTCCCGTCGGCGGATTTTTCCTCACCGAGAGGCTTTACGGCTTTGCTTACGGGGACGAAAACGCCCGCACCGACCGCTCCGCCCGCAAGAGCCGAGAAGAGCTGTACGATTCCGTACCGGATCTTAAGAACGGCTACGCCTTTCTCGGGAATTCCGATGAGCTCGAGCATTATTCCCGCGACGATAAAGCTCATATACGCCCATTTGAGCGCGGAACCGATTATTATCCCTATGACTACGCGTACGGCAAAAGCGGGAACCTTCCCTCTCGAAAGCTTCTCCGCATAGTAAAGTCCGAGTACGAAAAGAACGTTTCCTATCGCTACGAAAGGCATAAGCTGAGGCTGAGCCATATGACCGGTGATAAATCCCATCACGGGCGTAAGACAACCTACGATAAGTCCGCTTTCTACGCCGGCAAGCAGAACCGATACGCACAGAACCGCGTTGATAAGACTCGCGCTGAAAAAGTTGGGCGGAAGCGCGGGAACGGCTCGTCCGAGCATATCTCCGAGATACTGAAAAAGCGTTACGAGCGCAAGCATTATCGCAGTCCTCGTAATAAAAGCAGCCGTTTTGTTCATTCGTTTGTCCTCCGTGAGTTTATTCCTTCGGTTCAGGCGATTTTCGTCCGGACTTCGGTTTCCGCGAAAATTCAATCGCCTCCGAAACCCTCGCCGGAATCATTATAACATAAAAAAAGCCTTCCCGACTCGTTTTTTGAATCGGAAAAAGCTTTTTTATCGGAAAAATCGATTCAGCGCGCTAAATCACGGTATAACCCTCGGTCCCGCGGATAACCCGAAGAACGTTCTCTTCCTCGAGAGTCTTTACGTTTATATAGACGAAATACTCGTCCTTTCCGTCCGCGCATTCGAATTCGTAGCAGAGTATTTCCTTATCGCTTTCAGGTATCAAAGCAAGAGAAACCTTCTTTATCGTTAAATTATCGGACAGACGTTCGCCCGCACGGTCGGCTCGGTTCTCGGGAAGGGAAAGATCCCTCTCCGTATGGTTGACGACGTATCCGTAGCCCTCCAGCCCCGTAACGCACGAGCGAACCGTATCTATCGTTACTTTCACGAGGTCGGGATAGATTATTATTCCGTCGTCGGTAACGGGACAGAGATTGACGTAAACGTAGCCTTCGACGGACTTGCTTACCCATACGGGCTTAACGTCGTAACCGGCTTTTTTACAGAATTCTTCGGCTCTTGCAAGACAAGCCGCAGTATCGAGTGCTTCATCGGCAGTTTCCCTTTCCGCGTAACCGTTGAGCTGCACGACGTATCCGCCGACAGCCGTCGTATCGACGGTAAATTCTCCCTCCTCCGCACTCACCGAAAAGGAATGAACGAGCATTCCCTTTACGTTAAGACTGTTGACGAACCGGACGTTCCCGATTTCGCAGCCCGAAAAAAGAGAGGCTATTTTTGCTTTGAGGGCGGACGGCTCGAAGGTCTTTCCGACGAGCTTACTCTTCCCTTCCGTCCTTCCGTCGGAAAACGGTCCGTCGTAGATGAGCCTCGGATATTCGAAGGTTTCGTCCTCCTGCCCCGTGGAAAAATCTCCGTTGATCGGAAACTCGGACTTGCCTTCTATCGTACCCGACAGAGATATATCCGACGCCCCCGTAACCGTCTTGTCGAGATTTTCCTTGAGGACGGATACCGTTTCCTTCATTTCGTAAAGAGCAGCTCTGTCTTCGGAAGATAAAAAGCCTCCAGAACCGAGCTTCTTCAGAAGAGTCTTCGAATAGTCGGAAATCTGATTTATAAACTTTATCGCCGCGCTTATATCTTCCTTATAAAAAGGCAGCAGCGACGCGTAACTCTCCGCAGCCTCTCCCTCCATAGCCAGTTTCAGAAGAAGAGTCCGCTGAGTTTCCGCGGAGGACGAAACCGCAGCCTTACCGAGATTTACTTCGACGTTCTTTACCGCGTCCGCAAGCCCGTAAAGACTGCTTCTGTACTGGTTTTCGAGCGCGGTCGAATAAAGCCCGACCGTCCTCTTACTGCGATTTTCCCTTTCGTTGAACCCGACCGCAAGCACCGCGGTCGAAACTATTCCGACTATCGCGACGCAGACGGCTATGATAAGCCAGATTCTTACGGTTTTTTCGCTTTTTTCAACCTTTTCGCTTTTTTCGGGATTACTTCCGAATCCGATTCTTTCATTCATTTCCATACGATTCCTCCGTCAATCAGGTGCAGAAGACGTGCTTGCCTATCGTAACGACGACGGGACGGCTTCTTATCCATTTGTTCGTAGCGGTCGAGGGATTGTAATAATACACGCAGCCGTAGGTGGGATCCCAGCCGTTAAGCGCGTCCTGAGCCGCCCTTAAACATTCGTCGTCCGTTCCGAGATTTATCTGTCCGTCGTCAACCGCCGTAAAAGCTCCCGACTGATATATGACTCCCGAAACCGTATTCGGAAAACTGCTGCTCTTTACTCTGTTCAGAATCACCGCGGCTACCGCTACCTTGCCTTTATACGGCTCTCCCCTCGCCTCGCCGTAAACGCACCTCGCTATCAGATACAAGTCGTTTCCGCTCGCGTTCCCCGAGGACGACGAGGAAGAAGTCAAGGTTATTCCCATAGCGGCGGCGGTTTTCGCTCCGACTATCCCGTCCGCGGCAAGTCCGTTCTTCCTCTGGAAATATCTGACCGCGGCGACCGTCTTGCTCCCGTATATCCCGTCTACGCTCCCGCTGTAATAACCCCAGTTTTTGAGCTTGGTCTGTACCTTCCTGACAAGCGCGCCCGAGCTTCCCTGCCTGAGAGCGGCCGCTTCCGCATTCCCCCACGAAATAAACGCCGCCGAAACCAATACCGCGACGAAACCCAGCGCGATAAACACGGCTTTGAATCTTTTATTCATTCATGACCTTCCTTTACGGACCCGAGTCCGTGGTTTTTTTGTCTTTTTTACCGATGATTCCCCTTTTTCCGTTAAGTATACCGCCCCGAAAAATTCTCCCTTCCTCGGAGCGGACGAAAATTCCCGCATCTGTCGCAACGAGAGATTTACGGATTCTACGGGGATTTACGAATTCTATGCTTATGAATTCTACGCTTACGGATTCTGCGGGGATTTCCGTTTTTATGGAGATTTACGGATTCTGCGGGGATTTCCGTTCTCTATACGCGAGATAAGCAAAAGCACGGCGCTTTATTTCACGAAACGATACAAAACGCAAGCCTTTTTTATACGTAAATCATTGACAAACGCAGACTTCTATGTTAAGATAGTTGATGTTATTGGCACTTTGCCAAGATATTTGGCGCGCAATTCACCCGAATATCGGCAAAAATTACCGAAAAGAAATTATGAGAGAGGTCCAATCATTATGCTCGATAAACAGTTTCACCATCGGTTAGGCGATAAATTCGACTTTTTTATAATGAATTTCAGATACTTCGTGGCTAACCCCATAAACAGAGTCCTTATAGCCGACGGAGTTAAACTCTTTATGCTCAATACCTCGCTCAGAAGAGCCCTGGGCACTATGCTTAAAATAAACAACGGGGAAGGTCAGTGCAGCCTCTGCGACCTCGCGACCAACGCGCAGCTCGACCGCTCCCATACAACCAAAGCCGTCATAGAACTGGAAAGGCTCGGATTCGCAAGAAGATTCAATAAGAAAAACGACAAGCGAGTCTACGTCGAACTCCTCCCCGAAGGAAGAGAATTCGTTATTCAGGGCGACGCTATGTGGGACGAGGTTCAGACCAACTACTTCGGCAGATGCCTTTCGGACGAGAAGCTCGAAGAACTGGACGAGCATCTCGGAAAGATCATCGAACTCCTCTCCGAACTCGACCCCGAAAAATGCGACCTCTCCTGCGTGGAGAATTTCAGAAAATAAACCCCGATCGTAAAACAAATCCGGCAGCAACGGAGAAATCCGTTTTCTGTATATATTTCTTTATACCCATTTATTAAGGAGGAACCCATGAAAAACCAGAAAATCACAGTTGTTCTTATGCTGTTGGTTCTTGCGCTTCTCGTAGGATGCAGCTTTACCGCCCCCGCGGATAAGCCCGAGTCCGCCGACAAAACCTTACAGATAAGACGAATCGACAAGGAAAGCGGATTTACGCTCGCCGATTCCGCCCGTAAAGACGCAGCGGAAAACGTCGTTATCGTCAACTCCGACGACAAGGTTACCGTAATCGTCGAGGTCGGCGACGGTATCTCGGCGGAATACCTCCGCGGCTCCTACGCAAGCCTCGCGGAGCTTTATAACTCCGAAAAGGGCGCGGCTCTCGTCGCGGAAATGAATTCCGCACGCGAAAACGCTATGCAGGCCGTTGCCGCTCTCGGCGCGGACGTTACCGACTGCGCAACCTATCAGACCATCGTCAACGGCTTCAGCGCGGTCGTCGAATTCGGCAGAATCTCCGAAATCGAAGCTCTTTCCTGCGTAAGAAACGTTGCGGTCGCGGAAGAATACGCTTCTCCGGAATTCACGGTTTCCTCCGTGAACGACCTCTTCGGCGGCGACGGTCTTTTCGACAACAATACCGGTTATAACGGCGAAGGAACCCTCGTCGCAATCATAGACACCGGTATAGATTACGATCACGACGCTTTCCAGAAAGAACCCGAAGTTCAGATTCTTTCCGCGGAAGCTCTCGGAAAGGTCTATAAAAATACCAACGCTTACGCTATATGCGGCGGCTCCGCGGAAGATTATTATATCAGCGGAAAAATCCCCTTCGCTTTCGACTACGCGGACAGAGATACCGACGCAAAGCCCTCAGACCTCTCCGGTCAGACCGTTGACGCGGCTCCCCACGGAACGCACGTCGCGGGTATAGTCGCGGGTAACGACGACGTTATCAAGGGCGCGGCAAGCGAAGCTCAGCTCGCTATAATGAAAACCTTCTACGACGCGGGCGGAACAAACTTCTCGGTCATTCTTCTGGCTCTCGAAGATTGCCTTAACCTCGGCGTAGATATGGCTAACCTTTCCCTCGGCTCCGCCTGCGGATTCTCGGTTGCGCGCGACGACGACGCGGACTTTATGAATCGGGTAATGGATCTTGCGGAAAAGACCGGCCTTTCTCTCTTCTGCGCTTCCGGTAACTACAATACCGCAAATCACGACACAGATTACAACAGCCTCGTTCTCAACGAAAATCCCGATAACGGTATCATAAGCGCTCCCGCTTCCTACCGTCCCACCCTTTCGGTAGGCTCGATCAACTCCCAGAGAAAGCTCGTCGCTAAAATCGACAACGATTCCGAAAACGTAGAACTTCTTTATTCCGTTGACGCAAACGGCAGCGCGTACAGATTCCTCGACGTTCTCGGCGACGAATACGAACGCGTCTTCGAATACGTTATAATCCCCAACGTCGGCAGAGAAAGCGATTACGAGGGAATAGACGTTAACGGAAAAATCGCCGTCGTTACGAGAGGCGAAATCACCTTCACCGAAAAACAGCTCATCGCAGCCGAAAAAGGCGCCGTAGCTTGTCTTATCCTCAACAACAGCGCGGAAGGCTCCAGAGCGCAGATTACCGATTACAGAATCCCCACCGCTATGGTATCCCTCGCGGACGCCGCTCTTATCAGAAACGCGACGGTCAGGAACCTCGTTCTCAACGCGGACAGCGAGCTTTATATCAGAAGCCAGTTCTCCTCTATGGGCGCGATTCCCGACTGCACGATCGGCGTGGATATCCTCGGCGTGGGCGGAAACGTTTATTCTTCCGTTCTCCATTCCTACGCGGCTGCGGAAGGTCTCGAAAGCGATTATCAGAGTATGAGCGGAACGAGTATGGCTTCGCCTAACGTAACCGCAGTTGCGGCTTCCGTTCTTTCTTGCCTCAGACAGAATTATCCCAATCTCACCGGCGCGGAAACGAGAGATATGATTTACGCTCTCCTTATGAGCACCGCGAACGTCGTCGACGACGAGAACGGAAACGCTCTCTCTCCCAGAATGCAGGGCGCGGGCGTCGCAAACCTCGAAAACGCGGTCAATTCCTCCGCTTATCTCGAAGTTACCGGCTCCCCTCAGCCTAAACTCAGCCTCGGCAGCGACGTCGAAAAAGACGGCGTTTATACTCTCCGCTTCAACGTAGTCAACTTCGGAACCGAGGACCTCTCCTACGAGCTTTCCGCGGACGTTTATTCCGAATCCACCTCCAAAGGATACATACTCGGTAAACCCTACGCCTTCGACGACGCGGAAATCGTAGCTTACGCCGACGGAGTTCTCCTCGAAAGCGACGAAATCACCGTTAAAGCAGGCTCTTCCGTTTCCCTTAAAGTCATCGTTACTCTCACCGAAGAGGACAAGGCTTATATGGACCGCTGCTTTACGAACGGCATTTACGTGGAAGGCTTCGTTTATCTCGGTTCCACGAGCGGCGACAGCGACCTTTCCATACCCTATATGGCGTTCTACGGAGATTGGTACGGAGATATGCCCATATTCGACGGCGTTAAGGACGCTTCCGAACAGCTCGACGTTACAGGTCCCTTCTACGGAGTCGATTACGATTACGGCGGAGGCATGACCTATACCGCATACTATAATTACTGCGAATTCCCCTATACCGTGGCTTCCGGTTACGAAAAACCCGCTAACAGCGATAAGTTCCTCGGAATCGGCGAAGAATTCGGTATAAGAGTTATGTTCCTCACCCTCCTCAGAAACATCACCGACTGCGGACTCTATCTCGAGGATTCCGTTACCGGCGAAACCCTCCTCTGGGGCGAGTTCGGCGCGATTCAGAAGTCTTACAGCTATTACGGCGAACAGCCCGTCAACCTCAAAATGGACTTCTCGGACGAAGACCTCATCAACGCAAACAACTTCGGCTTCGCAAACAATCAGAGAATCTCTATGAGAATCTACGGAACCTTCGAAGAAAAGACTACTCAGACGGTCGTCTGGGACTTCTTCGTCGATTACGAGAAACCTACTCTCCTTAAAGCCGAAACCTCCGAAAAGGACGGCAGAACCTTCCTTAATCTCGGCGCGTTCGACAACGGAACGATCATCGCGGCTAAACTCTATACCGAAATCGACGGAAAGGCTTCCGATCTCCTCGGCGGCGCGGTTATTCCTCTTTCCGATTCCTCGGCAGCGGGTACGGATAACTCCTACTCGATCGATATCACCGATTACCTCGCAAATATCAAAGACGGAAAACTCATAGTCGAACTCGTCGACTCCGCAAGAAACGCTTCCTCCTTCTCTATGAACCTCAACGGCTCGGACGAAGAAATCAACGTTATCGACAACGCGGATTCGACTTCCGTCGCCGCAGATCAGATTTCCTCCATATCCTCCGAACCGAGAACCTATTCCTTCGTTTCCGAATACGACGCTTCCAAAGCCGAATTCGAAGTAGATGACGGCGTTCTCGTGGCTTACAACGGCAAGGGCGGAGACGTAGTTATCCCCGATAACCTCGGAATAACCGAAATCGGCGACGAAGCCTTCAACCTCAACGGAACGATTACGAGCGTGGTTATTCCCGAAGGCGTTACCGATATAGGCTCGTCCGCCTTCAATCAGTGCTACAATATGACCAAGGTCGTTCTCTCCTCTACGGTCGAATACCTCGGCTCGGACGCGTTCTTCGGCTGCGTAAAACTCGGGGACATTAACCTCGAAGACGCAAGAATCACCTATTACGCAAGAAAATCCCTCGGCGGAAACCGCGCTATGAAAACCATCACCATCCCCGACGTCGAAGGCGAAACCGTTACTCTCGCGGGCGCGTTCTTTATGAATATGAACCTCGAGGAAATCGTCGTCAACGCAAGACTCGGAAACTGCTCGAGCGAATTCACTCTCTGCCCCGAGCTTAAAAAGATTACCTTCAACAAACCCGTATCCAAGCTTCTCAACAGCTGCTTCAGCTATCTCGACAAGCTCGAAGAAATCAACTTTATGGATACCGTGGGAGAAATCGGCGGTTACAGAGCGCAGAGACTTCCCGTCCCCGGCCCCGCTCAGTACAGATATACCCTCCACTTCACGGCTGTCCACCTTCCCGCGCTTAAAACCCTTAACTTCTACGGCGACGTAAGCGCGATCACAGGTTTTGCCTTCAACTCCTGCGAAAACCTCGAAAACGTTACCTTCTACGGAAATATCCCCGAAAAGAACCTCTCAGCTTTCGGCAACTGTCCGAAACTCAGCGGCGGCTTCAAACTCGGCGAAGGCAACGATAACTATATCCGCGACGAAGAAACCGGAGTTATCTATAACCTCGACTACACCAAGATGTATACTCCCAACAGCTGGGAGGTAAACGGCGAATTTACGCTTAAAGATACCATCACTTCCCTCACCGCAAGAATGTTTGCCGATTCCGAAAAGATCGTCGGCATTCATCAGTGGGAAATCTCCATCGACGATAAGGGCGAAGCGCGTTACGCGGCTTCCATTACCTCGGCAGACAACAAGATCGGAAGAACGGGCTTCACGAAAATCAACCTTCACGAAGGTATAACCGCTATTCCCGACGAATGCTTCTCCAATAACCGTAACCTCGTCCTCGACCTCGGCAATATCACATCCTTCGGCAAATACTGCCTCAGAAACACCGGATTTACCTCCATCGTTCTCGGCGAAAACGTCGAATCCGTAGATTACGCGCCCTGGATCGAATGCAGAAACCTCACCGAACTCTCCGTAAGCGAGAATACCACCGTTTCCGCTTTCTATTACTGGTTCGCGGGTACGGGCTTCACGACGCTCGAGATCCCGTCTTACATAGACGTGTCCGCAGCTAACTATATCTGCCAGTATATGCCGGACGTAACCAGAATCGTCCTTCCCGAAGGAACGACCGGTCTTCCTTATTACTTCGCTCAGTACAGCACGAAGCTCGAAACCGTCGGAAACACCGAAAACATCACGAAAATCCTGACGGCTGCCTTCACGGGCTGCTCCTCCCTCAAGTCCATAGACCTTCCGGAGGTTACCAGCATCGCCACGTCCTTCAACGACTGTACGTCCCTCGAATACGCAAACTACGGCGACAAGCTCACTTCGCTCAGCGGCAACGCTTTCGAAAACTGCACTTCCCTTAAGAAGATTTACTATCCCGCAGGTCTTTCGGTCAGCGTCTTCTCGGCGTTCAAGGGCTGCACCGGCGTAGAAGAATACGTCGTTGACGAAAACAACTCCGTTTACGCAAGCGACGAGTACGGCGCGCTCTATACCAAGGATATGTCCGCTCTCGTCAAGTATCCCACCGCAAGCGAAAACGAATACTATCGTCTTCCCGACTCGGTAACCGCTCTCTCGACAGGAATCTTTATGAACGCAGCGAACCTCGAAAAGGTCGAAATGCCTTCGATTACTTCCATAGCTCATCAGGCGTTTAAGGACTCCGCAGTCAAGGAAGTCGTAACCGGTAAGGTAACCGAAATCGGCGTCGAAGCGTTTATGAATACGAATATCGCGTCCTTCGATTTCGGAAGCGTGGAAACGCTTTACAGCAACGCGTTCAAGGGCAGCAAAATCACCGAAGTTCTCCTTCCCGATTGCCTGACCGCGATAAGCTCCGGCGTATTCTCTTACTGCGACGACCTCAGAAAAATCACCGTCTGCTCCGGCGCGTGCGAATTCCTCTTCTCGTCGGTATTCGAAGGCTGCTTCGATATCGAAGAAATCGTTATCGAGGAAGGCTACGCTTATCTCGCCGAAGAAAACGATATGATAACCAACGTGGACAAGACTCTCCTCTATTACAGCTTCGGCAACGCGAAGGAAATCGTAGTTCCCGAAGGTATCGTGCTTATAGGCGCAAACGCCTTCGCTAACCGCGAGGATCTTAAATCGGTAGTGCTTCCCGCTACCCTTAAACAGATCGGCGTGAAGGCTTTCGTCGGCTGCACGGCTCTCGAAAAGATTACCTTCCTCGGCGAAAAAGCCCCCGACCTCCTCGGCTACGCTTCCGAAGGCAGAACTCTTACCTACGAAAACTTCGTTCACCACATCGAAGACGGTCAGCTCGCGACAGACGTTTACTGCAAAGCCGTAAACGCTTCCTACGACAACTACCTCTTCAGAACCTACTTCAGATCGATAAACGCTATCGGAGAATAATATTCCGATTCGTATCGATTTGAAACAAAAAGGCACCTCTTCGGAGGTGCTTTTTTATATGAAAATTCCCGAATCAAAGCGCAAAAAAATCCCCCGAAGAGCTTCTCCGAGGGATTAAGATTATTATCTTTATATATCCGTCATCAATCCGAATATCCTCCACGATAAACGCGTAAAAATATTTCCGACTGATTTACTTCTTGTTGTTGATTGCGTCGAGAAGCTCGGTCAGGAAATCTTCCTGCGAAAGAGTCTTGCTCGCGCCCGTGTCGCGGTAACGCACGGTTACGGTCTTGTCCTCCTGCTCCTTATCGCCCATAACGAGCATATACGGAACCTTTTCGAGCTGAGCTTCCCTTATCTTGAAGCCCGTCTTTTCCTGACGCTTGTCCACCTCGCAGCGAATTCCGCAATCCTTCAAAAGACCGAGAATTTCGTCGCTGTAATCGTTGTTCCTGTCGGTAATCGGAAGTATCTTGACCTGAACGGGAGCCAGCCACGCAGGGAATTTCCCCGCGTAATGCTCGATAAGAATACCTATGAATCTCTCTATCGAACCGAAACAGACTCTGTGGATCATTATCGGTCTGTGCTTGAGTCCGTCCTTTCCCGTATATTCCGCGTTGAATCTCATCGGCATCTGGAAATCAAGCTGAATGGTTCCGCACTGCCACGTCCTTCCGATGGAATCTTCGAGATGGAAGTCGATCTTCGGTCCGTAAAATGCTCCGTCGCCTTCGTTTACCGCGTACTTGAGTCCGAGTTTATCGAGAGCGTTCCTGAGCGCGGAGGTAGCCATTTCCCAATCCTCGTCGCTTCCTATGTGATCCTCCGGCATAGTCGAAAGTTCGACGTGATACTTAAAGCCGAAAAGCGAATAAACTCCGTCGATAAGACGCGCAACGCCCATTATTTCGTCGGTAATCTGCTCCTCCGTCATAAAGATATGCGCGTCGTCCTGCGTGAAGCAGCGTACTCTCATAAGCCCGTGAAGCGCGCCCGATTTCTCGTGTCTGTGGACGAGTCCGAGTTCGCCTATCCTCATCGGAAGGTCCCTGTAAGAGCGCGGCTCGCAGTTATAGACGAGAAGTCCGCCCGGACAGTTCATCGGCTTTATACAGAAGGTCGTATCGTCGATTTCCGTCGTATACATATTGTCCTTATAGTGATCCCAGTGTCCCGACTGCTCCCAGAGAGCCTTGTTGAGCATAATGGGCGTGGAAATCTCGACGTAGCCCGCAGCAGTATGGACCTCTCTCCAGTAATCTATGAGAACGTTCTTGAGAACCTGTCCCTTCGGAAGGAAGAACGGGAAGCCCGGACCTTCGTCCATTATCCTGAAAAGTCCGAGTTCCTTTCCGAGCTTTCTGTGGTCGCGCTTCTTTGCTTCCTCCATACGGGTGAGATATTCGTCAAGCTCGGTCTTGTTCGCGAAAGCCGTTCCGTAAATACGGGTGAGCATTTTGTTTTTCTCGCTTCCTCTCCAGTACGCGCCCGCAATCGACGTGAGCTTGAGAGCCTTGACCGCAGAAGTATAGGTTACGTGAGGACCGGCGCACAGATCAGTGAATTCGCCCTGCCTGAAAAAGCTTATCGTTTCCCCTTCGGGAAGGTCTTCGATAAGCTCGACCTTATAAGGCTCGCCCTTTTCCTTCATAAAAGCTATCGCTTCTTCTCTCGGAAGAGTAAATCTCTCGAGTTTAAGATTCTCCTTGACTATCTTCTTCATTTCGGCTTCGATTTTCTCGAGATCCGCGTCCGTAAACGCCTCCTCCCTGTCAAAATCGTAATAGAATCCGTCCTTGATCGAAGGACCTATCGCAAGCTTCGTTTCGGGATAAAGACGCTTGACCGCCTGCGCAAGTATATGCGACGCGGTATGACGCAGAGAATTCCTGCCTATCTCGTCCTCAAAAGTATATTCGCCTATCGATCCGTCGTGCATTATTATTTTCATTTTCAGCATCCTCCTGACTGTATTTGATTATATATAAAAAAACACCTTCGACCTTTCGGTCAAGGGTGCGTCTCTGCACGGTTCCACCTTGTTTTTAACTCCAATCAAGCCCTTCTCGCGGACAAACGGCACGCTTAACGGCTCCAAAAAAGCCTTTTCGCGCACGGCTCCGGAACGGTCTTCGTCGCGCCTGCTTCAGGGGAAGCTTCCAGCCTCGACTTCCCTTCTCTGTTGAACGGTCTGCGATTACTCTTTCCTTCAACGCCTTATCGTTACCTTCGGCCGAAAGCTTCCGCTTCCGGTCAGGTAAATGGCGGAGAGAGAGGGATTTGAACCCTCGGAACGGTTATTCCCGTTCACACGATTTCCAATCGTGCTCATTCGGCCACTCTGACATCTCTCCAATACGCCGCAATCCCCCGCCATAACAAAACCACGACGAAGAACGCTTACCTATTATATAATATTTTTGCCGTTTTGACAAGACTTTTAAAGCATATATCCCCGCCAATTTTTTCGTTTTTCCCAGCGTGACGCTGAACCCACCGGCTTCGCGACGTCCAAACAATTCTGAAAGTCCGGATTAACAGACAGCCAAGCCTGACGCCAGCTTTCTTTCGGAGAAAGCGGGACAAAGAACTTCACTCGCTTCGCCCGATCTCGGAAATTCTCTCGTTATAAGAAAACGAGTCGTCCTTTATAAGAAAACAAGTCTCTTTACTTTATCGGGCGGACGCTTATCCGATTTACCGTTTTTCCGATAAGTAAATTCGGCGAACAGACTTTTCCGTGTCGGAATCTGTTCGGCTACGCGAAGCTAATGGGTCCAGCGTCACGCCGGTTCTCGAAAGGAAGTGGAAGCAAAAGTAAGTCCGTAGACTCGCGCGGCGTTTCCTTCGGTTATAAGGGTTTTTGCGGCTTCGTTGAGGGTTGCGCCGCTCGTTCGCACGTCGTCGACGAGAATCACGGACTTATCCGCGAAGTCGTCCGAATTTACGCCGAAAACGCCCTTGACGTTAAGGAGCCGCTGCCGATAATTCCTGGTTTCCTGACCTTCGATTTTCCGGATTTTCAGAAGCTCCGACGAAAATGGAAGCCCCGAATCCGCGCAAAGCCTTCTGGCTATAAGTTCGCTGTGGTTGAAATATTTCTTCCCTTCGCGATAGGTCGGTACGGCCGTAACCATATCGGCTTTCCAGTCGAGAGTCGAGAGCTTTCCGAAAAGAAAATCGCCCATTATTTCCGCAAAATATACCTGCTTTTCGGCTTTAAGCCCGAGTACGAGCCGCTTGGAAAAATCGTCGTAAATCGTGACGCACCTTATCTGCTCGCAGAAAATTCCTTCGCATTCGCCGCAGAAAACGCCGTATCCGTCGGGAAGCTGCCGCCCGCAGCGAATACATTCCCCGTCGCCGATAAAAGTAAGCTTTCCGAGACATTCGGGACAAAGCCCGCTTTCGTCCGACCGGAAAATCTCCCGCCCGCACAAAGGACAGGAAAAAATTTCCCCCGTAAGCTCGGACAAAGTTAAAATCCGCTTCTTTATTTTTTCGACCATAGTCCGAATCCCTCCGTTTTAATCCGAATCCCGAATTCCTCCGCACTTGAAATAAATTCTTTCTGCATTTGAAATAATCTTTCTGCGTTTGAAATAAATTTCTTCCTCCGGACTCCCTTCGGAATATTTTTTCCTTCAGACTGCCTTAGGAATATTTTTCTTTCAATTGCGTCCGGAATAAACTTTTTCCTTCAGATTGTGTCCGAAATATTTTTTCCGTGTTTTGGATAAATTTTCCCGTTTTTCGGAATTATTTTTTCCTGCGTTTGAGATAATTTTTCCGTGTTCGGAATTCTTTGTCCGGAATTATTTTTTTCGTTTCGGTCAACGCGAAAAACGAGGATTTTTTACATCTTGCTGCGAAAAAACCCAGCGATTCTTACATCTCGTTCTTACGTCTGAGCGACAGGTATATTCCCGCGGCTACAAAAAGCGAAATCGCGTCCACTACGGGCTGCACGAGCGTACAGCCGTACATCGGACTTATCGCGTCGAAAAGAAACATTATCGGGACGTCTATCACGCCCTTACGCAAAACCGAAACTATAAGAGCCTCCTTAGCCCGTCCCGCAGCCTGAAATTGAATTATCATCGGGTAACACACAGCCATAAGCGGCATAGCCGTTACCATTCTCCTGAGAAAATCCGCCGCGTATCCGACGGTCATCGCGTCCGAAATGAAAATCCCCGCAAGCAAAGGCGCGAAAATCTCGTAAATTATTACGCAGACAACGGCAAAGCCCGCCGATAAAGCCGTTCCGAACCGAAAAATCCTACGCCTTCTGTCCTTATCGCCCGAAGCGAAATTGTATGCGAGAAGAGGCAGAAGTCCGTTGGAAACGCCTATCGAAAAATAAAGCGGAAGCGTATCGAGCTTCTTGACTATTCCCATAGCGGCGACCGCCTCGGTGGAATATTTCGCCATAAAAGCCGACTGAGCCGAAACCGCCACGACCGTCAGAGCGTACTGAACCGCAGACGGAAGCCCGATACCTATTATTCCTTTCAGAGAGGAGGTTACGGAGCGGAAAGAGTCGGGTTTAAGCCGCAAAACGGAATTTTTCCGCCCGAGAATTATGAATATCACGAAAAATACCGCCGAAACCGCGTTCGATATTGCCGTCGCAAGTCCCGCGCCCGTCGCGCCTAAATCCAGATATTCGGGAAGAACGAAAAACGGATCGAGAAGTACGTTCAGAAGCCCGCCCAAGGACAATCCCGCCGAAGCCGCAAAGGATTTCCCTTCCGCGCGGACGAGATTCGCACAGAGAGTGGCCGCGACGTTGAAGGGACCGCCGATTATCACCGTCCAGAAAACGTAGCCGTAAGCCGCCTCCGTCGTATCGGCCTTCGCGCCGCAGAGAGTAAGGATTCCGCCCGAAAAAACCGCGTATATAAGCGAAAAAACCAGAGAAGCCGCAATTCCCGACGAAAAAGCCGCAGCCGAAACCTTCCCGGCTTCGTCGCGTTTTCCTCGGGCGATGAGCCGCGCGATCATTCCCGCTCCGCCTACGCCGAAAAGATTGGAAACGGCCGTGAGCATAAGAAACGACGACGACGCCACCGTAAGCGCAGCCGTCTGCTCGGGCCTGTCCAGAAGTCCGACGAAATAAGTGTCCGCAAAACCGTAGATTATCGCGATGAGCTGTGCCGCGACCGCCGGAAGAACCTGCCGCAAAACCGCTCTCCGGACGGGCATTTCCCCGAAAACGTATTCCGCACCCGAATTCCCGCGATTTTTCATTCCTCAAACCCTCCGACAGCTCCGCCGCCTCCGTATTTTCGTTCCGATTTCCTTACGAACGCAAAAAACGCCCGTACCGAAACTTATTCCGCATTCGGGTTAAATTATAACAAATCCCGCGGCTTTTTGCAACGGAATATAAAAATAATCGGAAACTCCGCGGAAATATCCTCCGTTACGAAAAAAAAGTTTTTTCTCCCAAAAATCGTAATATCACAAAAAAAGCCCCCGACGCCGAAAAAAAATCTTTTTTGAACGCTTTGTCCGAATAAAAAAAGCTTAAAGAAAACCTATCCGACGAATAAATTCCGTCGGACACGAAAATCGGCGGACTCTCCGCATCGGAAAAAAACCGCGGCTGCGGCTTTTCGTCCGTGCGATAAGCTCCGCGGCAGATTCGCGAAAAAAACCGCGACGACAATTCCACGCCCTTAAACGGACCTGCGGATACCTCCGTTACTCCCTTCGTCCGCCCGCCGTGAAATCGCTCCTGCGGCTCATTCGCTCTCTTTTTTCGTTCTGCCTCTTTTTCTTGTTTTAGTCTGAAGATCGGAATTGTCCTCAAGCCCGAGAAGATAATCCGCCGAAACGCCGAAAAAACTGCAAAGCACTATTATTCTTTCGGAATTCGGAAGCGACTTACCGAGTTCGTATCTCGCGATGGTCGCCTGCGGAATCCCGGTTTTACTCGCAAGTTCCATCTGGGAAAGATTGTTTTCTATCCTCAATTCATTGATTCTGACTGCCAAATTTCTATCCATAATAGAATATTATACAGCTATGAAAGGAAAAAATCCCGAGTAAGTCAATAATGAGTTAATTTATAAAAACGACTTAAAAAGAGTATAAAAACATTCGTTTTTTACGGATAAATCACGGTCGGAAACCAACTAAAAAATCAGTATTCGCGCCTCAATTCCCTGCGTCTTTCCTTGCAATCGGGCATAAAACAGGACACGAATCCCCAGAAATCGCTCCCGTGTCCCGAAAAACGCAGATGCGCGATTTCGTGAAGAATGAGATAATCGAGAAGCTCGGGCTTTCTGTGAACCATACTGAAATTAAAGCAGAGCCTTTTCGTCCGGCGGCTGCACGAACCCCATCGGCTCCTCATTTTCCTGACGGTAAATCCGCTCGGGGACAGTCCGGTTAATCCCGCCCAGAAGGGAAGGCGGTCGGAAATTTTCTCGCGGAGAAGGTTTCTCATTCCCGAAAAAAAGACCTTTTCGCGTACGGGAAGCTCGTCGCCGGACAGAACGGTCAGAATTCCTTCGCCGTCCGAAACCGAAAAAGACCGCTTTTTGCCTTCGCGCACGGAAAGTCTGAGCCTTTCGCCGAAAAAACAAAAGGATTCTCCGTCCTCGTATTCAGCGGGAAGATACCGCGGCAGAGCCAGAACTTCGGCGCGTTTTTCCCTTATCCAATTCAATTTCCCCGAGACGAACCTGAAAATCGCTTCGTTCGAAGTGAAAAAAGGCGCGCTGACTTTTATTTCCGCATTCGGGCGGCAGATTCTCAGCCGCAGAACGGATATGTTTTTCCGCGTGATTTCTACCTTGAATCCGCAGATTTCCGCCTCCGAAACTTTATTTTTTCTTACGGTTTTTTTCATTTTATTTTATTCTCCGACGAAACGGAAAATTTTCTTTACGAAATATATTTTTTCTTCCCGAAAACGGCTTTATTTTCTTTTTTTCGGCAAAGGCAGTTCGTCGTACATAGATTCAAACAATTTCGCGATAAATTCTTTATCGTCGACGTCGCCGACAGACAACATTGCTTTCGCGCCCTTATAGGGTATTTCGTAAGACGCGTCGGGCATAAGAGCGACCGCAGATTCGACGGGCTTGACGAGCAATCGGTCGTCGTATATGCCGCCGACTATTTTCCCGCGGTAATATACGATATATTCTCCCATCATCGCTCTGTACGATACGTCCAATCCGGACAATTGCTCCGAAATATAGGCTAAATATTCTTTACTCGACACTGTTGCATACCTCTGTAAAATTTCGTGTTATTCGTTTTTCCGCACATATTATATCATTATTTCCGAGAAATGTAAACACAAAAAAGTCGGTCCGCAATAAAAGACTTACGAACCGACTCGATTGGTGGAGAGTCTGCCAAAATGGTCGAACCTGAATTAAAAGAAAAAGAGTGTTTCGCTCGTTGTATTTGTTTTTCTTCCTGTAAAATTTGCTCCTTATTGACTTTCAGCCGTTCAGGGCTGTCGGTAAAATTATAGGTTATAACGATTTCGTCTTCATACTCCGAATCACCGTAATTCTTGATTTTCTTCTGCTTCAGGAAATCAGGCGTATATTCCTTGTGGTAGGTTATGATGCCGCAGTAAAAGGAATTGCGAAGTATTTTCGAAATGTACGATGCAAACCACCGCTCCTTTCCCAGCGCCGTCAGCCGTCCCGCTTTCTCAAGCTCGTACTGGATGGTTGTTACTCCCATTCCATTCAGGTACATAGCCGCCTGATTTCTTTTGAAAACCAAGCGGCTATGTACGCTATATTCAGTTCGACAAACTGGAATTTGTCATATTCCCATCACATAGATTTGGCAGGGATTCCATTTATCCCATAATGTGGGAAATACTTCAAACTCCTTAAAACCGATAGAAATATAAAACCGATTTGTATCGTCATAGGATTTATATTTCCCCATTTGAACAGTTTTAACCTGTATAAATGAATAACCCATTTCTTTTGCAGCCTTTTTCGCACGGTTAAAAAGTTCTTTTCCGATTCCCTCGCGGTGATATTCTTTTAAGACGCCCATAACCGCAAGCTCAACTGTATCTTTTCCCGTTTCTTTGAGATACAAAAATCCCAAGTCTTGTTCGTTTTCCATGGCACAAAAGAAGACTTTCCCTGCGCTGTCGCGGATATATTCTTCTCGTGCCTCAGGGATTCCAAACCATTCAGGCAGTTCTTCCAATATATTTCTAGTTATGCTCTTTTTATCCTCATCATTTGCTATTTGAATGATATGCATGTCAAAAGTTCTCCTCCACAAATTCCGATTTGTCATTCTGATTTAAGAATATTATACTACGACATTGTGACTGCTTTTATCTCGGTATTTTTACGCCGAAGAAGTCCTTTGCAAAAAATAATACGAACTCCGATTTGTTTTCAGGGTTCGTATTATTTGCATATGGTGGGGACAATAGGGCTCGAACCTATGACCCTCTGCTTGTAAGGCAGATGCTCTCCCAGCTGAGCTATACCCCCAATGGTGACTCCTACGAGAATCGAACTCGTGTTACCGCCGTGAAAGGGCGATGTCTTAACCGCTTGACCAAGGAGCCTTATTAAGTTTTATGGTAGCGGCGGTCGGACTCGAACCAACGACCTGCCGGGTATGAACCGGCCGCTATAACCAACTAAGCTACGCCGCCACATGGTTGCGGGGAGGGGATTTGAACCACCTGACCTCCGGGTTATGAGCCCGACGAGCTACCGGACTGCTCTACCCCGCGTCGCTGCCTGCGTTCTTGCGAATGCTTGTGTATTATAGCACAAGGGAACCCTTATGTCAAGATTTTTTCCCGACAATCCGACGGGTTTGTTTTCATTTTTACACGCCGCCGCATAAGGTTTTTACCGCTCTTTACGGCGTTTTTTGCGAGTCTGTACCCTCCTTGCCTTCATTTTTACCTTTCTGCTTTTATTCTCGCTTTCGTTTTAATTTCCTTGCATTCGTTCTGACTTCCTTACTTTTATTTTAACTCCATACCTTTATTTTTACATTCCTTACTTTTATTTTTACCTCTTACCTTCATTCTTAATTCCTTCGCTTTCGTTTTAATTTCTTTACTTTTATTTTTACCTTCTTTACTTTTATCTTTACTTACTTTTATTTCAACTTATTTATTTTCATTTTCGCGAGGAACGCGACCGTTCCGTCGGCTTCGCCTTTAAAACGGAATTCGTCTTCCCCTTCCCTTGCGGAAAATACGGAAAGCGTCTGCCCTTCTCTGACCTGAGAACGGAAATCCATCTGAAATTCCGAGATTCCGAACTTTCCCGCTTCCTCGAGAGTAAAGCAGTCGGTTACGAATTCGAAATAGCGGGTGTTGTTGAGATGTCCGTTGACGTCGATTTTGCTGAGGCGGATAACCTCGTCGAAAACGCGGGTCCATTCTCCGTCGAAAACGAGCTTCTTGAAATCCGAGCCGAAAGCATTGTCCGTCCGGAAGGGCTGACTGCGGTCGTAGGGAACTTCTCCGACGGGAACGAGCCTCGCCGTGTTTATGTCGAGGACGCACCACTTGGAAACGCCCTGAACCGTAAGATTCCCGCGTTCGTCCGTAATATCGAGGAGCCTTACGAATTCGCAGCCCCGCGGAGGATTGGTCCAGGTTTCGAAAACCGCACAGTCGTCGAGAACGGGCATTCCGAAGAATCTGTACTTCATTCTCGAAAGAACCCAGCCCATTCCGCATCCGGAAAGAGCCTTCGTTCCCACACCGAGTCTTTTGCAATCGGCGGCAGCAACGGACTGAAATACTCTCTGTAAAGAAACGAGCGTCGCTCTGCTCATAAAATCCACGTCGCTCGCGTCGAAAAGATGCGTTTGTTTTAACGAATTCATCGCCTTCCTCCTTCCGAATCCCCGAAAAATCCGCGGGAAATCCGTCCTCGGCGTTGTACGGAACTTCTTCCGTCCGCGCCGACAGGAGGATTTTAGCACACCCGAAAAATTCTGTCAAGATAAATAATTATACAGAATTTCCGATATGATTCATAACTGACGAAAACGGAAAAGTGTAGCGTCCGGAAAAAAATCCGGAGATTTTTTCCAAAAATGAAAAAATATATGGTAAAAATCCACCCATAAATCGGATTCGTATGTTATAATATAAGGTGGTAATTATTTTATCCAACGGAATTGACAGAGGAGCAGATTATGGCTAACGTAAATATCGACGAATTGTGGGACAACATACAGAGCGACCTCGTGCCGGTGGTGCCGGCCGTCGCTTACGACCTCTGGATACAGACATTACGCCCTCTCTGTAAAGTCGGAAACAAACTCATTCTTATGGCGGAGGACGCGGCTACTCAGGCGCTGGTGGAAAAGAGATTCCGCCGGAACATAAAAGACGTAATCGACAGGAATTACTCGGACAAGCTCTCGGACGTACAGGTCATTACGCCGGCGGAAGAAGAGCTTTTCAAGGATTACATAGAAGATCAGGCGGATTTCTCGGACGAGGACGAAAAGACCTCCGCGTTTATATCGAAATATACCTTCGATAACTTCGTCGTGGGAAAATCCAACGAATTCGTAGCCGCCGCGAGCAAAGCCGTTTCCGAAAACCCCGGGAAGCGTTATAATCCGCTTTTTATCTACGGCCCGGCGGGACTCGGAAAAACGCACCTTATGCACGCAATCGGAAACCGCCTCCATTTTCTCCGTCCCGACCTCAGATGTCTTTACGTTTCGAGCGAGCATTTTACGAACAACCTCATAGAAGCTCTCCGCGACAGCAACAAAAACGACGAAATGAAACGCTTCCGCAACAAGTACAGAAACGTGGACGTTCTTATGATAGACGATATTCAGTTCATCGCGAAAACCGTTTCCACGCAGGAGGAATTCTTTCATACCTTCAACGACCTGTATAATATGCAGAAACAAATCGTTATCTCCTCCGACCGTCCGCCCAGAGAAATCAAACCTCTCGAAGAAAGGCTGAGAACGAGATTCGAAGGAGGCCTTATCGCCGACGTACAGCCGCCCGACCTCGAAACGAGAATCGCAATTCTTCAGAAAAAAGCCATTCAGGATAACCTCGACGTCCCGAATAAAGTTCTGGAGCTTATCGCGGACAAGGTTCAGAGCAACGTCCGTGAAATGGAAGGACTTCTTACGAAGGTCGTGAGCTACGCGGCTCTCACGGGAAAACCCGTTGACAGCGAGGACGTTCTCGGAGAAGCCCTGAAAGACTTTCGCGACGACAAGCGGGAGGTTATCACGATAGACAGAATCGTGGACAGCGTTTGCGCTTATTACAGAGTGGACAAGAACGCCCTCATCGGCAAAAAGAAAAATAAGGAAATCGTGGAACCGCGCCAGATCTGTATTTACCTTATAACGGAAATGCTTACAGTCCCGCTCATCAATATCGGACAGTATTTCGGCGGCAGGGATCATACGACCATAATGCACGCGAGAGATAAAGTATCGGGACTCATTCAGGACGGAGATACCAAAGCCGCAGCCGCGGTCAAGGACATAAAGGACAGCATTTTAAGCAGATAAAACCTCGGCTTTCAATCGTCTTTTCCGCTGCGGGAACCGACTCGTACGTTACGGACGATTTTAAGATCGCGATTTCCTCTGACGAAGGAATTTTCGGGAACGGAACGGTCTACGGTCGTACCGGCGGCTACGAAACTCCCCGAACCGACCGACAGAGGCGCGATCAGATTCACGTTGCTTCCGATAAAACACCTCTCACCTATAACCGAGCGGTGTTTTTTCTTCCCGTCGTAATTACAGAATATCACCCCGCAGCCTACGTTCGAGCCGCTTCCTATTTCCGCGTCGCCTATATAGGTCAGATGAGCCGCTTTTACTCCCCTGCCGAGAAGACTGTTTTTTACCTCGACGAAATTCCCCACGCGGCAGTCGTCGCTTATTACGCAGTTTTCCCGCAGACGGGCGTACGGACCTATCGAGCAGTTCCTTCCTATCTCGGAGGAATCTATGCGCGAAAAGCTGCAAACGACGGTGTTTTCGCCTATCTTCGTATTCCCCGTTATCACGCAGTATGGCATAATCGTTGCGGACGGACTTATTTCGGCTTCGGGACTTATATATACGGTTTCGGGCTTGATTATCATAAAATCCTCCTTATAAAAACGGAAAAACTCCGCGATTATTTATACTTCGCGACGAGCGGAAATATAACGGAAATATTCGCCGACGCTTTTTGCGTTGACAAAAGCTTAATATGAGTGTATAATAATAAATCGTAACGTGCAAAAAAAGACTCTCCCTTCGGACGCGGCAAAAAAAACGATGAAAATCAAAGGTACCGTCAATTCAATAATATTCTGCAATAAAGACAACGGCTATACCGTCCTCGATCTTATCGTCAAAAAGAATAAGGAGCCGATAACCTGCGTCGGAAATCTCCCCTCGGTCAGCGAAGGAGAATGCCTCGAGCTTACGGGAGAATTTACGCGGCACAGTAAGTTCGGAGAACAGTTCGTCGTTTCGGAATGCGCCGTCGCCGAACCCGAAAGCGCGGCGGGAATCGAAAGATACCTCGCGAGCGGAGTCATCAAGGGTATAGGCCCCGCAACCGCAAAGGAAATCGTAAAGGTCTTCGGCGAGGACTCCCTCGACGTCATCGAAAATCAGCCCGAACTTCTCGTCGCGGTCAGAGGAGTTTCCAAAAGAAAAGCTCTCGAAATAGGCGAAAGTTATTCCTCGATAAAAGAAATGAAGGAACAGATTATGTTTCTTCAGAGCTTCAATATGACGCTCAATCTCGCCGTCAGAATATACAATATATATAAGGAGAAAACCTCCGAAAGACTCAAAGAGAATCCTTACGTTCTTATAGACGACGTGGACGGCGTAGGTTTTATTACAGCGGACAAAATCGCGCGGAATATGGGGTATTCGCCGACGGGAGAATTCAGAATCCGCGCGGGGATAATTTACGTCCTTCGCGAAAACTCCGAAAAAAACGGAAATACTTATATGTCCGAATCCGAGCTTTCGGAAAAAACCTTTTCCCTCCTCGAAATAGATCCCGAGGAAAACAAAGCCGCTTACGACAGAGTTATGCAGATCCTCGAACTCGAACTTACGATAAGAAGATTCTCCTTAAGCGAAGAAAACTGCGTGGCTCTTTACAGCTGCTATAACACCGAAAAAAGCATTGCTGCCAAGCTTATAAGACTTAAACGCTCGGCTCCTTCCCCGCAAAACGACGACGACCTTATCAGGAATTACGAAAGAATCAACGGGATAACCCTTCATCCGCTCCAGAGGCAAGCCGTCCTCGACGCGGTAAACAGCGGCGTCAGCGTTATTACGGGCGGACCGGGAACGGGCAAAACCACGATTATAAAGTGTATCTGTCATATCTTCCACGCGAGAGGCATAGACCCCGTTTGTCTTACGCCCACGGGAAGAGCCGCCAAACGTATGCAGCAGGCTACGGGCGAAGACGCGAAAACCATTCACCGCGCCCTCGAATTTCAATACCGCAGCGGACCTTATTTCGGAAGAAACGAGGATTCTCCGCTCGACGGAAAGGTATTCATCGTGGACGAGGTTTCGATGACCGATATATTCGTGTTCAACGCCCTCCTCAAGGCCGTAAAGGACGGCTCCGTCCTTATTCTCGTCGGAGATAAGGATCAGCTCCCTTCGGTCGGCGCGGGAAGCGTTCTCGCGGATATAATTTCCTCGGGACTTATAAAGGTCTCCTTCCTCAAACATATCTACCGTCAGGAGGACGGAAGCCTCATTATCTCGAACGCCCACCTCATAAACGCCTGCGAAATGCCCGTCATAAACAACAAAAGTACGGATTTCTTCTTTTTAAACAGAGAAACCCCCGAAGAAATCGCCTCGACCGTCGTCGAACTTACGGCGGAAAGGCTCCCGAAATTCCACGGGAAAAATCCCACGGAGATTCAGGTGCTTGCGCCGATGAAGGCAGGCCCCGCGGGAGTTGCCAACATAAACGCGCGGCTTCAGGCGACGCTCAACCCGCCTTCGCGCGAAAAGGGCGAAATAAGATACGGCGGAACGGTCTTTCGTCTGGGCGACAAGGTTATGCAGACGGCGAACGACTATCAGGCGGAATGGGTGAAAATCGCAGAAAACGGAAGTATAGAATCGGGCGAAGGCGTCTATAACGGCGATATAGGTTTCGTTTCGGAGGTCGAAGGCGCGGGACTTTCCGTTACCTTCGAGGACGGACGGATAGTCGAATATCAGAGAAACTCCCTTCAGGACCTTACACTCGCGTACTGCGTTACCGTCCATAAAAGTCAGGGAAGCGAATTCGACGTAGCCGTTATCGTGATAACCAGCGGCCCGCCTTCCATCATCAACAAGAACCTTCTTTATACCGCCGTAACCAGAGCGAAAAAATCCGTCGTCCTCGTCGGAAACCGCCGCCACCTTTACGGAATGGTCAAAAACAACTTCATCGTATTGAGAAACACTCTGCTCAAACTCTTCCTTCCCGAAGAGGAAAAGCGTTACGAAACATACTTCAGCGACGGAAAAACAACCGAAACTAAATCCGACGCGCAGCCTACGGAGGTCAACAATGGGGATATTCAGTAAAATCTTCCCTTCCGAAAACGAACGCGAGCTTAAAAAGCTCCGCAAAACAGCCGATAAAGTCGTAGCTCTCGAATCGAAATACGCTTCTCTTTCCGATAAAGAGCTTCAGGCGGTTACTCCCGCCCTCAAAGAACGGCTTTCAAAGGGCGAAACCCTCGACGATATTCTTCCCGACGCCTTCGCCGCGATAAGAGAAGCAGCCTTCCGCGTCATCAAGCAGAAACCCTATTACGTTCAGGTTATGGGCGGAATAGCTCTCCATCAGGGAAGAATCTGTCAGATGGCTACCGGCGAGGGAAAAACCCTCGTTTCCACCCTTCCCGCCTATCTCAACGCGCTCGCGGGAAAGGGCGTTCACGTCGTTACGGTCAACGACTACCTCGCGAATTTCCACTGCGAATGGATGGGCAAAATCCACCGCTTTATGGGACTTACGGTCGGAGTCGTACTCCCGAAAATGACCGTCCGTCAGAAACAAGCCTCCTACGCCTGCGATATAACCTACGGCACGAATACCGAATTCGGATTCGATTATCTCCGCGACAATATGGCTATGTCAAAGTCGCGTATTATGCAGAGAGAACTCGATTTCGCGATTATCGACGAGGTGGACAGCATTCTTATCGACGAAGCGAGAACGCCGCTCATTATCTCCGGACAGGGCGACGCCTCTACCGACGACTTCAAACGCTCGGACAGATTCGTCCGCTCCCTCAAGCCCGAGGATTACGAGGTCGACGAAAAGCTCAGGACCGTCCGTCTTTCCGATTCGGGCGTTCAGAAAGCCGAAAAATTCTACGACATAGAAAACCTCGGCGATATCGAAAACACGGCCATAAACCACTATATCAATCAGTCGCTCTATGCCCATACCCTCAAACAGCGCGATACCGATTATATCGTCGAAAACGGAGAAATCGTCATCGTAGACGAATTTACCGGCCGTAAAATGGAAGGAAGACGCTACTCGAACGGACTTCATCAGGCTCTCGAAGCCAAGGAGAACGTCCGTATTCAGGAGGAAAATCAAACCCTCGCGACTATATCGTATCAGAACCTTTTCCGACTTTACAGAAAGCTTTCGGGAATGACCGGTACCGCAAAAACCGAAGAGGGCGAATTCAATTCGATTTATAATCTCGACGTAGTGGTCATTCCGCCCAATAAGCCCTGCGTAAGAAAAGACGAACAGGATGTCGTTTACGGCACGCACGAGGGAAAAATACGCGCGATTATCAGGGATATCAAGGACTGCCACGAAAAAGGAAGGCCCGTACTCGTCGGCACGGTTTCGGTCGCAAGAAGCGAAGAGCTTTCGGCAGACCTTAAAAAAGAAGGCGTCCCGCATACCGTCCTCAACGCGAAATATCACGAAAAAGAAGCCGAAATCGTCGCTCAGGCAGGAAGAGTCGGAAGCGTTACCATTGCTACCAATATGGCGGGCAGAGGAACCGATATCCTCCTCGGCGGAAACCCCGAATTCCTCGCGAAAGAAGAAATGCAAAGGCTGGATTATACCGTCGAGCAGGTCGAAATCGCGTCGAGTTACGTCGAAGGAGACGAGGAAACCCGTAAGCTTCAGTCGCTTTACAGAGACCTCCTCGCAAAATACGAAACCCTCATAAAGGGCGAAAAACAAAAGGTCGTGGAACTGGGCGGACTCAGAATCATCGGTACCGAAAGACACGAGAGCCGAAGAATCGACGATCAGCTCCGCGGAAGATCCGGCCGTCAGGGAGACCCCGGAAGCAGTATATTCTATATCTCCCTCGACGACGACCTCGTAAGACTCTTCGGCGAAGAAAAAATCGCTATGGCAAAAAGACTCTACGGCTCGCTCAGTCAGAACGACGATACCCCCATCTCCCTCGGAATCATCAGCAAAGCCATCGAAAACGCCCAGAAAGCCGTCGAAGCCAATAACTTCGCGGTAAGAAAAAGAGTCCTTCAGTACGACGACGTTTTCAACCTCCAGAGAAACGTTATCTACGCCGAAAGAAGAAAGGTCATAAACGGCGAGAATATCCATTCCGATATAACGGATATGCTCGATTTCTACTGCGACTTCACCTTCGATAAGGTTATGTCCGAAACGGAAAAAATGAGCGACGCGAATATAGCCGAGCTTAATAAATCGGCGGTTTATTACTTCCCGGGAGCAAGCAAGTTCTTCACGGAGGAGGATAAAAACCGCTCCAAGGACGACCTCCGCAAGGAATGGACGCAGACTATCAGGGAGTTTTATAACGAGCGTCGCGAAGATACCCGAAGCATAGGCGTAGACCCCGACGAAATCGAAAGACATTTCCTCCTCCGCAATATAACCACTCTCTGGATGTACCATATCGACAGAATGGACGAACTCAAAGACGTCGTAAGACTTCAGTCATACGCGCAGAGAGACCCCGTTATCGAGTACAAGATACGAGGCTACGACCTCTTCGAAGAAATGCAGCAGGATATTAAGTTCAATACTATAAGATTCCTCCTCTTCACGCCTATTCAGCGCAACCTCAACGCCGATACCGAAAAGAACGATATCCGCGAACAACCCGAAAACGGCGAAAAGGATTTCAACGCGCGCTGTACCTGCGGAAGCGGAAAACGCTATAAGGACTGCTGCGGAAAAGCCGAGTACGAGGAATATATGGAGAAACAAAGAAAACTCCGCCGCGAAGAACGCAAACAGAAACAGTTGAACGCCCGCAAAGGATGAGATTTACCGGACGCAAGCCGAATACGGGATAAGATTCCTTCGGACGCGGACGGAAATCGATTCCGAAAAAGAAAACGAGCGGACGATTAAAACGAAAATAAAGAAAATCTACTGAAAAGGATGGTGATAAATTTGGTACAGATAGAAGATCTCAACAGAGATTTAAGAGAAACTTTGGCTAAATTGAAAGGGATAGGTGAGTCCCTTTGACTTGCCTGAACTGCAAGCCGAACTCGACGAACTGACAAAACAACAACATGCGGAAGATTTCTGGATGGATCAGGGCAACGCGCAGAAAGTCTCTCAAAGAGCAAAAGCCGTCGAAAATAAGATAAATTCCTATCTTTCGCTGGAAAAGAAACTCACGGACGTCGCGGAACTGGTCGAAATGGCGGACGGCGACGAGGAACTTATAGAAGAAGCAGCCGCGGATTTCGAAAAACTTAAAAAAGAAGTCGCGGATCTCTATATTTCCACGCTTTTAAAGGGAAAATACGACGGCTATAACGCAATCCTTTCCCTTCACGCGGGCGCGGGCGGAACCGAAGCGCAGGATTGGGTGAGTATGCTTTACAGAATGTATACGCGCTACGCCGAAAGAAGAGGCTACAAGGTCCGTCTTATGGATCTGCTCGACGGAGAAGAAGCCGGCATAAAATCCGTTACTTTTACAGTTGAGGGAGAAAACGCTTACGGCTACCTCAAAGCCGAAATGGGCGTCCACAGACTGGTCAGAATATCGCCCTTCGATGCGAATAAACGCCGCCATACGAGCTTTGCTTCCCTTGAAGTTATGCCGGAAATCGACAACGATATCGATATCGTAATCGACGAAAAAGACCTGAAAGTCGATACCTACCGCTCTTCGGGCGCGGGCGGTCAGCACGTCAATAAAACCGAGAGCGCAATCAGAATCACGCATATTCCTACCGGAATCATAGTCGCCTGTCAGAACGAGAGAAGTCAGGTCCAGAACAGACTTCAGGCTATGGCGATGCTCAAGGGCAAGCTCATAGAACTCAAAGAGCGCGAACAGACCGAGGAAGCAAATTCCCTCAAGGGCGAAATCAAAAAAATCGAATGGGGAAGCCAGATCCGTTCCTACGTATTCTGCCCGTATACGCTCGTAAAAGACCACAGAACGGGCTTCGAAAACGCGAACATCGTGGACGTTATGGACGGAAACATTCAGCCGTTCATCGAAGATTATCTCGGAAAAATTTAATTCAACGCGCCCGAAAACCCGACAAAAAACGTCGGAAATATACAAAAAAAACGTTAAAAATATGCAAAAAGAACGGCTTTAACTACGTTTCTCATAAGGATATTAACTACGTATGGCACGGCCCGGTATCTAAGGGCGGACAGTTTCAACTGTCCGCCCTATTGGTTTTTTTGTGTATTATGAAACTTCTTCGGGCGCAGGTTTTCATAGCGGAAATCGATGTTGAACTGCTGTATTGCGTGCGGATTTGCCGTGCCTTGCCGTTATTTCGCGGATAATAATTCTCTCTAAAGCTATCTGCACTCATAACTTTAAGTATACCCGAAGAAGATGGCTGCTTCGGCGATGGTCATATAGCCGCTCCGGCAATCGTAGAACTTTTTGAATGTTTCTTTCTGCTCTTTTGGGAAGCTCATTTCAAGCTCCTCGTGATGCCTTGACTCCTATCCAAGAAGTTCTTTCATTTCTTTTGAATTGCTTTGACTGTCTGGTGAATTTATGCTTCCGCGCTAAAGTTCTTGACTATATTTTTCACAGGTTGCACCTCCTGTTAGTACAACAACATACCCCGAAGAGAAGAAGCCCGACATTTTTTCGAAAATAAATCCCGGCTAAAAATTCGGATAGCGGCATAAAATAAAATTAACGGCAGGTATAATTTGTCGTTAAAGGAGAGAATAAAATGGCTCTTTGGCAGGCGATAATTTTCGGAATAATTCAGGGCGCGACGGAATTTCTGCCCGTATCGAGCAGCGGTCATCTGTTTCTGGCAGAAAGCCTTCTCGGAAGCTCGGCGGACATCGGTTTTTTCATATGGCTGCACGTAGGAACGCTCGCCGCGGTGTTGGTGTATTACCGCGAAACAATCGTAAGGCTTATCAAAAATCCGCGCGATCATCGGGTTTTATGCCTGATTATATCGAGCGCGCCGACCTTCGTAATCGCCGCCGTATGGAAGCTTTTTATGCCCGAGGGAACGGAAAAATATCTGCTTCCGTTCGGGTTTCTCGCAACCTTTGTTCTTTTGCTTCTGAATAAAAATAATCCACAGGCAGTCAAATCGATTTCCTCAATGCAAATCAAAGACGCGCTTATCGTCGGAGCCGTTCAGGGACTTGCAATTATTCCCGGGCTATCGCGGAGCGGTTCGACCGTTTCCGCGCTGAGGTTTTCCGGCTATGGGAGGGAGGAATCGGGCGAGTATTCCTTTCTGCTGTCCGTCCCCGTCATTCTCGGAGGCGCGGCGGCGGACGTTTTTGAGGCAGTCTTACACGGGAAATCACTTTTTTCGGGCGGAACGCCTCTCGATTGCGTGAATAAAGCCGTCGGCGTTTTCATTTCGGCGACGGTCGGACTTATTGCGCTCGGAGCTGTGGAAAAGCTCTTGAAAAGCGGGAATTTTCGTAAATTCGCCTGGTATCTTCCCGTTCCGCTGCTGTTGTCGATTTTGTTGTTATAGGGACGGAATATTTACAACCGAAATGGCAAAAAAAAGAGCTCCCCTATAAAGGGGAGCCAATAGTTAACCGTAGAGTTATGCTCCGGGATTTACTGCCGCAAGATCTGCGTTGAGATTGGGAACTTCTCTTTTAACGTCAGTAAAGTAGTTTTCAGCTGCTGTTATAACATAAGTTTTATCATTCACTTTGAAAGTACCTGCTCTTCTTCTGAAGCCGCCGACGAATTTACCAGTGGTGGAATCCTCGTAAACCGAGTTGGAAATAACGGTCACTCCCTCTTCCACAGTGTTGCCCGTAATGGCATAAGTTACATTAACGCTTTCAAGCGTACCTACTATACCGCCTACGTTTCTCGTACCTTTATTGGGAAGCATACCGCCGAGGACGGAAGCCGTAATAATAGAGGTTGCTTTTACGGTATTGCCGCTGATATTGGTTTCTGCACCGCCGATAAAGGCTACCACACCGCCAAGGTCACGGGTGCCGTTGATGATTACGTCTACAGTGTTACCGGTTACGGTAAGCTTTGATCCCGCTCCGCCATTCTGCTGACCGAGGATACCAGCGAGTTTATCGCCTTCACCGTCGCCCGAGGATTCTGCTACGGGGTTATGGCCTGCAATCGTTACTTTTACATTACAGTTTTTTACCGTAAGGTCGGAAGCGTTGCCGTAGGATGCGCCTACGATACCTGCGACACGGCCCATGCCTCTCATATACGCGTCTTTAACGGTAACGCCGTCAATAACGACCGTTCCGCTCTCACAACGGCCGATAACCACGCCGTAGTTCTTGCTAAGCTCTACGTCGCCCGTAAAATTATGGATATAGTTGACCGTGGGTTCGTCAAACTTAAGATTCGTTACGGTTACGTTTGCCTTTACGAAGCCGAGGAGACCCGCTGCGGAATTATTTTTGACTGTGTCAAAGGAAACCGCATTTTTGCTTGTTATGGTCATACCCTTGATTGTGTGACCGTTTCCGTTTATGGTAAGATCCGTGGTAACGTCCACGCTCTTCCACTGATATGCGGAAAGGTTATAGTCCTTGTTAAGAGCTATTTCGCCGCCGTCTTTGATGAGGTTATAAAGCTCTTTGCCGTCGCCTGTTACGCCTTCGTCAGCCCATGTTTTGGTTGCCACTTCGCCCATTACGTTGTAATAAATGGTAATGCTTACGCCCTGATAGGTGACCTTAAGGGTTTTTCTGCCTACGGTAGCCGTATCGAGCCTTCCGTCCACAAGACCTTCAACGGTCAGGCGGGAGTCGGTAAGCGCAATGGTCTGAGGAGCGGGATTACCGCCGACAAAGGAAATCTTTACGGTGAATTCTTTCGCTTCCACTTTTTCGTTCAGCTTATAAGAAGCCGCGGGTGCTTTGGTAAATTCGATGGATTCGACCTTGGAAAGAAGGCCGCACGCCATAAGCATTACCAATGCCATTGCCAATACTGCAACAAGAATGATTTTTTGCTTTTTCATGTTTTTTCTCCTTTTTTGTTTTTTTATGTAATCCGCCGAGCGGTTACAGTTGGTTTTTTTATTTCTCTTTTATGGTGATAAGAAGGTTGAGTACCATTCCGTTTCCGTCGAAAGCCATAACCGTAATATCGTAAAAGTTTTCTGCTTTCGGGGTTTTAATGACTGTAAGCGAAGTAACGCCGGAAAAAGCCTTCAAAAACGCCTGAGTGTTGATCTTTACCGACTTGCCGCCTGCGGCTACTGCGCTCGTATCAATAATGCTTTGCAGCAGGTTGATATTAAGCTCGCGATAGGATGATGACGGATTTGCTACCTGTTCTTCAATGTTGTCTCCCGATAACTTAGTGCACCCGAATTCCCTACCGTTCACCGTTACGGTGATAAGTCTGTTACCTTCTTTAATACGGTTGTTGTCTATCTTGGTTTCGCTTAAGGAGCTTGCGGCTTTGATACTCTCGGAAAGCGCGCCCTCAAGAATTTTGGTTCCCGGCTTAGTCAATTCGAGCTTGGTTGCTGAAGAGATTTGGGTGAACGCGCCCGGCATAACGACTTCGACCGTCGCAGGGATTCTTATGTTCACACCTTCCGCTGCACTGACTATACCGCTCGTTGATGGAACAACCTTCAGATCGCTCGCAAACACAAAGTGCTTCAAATTGGCGCCGTTCTGGATAACGACACCCGAAGCGTTTATGTATGCCGTAGTTTTGATATCGAATTCTTCTACGACTTTTTTAACGGCAGCCTTTACACTTTCGGGGAGACTTTCAGTTCTCGGTACGATCGAGTTAGTGTAATCGCTGCTCTCCGAGATATTTCTCAGCTGGAAAAGCAGATTGGCTACGTTGGTTTTATCCTTGGTATTGAGATAGAGATAACCGCTGACAAGCTCCTCGATTGAGCCGGGCGTGAAATCCGCGTAAACGGAATCGAGTCTGCTGCCGCTCGTGCCGCCGGGAGTTATAAGAGGCTGCTGCGCAAGCTCGATTTTACCTTCGTTTTTGTTGTACCAGAAAGTGGATTGCGTGCCCTTCGGAGCAAAGGTAAAGTTCTTTTCCTCGCTGGAAACGATGGCTCTGACCTCGGGAGCCTCAAGCTTCGTCGCGTCGATACCGTTCGACAGGCAATAGGTCGAGAGAATGGTATTCATGTTTCTTACGTCCGAAACATCGCTGGCGATTCGTCCTTTTTCGATATTGTTCGCCACGTTCGGAATAATCACTGCCGCAAGAATACCGATGATCACGATAACGATAAGCAGCTCGACAAGCGTGAAGCCCTGATTTGTCTTTCTTTGTCTTTTCATTTTTTTCCTCCTTTTCCTTTTTTCCGATACACGACCGGCGTCCGCATGCAGCGCTTCGTTATACACGTTGAATCGCAGCTCTTTTCCGCGACGTCAGCCGTCAAATCGCTATGTGAAATTTTCTTTCACAAATGAAATTCGATTTTTCACGCGATCGAAACGGCGTTCATTTTTGGTTGTCGAACGTCTTTTGGCTCGGATAAGCAGTATTTTCTGCAATTTTCCCCGATAAATTCATCGAAAAATGCCCGAAAATATGAGCACAGACAGTATATCACGGCAAAATCAAGGCTGTCAACTGTTTTTATCCTGTTTCAACCGAATTTCACCTCGTTCACAAATTCGCCTTCAATGGTTCATCTTCGGGACGGTTTGTCCGGGAAGAAGGCTTGGTTAAAGGATTATGGAACGCTTTTGTGAATTCCGACTCCCGCGCCTGTAACGCATTAAGCTTCAAACTAACTCGAAATTTACATAAAAGCCATACAATTATTTAAATAAAATAACGGATTTTCAAACGCTCTTTAAACGACTTTTTGTAATTATAAAAATAATTTAATTAAACGTATATATTATTATATCATAGTTGACGGACTTTTGTTTTTCGTGATAAAAAGAGTTCCTCGGTTCTCGTCTTGAAATGCAATTATCATAATTCATTCATAACTTAACGCATATCTGTCGCAAAAGTCCCGAATTTTTCGAAAAAATTTACAAAACGGCTTATGTGTAAGATAAAAGGCTCTTTTTGGAGCTTAAACGGAATAATTTTTGTTTAATGCGTGAGAAATGTGAAAAAGAGCAACCGAAATCGGACAATTCCGAGAATTTTTCGTTAACTTCCGAGAATGAAAAACTTCACGCTCCCGCGACTTCCGGAATCGGGGAAATTCCTTCGATTTCAAGCGGTTTTTGAACGCTTCGACAAAACTATTTTATTATAAAATCATTTATGCGCGAGTTTGAGGAACGTCCGTCGTTACTTTTTCATCGCGTTAAAAACGTTCGAAGAACGCAAATCCAAACGCCTTTCCGGCAACGGAAAAAAGCTCGAAAAGTCGGATATTTGCGGGATTTTTTCGGCGTTTTCGGCAAATCCCTTCCGCGTTTTTGAGAGCGAAAAAACGGAACTTTTCCGCGATTTCAAAAGGAAAATCATCGGTTGATTGAAAATAAAAAAGCGTTTATTTTTGACGAAACGAGTTTCAAATTCGACAAAAAAACTCAAAATTCGCGCAAAAGGCTTTTTAAAAGGCGTATTAGCACTGTTTTTGCATAATAAAGCAGGAAACGCTTTGCTCCCGAGCGGGCGGACAAAAAGCAAATTCGATGATTGCAAATGCTTGACGAACAGGAGAAGGTATGGTAAAATGTAGGCGTGATGGTGCGGGGACTGCGGAACGGCTGAGTTTTCCGATTTTTTTCGGAAAATGTATAGCATATTCTATCAGACTTTGCGTCGTTACGGGAAAAACCGATATACGGCAGCGTTTTTGTTTTCGGCACGTCCGTGGCGTTAACGCCGTTTTAAGGTTGCATTCAGGCAGAATACGACCGTTTGCGGCTTTTTCCCGCGTTATTTCGAAAAGTATTGCCTGCGGGCGGCGTTCGTCGGAATTTCGCCTTGCGGAGGATAGGATTCCCCCAAGAATCAGGCGCGAGCCGATGAGGTTTGCAGAGCGACGGCGAGCTTGAAATCCACTACTAACTTGCGACCCCGAGCTTTACCCGGCAACCTTCGTCTTATCCGAAACGAAGCGGGCGGCGGAAGTGAACTCAAGGCGATACTTTTTCGTTGTAACTGCTTGTGCGGCAAGATTTCGATTCGCGAACGTTGAATGTAACGAGATTATTATTCAACGTTTTTCGGCGACGAATCCGGCGGGAAAATCCGAGGTTCGTGAGGTCTTATGCGCGCGGCGTAGGGTTCGATTTATCGCCCTGTATGAGCGGGGAATCTTCCCGGACAAACCGTCCCGAAGATGAACCATTGGGGACAATACGTGTCGAAACGGTGAAGAATTATGCCGACTTGCGAGACTTTTTCGAAGTTTTGCGCGGGTAAAGTCGGTCGCCGTTAAATGAAACTCTGAATTATTTTCTTGTTTTTAAAGACGAGATTTTGTCGGGTTCGGTTGGTTTTTCGGAAATTTTCGCAGTAAATCCGAATTTTCTCGGAAAAAGTTTCCGTAACGTTCAACGCGCGTCCTCATCCGAAGGGAATGTGAAAAGCGCATTTCACACGGTTTTCAAAAAAGCCTGTTTTTCGAGATGAGGAAAAGTTTTCTTTTTTCACTTTGGAAAAAACCCGAAAATCCGCGCAAAAAAGCAAGAATTCGCACCCAAAAAAGGAAAAGGAGGAAACAAAATGAAAAGACAAAAGAAGCCGAACAAGGGCTTTACGCTCGTCGAATTGCTGATTGTCATCGTAATCATCGGCATTCTGGCGGCAGTAGTCATTCCGAGCGTTTCGGGATGGATTGAAAAAGCCAACGAGTCCGGCGACGTTCAGACTGCGAATGCCATGACGAAAGATCTGATAAGTTATTTCGACTCTCAGATTCCGGACAATATTACGGCATCGGATATAAGATACGCTTTAGCCAAATATGACTTCCAACCAAAAACCGCAAATAAAGGTAACGCCTTCTGGTTCGACAAATCCAGCGGAACGATAATCCTGAAAAAAGCGGAGGATTTCGTAACTTCAAAGAGTATTTTCGACGTTTTTGCCGATAACTACGACTATGAACGTTCGGTTGAAGAAATTATTCCGGGCTACCTTTATCTCAATACCGCCGGAAGCGATCTTGCGGGTATTCTCGCTTCCATTCATAATATCGCGTCCGAAGGCGATTTTAAAGGAATACAAAGTTTTTTCAACGGCAACAACGCTCTTCCCGGCTTCAGTGCGGCTCAGATTGCGGAAATAGCCAGACACGTCAATACTTTTAGTCCGGAAAATACGCTTTTTATAAGCGACTTTTCGTCTTTTTCCAAAGATATTAACTCCTCATCACCGTTTGAAGTCAAAAGAGTGGTTTTTGCCGACGGAATAAAGACTATTCCGGAATATGCGGCAGGCAGGCCTGACGGCGAAACTCCGCTTCTGACAATAGAGGGAACCGTTTCCATTCCTCATTCGGTGTCGTTCATCGAAAATAACGCGTTCATCAACGTAAAATCAATCGGCGGATTCAGGGTCCGTTCCATGTCCGCGCTTCGTCTTGCGATGGACATCAACGGTAAATCTCTTGCATTCAGCCAAGTTATCGAAGATATTCTCGGGGATTCTATCTCTTTAGCAAAGAAAATGAGAGGAACGCCTATTGCCGACGCTCATCTTTTCGTCAAATACGCAAATGAACCGAAAGAAAAAACCGTAGTAGTCAACGATACTCAATATCAGGTTTCTTATTATCCGTCTACGATAGCTTTCAAACCGCAGATAACGTTTAACAGTAACTTTAACGTAGACGCGGAAAAAGAATTTGCGGCGTATACTGAAGGCCAGGCAAGCGAAATCCTCGCCTCGGATTACAGACTCAATTACAGAAAGAATCTCGACGGCTCCATAACCGCGGAAATCAAGATGTTTGACGAGTACGGCATCCTTGCTACGGGCGAACTTACTTATACGCCTATAGAGGATATGGAAATCGACTTCTCGAAAGGTATTCTTACTTTTGCGAACGTTACGAGGAATTTACCTTCCGACGCCGACGCCGAGTACAGCTACGTCGTTTCCGTTAACGGTACGGAACTCAAAACGTTTACAAAAGACGAAATGAAGAAATTCGTCGGTGTAAACGGCGAATGGAACGCGAGAGATAATAACGCAGTTACATTCAGTAGTGAAAACGATGCTAAAGAGGCTCTCAAGCAGATAAAGCAGCTGGCCGAGGAGCAGGGAAGGAGCTGGGTTCAAATGCCGACAATCTCTTCGGACGGCAAGAAATTGACTTTCTCGTATACGTTTAAAGCGGAAAACGCAGACAATAATTCCGAGCTTACGGGAAACACCTTAAAAAACAGCAAGAGCGGTACGGATAACACGGTCAATACTACTTATGAAATTGTTAAGGACAGCAACGTATGGAAAATCAAAAGAACGTCCAAAGAAGAAAGCACCAACTATACTCTCACGACCGTGGAGTATTACGCGCACGATGACAAAACCTCCTACGATTCTCTGAAAAGCTCTTTCAACGGAATATCCTCTTCGAACACGGCAATATTCGAAGAAATCAATGCGTATAAGTACAGCAAAGAGTTCATCGACGCCGTAAATAAACAACAAACTGCCAATATAACCGTCGAGCTTGTCCGAAAGGAAGGCGATAAAACAACCATTATTATTTCATCGACGAAAATCATAGCCGTTGACGTCAACGCAATGGTTTTCGAAGAAAAGCTGACGAGCGGCGGTCCGAACAGACAGTTTTATGAGTTCAAGGACGTTCCCAATTCCTTTATACAGGGAATGAGGACCGATGAGATACTCAAGCTTTACGGAGGAGAAACTAAAACTTATAACGAATTAAACGGCAAGACCTTCTATAACGGTATATTCACAAGGAACTTTATCTATATCGGAAACAGAAATGCTGCCGATTTATACTCCAATGTAGTATACACGGACGATTCTGGTAAAACGATAACTTTGGTTAATGCACAAGTAAAAGACGGCGTTTTTGACGAGTACGGATTCGTCGATAGTTATAATAATCCCTCGACGGATAAAATCTATAGCCTCGACGATAAAAACAGCGACGGCTATAAAGCCGTGGCGGCAATGCTGAAAAAGCATTACCCGGATGACCAGATTGACGGGCTGCTTGAAAAGGCGTTCTTTATCAGGAACAGTGCAGGGACTCAAAGCGTAAAAAAAATAGACTCAGCCGGAGAAGAAACAGGAGGCGTATTCAGTTATGTTCATCCTCAGATAACGGACCCGTACTTCCTCTGCGTTTTCGTCGATGGTAAAGACGGTAATAAAATAATGAAGCTGTACAGTCTTTTCGAACGCGATAGCAACAGCCCAACGAGAGAAGTCGAGTTTTCCTATGAAGAAATTCCGACGGGTGATAAGTACGATATGGAATTCAGCTATATCAGAGGAACAACCGCTCTCGAAGGCGCAGGAACCCGAGATAATCCTTACGTGTTTATCAAACCGGACACCAACGGAGACATCAAAGCTTCGGATCTTTTCCCTGCGGGTACTCAGTGGTTCAATCAGATACGATTCAAGGGCGACAGTAATAGCCATAGTCTCTATTCCTATAAAGATTACTCCAACTATTACCTCGAATTGGGAGGCGCAGACACAAGCACAGGAGGTCAGAATATAAGGAAACTGACGATATACTTCCGTCCGGACAACGTCGTTTTCTGCGCTAAATATGAGTGTTATATCGAACTCATCGATGCACACGAAGCCGAAAAAATCGTTACGAATAACGTCTCCGAAACCAAAGAATACGACGCTTATTATTACGACGAAGAGGGCTTAGGGCTCGGAAATCAGGACTTTTACGGAACAATAACAACTACCGGAGCCGGTTTCAACTTCGTGTATATGAACGGTTACTATGGAGGCGATACCGTTTACCAGACCGAATTCGAGATAAAATTCGGCGGTACCACGAAGAAATTCTATGTCATACGCGGCGATATAATGCCCGACGGAAGGAAACTCAGCGAGTATCTCGCAGAAAATCCTTCTTTCAAGGACAACTATACGTTCGCAGACAAAATAAGTATGCCCACAGTCACCGGCTGGGACGATACCGATTGGCTCGATATAAACAAGTACGCCTGCAAGGGGTATTATTACCGGTTTACTATTGGCGATAAAGAAATCACGTACTATCCCTATATGGTCAGCGATATCAACGCCTTCTATAAGTCCGAGCAGCACGACGGAGACGCGTATAACGGAAAGATTTATACCAACCGCGCGCAGTGTCTCGTTTTCAGCGAGGACGGAACATTCGTTAAGGTTTTCGACACCGGCGTGAGAGTTACCAAAAACAATTCAAACAAATATGACTACAAAACCGTTGTACCGGAGAACGGCAAGTTCTATATTCCCGCCGAGGCTATCGGTTGGGAAGCAGGCAACAAAGGCACAATCACCGCGAAGACTACGAAATTCTATTTCGTTTCTACGAATGATTCCAATCCGCATTTCTTCCAGTATGCAGCAACGGGAAAGACTTCCACGCAGTACCCGAATTATCGGGTAATCGATAAGGTTAAGGGAACAAAGGATTTCCACGTAGTTTCAAGCATAGGACTCGAACATAATCTTTACTCCGCAAGAATAGGTCTCCTTGACTGCGGCAGCTATCTGAATCAAAGCCCCGACGGACAATATCCCGAATTAACTATCCAAAAGGACGTTATCGTTCAGCCTCAGGGAACGGACCCGAACGGCATAAACTGGAACGCTCAATCGGACGTTAATCCTAATTACGGCTTACCGGAATACGTACACCTCATAATGGCGAACGGAATTTCAGGAAGGTCTGTCTACCTCAACGCAAACGGCTCCAAAAATACGTATTGGTTGGAGATGTATGCGGGCAACACAGACACACCCCTCGAGGCGGGCCATAAATTTTCTGAGTACTTCGGAACGGGAAAAGCGCAAACTCTTATCGTAAACGTATATAATTACGGAATGATGATAACTTATACGTTCCGCGTAAAAATCGTTGAAGAAAGCGAATCGCTTTATATCAGCAGAATGAACTATGCGGTTCTTAATAAGGATAACAGCGGATTCAGGACGTATTACGTCAATCCCACCGACGACATTCTTATCTGCAACGAAAGAACCCAGTATATATACAGAAACGGTTATCCAGTAAACATCGACCTTTACGGCGGAACAGCCAAAGTCCCCACCGATAGTCCCGTTATCTACGTAGGAGACGGTGACTTCGCTTCCGAAAAAGAAGCAATCGACAGCGTGAAAAACGGAGCCATCGGTTGGGAGGTCTTCGACAGGAGAATTTCGTGTGTTAGGCTGACGATCAAATTGACGACAAAAGACAATTCAACTGTAACGGAAAAGAAAGACGTATATATGACGTATGCGGAAATCTCCCTCGGTCGTGAGGAATATGCGAAAACCCACAAAGACTCCATTCTAGAAGAGTATAATAGTAAAAATGGTAATATATATACGAAAGCCGAAATCACCGATTGGAGCACACAGAAACACGTCCTCGGAAGTTATTCGAAAAATAATGACGGAAGCATAAACTATACGAAAGAAGCTACTCCGTTCAGAATGACGAGCGGCGAAACCAAATATCTCGTACTGAAAGTTACCATTCACAGAGAAGTCGAGTATATGGCTATCAAGCTCGTCGGAAAGGCTGCAAACGAAGAAACCAAAAACGACGAATTCGTATGGATAATCAACGAAAAATGGCCCGAAAGAAAGACGACTGAAACATTCGGTGCTGAATCCAACGTAACTTGTTACGAGTTCAAATTCGCGCCCGGCGAAAAGCTTTTCGACGCCGGCAGGAGCTGTCAGATAATGAACCTTTATACGAACGTCCGAACCGGTTTCAACACATCACACGTTCAGGTCTGGAGCGGCACAGAGTGGGTAAAGTATAACGCTGACAGTTGGAGCGTCGGTGACGGAACCTATATTAAGATAACGGTACGTGACAGCGACTCACGTGACAGCATCTTCTACGCGCATATAACGACGGAGAAAGCCGAGCTTAATACTTCTTTCGCGGCGGTCAATAACTTCAACTTAGAAAAGCAGCCCTTAAAAGCAGGCGAAGGTGGCGGATATAATATCCCGACTTATACGATGACTCAGGGCGAGCCTTTACAGGTCGGCTTCGGCGCGTCAAGAATCTACGTCAAAAACGGTTCGCAATATACGACCGGAAACGTTTATGCGAGATATTATTCCAAACAGAAAAATGTAACTGACGGAATACTATCCGGCTCGTATCGCCTGTATATCAAATACGGAGCAGTAGCAGAAACGGATATCAATGACCTTCTTAGGAACAGATTTTCAGGTACGCTTCCCAATGGCTGGGAGGAACTCGTTATTCCTTATGAAGGAGAAGGTAGCAAAAACAACGACGACCGCGAAAAAACCAAGCTTGCACTTAATTGGGCTGATGAGACTCAGGCTCAGGCGACAGTGGTTTACTGTTACGTAAGTTACGGTAAAGAATGGCGCGCAGCCGTTAATCTGAGACTTGACAGTGAAAATGCAACCCCGACCGTACAGGCAGGAATACGCCGTATCAACAACGTTCCTTACTATACCGATTTGAAAGGAGAATCGCCCGTCGTAATTATCGACGGCACGGACGCGAAAATCAAGCTTTCGACTTCGACTATATGGTATAGCTACAACGGATTCATTAAGTCTACGTCAACATTCAGCGCAACGGCTACGAAGTTCTACTATGAAACCACTGACGGTACCAAAACCGAAATCGCCGTAACGGACGGAATTCTCGATCTTTCCGCTATTTTGGATCAGAACGGCGTAACGATTATCGCAAAACATACCATAAGCAATATAACTTATACGTGCGAATTTACCGTACAAGCTAAGGACGTTAAAGCGAAAATCACCAAAATCAACAATAAACCCGTAACTGAAGATAGTGGAACCGCAACCGTAAAGGTATACAAAGGCGAAAGACTCTTCCCCAACGAAACGATAACCTATAACTCTACGTCAATATTCGTTTACGGAGAGAAATCCGCGACTACTTACTTCTACACCAATACTAACTTCAAGTACTATTATTCCGTTCCTAAAGGCACCCAGCCAACGCCGATATACGGAACCGACGAGGACGGAAATACTACGCAAACTATAATCGGTTATACGTGCGAAATAGGCGGAAAGACTTACGATGTCATTCAAGAAGGCAAGGACTACTTCTACCTTGTGGATATGAGTAACTTCGTCTTCAACGAAAACGGTACCCTTATCGTTGTTTACCTGGATATATACAAGACTTCGGTAAACATCGAAGTAGTCGAGACTATGCCAGACGTCATCATTAATAATAATCGGCTGTATCTGGTGCCTTATAAATATGTAACGGACAAGGACGATAATGCGTCTTACGAAAAGTTGAGCGCAAAGTATCCCGACATGGATAAAATCGGGGCCGCGACCGAAAGCAAACCTTTCGAATTCGGTATCAATCAGTATTGGCAATCTTTAGACAAAGAAACGCTGCAACTTAACTTCTTCAAAGACAAGCTCACTCTTATGGACAGTAGTACGTCTTTAAGAATCACTCTTGCGGACGGTTCAATCAAAAATATCGGAATCAAATCTTGGAGCGCGAAAATAAAGTATAACGAAACCGAAGACGAGTACGCAAAAGAGGAGGAAAACCTCTGTAAAGGCTTAGGCAAACATAAGCTTACGCTTTCCTATACGGAAAACGGCTATACTTACGTATTCGAATTCTGGTACACATTCAAACAAAACTAACGGGAAGGCATAAGCTTTCCCTCCGCAAATGCGGAAACCAAACAGATTTACCCCGCGAAAACGCGGTGTAAAAATAAAGAAACGGGATTCTATCCCAAAAAACGGAGGAACTTATGAAAAAGAAAACAGCTTTAGTGCTTATCGCAGTGCTTTTAGTTCTTGCACTCAGCGCCTGCACACTCCTTCTGAACTATAAGTCGATCGAAATCGTCGGCAATATTCAGACGGTATTTGAAAAGGATGAACAACTCGATCTCAGCAAGATCACCCTCAGAGCTACCGATAAGAACGGTAAAGTTACCGATATTCCCGGTACTCACAGCGCGCTCAAGGTTACCGGCTTCGATACGGCTACTCCCGGACAGAAAACTATGAGATTTTCTATCGGCGGAGCTTATATCGACATCCCTTATACCGTTTATACCGACCTGACGAAGGTCAACAGCGCAGCAGAACTTGAAGCAGCTCTTGACAACGGATATCAGAATATCAAACTCACGGGCAACATATCGAACGTTGACATCGTGCTTCAGCGTGACGTTACTATCGTAGGCGGCGGAGCTAAACTCTATGGTGCAACCATCGACGCGGGAAATTACAAACTTACTCTCGCCGACATCAATCTCGTCAACGGTTTCACGGTAAAAGGAAAGGAAGCTACTCTCGAAAACTGCACGATTTCTCTCGAGGGCGCAAGTACTAACATCGTCGGAATCAACTACTCCACAAAGAAGCTCGTTATCAATTACTGCTCGTTCAAAACGGCTCCGGAAAACTGCTTTAATTACGTTATTAAGACCGGTAGTCGTGATAGCGAAGCGGTCATTAAAAACACCAAGGTAAAATGTAACTTCTGGTACGGACTTAATGTTCCCAAGACGTTCACGATCGATTCCTGCGAAATCAACAGCACTCTTACGACCGAATCTCCCTTCAAGGACAGCTATGGAGCGTCTTTCGTTAACCCCAACAAAAACCCCGTCGGTATACACTTCGACGCTAACGGCGGCGACACAACCATAGGTATCAACGTTTCCGTAACCAATACGAAAATCTCCAACGTTCAGAACGTTATCCGTGTATACGGTCTCGACCTTTACAACGGCAAGGATGGTTTATGGAATTTCAAATGGGAAAATAACGACGTTTCCGTCAACTGCAACAACATCGTGAACTTCTCCACTAAATCCTACGGCTCTCTCGCCGCTCTGGAGGAAGCTATGGGCTTAGGCATTAAATCCAGAATGGTAGCCGCTCAAAATACGGAAATCAAAGCCGCCAACGGCAAGACCATTACTCTTAAAAAACTCGATGGCAACACAGTTCTTTACAATAACGCTCTTTACGTAGAAAAGGACGGCTCCACTCCCTATGAATTCCTCGGATGGGACAAAGACAGCAAAATGGTTCTCAGAAAAGACGGTAGCTACTATCAGCTTGCCGTGGCTTACTCCGCGGACGGTCTCGACACCAGAACAATTACACCTTATATGGGTGATACAAGTATTTTTGCATAAGTAACAAGAATTAAACAAATTTACGTAATCGGAACGCAGACCGAATGCCTGCGTTCCGAAAAACGAGGTGACAATGGCAAGATCCGTAAAATACAGATCGGGCGGAAACAAAAGCCCGATAATTTCAAAAAAACTGATAATAATCATTATCTGCGCCGTGATTTTATGTGCGGTTGCCGTTTTTTGCATCGTTTTTCTCCCGAAAATCATCGCTCAGAATCAACACGGTAAAAACGAAACCGTACGTTTCGAAGGATACATAGTAGATCAGTTCGACGAGGGAATAGCGGACGTCGCTATATATGTGAACGACCTCAGTCAGGGCAAAACCGACGCTTTCGGAAGATTCACGTTATCCGCGGTGGAATTGAATTCAACGGTAAAATTCAGATCGGAAAACCCCGACGTCATAATTTCGACTCCGATCATCAAAGTAACTCAGGCTTATTCGAGAACGGAAGGCGAAGTACCGTCCGGATACGTCGTAAGAGCCGAAATTATCGGAAAAATTAAAATAATCAACCTGACCGCAATGGTCACCGACATGAACGGAGCGCCTCTTTCCAACGTCAGAATCACAGGCGAAGATATTTCTGCCGTTACTTCATCCGACGGAAAAGCAACTCTTCCCATAAAAGCAGAAACAACGAATTTAACTTTCTCCGTTGATTATTACGCAACCGAAACCCGTGTAATCGATAAAAAGTCCATCGACGAAAATACCGTTGTCGATGTTAAAATGACTTACACCGCCAACCGAATCGAAAGCGATGTCGCGTTAAATTATATCTTTTGCTACAAACAAGACGGAAAAACCGGAATAGTTCAGAATTTATTCGTTTCGTTTACCGATATTTTCGGAAATCTAAATACGTCCAACATAAACGACGGCTCTTTCGGCATTGCGCCGGAAAATCGCAACAAATTCTGCTATTTCTCAGCAATATCGCTCACAAAAAACTCATCGGGTATGTATTATTATCTGCCTCAGCTATATTTTACAAATCGGGGAGCGACGTTGTATCTCCAGGAAGGCTATATGATTTCGGTATATGTCGGCAACGACGTAAGTAAACTTTTCGTTGACGACGGAACGAATATAAAAGTCTACGGAAAAGGTAAGGACGGATACATCAGAATAATCCTCGCTCCGAATGAAAATCTAAACATCCGAATTTATACATCGGTCAATTGCTTTGACGTAAACGAGCCGTTTTTTGAAAATGAAGTTAAACTTATTGACGAAAACGGAACCCCTATAACCGCCCTTTTAAACAATATTGAAAAAGCATATATCGCAAAACTCCGATAAATTAAAAGTCAGCTGTCTTATGACTGTAAATAAATTCTATACAAAAAATACCGCAGAGAAATCTGCGGTATTTTCGTTTTTCAGTAAATCGGGAAAAGCTTCTTACGCCGCCAAAAGATTCGCGAGAGCGTACTGACTATTATAAAGCTTATAATAAAAGCCTTTTTTGTCGAGAAGCTCTTTATGCGTGCCTTGCTCGACTATGTTGCCGTTGTTGACAACGAGTATCAGATCCGCGTCCACAATCGTCGAAAGCCTGTGCGCGATCACGAAACTCGTCCTTCCCTTCATAAGCTTATCCATCGCCTTCTGAATGAGAATCTCCGTTCGCGTATCGACGTTGGAGGTCGCTTCGTCGAGAATAAGCATAGGCCTGTTGGCGAGAAATGCCCGCGCAATCGTCAGAAGCTGCTTCTGTCCCGCGCTTACGGTGGTAATATCGTTGTTTACGACCGTATCGTAGCCTTGGGGAAGCGTCCTTATGAAATGGTCGCAATAAGCCATATCACACGCCCGCACAACGTCCTCGTCGGTCGCGTCGTCGCTTCCGAACGCTACGTTAGCCTTTATCGTTCCTTCGAAAAGCCAGGTGTCCTGAAGCACCATACTGAATCTCGAACGCAGCTCCTCCCTCGAAACCTTCATTATATCCTGCCCGTCGATGAGTATCTGTCCCGACTTTATGTCGTAAAACCTCATAAGAAGGTTTATAAGCGTGGTTTTTCCGCCGCCCGTAGGTCCGACTATCGCTATCTTCTGTCCGCTCTTTGCCTCGAAGGAAAGGTCGGTTATAAGCGGCGCGTCCGTATAGCTGAAGGCGATATGCCTGAATTCCACGTTTCCTTTCTGTTCGGGAAGACGCTCGGGATTTTCGACGAAAGTCATCTCCTCCTTATCGAGAATGTTATAGACTCTTCTCGACGAAGCGAGAACGCTCTGGAACATATTCATCGACGACGCTATGTTCTCTATCGGTCCGGCAAGCTGTTTCGCAAGAAGTATGACCGTTACGACCTGTCCGACGTTAAGAATTTCGCGTACGGCGAATATTCCGCCGATTATGCAAATCGCGACGAAACAGAGATTGTTGGACAGACTTATGAGCGGGGATACCATTTCGGATATGAAAAAGCTCTTTTCTCCGCTCTTTCTGTAGCTCTTCGTAAGCTCTTCGAGCCTGCTCTCCTGACTTTTTTCGAGATTATAAGCCTTGACCGTTCCGAATCCGCCGTAATGCTCCTCTATATGAGCGTACATTCTGCCCGAAAGCTTTCTCTGCTCGGCATAATACTTTTCGCCGAGAAAAGATACCTTCGTCGCAATGAAAAAGCTTATCGGAAGGACTATTATGACTATCGCGGCGATAACCGGATTCTTCATAAACATCAGAACGACTATCGCCGTTATCTGAACGACTCCCGTTATCGCCATTTCGAAAACCGAATGAATGGTCGTTCCCATAGTGGAAACGTCGTGGCTCATTCTCGCTATGACCTCGCCGAAGGGCGTGGTATCCACGAAGGATACGGGCAGCCGCTTGATTTTATCGGAAAGCCTTATCCTGAGCGAAGCCGTAAACAGCCGCGAAACGTAGTTGTTCATAATTATCATCTTGCAGATATCCGCCGCGAATTTCGAAACGTACATAACGAGGAGAATCATACAGATTTTCGTTATCCATCCGAAATCGAGAACGGCGGTTTTTCCGTTATAATAACCGTTGAGTGCGTCGGTAAGCCTTCCGATAAGCTCCGAGCCGCCGAGAGCGACTCCTACCGAAATAATCGCGCAGACGGTCGCTATTATCAGTCCGAAAAGAATCGGACGCGTATCTTTAAGAAGCCTCAGAAGAACCTTCCGCGCAGGATATTTCGCCTGAAGCTCCTTTTTTTCGAGTTCCTTCCTTTCATCTCTTGTCATCGAGATCACCTCCTACCTGAGAACGATAGATCTCTCTGTAAATCGTACAGTCTTTTACGAGGTCGTCGTGTCTTCCCGAGCCTACTATCCTTCCGTTGTCGAGAACGTAGATTCTGTCGGCGTTCATTGCCGTGGAAATACGTTGAGTTATGACTATCTGCGTTTTTCCCTTTATGAATTCGTTGAGCTTTATACGGAGATTGCTTTCGGTAAGGAAATCCAGAGCCGAGAAAGTATCGTCGAAAACGTAAACCGACGCCGGCTTCACTATCGCGCGGGCTATGGCTATTCTCTGCTTCTGTCCGCCCGAAAGATTGCTTCCGCCCTGTTCGAGTTCGTGCGAATACTCTCCTTCGAGCGTCTTTATGTAATCCCTTATCTCGGCTATGTCCGTAACGTTCTCTATTTCCTCGTCCGTAGCCGATTCCTTGCCCATAAGAACGTTTTCCTTTACGGTCGCAGAGAATATCGTGCTTTTCTGAAGCGCGCAGCTCACGTTATCTCTGACGTCCTTACGGCTTAATTCCGAGAGATCCTTCCCGTCGAAGAAAACCGCGCCTTCCGTAGGCTTGTAAAAACCCATAAGCAGCTGAACGAAAGTGGATTTTCCGCAGCCGGTACCGCCGATTATCGCGACGGTCTGTCCCTTTTCTATTTTTACGTCGAGGTCCCTGACCGCGTATTCGCTCGCGCCTTCGTATTTGAAAGACACGTTTCTGAATTCTACGTTTCCCTCGAGTTTAAGTTTTCCCGTGCCTTCGTCGTCTTCGGTATCGACGTTCAGAATCTCCGTGATTCTGTTCATTTTGACCTTGACGCGCGGCAGAAACAATACCATCCAGCTGAACATCATAAGACTGTTCATTATTATCGTTATATACTGGATTATGGCTATGATGTCTATCGCCGAAAAAGTTCCGCCCGGCTGCACCTGCTTTCCGCCGATAAGAATGATAAGCACCGTCGCGATATTGAAAAGAAGAAGAGCGACCGGCCCGATAAATCCGCCCGTTACGTTGGCTTTTATAACGTTGTCCGCCATAACGTTGGTTGCGTCCACGATTCTTTCGTGTTCGCGTTCTTCTTTGTTGAAGGCCCTTATAACCCTTATTCCCGAAAGTCTTTCCCGAAGAATCTGAGTCTGCTTGTCGAAATATTTATCCGAAACCTCCCAGCATTTCATCATCTTTTTGCCGATGACGAGAATCATTACCACGAATATCGGGATAAACAGAAACATAATAAGCGACAAAGTCGCGTTTTTAGTCAGCGCAAGCACTACGCCGCCTATAAGAGTAACGGGAAGGGCTATGAGCATTCTTATGAGGAAATAAACCGCCTCGGACAATAAACTCACGTCCTCGACCGTCCTCGTCAGAAGAGCCGAAGGCCCCAGAACCGAAAACTGATCGAAATTCATCTTATCGACCTTGCGGAAAAGCTTGTTTACGAGATCGGCGTAGAAACCGTTACAGACGACCGAACCGTTTTTCGCCGCGATAAGGTAACAGACGACGCTCGCCGCAGTTACGCCGAGCATAAGCAGACCTCGCGTGTAAATATAATTCATATCCGATTTATTTATGCCTTCGTCTATCATATTGCTCATAATCGTAGGCAGCATTAAATCGAGAAAAGACGCCGCTCCTATAAAAAAGCAGGCGAAAACCATCTGCTTCCTGTATCTGAGCAGTTCTTTGAGAATTTGCATAATAATTATTTCTCCTTTAGCGTTAAAAGTAAAAAGTTCGTCGTAATTACCTGGTCATCGCTCCGCTCCTTTCGGTGTATTCGTTATATTAAGACGGCTGTTTTCGATAATCCGTCCGTAAAAATCCAAAAATAAAAAAACAAAACCCGTATTTGATTCTGCGGGCGTAAAATTCCTGAAAAACCTCTCTCTTCAATATGAAAATCAGTTCCCTCCGAGAGGAGAAAGCCGAGGTTTATTTCCCGAACGAGGAAATTTCGACGGAGTATCGCCGACTTTCTTCACCGAGATAACACAGCGTTTTTCACCGTCGGGCAAAACAAACGAAGCCGAACCCACAGCCTTCCCGCCGAGAATTTTCAGCACGTCTCCGTACGTTTCCGCCTCGGAAGCGTCCGTCTTGTACGCAAGAAAAATCCCGTCCCTTTTCACGAGAGGAAGACAGTATTCCGCAAGAATATCCAGCCTCGCGACGGCTCTTCCCGTAACTACGTCGAAAAAACCTCTGTAACTTCCTCTCCCTGCGTCCTCTGCGCGCACGTGAACCGCAGAAACCTTAACTCCGAGAGCCTCGGCAGTTTCGGAAAGAAAATTGACTCTTTTTCCGAGCGAATCCATAAGAGTTACTTTAAGGTCCGGTCTGTAAAGCGCAAGCACAAGCCCCGGGAAACCCGCTCCGCTTCCCACGTCGCAGACCGAAGCGTTTTCGGGAATGAATTCCGCGGCCAAAAGACTGTCGAGAAAATGCAGCTTAAAAACCTTATCGCGCTCCGTAATCGCGGTAAGATTGAATTTCTCGTTAACTTCCGTAAGCCTCTCGTAATAGGTTTCCAGCGAATCCGAAAAAGCGTCCGTAATTTCCAGCCCGTAACGGGCAAAAATCTCTTTGTAGTCGTTCATACTCATATCTACTTCCCTAAACAGAAACGGGAAAATACCGTATCCACGATTTCTTCCGCAACCGTCCTCCCGGTTATTTCTCCGAGCGCGTTCCACGCCGTATAAAGCGGTTGAGCGGCGCAATCCATAGTCGCTTCCTTAATTGCCGAAAGAGCCTGCGAAATCGCGTCGTCCGCGCGCTTCAGGCAATCGAGCTGACGGGCGTTGGTTACGACGAGCGAGTCGCAGATTCCCTTCTCTTCGAAAAACGAGTAAATCCTTTCCTTGAGTTCGCCGACTCCCTCGCCCGTAAGAGCCGAAATCACCGAATCTCCTTCCTCTGCAGTATAATTCCTTTGGTCGCATTTGTTTAAAACCCTAATATGCGGCGCGGAAAATTCTCTCTTTTCGGAAAGGTCGTCCGTTACGAAAAGAATAAGGTCGCATTTCCCCGAAACCTCTTCGGCTCTGCGGATACCTTCGGCTTCCACGGCGTTCATAGTTTCCCGAAGCCCTGCCGTATCGAAAAGATTAAATTTCATATCCTTGTAATTGAAACTCGCCTCGATAACGTCCCTCGTCGTTCCCTCTTCGTCCGAAACTATGGCTCTGTCCCGCCCGAGAAGCGCGTTCATGAGCGAGGATTTCCCTGCGTTTACGCGCCCGACGATGACTATATCCGCGCCGTTTCTTATTATCGGAGCGCAAGCCGAATCTCGGAGAAGCTTCTCCGATTCCCTTTTAAGAGAAACAAGCTCTTTCCCTGCTTCCTCCGCCGTTATAAGCTCCAGATCCTCCTCCGGATAGTCCAGAGCAACTTCTATCCTCGCAATAAGCTCGGTAAGCGCGGTCTGCATCTCGTCGGCTTTTTCGGAGAGCCTTCCGGTCATTATTCCGAAACCGCTCCTCACCGCAAGCGCGGATTCCGCGTCTATCATCTCTATAACGCCCTCACAGGCGTCGAGAGTCATCTTCCCGTTGAGAAACGCGCGCTTCGTGAATTCTCCTCTCTCGGCAATTCTCGCGCCTCTGAGGATACATTCCCTTATCGCTCCGTCAACGAGAGCCGTACCGCCGTGAAGATAAAATTCGACCGAATCTTCGCCCGTCATAGACTTCGGCGCGCGGAAAAATACGCACATTCCGTCGTCTTTAAAATATTCCGCGGAAAATACCCCCCTCACGAGCCTCATAGGCTCCTTCGGCATAGGCGAAAATACCTTCTCCGCTATCGGGAGAGCCTCGCTTCCGCTCAGTCTGATTATTGCGACGGCTCCTTTTCCCCGCGCCGTCGAGCAGGCAACTATCGTATCGTTCATTTTCCTCCCGACTTCCGATTGTTCTCTCCGCTTTCCCGAAAAACACCGTATTCTCCCGAAATCACGGGTTCGGAAAACTTACTTCTTGAATCTTCCTATGACCTGATTGACCTTCGAAATATTCGCGAAGGAATGCGGATACTTCTTTATGATTTTCATAACGCAGCCCAGATGACGACGACGGATTATGCACATAAGCTCGTACTTTTCCTCGTGCGTGTACATTCCCCTTACCGTCATTTCCGTTACGCCGTGTTTCGTCGCTTCTATTAAATCCCTGGCTATCTCCTCGGGATAATCGGTTATGATTTCGACCTTATAGCCGAGTTTCATACCCTGAAGGAAATAGTCTATGACGTAATTCGCAAGGAAAAGGTTGATGAGCGTGCTTATGACCGGCTCTATCTTCATTCCGTAAACGAAAAACGACACTAATACCACGGAGCTGTCCAGAATAAACGACACGAAAGCCGTGTTCTTGTCGGGCTTGAATTTCGTTATAAGGGCGGAAATTGCGTAGGTTCCTCCCGCGGCTCCGAAACAACGCATCATTATCGAATATCCGAAGCCCGAAATTATACCGGCGGCGATACACGCGAAAATCAGGTTGTTTTCGGTTACGTACTGAGGGAAAGCAAGCTCCTCCAGAACTATAAGCCCGACTGCCTGCACCGCCATATAAACCATTATGTAGATACTTGTCTTCTTGTCGATTATGAAGAATACGAGTATCAGTATCGGCAGATTGAACAGGATAACGAACCAACCCATATTGATTCCCGTCAGATATCCGACGATGGAAGCGAATCCGTTGACGCCGCCCGGCGCGAAATTATTCGGATTCGCAAAAACGTGAAGCGCAAAAGCCACGACTATTCCCGAAAGAAAACAGATGCCGATATTCTTGATTATATTCTTCATTTTTTAAAGATCTTTCCGCGCGTTCAGATTCCGCGCCGCTTGGCTTCCTCCCAAAGCCCGTCCATCTCCCCGAGCGTACTCTCCGCAAGGGTCTTTCCCGCCTTCTTCGTCTCTTCTTCGATAAAGGCGAACCGTCTTATAAACTTGTCCGTAGTTCCCGATAGGGCGACTTCCGGATCGACGTCAAGATACCTGCAGACGTTGCATAGGGCGAACAAAAGATCTCCCATTTCTTTCTCCGTTTCGATTCCTCCGTTCTTTCCGTCCGAAAGAGTCCCGAGAACCTCCTTCATCTCCTCGAAGGCTTTTTCCACCGCGCCCGAAGCCGCTTCCCATTCGAAACCGACCTTGGCCGCGCGCTTCTGAACCTTTTCCGCTCTCTTCAGAGCCGCCATTGACAAGGGTACGTCCCTGAGCGTCTGAGTAATGGATTGCGTGTGCTTTTCGACGATTTTGTTCTTTTCCCAGATTTTGAGAGCTTCCTCGGCGGTCGCGGCTTTATCCGTACCGAATATATGGCTGTGGCGGAAAATAAGCTTGCCGCAAAGACATCCGTAAACGTCGCGGTAATCGAATTCGTCCTCCTCTCTCGCTATCTCTATATGAAAAACAGCCTGCATTATATAGTCGCCCAGCTCTTCTATCATGTTGTCGATATCGTTATTGGTTATCGCGTCGACAAGTTCGTAGGCTTCTTCGATGTTGTTCTTCCTTATGCTGAGATGAGTCTGGGCTTTATCCCAGCTGCATCCGTTCTCTCCCCTCAGAATCCGCAGAATCTCTATCAGATCTCCGTAGCCGTAGGATTTCCTCTCGAGAAGCGGAAGCGCGGGTATGTATAAAGCGGTCCTGTAATCGTAACCCGACTGCATATCCAGCTCGTAAAGCTTAACGCTTTTATATTCTCCGCCGATAAACAGCTCGGTTTCGGTTTCGTCTTCGAGAAATTCCATAAGCCGCAGCTTCAGGTTCCCAGCTTCGTCGGAGCTGTATATTTCCGTGAAAATATGCGGAAGACGCTCGTCGTAATCGAGAATAAGCCCCGCTTCGACCGAAGGCATCGTTATATAGGCCGGAACGGGATGACGGCACAAAACGACCGAAGCGTTGGAAACCCCCGGGATAAGCTCTACGGAAACGCCTTCCGTCGCCGCAAGTTTGGCGACCGCCGCGTCGTCGCTTCCCGAACCGTTGACGCAGAATACGAATTTCTTATGATTTTTCGCGCGCTGAAGCACTCTCTCGACTATAAGCTCGTTAAGCTCGTCGAAAGAAGCGGCTTTGTTGTAAAGTCCGTCGCAGCCGTGCGCTTCTATTCCGTTTTCCGTAAAAAATCCGTAGGTCGCGCTTTTTGAAGTTTTTATGAGTACGTAATCCGAAGCCTCTACGGCTTTCCTTCCCGCAAGCGTAATATCCTCCGGCCCCGTTCCGAGTCCGACTATGGTTATTTTCATCCCGCTCCTCCGATATCTGCAATTATAGCTTTTTAACCGTGGAATAATCGAAATCCCACAATTATATATTATAGTACATACCCGAAAGATTGTCCAACGTTTTCGTGGCGGCAATAAAAACTCGGGCGCGGAAAAATCCCGCGGATAACGCGGACCTTCGGTTTCGGACAAAAGACGACAGCCTTTGACGATACCCGACGGGGACGCGCCCTTCCGTCGGTATATAATCGGAGGAGAAAAGAATGAAAAAAGACACCGTAAAAAACGGCTTCGGGAAATTTCTCGGAAATTCCGCAGTGCCCGCCGCGGCTGCTTTTCTGGCGGCTTTGTACCTTTTGTTCCTTCTGTCGCTGGAAATAATGCCCGCGCTCGCCAAGGCTTCGAGAAAACTTCCCGTTTACAGCGTGGAAACGGACGAAAAAAAGATCGCCATAAGCTTCGACGCAGCCTGGGGAGCGGACAAAACCCGCGAAATTATGGATATCTGCGACGCGAACGGAGTGAAAGCAACCTTTTTCCTCGTGGGCTTCTGGGTGGAGAAATATCCCGAAATCACGCGCGAAATCCACGAAAGAGGCTTCGAAATCGGCACGCATTCCATGACTCACCCGAATCTCCCGGGACTCAGCGAAGAAAAGATAACCTCGGAACTGACCGAATCCGTAAAACTTATCGAAAACGCATCGGGCTGCAAGGTAAGACTTTTCCGCCCGCCCTTCGGAGATTACGACAACAAGCTCATATCGATTTGCGAAAAGCTGGATATTCAGGCTATTCAATGGGACGTGGACACTCTCGACTGGAAGGGATTATCCGCGGCGGAAATCCTTCAGCGAGTTGAAAAATACGTCCGCAAAGGCTCTATTATTCTATGTCATAACAACAGCAAACATATCACCCAAGCCCTTCCGCTTATTTTCGGCGCGATGAAGGGCAGAGGCTACGAATTCGTAACCGTCGGAAATCTCGTATACCGAAACGATTTTACAATCGACCACACGGGACGTCAATTCAAAAACGCCCGATAAAACAAGGGAAACCATATACCCCCATAAAAAACCTCAGACACAAAAAGGAGATACGAAATGAATTACGAAAACTCTGTAAACAAAGTAAAACTCACCGGCGTAGCTGCCTCCGGAATCCGATTCTCCCACGAGCTGTACGGAGAAAAGTTCCACGAATTCGACCTCGCGGTCGCGCGACTCTCGGGAGCGGAGGATATTCTCCCCGTAACCGCGTCCGAAAGACTGCTTATGCGCTTCCCCGTCCGCACGGGCGAAACCCTCTCGATTTTCGGTCAGTTCAGAAGCTATAATAAACTCTCGGACGGAAAAAGCAAACTCATTCTCACCGTTTTCGCTCAGGAAATCTTCCCCGAACCTCACGAAACCCTTCACAATAACTTCATAGAGCTTACCGGATACGTCTGCAAAACTCCGATTTACCGCACGACTCCCTTTAACCGCGAAATCTGCGACGTTCTCCTCGCGGTCAACCGCTCCTACGGGAAAAGCGACTATATCCCCGCGATTGCCTGGGGCAGAAACGCAAGATTTATGAAATTCCTGCCCGTCGGAAAACAAATAGCCGTCTGCGGAAGAGTCCAGAGTCGGATTTATCAGAAACGGCTCGAAAACGAAACCGTCGAAAAACGCACCGCCTACGAGGTCAGCATCGGAAAAATTCAGGTCGGCGCGGACTTCGACGCGATGAACGACGCAGCCGGCGCTCCGCGTTATACGCTTTCGGCGACGTAGACCTTTCCTTCGTCCGAGCCGCCGAATCTTACATACGCCTCGGACTCGCCCCGAAAATCAGCTCCCTCTTAAAAAACAAAAATCCCTCGTTCGTTTTATGAACGAAGGATTTCGTTAAACGAAATAGGCGATTCGTCGAACGAACGCGGCAAACTCGTTTTCACAAAGAGAAAGTCCGCAATCGCACGAAAAGCAAATCCGAGAGCGAATTTTCATTCGGTTTCGATGAGAGCGAGAAGCTCGGGACACATATCGAGAAGCCGACAGACCTTGACGGCTTCGCGGGAAACGGGCATATCGAGCGGAACCTTTTCGAGCGAATAATCCATAAGCGAGGCGATATCCGTACTCCCCGTGAAATCCGAGCTTTTGACGCCCGAAAGCCCCCTGACCTGATAATGCGCGCCGGCTGCCTGAGAAACGCCGTCGAAATGCGTGGTCATAACGCAGACGCATTCCCTTTCGTTGAAGAATTCCGCAGCCGCACGGGCAATTTTCGCGCCTTCGACGGGATTGGTTCCGCGCGCGAATTCGTCCATAAACAGAAGGTCATAGCCCTTCTCGGTTTCCTCTATACACTCGTTAAGCCGCACAATCTCGCCGCCGAAGGAGGAAAGCCCTCTGTTTCCGTCCTCAAGGTCCTCCGAAATTGTCAGAATATCGTCGAAAAGAAAAACTTCGCAATGCTCGGTAAAGGGGAAAAATCCCGCCGAAACCAGATATAAATTCAGAATTATCGTCTTGAGAGCAACGCTCTTTCCGCTCATATTCGCGCCGGAAATCACCGTCGTTCCCTGCTCGATGATTATATCCACGGGAGTAAAGGTTTTTCCGTTTCGTTTGAGAGCGTCTTCGATTTTCGGATTGACCGCGCCGACGAGATTTATTCTGTCCGAAAGAATCGGACGGGAAAGATTCCTTTCGCTCGCGAGATAGGCTTTTTCGAGAAGAAGATCGAAGTAACCGAGCATAAGAGAATCGGAAATCATATCGCCCGCATAAGCAGAACATTCCTTCGAAAGAGAATAAAGCACGCGCGTTTCTTCCTCGCGTTCGACGGTTACGGCTTTCATTCTCATTTCCTTGAATTCGGGATTATCGGGGTCGGAACGCAGCTTTATGTCCCAATTCCTTTTTTCCTCCCTCGCCGCCCGCAGAACTTCCGAATAGCTGCTGCTGACGTCGAAAGCCGCGCTGCCCGTACCCGACGGGTCGAGAATCCTGACCACTTCGCCGAGAGGTCTGAATTCTATTCCGAGAAGTCCGATATCGGCTGCGGCGGCGGAAATCGCAGGCATAAGCGCGGACGCCTCCATCGCAAGGCATTTGATTTCGTAAAACTCGGTTTCGCTCATACATATTCCGCGGGCAAGCTTATTGAGCGTCGGAACTATATCCTTGATACCCCTGAGTCTGACGCGGAATTTATTCCAGACTGCCTGAGAACGGGTTACGGACGCGGAAAGCCTCGAGAGGTTTTCCATCTCCCGCCGAAACTTCTCCTCCTCGCCCGTAACGAAAGGCACTATGTTCCTGTGGCTTCTCCTTCCGAGCGGAGAAAGCCTCAGCATATCCATAACGAAATTCACGCCGATATTGTTCTTTTTGTCGAAATCGAGCATGTTTTTTCTCCTTGATAAGGCAGAATCCCGCAACCTCCAGTCTACGGGATTCTCCGTTTTTATTTCCGCGGAAATCTTTCTCCGTCCGCCCGTACGCCGCGGATAACCTCGGTTACAAGGCGAAAACGGGAAGCTTTTCCGCAACCATTATCAGTTCTTGTCTTCAACCATTTTCTCAAAGAAGGTTACTATCGGACAGGTAAAGATAATTACCCAGCCCCAGCTCCACCAGTTAACGTCGGGATTGAGCGTAAGTCCGAGGACGACGTAAGCCGCAATGCAGATAAGCGGCCATATAACCTGACTGAAAACCCTTTTCTTCTTTCCGGTCAGAATGTAGTACATCGGAATGGACGCAAACAGGAAAAGCGACCAGGTCCAGGTTATTCCGAGGAAGCCGAGAAGCAGGTAAACAGCCGTGGCAAGCACGGGATAGGGGAAATGATTTGCTTTTCTGTTGACGACGGCGGAAACGAGTCCGTAATAAAGCGGTATCGTCATAAAAATCAGCCAACCCGGGTGCCAGAGTCCGCCGAGAAAGCCCATCAGCAGATATCCTATAAGGCATACCGCCCAATAAGGGAAGTCCATCCAGGCTTCGCCTCTTTTTCTTCTTTTTTCTTCTTCCATATCTTTCTCCTTTTCTCCGAATCCGACCTTAACGCCGTCCTCGGTTATTCTCACCGAAAAATCCTTGTCTTTCTCCGGCTTGCGCGGGTCGCTTATATTGATGTTGACTCCGCCGTTGTCGAAATTCAGTCTGAATCCTCCGCCCTTTTCGAGCTTCTCCTTAGTTACGTTGTAGAGCGCGCAAAGCTTACTCGTGTTTTCTTCGTCCGGACGGATTCTGCCCTCCTCCCAGTCAAGCACATTTTCGGGCGCGACTCCGCAGTAATCCGCGACCATCGCCACGGTAAGTCCTTTTTCTTTACGCAATCGTTTCAAATTTTCGGATAATCTGCTCATAAAAACCTCCCTGCGGGGCGGAATCGATTCGCCCGCGCGTTTTATTCTCGGTTTATAAAGACGAAGAGTTTTTCCCTTCCGTCCGTGAAAAACGGATTTTTACGTCGAAAAATAATAACTTTTCCGTATTTTAACTCCGCGGGCCTACTCCAGTCTGTACGAAAAGCTTCCCTTTCCTCCCTTAAAAACCGAAGCCGTCATAAGACTTCCGTTGACTACGGGCAGGACGGGAGGTTTATGCCCGAAATCCGCGTCGAAAATCATCGGGACGTCCGTCCCGAGAAATTCCGTAACCGCGCCTATGAAATCCGTTCCGAAAAAGTCCCCGCCGATATGCGGACGACCGAAAACGAAGCCCGACGCGTGTTCGAACCAGCCCGCTTCCTTCATCTGCCATAAAGCCCTTACAGCTCCCGCTGGATTAAGGTCGCAGGATTCGAGAAACCAGAGAATCCCGTCGCTTTTGTAACGCGCCGCGAACTCCTTCGTTCCGTCGTAAGGCGTGCCTATAAACGACGGGAATAAATCCAGACAACCGCCTATCGCTCTTCCCGAAACCGTAACTTCTCCGCCCTTCGTTTTCCATACCGAAGGCGTATCGCAGACGACGGTTTTCCTTCCTGCGCACTCGGGAACCTCGTCCATTCTGAGATTTCTGAAAGCTCTGACCGACGGAAAAGAAAACCTTTTCCCTTCGATAAGGTCGAGATGATACGTAACGCTCTCGTCCATAGGCTCGTAACCGAAGGCTCCGGCGTTGACTCCGTATACGCTCGCGGTATCGAGGCGAGTCAGAAGCCAATAGCCCAGAACGGTGTTGTCCGAATAACCCGTAAACCACTTCGGAGAGGCTCCCGAAAAGGCTTTTTCGTCGAGATACGGAAGAATAAGAAGCTCGGTTTCTCCTCCCGAAGCCGCAAAAACCGCACTTGCGTCGGAAAGATAAGCTTCGGTGAATTCCTCCGCGCGTTTATCGGGGGCGGCACTCGCCCAGAATCGTCCGAGAGAAAACACGCTCTCCGACGTCCTCACGGAATAGCCTCTTTTTTCGAGAAAAGCCTTCGCGTAACCGAAATTCTCCTTATCCTTTTCTTCGAAAAATCCCAGCGACGGCGCGACTACTTCGATAACGTCGCCTTTTTTGAGAAACGACGGGTATTTCATAACTTTAATCCTCCTTTCGGCTCGGCGGAAAAAGCAAAACCGCGAATCCGCCCGTCGGCTTTTATCCCGAGGGAATACAAAAGCCTTGCATTTGTTACGAATTTATGATACAATAAAGAGACGCTTTTGTCAAACGGACAAAAGCAATCCAACGGAATATCAGGAGCTTAAAGTGACAGATTTCAGAAAAGAAAACAAAAAATCGGACGGAAAAACCTTCCTTATACTGTTCATAGCCGCCGCAACCGTGTTTATCGCGCTTCTCGCGGTATGGTCGTGCGTATATACGGTCGAATCGCTCATCGACCTCAACGGCCTTACGGGCGAAAACTCCGTGGTCTGCTACGTGGACGCGAAAACGGCTGCCTCTCTTTCGGAAGGAATGACCGTCAAAATCGACGGCTCGGCGGGCGGCACGGTATCGTTTATCGCGTCGAGTCCCCTTTCCAAAGGCGAAGTCGTTTCCGAACTTCCGGAAAGCTACGTGGATTACACAGCCGCAACTCTCAATCTCGGGGAATGGAACTATAAAGTCGTCATTACCTCGGACAAGCCTCTCACCGCAAACAAACTCGTCGCGGTTTCCGTTCTTAAAAGCGCGAAACGCCCGATAGATTACCTCTTCCGCTGAATCTTATTCACGGCAAACATAATTGAATATGAAAAAAACTCGTTACGATTACCGACAGCCCCTTCCGGATATATGGAGCGGCGACGTTGCCGCGCTGACGCGAGCGATAGGCTTCTTCGGTAAAAAACCTTCTCCGGACTCTCTTCGTCTGGAACTCGGCCGATACGGAAACAATCCCGACGGCGTGATTTACGTCCTCGGGCGTTACGATATCTCCGCCGCGCTCGTTTCCGCGCCCTCTCAGAACCTTGCGGAATCCGCACCCTGCCTTCTTCTGACCGAAAAGGGACTTATATTCCTCGAAAGCGTAAAAAACGACCGGTTTTCCGTCGTTTTACGGGACGGAAAGACCTCTCTTTCCCGAGGAGAAATAGACTCGGTTTATCTCGGGAAAGCCCTCTCGTTAAAGCCTTCCGAGGGCTTTAATCTTGCGGGGAAGCCCGCCTTCGACACGCTCGCGACCTTCTCCGGAACGGCTAAAACGGAGAAGCTCAGAGTCTTCGTACAGAATTTCTGCTGCGCGGCGGCTATATTCTTTACGACCGCTCTGACCTGCGTGATAAAAGCCTACCTCACGGAGGGAGTTTTCGGAGGAGCAAACGTCCGCGGAGGCGCGGAAGGTTTGTTTTTCGGGATATTCGCCGCGCTCGCGGTAACGGCGGTCGTTATGTTCGAAACTCGGACGACCGTGTCCCGAAGGCTCTGCTCGGCAATAACCGGACTCGCTTCTCTACGCGCAGATAAAGCCGACCCCGCTATTTATTCCTACGAAAGCAAAAAGCTTACGCTCGAGCGCTTCGATAAATCCGCAAAAACCTGCTCGAATCTCTTTACGAGCCGGATTTACGCACTCTGGTGTCTTATAGCCGCCGCGGTTTTCTGCGCGCTCGCTTTTATTATCGACCCGCTGTGCGCCCTTCCGCTCGGAATAGCCGCGGCCCTGCTTCTCGCGTCCGCAGTTATCGCCGTTTTTCCGAGAAAAGCCTCTCTTGCGGTTTTAATCGTCTCGATTTCGTCCTACGCGGCGGTCGGAGGAGTCGTCGGAATCTCGGCGTTTTCTCTGAGCGGCGGACTTTCTTCGGGCAACGCGGCGGCTCTCGTCATTTATTCGCTGCTTTACGCGTTTTCATCGGTATTTGCGATAAAAACTCTCGTCGGCGACGATAAAATGCGTCTTGCGGCAACCGTTACCGACTCTTTCCTCAATACCGAAATCTACGCTTCGGACTGCGCCGCAAACGACGACTTTACCGTTAAATTCGAAAACGCCTCGGTCGTTTCGGACGGAAGAATCCTCGCCGGAAATCTCGGATTTACCTTGAAACCGAATAAGCTTACCGTTCTTTCCGACGGAAACACCGGAGCCGTTTTAAAAGCCGCGGCGGGAGTTTGCTTCGACGTAACGGGAGTCCGCACGATAGGCGGCGTCCCTTATCCGTCGGCGGGAAACAAAATCATCGACAAAACCGTATTCCTCGACGGACAGGGTATAAGACAAGGCTCGGTCCTCGACAATATCAGAGATTTCGATAAATCCGTGCCTTCTTCGGAGGTTTACCGCGCCGCAAGAAAACTCGGACTCACCGACGTGATTATGAAAAGCCTCGGAAGCTTCGACTTCCGTATAGCCGAAAACGGCGGAAACGTTTCTCCTTCCGTTACGACGGGAATAACGCTCTGCCGCCTCCTTATAAAAAAGCCTTCTCTCGTTTTCATCGCAAAGGAAGCTCTTCCGTCCGACTCGGGTATAGTTTCGGGTATGCTCAAAGCCCTCGTCGGAAACGGAATAACCGTGGTTACCGATAAATCCCTTCCCGACGCGGACGAAATCGTTCATCTTTCAAAACAGAAATCGGGAGGTAAAAGAAATGGCTGAGAAAATCAGACTTTCCCGCACTTTTTTCCTTAACGCGGTCGAAATTGTCGCGGAACGCGCGAAAACGGAATTCTATATCGCGTGCTTTTCCTTCGCGTTGACCGCAATATGCGCGGCTTTGCTCCCCGAAGCCGTCCCGAAGGTTTTCGAAGCCGGACTTATCGGCGGCTCGGCGACTCTTTCGTCGCTTCTCCTTATGCTCGCGTTTATGCTCCCGCTTCCTCTTTTTGCGGCAGCTTTCGCGACGTCGGTCAGATCCCTCCTCGGGAAATGCTTCCCGACTCTTGCGGAAAGGCTGAAATCCGACCTTTACCGCACGGAACGGAGCGAAGACCTCCTTACTGCGGAAAAAGAAATCCCTCTTCTCGCAAAACACTTCGAACTCGCCGCGCTCACGGCTCTTTCGGTATTCACCGCCGCTGTCCTCGCGATAGAAGCCGCCTGTCTCGAAGGAATAGCCGCGGGTAGCCTCGTCATAGTCCTTCTGACCTTCGCGTTCGCTCTTCTCTACGCCTCGGATAAAGGTAAAAAAGCCGCGCTCGTCCCCGTTTACGTAACGGCTTGCTTCGCCGTATGGGGAATCTCGGTTTTCGTCGGGAATTTCGACGCAGGAAAGCTCTTCCTGAGCCTTACTCTGCTTTCCGAGCTTACCGCGGCGTCAGCCCTTTCTCTCGCGCTTTTCAGAAAGCTCCGCAAATCTTTCGTCAAAACGAGAGATATCCGGAAAGCCTCGGTTCTTTTCGTCGGAAGGGAAGAAGAAATTCCCTGCGTCGGAGATATCCGTCTTTACGACGTCACGATAGGCGTTTCCGATATCGTCAAAGGTCTTAGCGCCTGTTTCCCCGAAGGAAAAACGACTGCCGTTCTCGGCTCGGCGGGAAGCGGAAAATCTCATCTTTTCCGCCTTTTAAAAGGAGAAATCCTTTGCTCGAAGGGCTACGTTATGTACGGCGACAGCGATATCGCCGTAACCAATCCCGCCCTCACCGCAAGCTTTACCGCTTCGGCGTCTTTAAGGCTCGCGGACGGCTCCCTTCCGTCGAGAACGGCTCACGACCCACGCTCCGAAACCAAGGAGGACTTCCTTCTCCGCCTTAAAGAAAACGACCTTACCGGACTTTTCGGCAAATACGGCGAAAACGTAATCAAAATCAACGAACTTTCCTACGAAGATAAAGTCCGCCTCGCTCTCGCCGAAGCAAGACTCGGTAATCCGCGCGTGCTTCTCGTCAACGGACTTTTCGACGACCTCGACCCCGAAACCCTCGGAAGCCTTACCGATTCTCTCGGAAAATCGGGAATAACCTCCGTCGTCTTCACTTCGTCCGAAAACGTAGCTTCTCTCTGCGACGGAACGGTACGCCTTTCCCGCAATAATTAAAAAATACTTAATCATCGCGCATTAGGATATGCGCACGGAGGATATATGGATTTCAAGAAAAAAATATCTGAACTCGTTACCGTAGACGGCGTTTCTCCCGAAGAAATCGCCTCTTATATTCAGCCCGTTTCCGATCAGCTCCCGGGCGACTTTTCTCTGCCCTGCTTCAGATTCGCAAAACAGATGAGAAAAGCTCCCGCGGTTATCGCGTCGGAACTCGCTTCCTCCGTCAAACCGGATCCGCTCGTAGAAAAGGTCGAAGCCGTAAACGGTTACCTCAATTTCTTCCTTAACCGCGAAAAAGCCGCCGAAGAAATCCTGTCCGCCGCCGAAAAAGAAGGCTCGGAGTACGGGAATTCCGCCCTCGGCAACGGAAAAACAATCTGTATCGATTACAGCAGCATAAATATCGCAAAACCCTTCCATATCGGCCACCTCGGAACGACCGCGATAGGAAGCGCGCTTTATAAAATCTATAAGCGCCTCGGTTATAACGTCGTCGGAATCAATCACCTCGGAGATTACGGCACGCAATTCGGAAAGCTCATCGTAGCCTTCAAAAAATGGGGCAGCCGCGAAGCTATCGACAAGGGCGGAGTCAAGGCTCTTCAGGAGATTTACGTTCGTTTCCACCGCGAAGAAGAAAACGATCCTTCCCTTACCGACGAAGCTCGCGAATGGTTCGTCAAAGTCGAAAATAAAGACCCCGAGGCTATGGAGCTTTTCGAATACTTCAAGGAAATAACCCTGAAAGACGTCCGTAAGGTCTACGACAGACTCAACGTCCGTTTCGACAGCTGGGCGGGAGAAAGCTTTTACAGCGATAAAATGCAGCCCGTTCTCGACGACCTCAGGGCAAAACACCTCACGACTATCTCCGACGGAGCCGAAATCGTCGACCTCTCGGACTACGGAATGCCGCCCTGTCTTCTCGTCAAAAGCAACGGCGGAACGCTTTACGCTACGCGCGATATGGCTACCGCCCATTACAGAAAGAAGACCTACGACTTCTATAAATGCCTCTACGTCGTGGCTTATCAGCAGAATCTCCATTTCCGTCAGTTTTTCAAGGTCCTCGAACTCGAAGGCTGCGAATGGGCGAAAGACCTCGTTCACGTCGCTTACGGAATGGTATCTCTCGAAGAAGGAAGTATGTCCACGAGAAAGGGCAACGCCGTCTGGCTCTCGGACGTCCTCGACAGCGCGGTAGCCAAGGCAAACAAAATCATCTCCGAGAAAAGCCCCGACCTTCCCGATAAAGAAGCCGTTGCGGAAGCCGTCGGCGTAGGAGCGGTCGTTTTCAGCGCGCTCTGCAACTCCCGAATCAAGGATATAACCTTCTCTCTCGACAGAGTTCTGAGCTTCGAAGGAGAAACGGCTCCCTATCTTCAGTATACCCACGCAAGATGCGCAAGTCTCGTCGAAAAGAACGGAAAACCCGAAGATATCGACGCGGCTCCCGATTATTCCTCCCTTACGGGCGAAGCCGCAAACGACCTCGTCAAGCTTATAAACGATTACGGACGCATTCTTATCGACGCGGGCGATAAATACGAGCCTTCGATTCTTTCCAACTACCTCATCGACCTCGCAAAAGCCTTCAACCGGTTCTATCTCGAAAACAGAATCTCGGGAGAAGCTCCGGAAATAAAAAAAGCAAGACTTATCGCGGTTTCCGTCGTCAAAAACGTACTGAGCAGCGGACTTAAAACCCTCGGAATCACGCCCGTCGAAAAGATGTAACCGACGATACCGCTTACACGAAAAAACTGTAATCAAAACGCTATGGACAAGAAAAAAACAAGAATTATTCTGATATCGAGCATTATTCTGTGCGTTTTTTCGGTACTTATCGGAACGCTTATCGTCGTCGGTTCGACCGATAAAACCGATGTCGCTACGGAAATTACCAAGGAATTTTATATTCTTTTGTTTTTCCTGCCCGTACCGATTGCCGGAATCGTTCTTTCGTTGTGGATTACCCGAAAAGACAAGGAACCCGTCGTCGCTATGACCGCGGAGGAAATCGAACTTATGCGGAAGGAAATCGGCTCGTCCGAAGAAACGGAAAAAAAGCCCGCCAACCGCATAAAATTCACTCTCGTCGGAGCGAATACGATAATTGCCGGAGCGACTTTCTTCATTCTGCTGATATTCGGCTGCCTGACGTTTTTCTGCGCCCCGATGTACTCGCACGACGCGGACTACGTCCTGAAAACGGGCGAAAAAATGGGCGTCGAATTCCCCGCGGACATACGCGTTTTAACGACTTCGGGCGAAAAATACGCCGACCTTACCGTTTCCAAAAAAAGCGGCGTGGAATTTACCGACGAATCGGCAAAGACTTTCGCGGACTACGTAAAAACCTCCGAAGTCTGGCATTCCGCCGGCGATAAGCCCGAAGGTCAGATCGCGCTCGCGTTCTTCTCGACTTTCGTACACGGAAGCGACGGCAGCTCCTACTACTGCCTGTATAACGAAAGCAAAGGCTCGTTCGATTCGTGGCCGGACTTCCTCTCCGAGGACAAACTGATTTATATCCGATTCGACTCGAACGTCGGCAATATGATGATATGGGAAATCACTACGAACAAATACGCCGAAGAATCTGCCGACGAAACCTGAAAACGAATAAAAACCGCGGCAAATCGGCGGTTTTTGCGTAATTTCAAGTGAATTCGTCGCTAAAAACAGTCAAAAACAACCCGCAGCATAATGTTTGCCGCGGGTTTTGTATTAAAAACTATCGATTTCCGACCAAACACGAAGCGAATTTCGTCCGGAAAAAAGACTCGGATTTTAAAGAGTAGTCAAGTTCGTTCAACGAATCTCAACGCTCGTTAAACGAAATCGTAAGTTAATTAAACTAGGTCGCAAGTTGGTTAAACGAAGTCGCAAATTCGTCGAATCGATATCGGAATCGGTTAAGCGGACACCGATATCAGCCGAAAAACAGCAGAGCCGCCGAATTATATGCGGTTTTCGTCGTTTTTACACGAGAAAAGCCGTTTATCTCTTGCGCTTACGATGATTTTATAAACTTCCGCAACGTTTTTTACGTCGTAAAGCTCGAATTTGCCGTTCGAATTGGCATAATACGTTCTTCCGTAACTCGCGGTTTCGCCGTAATCCACGCCCGCGTAGTAATTCCCTCTTCTCGTCATATAAATCCAGCCCCTGTCGTCCTTTCCGTAAATCACGTCTACGGTTGCGACCGTTTCGTATTCTACGGAGTTCACGCCCATTTTCGTAAAAGCAATAACTCTTCTGTCCGTAACCACGTACACGCAGTTTTTACTCCTGCTTCTCTGCGAAAAAATCGGACCGAAAGCTACCGCAAGCCCTACCAGCATAAACGGAATCGCGAAAAGCGGCATAAAAGCCCCTCCCGACCGAGCCGCCATCGTCATCCAGACAACTGCGAATCCGAAGAAAAACAAGCCGAAAATCATCGGGAATACCATTCCCGCTCTCCCGACGATATGGACTTTTCCGCCCGATTCCCCTTCCCAGAGAATCTGCTCGCCGTCCATAAGATAGGATTTTATTCTGTAATTATCCATTTTTACTCACAGCCTCCGCAATCTCGACTTTTTAATCAAAAACGCAGCGAAATCACCGACTTCCGCAGAAAATCCCCATCGGGGACTGTTCGGGGAATACGAGGAAATCCGCCGCGCATTTTGTGTTTTATCGGCAATTTCAGCCGAAAACAGCCGAAAAATCCGACTGAAACGAATGAATCCGACTTTAAATCGTTAAGCCTTGAGAGCTTCTTCCACCGAAACCGCAAGAGCTACGGTTGCGCCGACCATAGGGTTGTTGCCCATTCCGATGAGTCCCATCATTTCGACGTGAGCGGGGACGGAGGAGCTTCCGGCAAACTGAGCGTCGCCGTGCATTCTGCCCATAGTATCGGTCATTCCGTAAGACGCCGGTCCCGCAGCCATATTGTCGGGATGAAGCGTTCTGCCCGTACCGCCGCCCGAAGCCACCGAAAAGTATTTCTTTCCGTTTTCGTTGGCCCATTTCTTGTAGGTACCCGCTACGGGATGCTGGAATCTCGTGGGATTGGTGCTGTTTCCGGTAATGGAAACGTCTACGTCTTCCTTTATCATAATAGCGACGCCTTCGTTAACGTCGTCCGCGCCGTAGCAGCGTACTTTCGCCTTTTCGCCGTTGGAGAAAGCCTTTTCTTCGCCTATGTGAAGCTCTCCCGTATAATAATCGTATTTGGTCGGAACGTAAGTGAAGCCGTTGATTCTGCTGATGATATAAGCGGCGTCCTTTCCGAGACCGTTAAGGATTACTTTAAGCGGGACCTTCCTGACTTTATTCGCAGTCCTTGCGATTCCTATCGCGCCTTCGGCAGCGGCAAAGCTTTCGTGACCGGCAAGGAACGCGAAACATCTCGTTTCGTCGCTGAGAAGCATTCCGCCGAGATTTCCGTGGCCGAGTCCGACCTTTCTCTGATCGGCAACGCTTCCGGGAATACAGAAAGTCTGAAGACCTTCGCCGATAGCGACCGCCGCGTCCGCAGCCCTGACCGCGTTCTTTTTAAGAGCTATCGCGCAGCCGAGAGTATAAGCCCATACCGCGTTGTCGAAAGCGATGGGCTGAATGGACCGTACGATTTTCTCCGCGTCTATACCCTTTTCGAGGCAAAGCTCCCTCACCTCTTCGAGATTAGCCATACCGAGTTCGGCAAGCTTTTTATTTATCTTTTCTATACGTCTGTCGTAACCTTCGAATGTAATCATCGGCTGCCTCCTTATTCCTGACGCGGATCAATGTATTTTGCCGCTTCGTCGTATCTTCCGTATCTGGTAGTCGCCTTTTTAAGAGCTTCTTCGGGCGTACTTCCTTTCTTGATGAAGTCCATCATCTTTCCGAGATGAACGTTTTCGTAACCGATAACCTCTCCGTTTTCGTCGAGAGCAAGCTTCGTCGTATAACCTTCGGTGGTTTCGAGATACCTGACGCCCTTGAGATTGGTCGAATAAATCGTTCCTATCTGACTGCGGAGTCCCTTTCCGAGGTCCTCGAGTCCCGCGCCGACGGGAAGTCCGTCTTCCGAAAACGCCGACTGCGTTCTTCCGTAAACTATCTGAAGGAACAATTCCCTCATAGCTACGTTTATCGCGTCGCATACGAGGTCGGTATTAAGAGCTTCGAGAATGGTCTTTCCGACGAGAATTTCGCCCGCCATAGCCGCGGAATGCGTCATTCCCGAGCAACCTATCGTTTCTACGAGAGCTTCCTCTATGATACCGTTCTTGACGTTGAGCGTAAGCTTGCAGGCGCCCTGCTGCGGCGCGCACCAGCCTATACCATGAGTAAGACCGGATATATCCTTGATTTCTTTGGACGCAACCCATCTTCCCTCTTCCGGAATAGGAGCGGGACCGTGATTACAGCCCTTTTTAACGCAAGCCATTTCCTGAACTTCGTGTGAATATTGCATTTATCTATCCTCCGTACTTAATATAACCTTGTGAATCGCGGCCGCGCAATCTCCCGTCAGATAAAATATCCTCCGCCGCGCTTTCGCACTTTTAAACCGCACAGTCGTTTTCCTCATCTATCGATGCAAACCGCTGAATCGGCTTTATTGCTTTATTATACCATTTTTCGTCCGATTTTACAATCGTATGAAAGCCGTTTTACGAAATTTTCCGCTCATATATTATACCACAAAAAAAATTAAAAATCAAGACTTGTTTTTTATCCCGATATGGGGTATAATTGGCGAGGCTTCATCACAAATACCCGAAAGGAGATTAAAACAATGAAACTCTATCACGGAAGCGAGACGGCAGGCATAAAGGAATTACTTCCTCAGACAAGCAACCACGAAAAACCGCTCGCATATCTTACCGACAACAGAGCGCTTGCGGTAGTTTATTCACATAATTACCTTCCGAGACCTCTGGGATTTTTCACTTACTGCTGGGGTAAAAATCATTCCCTTCACTACGAAGAATACTTCCCCGGACAAATCGAGCTTTTCTATAAAGGCAAAAAAGGCTGCGTCTATACGGCGGAAATCGACGGTTTGACGCAAATCGAGAAAATGCCTTGGGTTTACGTCTCGGAAACGCCCGTAAAGGTTTCTTCCGTCGAAGAAATCCCCGATATTTACGAGGAACTTCTGCGGCTTCACGAGGCGGGAGAGATAACCCTTCATTTTTACGAGGATTTACCGCACGAATATATCGCGTCGTCGGAAAAGATAGTAAAACGCGAAATCGAAAATCTCAAAACGAACAAAAACGAGATTTACGAAAACTTCCTCAGAGAGCATTTTCCGCAATTATTCGGCGAAAACGAATAGACGGACTTTCTTCCGATTCCGAATTTAAAACGAAAAACCCGAGGCCGTAAAGCTTCGGGTTTTATATTGAGGAATGTCAGATTGGACTGCAAATCGGATTTGTTTGAAATCGGGATTTGCATGGCGAATTCCGACTTTCGTTTAACGAGTTTTTAAGTTTATTCAACGAATCCCGAATTTGGTTAAACGAATCTTTAAGTTCGTTCAATGAATTCGGGAATTCGCTTTTTGCAAAGACGACTCAAAGCTCTATATAGCTGTCGCGCTCGGGACCGACGGAAAGGTATTTTACGGGAGCGTTGAGGTTATCGCGGAGAAAATCGACGTACTTTCTCGCGTTTTCCGGAAGCTCGGAATAGCTGCGGCACTTTCCTACGTCGCAATTCCAGCCGTCAAGATAGCGGATAACGGGCTTGCAGTCGGTCAGAAGGTCGGGATAGGGGAATCTCGTGAGCGTTTTTCCGTTGCAGTCGTAGGCTACGCAGACGGGAATCTTCTCCATACAGCCCAGAACGTCGAGTTTTGTTATCGAAAGCTCTGTCGCCGCCTGAACCTCTATACCGTAATTCGTCGCGGGGACGTCGAAAGCCCCGACTCTTCTCGGTCTTCCGGTAGCCGCGCCGTATTCTCCGCCCGCGTCGCGGAGCTTCTTTGCTTCGTCGCCGAAAAGCTCGGAAACGAACCAACCCTCTCCCACGCACGACGAATAAGCCTTGACTATTCCGAGAACGACGTCGAGTTTAATCGAAGGAACTCCGCTTCCTATCGGAGCGTAAGCCGCAATCGTGTTGGAAGAACTCGTCATCGGGTAAATTCCGAAGTCTATATCCCGAAGCGCGCCCAGCTGAGCCTCGAACATGATGTTCTTACCCGATTTCTGCGCGGAAAGAAGGTATTCGCTCGTGTCGCAGACGAAGGGCTTAGCGAATTCTCCGTAGACTCTGAGCCATTCTTCGGTTTCTTCCGAAGAAATCTTTTCTCCGTAGCCGCCGAAGGTTATGTTCTTCCATTCGACGAGGTCGCGAAGCCTTCCGGAAAGGTCGTTCTTATAGATAAGATCGCCCGCTCTGAGAGTTTTTTTGAGATACTTGTCTGCGTAAACGGGAGCTATTCCTCTCCTCGTAGAGCCGAATTTCTTGTCTTTGAGCCTGTCTTCTTCGAGACAATCCTGCATAACGTGATAGGGCATACATATAGTCGCACGGTCGCTTATTTTGAGATTGTCGGGAGTAATCACTATTCCCTGCGCCCTGAGCCTTTCTATCTCGTCGTGAAGATGCCTGAGGTCAACGACCATTCCGCTTCCCATAACGCACACGACTTCCGGACGAAGTATTCCCGACGGAAGAAGGTTGAGGATAAATTTTCCGCGCGGATTAACTACCGTATGACCGGCGTTGTTTCCTCCCTGATATCTTACGACGACATCGTACCTTTCCGACATAAGGTCAACCATTCTGCCCTTTCCTTCGTCTCCCCAGTTGATTCCGACTACGGCGGTATTCATAATTTTTTCCTCCTTTTTATTTTTCGCAAAGAATTTCTCGTCTGACTTTTCCGACGAAAGCTTCCGTCTGCCCTGCGGCTCTGCCCGTATACCGATTGGGATCGGCAATTTCGCCCAGAACGTCGCCGAATCTTACGAAAGCCGAATCGGATTTTATTCTTTCCATAAGGTCGTTTTCACCGCCGTTCTTGACGTTTGCCGCGGCAGCCATGGAATGCTCGCGGATTCTTTCGTGAAGCTCCTGACGGTCTCCGCCCGCTTCCACGCATCTCATAAGTATATTCTCCGTCGCGATAAACGGGATTTCCTCGGCGGTATGCTTCGCGATGACCTTTTCGTAGACCGTCGTTCCGTTTATGACTTTATTTACGGAGCGCAGAATCGCGTCCGTTCCGAGGAATGCCTGAGCGTTACAGAGCCGTCTGTTAGCCGAATCGTCGAGAGTGCGTTCGAGCCACTGCGTAGAACCCGTTACGGCTGCGTTCTGCGCAAGACTCATAACGAAACGGGCAAGCGAGCATATTCTTTCGCAATTCATAGGATTGCGCTTGTAAGCCATAGCCGAACTTCCGACCTGACTCTTTCCGAAAGGCTCTTCTATCTCCTTCATACTCTGAAGAAGCCTCATATCCACCGCGTATTTATGACAGCTCAAAGCTATTCCAGACAAAACCGACTGCACGCGGAAATCGAATTTCCTCGGATAGGTCTGTCCGGTAACGTCGAAAGCCGCCGAAAAACCCATTTTGCTTACGACTCTGCGGTCAAGCTCCGCAACCTTCTCTTCGTCGCCGCCCAGAAGCTCCATAAAGCCAGCCTGCGTACCGGTAGTGCCTTTGGCTCCTCTTAATCTGAAATCCGCTATGAGCCTGTCAACTTCGCGGATATCCGCCGCGAAATCCTGAAGATAAAGCGTAAAACGTTTTCCGACCGTCGTAAACTGAGCGGGCTGAAAATGAGTGAACCCCACCGTCGGAAGACTCTTGTATTTCTCGGCAAAATCGCAAAACGCCCTTATTACTTCGAGAAGCTGCTTTCTTATGAGAATAAGTCCTTCGTACATCTGAATAAGCTCGGAATTATCCGTAACGAAACAGCTCGTCGCTCCGAGATGGATAATGGGACGCGCTTCGGGACACTCGACTCCGAAAGCGTAAATATGCGACATTACGTCGTGATTGACGAGCTTTTCTCTCTCTGCGGCAACGGCGAAAGCTTCGTCGCTTACGTAAAGACGCTCTCTCATCTCGTTAAGTTGTTCGTCGGTTATCGGGACGCTCAGCTCCTTTTCCGATTCGGCAAGAGCAAGCCAGAGACGCCTCCACAGACCTATTCTGTGTCTGTCTCCGAAAATCTGCTGCATTTCTTTCCCCGCATATCTCGTGCAGAGCGGGTTTTCGTAAGTATCGTACATATTTACCTCGTTTTATCGGTCGGAATACCTTCCGTTATTCGGCGCGCGTTGCTCCGACGATTTTATTTTACCACGAATGCCCTTTTAAAGCAAACAAAATTCCCGACGCCCCGAAAACTCCCGACGGCTTCTTTTTCCGTAAGGAAAAGCTTTCCGCAAAACGGATTTTAAACGGAAAAACGAGGAATTTTATCGGCATTTTCCGCGATTTCCGTATAAAGCGCATTCATTGAGTTAAGGCAATAGTTAAAAAGTGCAATATCTCGGTTTTTTTTATCTTTTTTCAGTGACAAACGACCGATTGTCCTGTATAATTATAAGGTGTATATTTTCGCTGCGCTCCGCGGCTACCAACCGCATTCCGAAAAAACGCCGCGAAAAAAAGGTATTTCAAAATACGGCATACTTTATTAATCTGGAGGCTTTTTATGAAAATGCTTTTAACGGGCAACGAGGCTATCGCTCGCGGCGTATACGAAGCCGGCTGCGTATTTGCTTCCGCATACCCCGGAACACCTTCCACCGAAATTATGGAGAATATCGCTTCCAACTATAAAGAGGTAATCTCCGAGTGGGCTCCCAACGAAAAGGTCGCTCTCGAATCGGCTTTCGGCGCTTCTATGGCGGGCGCGAGAAGCTTCGCTTCGATGAAGCACGTCGGTCTTAACGTTGCAGCCGATCCCCTCTTCACCATTGCTTATTCCGGAACAAACGCCGGCCTCGTCGTCGTTACGGCGGACGAACCCGGTCAGTTCTCCTCGCAGAACGAACAGGATAACAGAAATTACGCAAGATCGGCAAAGATTCCTATGCTCGAACCCGCGGATTCCTCCGAAGCTCTTGAAATGGTCAAAGCCGCTTTCATAATAAGCGAACAGTTCGACGAACCCGTTCTTATCAGAATGACCACCAGAGTCTGCCACAGCAAGAGTATCGTCGAAATCGGAGAAAGAAAGGAAGTTCCCGTTAAGCCTTACGTCAAGAACGCCAAAAAATACGTGGACGTTCCCGCCAACGCAATCGTAAGAAGACACGAGGTCGAAAAGCATCTCAAAGCCGAAGAAGAATTCGCAGAAACAACTCCCTTCAACTTCGTCGTGGATAACGGCAGCAAGACCGGCGTTATAGCTTCGGGTATGTGCTACTATTACGCGAAGGAAGTTTTTGGCGACACTGTCAACTATCTTAAGCTCGGCTTTACTTATCCTCAGCCGATGAAGAAAATCGACGACTTCTGCAAAGGACTCGAAACTATCTACGTCATCGAAGAAAACGACAGTTTCATCGAAAACGCGGTCAGACTCCTCGGTTATAACTGCAAGGGCAACGATTTCTTCCCGCCCTACGGAGAACTTACCGCGGACGTCCTCAGAAAAGCCGTTACCGGCGAAACTCACGAGTGTATGCAAGCCGATCCCGATAAGATCGTCGCGCGTCCCCCGGCTCTTTGCGCGGGCTGCCCTCACAGAGGTCTTTTCTATACCCTCGGCAACCGCAAGGACGTCGTGGTTTCGGGCGATATAGGTTGTTATACCCTCGCCTTCGCGGCTCCCTACAACGCTATGGACTTCAATAACTGTATGGGCGCGTCCATTTCCGCGGCTCACGGTTTCCAGAAGGTCCTCGACAGAGAAGGCGATAAAACCAAGAGAGCGGTAGGCGTTCTCGGCGACTCCACGTTCTTCCACAGCGGAATGACCTCCCTCCTCAACATCATCTACAATAAGAGCAACGCCATAACGATTATTCTCGACAACAGAATCACCGGTATGACCGGACATCAGGAAAATCCCGGCAGCGGCCGCCTCGCAAACGGCGAACCCGCTCATATCACCGATATAGAAACCGTCGTAAGAGCGCTCGGAATGAAAAACGTTACCGTCATCAATCCCAACGACCTCGACGCCGTTAAAAAAGCTCTCGACGACGCTATCGCCTGCCCCGAAGCAAGCGTCATCATCACCCGCTATCCCTGCGTCCTCAAAAAGTTCTCGGACGGCGACAGGACAGAATTCCCCACCGCCTTCAAGAGCAAATGCACGGTCAACGCCGAAAAATGCGTGGGCTGCAAAATGTGTCTCAAGTGCGGCTGCCCCGCTCTTTCCGTAACGGATAAAAAAGCTCACATCGACCAAACCATGTGCGTAGGCTGCACGGTCTGCAAACAGATCTGCAAAGCTCACGCCATTGACTAAGGAGGTATTATCATGACTAACAGCATTTTATTGGTTGGCGTCGGCGGACAGGGTACTATCCTCGCCGGTAAAATCCTCACTCTCGGACTTATGGAAGCAGGTTACGACGTTAAAATGAGCGAAATCCACGGTATGTCTCAAAGAGGCGGCTCGGTCACCACTCAGATTCGTTACAGCAAGGACAAGGTTTTCTCGCCCGTTATCGAAAAAGGAACGGCGGATATTCTCGTTTCCTTCGAAATGATGGAGGCTCTGCGCTACTTCGATTACCTCAAAAAGGGCGGAAAGGTCGTCGTCAACGATCTTCAGATTCCCGGAACGCCCATAACCAACGGACTCTGCGAATATCCTCAGGGTATTCTCGACGAGCTTAAAAGCAAAGCCGATACGCTCGTCATCGACGCCGCGGACGAGGCTAACAAACTCGGAAGCTCGAGAGTCGTGAATATCATTCTTCTCGGCGCGCTCATCAAGAGTATGAATCTTCAGGATATTCACTGGGATTCCATCATCGAAAAGAACGTCAAACCGCAGTTCGTCGAGCTTAACAAAAAAGCTCTCCGAGTCGGAATGCAGCTCGCTTAACGAAAGTCCGAGCGTTTTAAATTAAAACATACGCCGTTTTCTTCGCGGAAACGGCGTTTTTTTATGCGGTTAAAAGGCTTTTCAGCGCAATCGAACGAATCCGCAAGAATTTCATAGCCGAATAAATCCCCTATAAAAACGGACAAAAATAAAAAAACGACGGGATTCCTCCGCCGCTCGATAATTGCACAAAAAAGGCGACAGAAAAAAGCCGCCGTAACCGAATCAGAAAAATATCTCCGAAAGAATCTCGCCGTCGATGGATTTAAGAGCGATAAAGCGTTCGTCCATAACGATGTAGGAATTTACGGAATTGCCTTTGGGAAGAGAAATCGACCCGGGATTCGCGTAAATCACGCCGTTTTCGCGATAAAGCTCACCCTTATGGGTATGTCCGTAAAAAATCGCGTCAAACCTTCCCTTCGGAGGATTTTCTTTGTTGAAAACGTCGCCGTGACTCAGGAAAATCGACTTTCCTTCAAAAAAAAGCGCCGCCGAATCGAAGAAATGAAACTCCGAAACCGATAAATCCACTCGGCTCTCACAGTTGCCTTTGACCGCGATTATTTTATCAGCAAGAGAGTTGAGCATAACCACGACCGCCTTGGGCTCGTAACCGTTGGGAAGATTGTTGCGGACGCCGTGATAATAAAGATCGCCCAACAAAAGAAGTCTGTCCGCCTTTTCGCGATGAAAAACGTCCATAAGCTTCTCGCAATAATGCCGCGAGCCGTGAACGTCCGCAGCTACCACGAATTTAGTCATAATTACCTCCGAAATCCGCAGAATCCGCGTCGGTTTCAACAGAAAATCAGCTCTGTCCGTCTTCGGGATCGGAGCAGGTCATAGTGAAATAAAAGTCGCTGCCTTCGCCGTAGGTGCTTTCTACGCCGAAACGCGCGTTGTGGGCGGTGAGGATACCTTTGACTATGCTGAGTCCCAAGCCCGAACCCTTGATTTCACGCTTATGCCCTCTGTTGGTGCGGTAATACCTGTCCCAGACCTTGTCGATATCCTCGCTCGCTATTCCGCAGCCGTGGTCTATAACGTCCGTACGCACGCTTCCGCCCGTTCGTTTTACCGAAACTCGAACGTATTTATCCTCGCCCGAATAATTCACGGCGTTGCCCACGAGATTATAAACGACCTGCCGAATCTTGTTTCTGTCGGCGAAAACAATCGCGTTTTTGTCTATATCGACGTCGAAAACGAAGTCCGTAAGGCTCGCAAAGCTCTTCATCGTTTCCTCTACGCACTCTCCGAGATCGAAATCCGAAAGCCTTAACTGATTGGCGTCCGAATTGAGCTTGCTTAAATCCACGAGGTCGCACACGAGAGCCGCAAGTCTGTCCGCTTCGGAAATGATTACGTTGCAGTGATCGGTACGCTTTTCTTTGTTGTCGCCCGAAAGGTCCCTTATCATCTCCGCATAGCTCCTGATAAGCGTCAGAGGCGTTTTAAGGTCGTGCGAAACGTTTGCGATAAGCTCGTTTTTAAGCTCCTCCGTTTCCGCAAGCTGAGCGGCGGTAAGCGAAAGATTGTCCGAAAGCCTGTCGATTTCGGTATAGCCCGACTTTTCGAAGCTTATATCCTTTATCCCGTCGGCAACCTGTCTTGCGTTGCCCGAAACGTCGGTAATCGGACGCATAAGCCTCCTCGCTATAAACCAGCACGCAACCAACGCAATCGCAAAAACCAATACGGAAAACAGCACCCTTTGAATTATCAGAGAGCGTACCATCGTGTTTCTGAAACCCACGTCCAGCGCTGCGTAAACGTAAACGTCCTTTTCGGCGTTTCCCGAACCCTGTCTGAATCTCACTCCGTACCAGGCTACTCTTTTCCCTTCGCTTACGTCGACTCCCGAAAGAGGTTCGGTACTTGCGGATATTTTCGCCTGATGAGTAAGAAAAATGTCGCTTTTATAAAAATCGTCGGTCGACCAGAGAACGCCGCCCTTTACGTCGAACAACGCCAGCTTTACGTCCCCCGAAAAGGTTTCCTTTACGAGAACGTTTTCGTAATCTTCGCTCTTGCATATCTCGACGAACCTCTCCGCCTGAGAACGAAGCTGCTGCCTGCTGATAACGGAATTGTTGCTGCGGATAACGAAAATCTCCATACACAGCACCAACGAAAGCGCGATAAGAATGCACATTACCATATAAAACCATATATTGAATTTAAGACTGTATACGTTTACGTTCATTCGCGCGCTCCGTCCGTTATACTGCGGCAAACTCCTTTATGCGTCGAATTTATAACCCATTCCGCGAATGGTAACTATACAATCGCGGTACGGACCGAGATTGCTCCTCAGCATCTTGATATGCGTGTCGACCGTTCTGTCGTCGCCTTCGAATTCTTCACCCCAGATTTCTCTTAAAAGCTCTTCTCTGGAAACGGCGATTCCGCGCTTTCTGACAAGGTAAAAGATAAGTTCGTACTCTCTCGGCGTCATATCGACGTTAACTCCGTCAACCTGAACGGCTCTTCCGTCAAAATCGACTACCAATCCGTTAAAAACCTCTCTGTCCTTCTTGTTATGACGATTCGTTCTCGCAAGAATGGCTTTTACTCTCGCAATGATTTCGCTGGGAGAGAAGGGCTTGACCACATAGTCGTCCGCACCTACTTCGAAGCCGAAAAGCTTGTCGTATTCTTCGCTTCTCGCGGAAAGGAAAAGCACCGGTACGTCGTAAAGCTTCTTGATCTCCTTAACGGCGGATATACCGTCGAGACGGGGCATCATTATGTCCATAACAATCAGGTCGTAGGTGTAATCACGGCACTTTTCGACGGCTTCCATTCCGTCCTCCGCTTCGTCGCATTCGAAACCGGCAAAAGAGGTGTACTCTCTCAATACCTCGCGGATATTGGCTTCATCGTCAACTATTAAAATCTTAGTCATATCTCCTCCGTAAAAAATAAATTCGTATTCCTTATCGTTTTTATCGCCGGCACAAACCGACGTTGCTACCTCGTTTTACCCGTCCGACGGTGGACGGCTCCGGACTTTTCTCCGTTTCCTTTTACCGAATCCGTCGTCCCGCGCGGCAAATTCCCAAACTCGTTCAACGAACGCTCTCTTTCGTTAAGCGAACCTCCCCGCTGATTGAACGAACCCGCGGTTTTGCCCGACGAGCCTTTATTCCGTTCCGAAAAACTTCCTTTTCCGCCAAGCGATTTGTTCCCGCTCTTCGGCCGCGTCGCGGAGGAACCTTTGTTTTTCGGATAATCCGTACGTTTCTTTGCGTCGGACTTCGGTTTCGCGCCGCCCGCAACGTTAACGCCGACGAGCGACGGAATAAGCTCCGTTCTTCCGGTGATTTCAAGAGCCCTGACGACGCGTTCTCTGTTGGAGGGCTTGCGGTATTGCAGCAGAGCGCGCTGCATAGCCTTTTCTTCTTCGTCTTTCGCGGTATAGACCGGCTTCATATCCTCGGGATCGAATCCGCTCCAATACATAGTCGTCGCTCGCGTAGAGGGCGTCGGATAGAAATCCTGAACCTGCTCGGGCATATAATTCAAAGATTTCAGATAAACCGCAAGATTGACCGCCGAATTCAGATCGCAGCCCGGGTGCGAAGAAATGAGATACGGTACGAGATACTGGTCTTTTCCCTCTTTTTTGTTGAGCTTCCCGTATTCCGCGACGAACTCTTCGTAAACCCGAAACGGCGGCTTATTCATACGGTAAAGCACGGCGTCGTCGATATGCTCGGGCGCGACTTTAAGCTGACCGCTGACGTGATAGGTTACGAGTTCCCGGAAAAACGTCCTGTCGGAATCGTACATAAGATAATCGAATCTTACTCCGCTCCTGACGAAAACCTTCCTGACCTCGGGCAAAGCCCTGAGCCTTCTCAGAAGCGCAAGATACCCGCTGTGATCGACTTTAAGGTTCGGACAGGGTTTCCAACCTATACACTCCCTGTCGGTACAAACGCCGCATTTGAGCTGTTTATCGCACGCGGGACGGCAGAAATTCGCCGTCGGACCGCCTACGTCGTGAATATAGCCCTTGAAGTCGGACATTTTCGTAAGAGCAACGGCTTCCCTTACGACCGAATCGGCGCTTCTCGACTGAATTATCCTTCCCTGATGAAAGGTAATCGCGCAGAAACTGCAATCCCCGAAACAGCCTCTGTGAGTCGTAAGACTGAATTTCACCTCGTCAATAGACGCAACCTTACCGAGCGACTCGAAATACGGATGGACTCTTTTCGTGAAAGGAAGGTCGTAAACCGCGTCCATTTCCTTTTCCGTGAGCGGAATCTGCGGCTTGTTTACGACGACGTATTTTCCGCACTTCTGTTTTTCGAGAAGAATCTTCCCCGAACAGAAGTCGTTGTTTCTCTCCTGACGACGGTAAGACTGCGCGTAAGACTTCTTGTCCGCGGAAACCTCGCCGTAAGACGGAAGAATCTCTATCGCCGAAAAATCCCTTTCCTCCACGCTCTTTTTAATCGACGCGGGAAGCGATTCGAACCCGCACATATAAGCCGTACCGCGGACGTCTTTTATCTTGCGGAGGGGAATGCCTTTTTTAAGTCTTTCGGCTATATCGAAAACGGGCCTTTCGCCCATCCCGTATATGAGAAGGTCGGCTCCGCTCGATTCGAGAATGCTCGGAAGCACCTTATCCGCCCAATAATCGTAATGACTCAACCGACGCAAACTGGCTTCGACTCCGCCGATAATCACAGCCGCTTCGGGATAAACGCGCTTTATATTCCGCGAATAGAACTCCACCGCTCTGTCCGGTCTTTCGGGCTTTCCTCCGGGAGCGTAGACGTCCTTTTCCCTTCTTCTTTTAGCGACGGTATAGTTATTGACCATACTGTCCACGGCTCCGCCCGAAATCAGGAATCCTATCTCAGGCTCTCCGAATCTCTTATACTCCGCGTCGCTCCTCGGGTTATACAAAACGGCTACGCAGAATCCGAGGCTCTCGAAAAGCCTCGCTATAAGCGCGTGTCCGAAAGAGGGGTGATCGACGTAAGCCTCGGGCGTAACCATAACGAAATCGGGCTTCCGTCCGTCAAGCTCTTCGGGAGTTACGGGGAGAAAGCCCTCCGCTCCGAACATTCCTTCGGAATTGACTCTGCGTTTAAAGCCTTCGGAAGCGAATTTCACCTTTTCAGAAGGCTCCATATTACGCTCTCATCAGCCTCTTGCATATCTCCTCGTAAGCCTCTTCGACGTCGCCGAGATTGCAGCGGAATCTGTCTTTATCCAGCTTTTCGCCCGTTATACTGTCCCAGAACCGACAGGTATCGGGTGATATTTCGTCCGCAAGAATAATTCTGTTGTGCGACTTACCGAATTCTATCTTGAAATCCACGAGAAGGATATTCTGTTTTCCGAGATAATGCTGAAGGATTCTGTTGATTCTGTACGCGTTGTAATTTATGGTATCGAGATCCTTGGACGTACAGAGCTTCATAGCCATAGCGTGAGAGGAATTGATCATAGGATTGCTCATAAGATCCGGACGCTTGAAGTAATACTCGATGACCGGAGCGGCAAATTCCGTTCCTTCGGGGACGCCCAATCTTTCAACCAGTGTACCTGCGGCTATATTCCTGACGTAAAGCTCGATCGGAATTATATCCAGCTTTCTGACGACCGTTTCGCGCTCGTTCAGCATTCCGAGATAGTGAGTCAATACGGAATTATCTTCGAGATGGCGGAAAAGATTACCGTTGATTTTGTTTATATAGATATCCTTATTCGGAATAACGCCCGTCCTCTCTCCGTTTTCGGTCTGCGTCAGAGTTCTGTACTCGATTATGAGATGCTCGGGATTGTCGCTCTCCCATATAAGCTTGTCCCTTCCTTCATAGCGCAGCGTAGTCTTCTTGTCGGTTAATTCCATAAAGATCGTCCCCTTGTTTATTTATCTTATAAACTTTTTGAAAAATATATCATATAAATTTTAACACTTTCTTCGCGTTTCGTCAAGAATTTGAAAGCAGAATAACACCTTTTTATCAACACTTTATGCTTGATTTTACCCACAGTCTCTGTTATAATATACGTGCATTGCGGGAATTACCTTTCCGTAAGCCCTTTCGCTCGTTTCCGAGCCGCGCGGAGGGCGAAGCGGGAAGTGCGGCTCCTCCCGGAAGTCCGTACCCCGTCTTTTCTGCAACGCACCAGAATTCCGCGGCTTTGCCGCAAAAACTCAGGAGACGAAAAATGAAGAAAAAATATTCCGTTTTCGGAATGTCCTGCGCCGCCTGCGCAAACAGCGTTCAGAAGGCTGTTTCACGGCTGCCGGGCGTAACTCAATGCAGCGTCAATCTGGTCTCCAATACTATGGAGGTCGAATTCGAGAACCTCTCCGACGAACAGATATGCAACGCCGTCAACGCCATAGGCTTTAAAGCCAAAATCTACGAGGAAACCTCCTATACCAAGGATTCCTCCAAAAAAAAGTTAAGACTCGTCCTTTCCATAGTTTTCCTCCTACTCCTTATGTACGTTTCGATGGGCTCTATGATAGGACTCCCCATTCCCTCCTTCATCAGCGGAATGGAAAACGCTATCCCCTTCGCCATAACCCAGCTCGTTCTGCTTATTCCGATTATCGTCCTTAATTTCAGCTACTTTACCAGCGGCTACAGCAAACTCTTCCGCGGCCACCCGAATATGGATACCCTCGTGGCTCTCGGAAGCACCGCGTCCGTACTTTACGGTCTGTACGCGATAATTATGATGAAAATAAGCCTTGACAACGGTGATATGGAAACCCTTCACGCTCTCCATATGGAGCTTTATTTCGAGTCGGCAGGTACCATTCTTACGCTCGTAACGGTAGGTAAGTTCATCGAAAGCCGCTCGAAAGCCAAAACGGGCGAATCCCTCCGTATGATTCTCGACCTCTCGGGAAAAAACGCGGTAAGACTTTCTCCCCTTGACGAAAACACTCCTCTTACTACCGAAAATCTTCGTTCCGGAAACTACTCGGAAGCTACCGTATCGGTCGAAGATCTCCGCGAAGGAGACGTTATACTCGTGAAAAGCGGAATGAGCCTCCCCGTAGACGGAGTTATCGTCGAAGGCGGCGCAAACATAGATCAGTCTGCCATTACCGGCGAATCGCTGCCCGTTTACCGCTCGGAGGGCGAGGACGTTATCGGAGGCACGATTAACCGCGACGGCGTTTTCTGTTACCGCGCGAAATGCTCGCTCAAAGAATCCACCATTTCCAAAATAGCCGAAATGGTTGACGAAGCCGCCAATTCCAAGGCTCCCATCGCAAGACTCGCCGATAAAGTCAGCGGAATCTTCGTTCCGACGGTTATGATTCTTTCCGCTCTTACCTTCATAGTCTGGCTGCTTATCGGAAAGCCCTGGAATTTCGCTCTCGAAAGAGGAATTTCCGTACTCGTTATAAGCTGCCCGTGCGCGCTCGGTCTGGCTACGCCAATTTCCATAATGGTCGCGACCGGAGTCGCCGCAAAAAACAAGATTCTTCTCAAAAACGCAGCCGCTCTCGAAACGCTTCATTCGGTTAAAGTGGCCGCCATAGACAAAACCGGCACTATAACAACCGGAGAACTCAGAGTAGATCGCGCGGTTTCGTCGGACGACAGGTTCTATTCCGTATTGGGCGCGCTCGAAAGTTCCTCTTCGCACCCCCTTGCTCTCGCGGTTACGGATTATCTTCGGGAAAATTCGATTCCCTTCGGCTCGGCAGAAAACAGCCTTACCGTCCCCGGGAAAGGAATCGAAGCCAAATTGGACGGCAAAGATTATCGCTGCGGCAACCGTAAATTCATCGAAGAATGGGGCGTAAACACGGGCGACGTCGATACCGAGGGCGGAAGCGTTATTTTTGCGGCGGACAAACGAAAGCTCCTCGGTTACGTCATAATTTCCGACACGGTTAAGGAATCCTCCGCCGAGGCGGTCGCGGAATTCCGCTCTATGGGAATCTCCACGGTCATTCTTACCGGCGATAACGAGAAAAGCGCGAGAAAGGTCTGCGCGGAAGTCGGAGCCGACGACGTCGTCGCGGATATTCTTCCTATGGAAAAAGCCGACAGAGTCAAGGCTCTCCGCGAAAAAGGCAAGGTTGTGATGATCGGCGACGGAATAAACGACGCAGTAGCTCTCGAAACCGCGGACGTAGGCGTAGCGATCGGCGCAGGCTGCGATATAGCAATAGAATCGGCGGGCGTAGTCCTCACGAGAAACGACCTCCGCGACGCCGTGAAAGCCGTCGTTCTCAGCCGCAAAACCATCGGCAACATCAAAATGAACCTCTTCTGGGCATTCTTCTACAACGCGATATCCATTCCTCTCGCTATGGGCGTTTTCATTCCCCTCGGAATTCAGCTCAATCCTATGATTGCTTCGGCGGCTATGAGCTTTTCGAGCGTATGCGTGGTCCTGAATTCGCTGAGACTTATGAAAGCCCTTCCAAAAGAAGAAACTGCAAACTAAAAAACGAAAACCCGAGGTTCGTTGAATGAACTTCGGGTTTTATTTTACGAATTAAAGATTTCGTTAAACGAATACGGGAGAATTAAAAATTACCGCCCCTGATTTCAGCGACGGGGAGGACGAGAACGATACCGCTGCCCTTCGTCTTTATTCCGCAATTTTCGTAAAGAGCGTCGACTATGGCGTCCTTATGCTCCGCATCGGCAGCAATCATCAGCATATCCTTTTCGGGATCTATCGTTATACCCAGAAACTTGACGGCTTCGTCCTTTCCGAGACCTCTCGCCGAAACGCAGGTGCCTCCGTTGGCTCCGGCTTTCTTTGCGTAAGCCATAGCGATGTCCGCGAAGCCTTTTTTGATAATAGCAACGATTAAATAGTTATTCATAAATTTTCCTCCTTTTCGGATTAACGGACGGGCGATCCGTCGTAATTATAACGGACGATATTTCCGTCTGCCCATTCTTCCTCGCCGAGACGAAAATCTTCCTTTTCGCGGGGGGTGTAAATTTCTACGCCGCTCTGACCGAAAGCGCGCCTTCCGACGTTGGTAAGACCTGCGGGTAAAACTATGCGGGTGATTCCCGTTCTCGAGAAAGCCTCCGCGCCTATTTTCGTAACGGCATCGTGAAGCGTAAATTCCGAAAGCTTCAGGCAGCCCTTGAACGCGCAATCCTCTATCGTTTCGAGCGCCGAAAGCCCGTCTACGCTCTCAAGCTCCTCGCAGCCCTCAAACGCACTCTTGGCTATCGTCCTGACCGTTTCGGGAAGAACGATTCTCTGCACCTTCGAATGATAGAAAGCCTTTTCGCCTACGGTATGGAATACGCCCGAAACCATCGCGCCGCTCTTTCCGTAATTCGTGAAAGCCACGAGAGTCCCTCCGTCGCGGGAAACTATATTTCCATCCAGAACGCGGAGATTATCGCTGTCTTCGCTTATCGAAATATCCATCGGATACGTTCCGTCGAAACTGTTGCCGTAAACGTATTTAAGCGATGCGGGAAGAACTATGCTTCTCAAGGAGATACAACCCTCGAACGCGTCGCTGTCAATCCACTTGACCGTTTCGGGAAGCAAAACCGTCTCGAGATTACGGCAACCGAAAAAGGCGTTGCTTTCGATTTTGGAAACTCCGTAAGGCACGACGACCGTTTTGACCGCCGTATTGACGCTGTTTGCGTTAAGACAGGTATATTTCAGCGACACGACAGCCTCTCCGTCGACTTCCGAAGGCAAAACTATGGTCTCGGCATCGCCCGCATCTCCCAAAAAGCTTTTCATTCTTATCGAAAACCCTATCGCGCTCGTAGCGTCTTTATCGTAAGTCGTCGAATAGGTATACCACTCCGCGGGCGTTACTTTATAGATAACGGCTTTCACGGTTTTGTTTTCGGTTATGTTTCTGATCGAAGAGTCCCAGCCGAAAAAGACTTCTCCGTCGGCGGTCCTGACTTCGGGCGCAACCGCGTCTTCTCCGTATCCGACCTTGACCGTATCTATGGTTTTTCCGTCTGCATAAGTAAACCTGACGCTGAAAGCGTTTCCGTTCCCCGCGATAAGAATTGCCGCGACCGTCCCCGCCACTATTACGAAAGCAATACAAAGGACGATAAGCGCGACCTTGCGTTTATTCATCAGTTTCTCCTCCCAAAGCGAATGGATTACGCTTATTATAACCTTTTTTCCGTCATTTGTCAACCGTAATTACATTGCCTCGCCGTACGGCGGCTTCAAGGCTTTTTTCGGTCTTTAATTTTATCCGTCTTTTTTTACGAAATAATTAAATATGCGTTTTTAAGTTAACACTTATATGTAATTATTTCCGAAGCGGGAAAACTATTTCCGCCGTCCGTTTCCGTTTCTTCGGTTTTATGCGGCAAAACCTATTTTAAATCGGACTGCGGTCGCATATAATAATTATCGGGTGTAAATCCGCTTTTTACTTTAATCGCAAAAGGCTTTAAAGCAGTGGACTTTTTCCTTTGTTTGTGATATAATCGGGCAGTATCCGTTTCGGATATCGCCGAGTCGGGGGGCGACATGAGAAAGAAAAGAACTATTGATATCGAAAATATTTCCACGGAAGAAATGGCGAACGAACAACTCGCCGAAGCTAAGGAGAGATACGACAAGCTTACCAAAAAAAAGGTGAATAAAACCTGGGTGTCCCTCGTTTTCTTTGCGCTTAACGTCATCGTCGTTCTCGTTCTCGCTCTTATCGAGTTCGGAGGAAACAAGGAAGTCCAGCCCTTCAGCGAAGTCTGGGCTACCTGGTGCCGCAATTACAGATTCATTTTCTGTATCCTCGGACTCATCGCGTTATATTATCTGTCGGATATGCTCAGAACCGCGGTCATAATAAAACATACGACCGGACGTTACAGATTCCGCGTATCCTTTAAATCCTGTCTTCTTTGTAAATATTACGACAACATAACTCCTCTCGGATCGGGCGGACAACCCTTCCAGATGTACTATCTCTCGAAACATATACCTACGGGTCCGGCTACGAGCCTTCCCATTATAGTTTTATTCCTTTCTCAGCTCGTATTCTTCGTTCTCTGTATCTTTACCTTTATCTTTCAACCCAACGCGGTCAGCGATACTTTCCGCATAACCGCTTATTTCGGCGCGGCTTTTTACCTTCTCGTCCCCGCGACGGTTATGCTCTTTTCCTTTATGCCCAAGCTTATGTCGGGCGTTATCCGCTTTATCCTCAGAGTGGGCGAAAAGCTCCGTCTCGTCAAGGATTTTCAGAAAACTTACGATAAAACCATACACTCAATAGGCGAATACAGAGTCGCTTTCAAGAGCGTCGGAAAAAATCCCTGGACGGTCATTTCGGTTTCGCTTCTCTCCGCAATCCACTATATCTCCATAAATTCCGTTCCTTATTTCGTCGTAAGAATCTGCGGATTCGATATCGATTACTTCTACGTCACGGCTATGACCATATATATCACGGCTGCGGTTACCTTTATTCCTACGCCCGGTACGAGCGGCGCCGCAGAATCGGCTTTCTATATCGTTTTCAACGTCCTCGAGGGAAGCTACCTTTTCTGGGGAATGATTCTCTGGCGCATAAGCGTTTATTATCTCATCATTCTCATCGGACTTATAACCCTTCTCGTGGACTACATAGCCAAATACAAAGAGATTTCGCAGCTCTCGGAATTCATCACGAACGCCGAAAAGCGCAAACAGGAAATTGCCGAATCTCAGTCGCAGACTCAACCGAAACCGCATAAATCTTTAGGCGATTTCTTCCTCGGCGACGGCGAAAATCCCGACGACGATAAAAAAAGTCGTACCAAAAAAGAAAATCCTTCCGATGACGGAAAAAAAGACTGAAAGGTAAAAAATGTATCTTATTATGGGTCTGGGGAATCCGGACAAACAATACCTCAAAACCTATCATAACGTCGGATTTATGTGCGCCGACCTTATCGCGGAAAAACTCGGGACGACCTTCTCCAAGGGAGAATGCCGCGCCGTTACCGCATACTCCGGAATCGGCAGCGATAAAATCATTATCGCAAAACCGATTACTTATATGAACCTCTCGGGCGAAAGCGCGCGCGAACTTATCAATAAATACAAAATCGAGCGCGAATGCTTCGTAGTTATTTACGACGACATAGATTTGCCCGTCGGAAACGTCAGAATCCGCTATACCGGAAGCGCAGGCACTCACAACGGAATGAAAAATATCGTCCGGAACGTCGGCTCCACGGACGTTTACCGCATAAGAATAGGCGTCGGAAAACCCGAGAACGCCGGAATGGACCTCAAAGACTTCGTGCTTTCGAAAATCTCGGACGAAGTTATGGAGAGTCTCGCTCCCGCTCTCGACAGAGCCGCCGACGCAGCTATTGCTTTCGCAAAGGGACTGCCTATCGAGAAGGTTATGGAAAAATATAACAAGCGCGACACTGCCGCTTCCGCTCTGAAAAACGGCGCAAAAAATCCCGATAATAATGCGTAATTCGTACAGATTTTAAAACGAGAGCAAATCTTACGCCTGACCTCGGACAGGGCTTTCGCAAAATAAAGACGACTCTGTTTTTTATAAGGAGAGAATTTCTGCGGTCGGGCGAAGCTAACGGGTCCAGCGTCACGCCGGTTTCTCGAAAGAAAGTGGAGGCGTCACGCCGGTTCTCGAAAAAAAAGGACGGTTCAATTCGAACCGCCCTAATTTATTGTCGTTAATTTCGATTAAGCAAGAATCTTGGAAACAACGCCGGAACCAACCGTTCTGCCGCCTTCACGGATAGCGAAACGAAGACCTTCTTCGATTGCAATCGGAGTGATAAGTCTTACAACGATCTTGGTGTTGTCGCCGGGCATAACCATTTCGGTGCCTTTTTCAAGCTCGATGGAACCGGTAACGTCGGTCGTTCTGAAATAGAACTGAGGACGATATCCGTTGAAGAACGGGCTGTGACGTCCGCCTTCTTCCTTGGTCAGAACGTAAACCTGAGCTTCGAATTCCTTGTGAGGATGAATGGAACCGGGCTTAGCAAGAACCTGTCCGCGTTCGATTTCGTTTCTCTGAATACCTCTGAGAAGAGCGCCGATGTTGTCGCCTGCTTCAGCAAAGTCAAGAAGCTTTCTGAACATTTCAACGCCGGTAACGACGGACTTCTTGATTTCTTCTTCAAGACCAACGATTTCAACGGGATCGAGGGGCTTAATGATACCTCTTTCAACTCTGCCGGTTGCAACGGTACCACGACCGGTGATCGTGAATACGTCTTCTACGGGCATAAGGAAGGGCTTTTCGGTGTCACGCTGCGGAGAAGGAATGTAGGAGTCTACGACCTTCATAAGTTCTTTGATGCAGTCATATTCGGGGCTGTCGATGGGCTTGCCTGCTACTGCGGCGTCCATAGCAACCTTAGCGGAACCCTTAACGATGGGGATTTCATCGCCCGGGAAGTCATACTTGGAGAGGAGTTCTCTGATTTCCATTTCAACGAGATCGAGAAGCTCGGGATCGTCGACAAGGTCGGTCTTGTTCATAAATACTACGATATAAGGAACGCCTACCTGACGAGCAAGAAGGATGTGTTCACGAGTCTGCGGCATGGGACCGTCAGCTGCGGATACGACGAGGATAGCGCCGTCCATCTGTGCAGCGCCGGTAATCATGTTCTTAACGTAGTCGGCGTGGCCGGGGCAGTCAACGTGCGCGTAGTGACGAGCGTCGGTCTGATATTCAACGTGAGCGGTATTGATTGTGATACCTCTTGCTCTCTCTTCCGGTGCCTTATCGATTTCATCGTAACGCATAACTTCTGCTTTACCCTGCATTGCCATAACCATGGTGATGGCAGCGGTCAAAGTGGTTTTGCCGTGGTCTACGTGACCGATTGTGCCTATGTTGACGTGGGGCTTACTTCTGTCGAATTTCGCTTTTGCCATGTTAGTAATTATCCTCCTAAAGATAATGGTTTTTATTTAATTTGGTTTAAATAATCTTTTTAACCCCGGCAGCGCAACCTGCCAACTGTATTCTATCATACTTTTCGGTTTTTGACTACCTTTTGAATACACTTTTTCGGGGTTATTGGTTTTTTCTGCCGATTTTTCGCGATTACGCGTCAGTTCGGCTTTATTTTATTCCGAGTAATTTCTCTTTTACCGATTTCGGGACTTCGCAGTAGCTTCCGAATTCCATCGAGAACGTTCCTCTTCCCTGCGTCGAACCTCTGAGCGCGGTTGCGTATCCGAAAAGTTCGCTGAGAGGCGCGGTCGCGTAAACGATCATAACGCCGTTACGAAGCTCCGTTCCGACGATATTGCCTCGTCTGGACGTAATGCTTCCCATAACCTCGCCGAGATAGTCCTCGGGGACGGTTATCTCGACCTTCATAAGCGGTTCGAGAATATAAGGATCGCACTTCTTCATAACCTCTTTGAAAGCCATAGAACCTGCGATCTTGAAAGCCATTTCGTTACTGTCGACTTCGTGGAAACTTCCGTCGTAGAGAACCGCCCTGAAGTCAACCGTTTCGAATCCCGCAAGCGCGCCGTTATGCGCGGCTTCCTGAATACCCTGATTGACCGGCTCGATATATTCCTTGGGAATAGCTCCTCCCACGACTTCGTTGACGAATTCGTATCCCTTACCGGGTTCAAGCGGCTCGAGACGAATCTTAACGTGACCGTACTGACCTTTGCCGCCCGACTGCTTGACGTATTTGGCTTCGCCTTCGCCCGCCTTTCTGATGGTCTCTCTGTAAGAAACCTGAGGCTTTCCGACGTTGGCTTCCACGCGGAATTCGCGCAGCAGTCTGTCTACTATGATATCGAGGTGCAACTCGCCCATTCCGGCGATAATGGTCTGACCCGTTTCCTGGTCGGTATACGTCTTGAAAGTCGGATCCTCTTCGGCAAGCTTGACGAGAGCCCCCATCATCTTTTCCTGACCTTGTTTGGTCTTGGGTTCGATTGCAACCTTAATTACGGGTTCGGGGAAGTCTATGCTGGAAAGCAACACCGGAGCCTTTTCGTCACAGAGAGTATCACCCGTCTGGGTGAATCTCAAACCGACGAGAGCCACGATTTCTCCCGAATACGTTTCTTCTATTTCTTCGCGCTGATCGGCGTGCATCTGAAGGATTCTCGCGACGCGCTCTTTCTTGTTTTTGGATGAATTCAGAACGTAGCTTCCGCTCTGAAGAGTTCCGCTGTACACGCGGCAATAAGCGAATTTACCGACGAAAGTATCGGCTACGATCTTGAACGCAAGACCGCAGAAAGGCTCGTTGTCGTTGGTTTTACGGACGACGGCTATGTCCCTGTCCTTTACGTCGAAGCCCGAAACGTGATCCACGTCCTTGGGCGACGGAAGATAATAGGTAATAGCGTCGAGAAGCTTCTGAATACCCTTGTTTTTATATGCGGTTCCGCAGAGAACGGGATTGCATTTAAGGGCGATTGTTCCCTTCCTGAGTCCGTCTCTTATCTCGTCCGCGGTAAGTTCCTCGCCGCCGAGATACTTTTCCATAAGAACGTCGTCTTCGCCCGCAACGAACTCAACGAGAGCGTTTCTTGCGTTTTCGACGGCGTCTTTCATATCCTCGGGAACGGGACCTTCTCTGAATTTCAATATATCGGGGTCGTCGTAATAAAAAGCCTTGCGCTCGATAACGTCAACCTGACCTACGAAGGTTTCGGACGCACCGATAGGAAGCTGAACGGGAAGAGCGTTGCTCTTGAGCCTCGTTCTCATCATATCGATTACGTTTGCGAAATTTGCTCCGTTGATGTCCATTTTGTTAACGAAGGCTATTCTCGGAACATTATATTTACTTGCCTGATGCCATACGGTTTCGCTCTGCGGCTCAACGCCGCCCTTTGCGCAGAATACCGCTACGGCTCCGTCAAGTACCCTCAGACACCGCTCCACTTCGACCATAAAGTCTACGTGACCGGGAGTGTCTATAAGATTGATTCTGTAATCCACGCCGCTGTTCACCCAATGAACGGTGGTAGCCGCGCTGGCTATGGTTATACCGCGCTCCTGCTCCTGAATCATACTGTCCATTACGGCGTTGCCGTCGTGAACCTCGCCGAGCTTTCTGGTCTTTCCCGTATAATAGAGAATCCTTTCGCTCGTCGTGGTCTTGCCGGCATCGATATGCGCCATAATTCCTATATTGCGCACTCGCTCGATAGGATACTTTCTCGGCATACTTGTTTACCCCTTTGTCTTTTTTCGTTATAATCGCGGGAATCCGCATCTGTCTGCGGCTGAGCCGCGTTTATATTTTTACCAACGATAGTGCGCAAACGCTCTGTTCGCTTCCGCCATACGGTGAACGTCTTCTTTCTTCTTGAAAGCGCCGCCCGCCTGATTGTAAGCGTCCATAAATTCGCCGGCAAGTCTGAGATTCATTTCTCTTTCCGAACGTTTTCTTGCTGCGTCAACCAGCCATCTGATGGCAAGCGTCTGACGTCTTTCGGGTCTGATTTCCATAGGAACCTGATAGTTGGAACCGCCGACACGTCTTGCCTTTACTTCAAGCATAGGCATAACGTTGTTGATGGCCTGATTAAAAACGTCCATCGGCGCAACGCCGAGCTTTTCGGACGAAATCTCAAGAGCCTTATAGACTATTTCCTGAGCAACGCCTTTCTTGCCGTCCTGCATTACCTGGTTGATGACCTTGGTCACTACCTTGTTGTTATATACCGGATCCGGTAATACGTCCCTTTTTGGGACTCCGCTTCTTCTGGGCATGAAATACCTCCTTAAATAATGGTTTTTCGTTGTTCCGATACAGCTAACTCAACGCCTTGGGCGGAGAACCTTCTTCCCCTCGGGGAATACTGCTTACCGATTGTTACCATTACCTGTACCAATCCGCTGCTGTAATCAGATAGGACGCGCCTTATTTCTTGGGGCGCTTGGTGCCGTATTTGCTTCTGCCCTGACGACGCTTTGCTACGCCCGCAGCGTCGAGGGTGCCGCGTACGATATGATAACGAACGCCGGGCAGGTCCTTTACTCTGCCGCCGCGGATAAGAACTACGCTGTGCTCCTGCAAATTGTGGCTCTCTCCCGGAATGTAGCAGGTACCTTCCATACCGTTGGTACGACGTACTCTTGCAATCTTTCTTAACGCAGAATTAGGCTTTTTGGGCGAAGTGGTCGTAACGTTAAGGCATACGCCGCGTTTCTGGGGACAAGCCTCGAGAAGCGGAGTCGCGCTCTTGAAAACGATCTTTTCCCTTCCTTGTCTAATCAATTGGTTGATAGTAGGCATTTCTTTCCTCCTTTTAATGATGTGTTATATCGATAAACGCGCTTTCGTGCGTTCCCGACAATGATTCATTATAGCAAATTATTTACTTTCCGTCAATCGTTTTACGCCCCTGACAGAAATTTTCACCGAACTTTTGATTTTCCGAGGGGAATATAATCCTCTCCGTAAAATCAATCGGACGAGCTTTTTCGCTTTAACGGCGTCCCCCGATACGGAACGCCGCTTTTCGGGTCTATACGGTTTTCGCGGACGGTTACTCTTCGTATTTGATTTCGTCGGTTTCGTTTTCCGGCACGAACAGGTCGTCGGAATCGCTGGACATATCCGCTTCGGTGAAGAGTCCGTGGACTTCCTCGTCTTCGGGTATTTCGGATTTTTCCGGTTCTTTACTATCGTGCTGAGGAGCGACGACTTCCTTGACCGTATAATTCCTGTACTGTTTAAGTCCCGTACCGGCGTTGATCATCTTACCGATGATAACGTTTTCCTTGAGTCCGTAAAGCGGATCGACTTTGTTCTTGATAGCGGCTTCGGTAAGCACTCTGCTGGTTTCCTGGAAGGAAGCCGCGGAAAGGAAGCTTTCCGTCGCGAGAGCCGTCTTGGTTATACCGAGAAGGATTCTCTTTGCAGCCGCGGGCTTTCCGTCGTTTTCGAGAACCTTCTGGTTCTCTTCCTCGAATCTGTAAACATCGACGAGTTCGCCCGGAAGAAGCTCGGTATCTCCCGAATCTTCGATTTTGACCTTTCTGAGCATCTGTCTGACGATAACTTCGACGTGCTTGTCGTTGATTTCAACGCCCTGCATACGATAAACGCTCTGAACTTCCTTGACGAGATATTCCTGAACGGCTTTTACGCCCTTGGTTCTCAGAAGATCGTTGGGGTAAATAGGACCTGCGGTAAGAGGATCGCCCGCGGCTATCCTGTCGCCGTCCTTGACTTTGAGCTTGGAGCTGTACGGAATGGGGAAGACCTTCGCTTCTCCGCTCGGCGAAGTAACGGTAACTTCTCTCTTTTCCTTGGTCTGTACTACGCTGACCGTACCCGCGATTTCGCTGATAAGAGCAACGCCCTTGGGCTTTCTGCTTTCGAAAAGTTCCTCGACTCTCGGAAGACCTTGGGTTATATCGTCCGCCGAAGCGACGCCGCCCGTGTGGAACGTTCTCATCGTGAGCTGCGTACCGGGTTCGCCTATGGACTGAGCCGCGATAACGCCTACGGCTTCACCGAGCTGAACGGGTTTGCCGTTGCTCATATTCTTGCCGTAACACTTGGCGCATACGCCGTGTTTGCTTCGGCAGGTAAGAACGGAACGAACGAGAACTTCCTTTATTCCCGCCTTAACTATTGCTTTTGCCTGATCGTCGCTGATCATCGTATCCGCAGGAACGAGAACTTCGCCCGTTTCGGGATTAACGACGTCGTCGATCGTATATTTCCCTTCGATTCTGTCTTCGAGTTTTTCGATGACTTCGTTTTCGTTGTCGCCGGTTATGGCTCTGACAAGAACGCCCTGCGGTCTTCCGCCTTCGAAGCAGTCCTCTTCGTTTACGATAACATTATGGGAAACGTCTACGAGCCTTCTCGTCATATAACCCGCGTCCGCCGTTTTAAGAGCGGTATCCGCAAGACCTTTTCGTCCGCCGTGCGAGCTTATGAAGTATTCGAGTACGGTAAGACCTTCTCTGAAGCAAGCCTTAACGGGCAGCTCTATCGTTTTGCCGCTCGGGTCGGTCATAAGACCTCTCATACCGGAAAGCTGACGAATCTGGTTCATACTGCCTCGCGCTCCGGAGTTAGCCATCATCCATATAGGATTGAATTTGCTGAGAATTCCGGTAAGCTTATCGGTAACTTCGTCGGTCGCGTTCTTCCACTGCTCGACTACGAGTCTGTATCTTTCGTCGTCGGTCATAAAGCCCTGCTCGTACATATCTTCGATATGTCTGACTTCCTTGTCGGCTCTGTCGAGAATGGTTTTCTTTTCGGCGGGAATGTGCATATCGAAAATGCTTGCCGTAATCGCGCCGATGGTGCTGTATTTATAACCCAAAGCCTTGATGTCGTCAAGTACGGGAGCCGTACCGCTCGCGCCCTTCTTCTTGAAGCACATATCGACGATCTTACTCAATTGCTTCTTGCCTACGAGAAATTCGACTTCGTTTTTAAGCGCGCCTTCGGGCGTAGCTCTTTCTTCGTCGGAAACGAAACCGAGGTCCTGCGGAATAGCTCTGTTGAATATAAGTCTTCCGACCGTCGTGGGGATAATGCCCGTAACCACTTCTCCGTCGCGCTCGCCGCCTCTTATCTGACGGGAAACTCTGACTTTAATGGAGGACTGAAGGGAAATGAATCCGTTGTTGTAAGCCATTTCGGCTTCGTCTTCGTCGGCGAAAACGTATTCCGTTACCATATGCTGACCGAGAGCGTCGACGATAGGTCTTCCGTTTTCGTCGCGAATCCAACGCTTTTCGTCTTCGTCGGGCGTTCTGTCTATCGTGAGGTAATAACAGCCCATAACCATATCCTGCGTGGGCGAAACTACCGGCTTGCCGTCGGAAAGCTTAAGGATATTGTTGCTTGCAAGCATAAGATATCTCGCTTCGGTCTGCGCTTCCACGCTCAACGGAACGTGAACCGCCATCTGGTCGCCGTCGAAGTCGGCGTTGAACGCCGTACAGGCAAGCGGATGAAGCTTCAAAGCTCTTCCTTCGATAAGGACGGGTTCGAAAGCCTGAATGGACAGTCTGTGAAGAGTAGGCGCACGATTGAGAAGAACGGGATGGTCCTTTATTACATCCGCAAGGATATCCCATACTCTCGCGTCGGCTTTTTCGATTCTTCTTTTCGCGCTCTTGATATTGTTGCAGATATTCTCTTCGACGAGCTTCCTCATAACGAAAGGCTTGAAGAGTTCGAGAGCCATTTCCTTGGGAAGTCCGCACTGATGAAGTTTAAGCTCGGGACCTACGACGATAACCGAACGGCCGGAGTAGTCTACTCGCTTACCGAGAAGGTTCTGTCTGAATCGTCCCTGCTTTCCGCGAAGCATACCCGAAAGACTCTTGAGTTCGCGGTTGCCCGCTCCGCTGTGAGGACGCTTGCTTCTGCTGTTGTCTATAAGGCTGTCAACGGCTTCCTGAAGCATTCTCTTTTCGTTTCTGATAAGAATGTCGGGCGCGTTGATTTCGATAAGACGTTTAAGCCTGTTGTTTCTGTTGATAACTCTGCGGTAAAGGTCGTTAAGGTCGCTCGTCGCGAATCTTCCGCCGTCAAGCTGAACCATAGGACGAAGCTCCGGAGGACTTACCGGAAGAACGTCGAGAATCATCCATTCGGGCTTGTTTCCGCTCTTTCTGAAAGCTTCGACGATTTCGATTCTCTTGATGGCTCTGACTCGCTTCTGGCTGTTCTGTCCCTTGGAATTGGCAATAATCTCTCTGAGTTCTCTGGATTCCTTTTCGAGGTCGACCTCCATAAGAAGCTCTTTGATAGCCTCTGCGCCCATACCGACTCTGAAGGCGTTTTCGCCGAATTTCTCTACGGCTTCCCTATGCTCGGTCGGACTCAGAACCTGTTTCTTGTAAAGACCTTCGCAGTTGCCCGGATCGAGTACGACGAAGCTGCTGAAACTGAGGACGTGTTCGAGATTCCTCGGCGGCATATCGAGAAGCAGTCCCATTCTGCTGGGGACGCCTCTGAAATACCATATATGACTTACGGGAGCCGCAAGCTCTATGTGTCCCATTCTTTCGCGTCTGACCTTCGACTTCGTGACTTCGACGCCGCATTTGTCGCAGATAACGCCTTTATATCTGATTCTTTTGTATTTTCCGCAATGACATTCCCAGTCTTTCGTGGGCCCGAATATCCTTTCGCAGAAAAGACCGTCTTTTTCGGGCTTCTGCGTGCGGTAATTTATGGTTTCGGGTTTGGTAACTTCGCCGTGAGACCATTCCCTGATCTTTTCCGGAGAAGCTATACCTATCTTAATGGAGTCAAAATTATTCAATTCAAACATCTGCGCCCTCCTTACAGCGTTTCGTCGTCATCGTCGCCGCCAAAGGCTTTGTCGAAATCAAAATCGTCGTCTTTTTCCTTGGAATCGCCTTCGTCGTCAAAGAAATGCGCGTAATCGTCGTCTTCGTCCTTTGTTTTGGAATCACCTTCGTCCTCGAAAAGCTGAGTGTAATTGAACTCGTCGCCCTCATCTTCGTCGTCGAATCCGAAAATATCGAGAATGGAATCGTCTTCGAGGCTGAGGTTTTCGTCGTCGAATTTAAGGCCGACGTCCTTCCTCTCGTTCTGTTCGCGCATAGTCATTTCCAGCATATCCTGTTCGTCGTCGCTGGTATCGCGGACTTCGATTTCCTCGTGGTCTTCGCCGAGAACTCTTATATCGAGCGCAAGAGACTGAAGCTCCTTTATAAGGACCTTAAAGCTTTCGGGAATACCCGGATTAAAGACGTTGTTGCCTTTAACTATACTTTCGAAGGTCTTGACTCTGCCTACTACGTCGTCCGACTTGACCGTCAGAATCTCCTGAAGAAGATTAGCCGCGCCGTAAGCTTCCAAAGCCCATACTTCCATTTCGCCGAAACGCTGTCCGCCGAACTGCGCTTTACCGCCGAGAGGCTGCTGCGTCACGAGGCTGTACGGACCGGTACTTCTCGCGTGGATCTTATCGTCGACGAGATGGTTGAGTTTAAGCATATACATATATCCGACGGTAACTCTGTTTTCAAACGGCATACCCGTTCTTCCGTCGTAAAGCACGACCTTTCCGTCAACCTTTCTGGTCGAGGGATTGTACATACAATTCTGTTCGAAAAGTCCTCTTATATCGGCTTCCGTCGCTCCGTCGAATACGGGCGTGGAAACCTTCCAGCCGAGCATCTTCGCAACCAGTCCGAAATGCACTTCGAGGACCTGTCCGATGTTCATTCGGCTGGGCACGCCCAGAGGATTAAGAACGATCTGAAGCGGCGTTCCGTCCTCCATAAACGGCATATCCTCCACGGGAAGCACGCGGCTTATAACGCCCTTGTTTCCGTGACGGCCGGACATTTTGTCGCCGATACCTATCTTACGCTTCTGCGCGATATAGACTCTGACGAGCTTGTTTACGCCCGGATCGAGTTCGTCTTTGTTTTCCCTCGTGAATACCTTGACGTCTACGACGATACCGCCTTCTCCGTTGGGGACTCTGAGCGAAGTATCTCTGACTTCTCTTGCCTTTTCGCTGAATATCGCGCGGAGAAGTCTTTCTTCGGGACTGAGTTCGGTCTCGCCCTTGGGTGTAACCTTACCGACGAGAATATCGCCCGGTCTTACTTCCGCGCCGATTCTGATGATACCGTCCTCGCCGAGGTCTTTAAGAGCGTCTTCGCTCGTATTGGGAATATCTCTCGTGAACTCCTCCGGTCCGAGCTTCGTATCTCTCGTTTCGGTTTCGTGTTCTTCGATATGAATGGAGGTAAGAACGTCGTCTCTTACGAGTTTTTCGCTGATAAGAACGGCGTCCTCGTAGTTATAGCCTTCCCAGCTCACGAAGCCGATAAGAATGTTCCTTCCGAGCGCAAGCTCTCCGTTATCCGTGCTGTGGCCGTCGGCAAGAATATCGCCTTTCTTGACGATATCGCCCGTCTTGGCTATGGGTTTCTGATTAATGCAGGTTCCCTGATTGCTTCTTACGAACTTCTTGAGCCTGTAAACCTCCGCACCGTGTTCGGTATCGAGAACGATTCTGTCCGCGTCCACGCTTCTTACGACGCCGTCGCTCTTTGCAATAACCATAACTCCGCTGTCGTAAGCGATTCTATGCTCTATGCCCGTCGCAACTATGGGAGCTTCGGGAACGAGAAGCGGAACCGCCTGACGCTGCATGTTGGAACCCATCAGCGCGCGGTTGGTATCGTCGTTTTCAAGGAAGGGAATAAGGCTCGTCGCAACCGAAACGAGCTGCTTGGGACTTACGTCCATATAATCGACCTCTTCGCGCGAGAAAACGGCTATGTTTTCTCTCTGACGGCACTGAACGCGCTCGTTTGCAAAGTATCCGTTCTCGTCGAGGGGTTCGTTCGCCTGAGCGACGATATACTTATCTTCCTCGTCCGCCGCAAGATAATCCACTTCGGTGGTAACGACTTTGTTGACCTTATCCACTCTTCTGTACGGACTTTCGATGAAGCCGTATTCGTTGATTCTCGCATAGGTCGCAAGAGAGGAGATAAGACCGATATTCTGTCCTTCGGGCGTCTCTATGGGGCACATTCTTCCGTAATGGGAATGGTGAACGTCCCGGACGTCGAAGGTAGCTCTTTCTCTGTTAAGTCCGCCCGGACCGAGCGCGGAAAGCTTACGCTTATGCGTAAGTTCGGCTATGGGGTTGGTCTGGTCCATAAACTGAGAGAGCTGCGAGGACCCGAAGAATTCTTTGATTGCCGAAGAAACCGGCCTTACGTTGATAAGAGTCTGGGGCGTGGCTTTATCTATCTCCTGAATAGCCATTCTTTCTCTGATAACTCTTTCGAGTCTCGCTATGCCTACTCTGAACTGATTCTGCAAAAGCTCGCCTACGCTTCTCACTCTTCTGTTTCCGAGGTGGTCGATATTGTCGTCCGAACTCAACCCGTGCTTCATATTAAGGTTAAGACTTACGGTCGCGACGATATCTTCTTTCGTAATGTGCTTGGGAACGAGCAGATCCCGGCAGTCCCTGAGCTCGTTATAAAGCTCTTCGTCGCTCTTTCCGAGATATTCTCCGAGAATCTCGTCAAGCACCTTCAAATTAGCGTATTCGAGAATCCTGAGGTCTTCTCTCGGATTAAGGTTTTCGAAACGTTCTCTGTCTATGGTCGTGAGATAATACTTCAGATCGACTACGCCGTTACCGATAACCTTAACTACGTCGGGTTCGTCGCGGTTGAGTTCTACGCAGACGACTTCCTTTATGCCGGCTTTTTCGATTCTCTTTGCCGTTTCGTCGGTAAGACGAGTTCCTGCTTTGACAACGACTTCGCCCGTTTCGGGATTGACCGCGTCCTCGGCAATAACCTTTCCGGTTATCGCGTCGGCAAACATCAGGAAGCTCTTGTTTGCGTTATCCACGTAATAACTTGCCTTTTCGGCGGTAACGGGTTCGTTTTCCTTTATATAAACCTCGCCGTTAAGCTCCAGATCCTTGATCGCAAGGAACTGTTTCGCGTTCGTTCCCGCAACGATAAGGCCTTCGCTCGCAAGTCTTTCCAAGGCTCTTTCGCCGCTTCCCGAAGCGCGATAAACGAGAAGAACCTTCTCCGCTCCCGTTTCTTCGAAATCGTGCGCCGCGGTCAAACCGAAAACCGTTCCCGCTTTGGCGACTACCTTTCTTCCTACCTTAACGTCCTCGTAAACCGTCTTTTCCGCTATTCTTTCGGCAAAGCTTCTCTTTATGTGTTCGCTGAGTACGTAAACGATATTTACGCCGCTGTGCTGAATGGCGTACGCCTTTTCTTCGGTAAGTTTTTCGCCCGCCTGAGCGATAAGCTTTCCGTTCTTATATACGTCGCAGGCAAGAGTTCTTCCTTCGATTCTCTTGGCAAGCGAAAGCTTTTTGTTGAATTTATAACGACCGACTCTCGCAAGGTCGTATCTTTTCGCGTCGAAAAGCAAATCGTTGAGCTGCTTTTTAATACTTTCATCGGTGGGGACTTCGCCCGGACGAAGGCGCTTGTAAAGCTCGATAAGACCTTCTCTTTCGTTCTTGCTCGAGTCCTTTTCGCAGGTCTTTCTGATCGTCGGATCGTCGAGGAAAAGACCTCTGATTTCGCGGTCGGTTCCTATTCCTATCGCGCGCAGAAGCACCGTCGAGGGAAGCTTTCTGTTTCTGTCCACGTGAACGTGAAGAATGTTGTTGCCGTCCTGAACGAATTCCAGCCACGCGCCTCTGTTGGGAATAACGGTGGTATCGAAAATAGGAGCGCCGTTCTTATCGGTGTTTTTAGCAACGTAAACGCCCGGGGAACGAACGAGCTGAGATACGACTACTCTTTCCGCGCCGTTGATGATGAAGCTGCCCGTGTCCGTCATAAGCGGGAATTCGCCCATAAAGACTTCCTGCTCGGTGATTTCGCCGGTGTCCTTTCTCGTAAGCTGAACGTTGACCTTAAAGGGCGCGGCGTAGGTCGCGTCGCGAAGACGACATTCGTTTTCGTCGTATTTGGGCTTCATATCCAGCGTATGCTCGAGGAATTTCAGCTCGAAGTGATTGGAAAAGTCGGTAATAGGCGAAAAGTCGTCAAAAACCTCTCTGATTCCTTCGTTGATGAAAGCGTCGTAAGACCTCTTCTGAACCTCGATAAGATTCGGTATCGGCAGGACTTCCTCGTCCCTTATCTGGGAAAAGGTCTTTCTTTCCGTCCTTCCGTACTTGATAACTCGAATGTTTCGACTCATATTGGAACTCCTATTTCAATAGATGTGTTAACTGTCTTTTATCGCGCCTTTTCGAAAAAAACGCCGTTCAGGCTCTTCCGTCAAAAGGCGATTCTACTCATTAAACGAGTTTACACCAATTGAAATCAATAGTCAAGCAAAAAATTCTGTCGAAATGCTAAAAATTTTTAATAAACTTTTTTTTCGCTATTGAAGAAGTCTCTCGCAGATTTTGAAGCCGAAAAGAGCTTTTCAGGCGGAAAAAAAGAGGGAATAAATCCCTCGTTTTTAATCAATAATAACGATAAAAAGGCATTGAGGAGGTCAATATGTCCGACAAAAACAAAAAGGGCAGGAAAAAAGATTCCGTTTCTTCCGAAACCGCGGGCGAAAAGCTCAACGGGTACGAAGACAAGAAGCTTACGGAAGGCGCAGACAACGAGCTTAACGCTTCCGAAACTGCGTCCGAAACAAAGGGAGAAAAGCTTGCGGAGGCTCTCGGGAGCGCGGCTTACGACGAAAACCCGCCCAAAAACGACGACAGCAACCGAATTTTGATGGAGGAAAGCGCCGATAAGCCCGATTCTTCGGCAGACGAAAACGGCTCGGAGCTTTCGGCAAACGAATCCCGCAAAACGAAAAACGAAGAAAACAAGTCCGAATTCCTGACAAAAACGGAAAAAGACGAAGATTCCGCGTTTTCCGAAAAAGAAAAAACCGAAAAGTCCTCGGAACTTTCGGAAAAAAGCGAAGAAAATCGTTTTTCGGCTTATTCACCTTACGACGATAAATCCGAAAACCGAGAGTTTTTCGGCGCGGCTTACGGCACGAAGGAAAACGCAACGGTCCGGACTCCTTCCGCAGGCAGCAACGGGGAAAAATCTACCGCACGGACTACCAACGACGGAGAAAACAAAGAAACGGTCCGGATTGCTGCGGGAGGCGGAAGCGGGGAAAAAGCGAAAACTCCTATCGACGCGAATTTGTCCTTGGGCGGGAAAAAGTCGCAGAATTCGCACTCGAATCCCACGCAAACCGCTAAAAGCAACAAGCAGAAATACGACGGAAGCAGCGCGTTTTTATGGATAGTTATAGTCGGAGTCGCCGCGCTTCTGATTGCGCTCGCTCTGGGCAGCGGCAACTCTCTCGTAAACGCCACGGCAACTCTTAAAGGCGCAGCCGAAACGAGATTGGGACAAAGCGTACTCTTCACCGCGGATATCAGCGAAAGCACGAGTAAATTCAAAGCTGATACCGACGTCGTATGGACGGTAAACGGAAAAGAGGTCAAAAAAAGCAAAATCGGCGATAAAAACGCGCTTTCCTACGAATTCAAGCCTTCCGAAAAAGGCGAAAAAACCGTCGGCGTCAAGGTCGGAGATTACGGAAATCTCACAAAAACGAAGGTCGTTACCGTAAAAAATCCGCTTATCACCGTAACTATGAACGATATTTCTATGACTTACGGCGACGAAATCCCGAATTTTACCTATAAATCTTCGGGCTATCTGAATTCCGACACGAGTCAGAGCGTCAAGCTCTCCGTGAAAGGCTCGATTTCCGAAAAGAAGCCCGACGCGGGAAGTTATCCGATTAACGCGACGGTCGGAAATCTTACCGATTACGACGTAACCGTAAAACCCGGCACGCTCACCGTAAAGCCTCGCTCGCTCCGGATTTCCTCGGCGATTTCCAAGGTTTACGACGGAAAAACCGACTGCGGCGACTGTCTGAAATCCCCGACTTTCGACAATCTCGTGGAAAGCGACGATGTTTCTCTTTCGGGAAAGGTTTCTTTTTCGAACAAAAACGCAGGTTCGGATAAATCGCTGAATTTCGGCGGCGTCAAGCTTTCGGGAAAGTCCGCGGCTAACTATGTCCTCGATACTCAAAGCGTAACCGGTACCATAATCAAAAAAGTCCTGACTCTCTCCGAGCTTAAAGCCGCGGATAAGGTTTTCGACGGAACCGACAGCGTTACTTTCAACTCCGTAGGCTCGCTCAACGGAATCGTTTCGGGCGATAAAGTCGCAATCGGCGAGATTACCGCGCGTTTCGGCGACTCCGCTGTCGGCGACAACAAAACCGTCATAATCGACGAAATCCTTCTCGTCGGTGCGGACGCCGCGAATTATTCGGTGGATAAGGATATAAAAATAACGGCGAATATATCCTCTGCCGCAAGCTGAAGCGGAAGCTCACGTTTTGCATATAAGAGCATACGGAATAAAAAGCCCGAACCAAGGTTCGGGCTTTTCCGCTATTGTCTGATTATTTTATGCCCACGGATCGGCGGATTTGGGAGTGCGCACTCCCGTCAGAAGATATTGCTCCCATAAAAACCACTTCCCGTCGCTTGCCCGCCTGCGAAGCTTCACGGGACGGGGCGCGTCGGCACCGCCGCAGGGAATGAAGAGCTTCATATAACCTTCTTCCTCGCCCGAAGCGTGATTGCTTTCCACCGTAACGGTGAAGGGAACGCTTGGCGTATAGTCGTTTTCGGGCGTTGCTCCCGCAAAATAGGTAAACGGCAGATAGGTTTTACCGTCACGGAAACGGGCGTTCAAAAAAGAGATCTCGTGACCGTTCAAAGGGCGCGGACCGCGAAGCCAATTGAGCATTTCCGTACCGATGCCCTTATCCGCGGCATAGGCGCACAATGCCAATACGGTCAAAGCCGCCGTTTTATAGGGAGAATCGAGACCTGCCTCGGGGAGCGCCTGCATTTGAGCAAGACTTTCCGGGAGCGCCCCGAACGTAAAGACCTCACGTCCTGCGTCAGACCGTGTATCTGCGCTTCCCGCTTGCCGTACGGGTTTTTTTAACTTATCGAAAATACTCATAGGGGTGTCTCCTTGTTTTTTGGGGAAGGCTCAGTGCGTCCGCGGCACCTGCCTCTACCGTATATTGTATCATAAAATCACGGTTTTCGCAACGGATTTTCCCGAAAGGATATTTACCGCACAAATAAAAAGCGATATTACCGAAAAAGCCGCGCAGCTTTTTTGCCGCCAGACCTTTTCCGATTTGATTTTACAGTCTCATACCGCCGTTAACGGAAAGGATATGTCCGGTAACGTAGGAAGCTTCGTCGCTTGCAAGGAAGAGAGCCGCATTTGCGATTTCTTCGGGCTGACCGAGTCTGCCGAGCATAGTCTGTCCCGCGAACTTCTTAAGAAGGTCTTCGGGAACGGTCTTCATCATATCGGTCATAATATAACCGGGAGCGATTGCGTTGACTCTTACGGGAACGCCCTTTCTTGCGAATTCCTTAGCCCAGGTCTTGGTAAGGCCCATAACGCCGGCTTTGGTAGCCGCGTAGTTAGCCTGTCCGATATTGCCGTATTCGCCGACAACCGAGCTGATGTTGATGATGGAGCCGCCGCCGTTGGCTTCCATAGCGGGACCTACGAGACGAACGAGATTGAATACGCCGGTGAGGTTTACGGAAATAACCGCATTCCACTGATCGTCGGTCATCTTCTTGGTCATAGCGTCTCTGGTGATACCTGCGTTGTTGACGAGAATGTCGATTTTGCCGTACTTGCCGGTAGCGTAATCGAAGAATTCCTGACATTTAGCGGGATCGGTAATGTTAAGGGAGTAATATTCCACGTTTGCGTTTTCATAGGTCAAAGGAATCATATCGATAGCGATAACCTTTGCGCCTTCGTTTGCGAAAAGCTGAGCCATAGCTCCGCCGAGTCCTTTTGCGCCGCCGGTAACAACGGCAACTTTTCCGTTAAGTCTGTTCATATTTTCCTCCATATACGGGCTTCTTTGTCTTTGAAGCCCGTTTTCGTTTTTAATTTTATCCCTTTGCGGGTTTTACGCCCCTCTGCGGAGCCTGTATTCCTTCGGAACTTTTCTTTCGGGATTCATTCCTCGGATTTGAAGTTTACGCCTTTTTAAGGACGATAGCCGTTCCCATTCCGCCGCCGATGCAAAGCGAAGCGAGACCGAGATTATAGTTGTTGTCGAGCATCTCGTGAACCAAAGTAACGAGGATTCTGCAGCCGGAAGCTCCTACGGGGTGTCCGAGAGCGATAGCGCCGCCTCTGGGATTGGTCTTTTCGAGAATCTGTTCTCTCGTCATTCCGTAGTATCCGGAAAGCTCGGTAACTACGCCCCAAGCCTGAGCGGCGAAAGCTTCGTTGAGTTCGACGACTTCCATATCCTGAAGCTTATATTCGGTCTTACCGAGAGCGTTCTTGATTGCGGGAACGGGACCGAGACCCATATACTGAGGATCTACGCCGCCCTGACCGACGGAAACGATTTCGAAGAGAGGTTTAAGGTTATATTTCTTTACGGCTTCTTCGCTTGCTACGAGAACGAAAGCCGCGCCGTCGTTGATACCCGAAGCGTTGCCAGCGGTAACGGTTCCGCCCTGCTTGAAAGCGGTTCTGAGCTTAGCCATCTTTTCGGGATTGGTGGTTCTGTTGGGATGTTCGTCGGTGTCGATAATCTTTTCTTCCTTACCGATTTTAGCCTTGACGGGAACGATTTCGTTCTTGAAGAGTCCGCCGTCGACAGCGGCGATTGCCTTTCTCTGAGAATCGAGAGAGAGCTGATCCTGCATTTCACGGGTAATACCGTATTTCTCCGCGATATTTTCAGCGGTTATACCCATATGGACTCCGCTGTAAGCGTCGGTGAGAGCGTCGAAAACCATATGGTCGACCATCTTGAAATCGCCCATTCTGAGTCCGCCTCTGGTATTCTTGGGCGTAAGATAAGGAGCGTTGGACATACATTCGACGCCGCCTGCGATAATCATTTCCGCGTCGCCCGCTTTAATCGCGCTGACCGCGTTCATAACGGCTTTCATCGCGCTTCCGCAGACCATATTTATTGAATAAGCCGGAACTTCCTTGGGAACGCCCGCTTTAATCGCAACCTGTCTGCCGACGCCCTGACCGTTTCCTGCGGAAAGAACGTTACCGACGATAACTTCGTCGAGCTTGTCCGCGGGTGCGCCGGTAGTTTCGATAAGGTCCCTGACTACGGCTGCGCCGAGATCTGCGGGATGAACGTTGGTAAAGCTTCCCATAAAGCTTCCGACTGCGCTTCTTTTTGCGCCTGCTACGTAAATTTTCATATATTATCCTTCCTTTAAAAGATTTTTCTGTTCGGATTTTTTCTTGCGCCTATATTTTACTATAATGTGCGTTTTTTAGCAAATATTTTCACGCGAAAAAACGAAAAGCATTCCGATAAAAGAGGTCGGAATGCTTTACGCTTTTATTAAATAAAGAAGTTAATGCTGTTGTTTATTGCGGATCAGTGTGTCGCAACATACTCCATCAGTTTAAATATGAACATATTCAAAGTGAGATCTTGGAGCATCTCATCGACGGAAATATATCCAAGCTTTGTCGCAACAGCAGATGTTATTGGATCCGAAGCCAAAGTTATAACGCCCGCGGTGATAAGCTGTGCGAGTTTTTTGTTATTCAATGCATCCTGACAAGCGCTGCCGATATCGGGAAGCGTCGTATTGTCGCCAATAAGCGAGAGGATACCGGTTCTGCTGCTGCTTTCGCCGAACAGCTGCTTGACCGTGATGGTCCTGACCTTATCTTCGAAGTTGAAGTTGCCCGTCAGGATATCCTTGAGGTTGATGGTAATGAACACCGCTTCGAGAGAATCGGCCGCTATCGTGGTGCTGCCTTTTACGAAGCTTCCGTCGGGCTGTTCAACATATCCCATGTAGTAATACAATTGGAGATTGAAGACATCATTAATAAGATTTACATTACCGTTAACGATATCGATAAGGTCAAGGCTCATAATCTTCTGCTCGATCGGGGAAAGTCTGTTATCGTTATCCGCATAGAGCCATCCACTCGTACTGTCGTAACGGTAACCGAATACGTCTCCGAGCTTGAGGGTATCGAACGCCTTGCTCGTGAAGTTTCCGTTGGTTATGTCTGCGAGCGTAACGCTGAAGATGTTGGACGTAAGCTTATCGAGAGCCGTACCGTCCGCTTTCTTCCAGATTTGGTTAGCGTCGTCGTAGGAATATCCGTCGACCATATCGCCTACTCTGATGTGTCCGAGAGCGTTAATAAATGCGGTCTTGCCTCTGAGTCCCGCGAACGTCGTGTCGTAAATCGCTTTAAGGAATACGGTCGTATCGATTACGTAAGCATTGCCGTGCTCGTCCTTAGCCGTCCATTCGCCCGCACCGTTCTTAACGAATCCGAGAATGTCGCCGATAAGAAGACCGTTGAACAACGCTTCGTAATCCAGACCGTCGTTCATAAATTCGCCGAGGTCGTGATCGAGAATCGCAAGGATAGCTTTGTTCTCGATTTCTTCGTTGTTCTTGTCGAGCCACTTACCGCCGTCATTCGTGTATCCGAATACGTCGCCCATTCTGACTCCGCTGAATACGACCGCAAGATCGATTCCGTCGGTCATAAGGTTGTCGAGGCGGAGGTCGAAGATCTTATCGTACATCGCTCCGTAAGCTTCGTTCGTGTTTTTGTTATACCAGAGTCCGTCCGGACGCTTTTCGGCAACTTCAATGATTTCGCCGATAGTGAGCGTTCCGAGAATGTCTTTGGTTTCGACTTCGCCCTTGAGAAGCTTCGTCATATCGAGCTCGCAGACGTTGGTCATAATGTTGTCGGAAGAATTTCCGTTCTTATCCTTCCATTCGCCCGAAGAGTTATCGAAGCCGATATAATTACCGACCTTGCCGGTAAATACCGTTTCAATCGTGAATCCTCCGTTGAAGAGAGTGGAAAGCTCGATGTCGGCTATCTTGGCGATAACGAAATCGACGGGACCTCCGCCCGAAGCGGGATACCACTTTCCTGTACCTTCGTCGTAGATAAGATTCATTACGCTTCCGACTTTAAGGTTGCCGAGAGCGTTCTTAATAACGGTTTCCGCGTTGCCGCCCATAATTTCGCTGAGCGTGATTCCGCAGACCTTAGCGACGAGCGAATCTACCTCGTCGGTTCCGGCTTCGTCTTTATACCAAGTGCTGCCGACATAGTGATATCCCATAATCTCGCCGAGAGTAAGATATCCGATTTCGGCTTTAGCGTCGAAGCTTCCGCCGAGTACGTGCGAGAGAAGAATGTTTGCGATTGCGCTGTTGAGAGCGTCAAGCTTTGCGCCCGTCGCCTTGTAGTACCAGCAACCGTCTGCTTCTCTGAACTCGTAATCCATTACGTCGCCGAGCTTCATCGAACCCGCAAGGGTACCTATGAGATCGGGATCTTCGATGAGTTCGGTAAGGAGTTTGTTTTCGTTCTGTCTGAGCATCTTTCCGACGAATCCGAGTTTATCTTCCATATCGGTTTCGAAACCGTCAAGAAGGTCGCCTACGGTAATGCCTTCGAGAAGAATCTTGTAACCTTCGCCTCCGCTGAGAAGCGTAGCAAGTTCGGAAAGCGACTTGTTGCCCTGTCTGTCGAGGAAGTTGTAAACGACAACGCCCGCGACTCCGGGAAGAAGGGTTCTGCTTTCGTCAACGAGATCCCAGATATCCGAAACGGTTATATTGTCTATGTAGTTTTCTTTAAGTCCGCCGTCAACGACATAACCGAGGAGCTGACCGAGCGTATAACGCTTGGTTCCGGTCGAATCGGTGTATTCGAGGAAGGAGGAGGGGATGCGCGTTCCGTTGAAATAGTAGTTTCCGGAGCTGTATTCCACGCCGAGAATATCGACGAGCGTTATGTTTCCGAGGACTATTTCGAGAGCTTCTCTTACGCTCTGCGCCGCAAGAAGGTCGATAAGAATTACGCCTTCGAGATTGTCGATGATAATTCTTACCGCTCTTTCTTCCTTGAGCGCGGTGATTATTCCGGTCGCGTCAACGACTTCGAGAATATCGCCGATCGTAATGCCCTGAAGAAGGGTTACGAGGTCGCCGCCGAGAACGAGGTTGACGATACCTGCGATGGTCTTATCTCCGAAGTGAGCCTTCACGAAGTAAAGGATTTCTCCGAGGATATTGCCGCGGTTATCGTTCATATACTGCTCGAGTTCCGTACGCTCGAAAATTTCCGCGAGAGTAAGGTCGTTGAGTATGTATTTGAGCTGAGGCGTGTACCTGACTATGAGTGCGTAAATTCCGACGCCGATTCCGCAGGTAGCCGCGATTACGAGCGTCTGAATGTACTCGTGAAGAGTGTTGAAGCCTTCGATAGAATCGAGAAGGTCAACGACCGATCTGTTTGCGTGCTGACCGAGAAGTCCCTTGCCTTCCCAGACGGTCTTTTCGGTGTTCTTAGCCGTCCATCCGAAGTACGGACCTACGAGCTGACCGACCGTTATGCTTCCGAAGATGACTGCCGGCGAAGGATTGACGAAGATTTCCGCGAGCTTGCGGCTTCCGAACAGGCCGATCGTATCGGCAAGCATTTCGTAATCGGAATCGTAGTAGAACTCAAAGTACTTAACTACGTCTTCTATCGTCGTGTCGCCGAAGAGTTCCTCAACAAACGCTTCGTAGCTGTTTGCAAGAAGAAGGTTGAGAACGTTGGCATCGCCGACGATTTCCTTGACGAGCGGAGCCGCGTCGCCGAGGAGACTTCCGAGCGAAGTTGCGTCGATGATTTCGCCTATCGTTCTGTCGAGGAGATTTCTGATCTGTCCGCCGCTGTTGCTTATCGCGTAAACGATAATCGTTATGTGAGCGGCAACGTCAACCGCGATCAGAGTTATAAGATACGGATGAACTCCGTCGAAGATGTTATAGAGAGAGTCGGATACCTTCGTGTCGAGAACCTGAGCGATTTCCGTTCTGATTCCTTCGGGATAAGCGTATCTGCCGTCCGCGTCCTTGGTCCAACCGCAAATCGGTCCGAATACGTCCGTCCAGGTAATATCGGTGAAGATATTTTCGGGCTTGGGATCCGAGAATACGTCGCGAAGAAGAACTTCCTCGAAGAGACCTGCGTAGTAGCCTACGAGCTCGTTGGATTTGACGTCGTAACCGAAGCTTTCAACGATTGCGTAAACGTCGCCGATATCGGAATCTCCGAAGAGTTCCTTAACGAACGCCGCGTAATCCGCCGCGAAAACGAGTTCGGTAAGTCTTGCGCTGCCCGTAAGTTTCCTTACCGCGTCGCAAATCTTAGCCGCTTCGGAAACCGCGTATTCCACGGTTTCGGAAACGTCGCCGACCGTTATTCCGAGAAGAACCTTGGAGGCGAGGCCGCTTGCTGTAAGCTTATCGCCCGTGAGATAATCCACGGTAAGAGCGTCGCAGTTGGCGTAAAGTTTCTGCATCGCGGAGGTTTCAAAGGTATAATCCGCAATAAGGAGGACGATTTCGATAAGGTCGTTAACGTCCGAACTCTTGAGGATTTCGAAGAATCTGCTTCTGTTGCTGAAGAAATCGGTCAGATAAATCGTTCCGAGCTTCCTGTAGAGCTGAAGATTTCTGATTTCGTCGGATTTAAGCTCGGAAACTTCCTTTTCGATAAGCTCGAGAGCGCAATCCATAACTTCCTTGTAAGTGATGTTTTTGAGAACTTTGTTACCGTCGGTTATGCCTTCGAAATCGAGAACTTCGATTTCGTCGAGGTTAGCGGCGAATTTATCGACGAGAGCCTTGGTGTACCCGGGAAGCTCGGCGAGTTTTACGCCCGCAACCGCAAGGCCCGCTCTCAGAATCATTCCGTAGGTTACTCCGTCGAGAACGTCGTAAACGGTCTTTTCGTTGACCTTGATGAGAAGGATTCCTTCGAGATTCGTAAGAATCGTGTTGACGATGAGCTGAACTTCTTCGGCGAACATCGTGTTTATATCGTAATCCGTTCCGGCTATCGCGTTGACGACGTACTGAATGAGGTCAACGATTTCGCGGAGCGTGATTCCGTCGGCTACCATTTCGAAGCTCGAAAGGTACTTGTAATCGAGAATTTCGATTCTGCCGAAGTTAACGAGAAGTTTATCGGTAATTGCCTTTACGGGCTGATCGAGTTTTTCTTCGTCAACGCCCGTCCAGAGCAATACGACTCTTATAGCGTCGGCGTAAGTTACTCCCTTGAGAACCTGTTCCCAGGTCGGGACTACGAAGGTATCGGAAGCGACGGTAAGCATATCTACTTCGCCGATAGAGCCTTCTCTCAGGACTTTGATTTCGCCGAGGTTGGTTCTGATCTTATCGAAGAAGTCCGCGTCAATCGCGTCGTCCACTCCGTTCCATACGAGACTTACGAGAGCGACTGCAAGGTCGTAAACGTCCGCATAGGTTATCGCATAGAGGTCTTTCTTTATAGAGGAGCTGTCCTGAACGAGTTTCCTTACGGATATGAACGCAAGAGCCTTGTAAATCGCGTTGGCTTTGATTCTGCCGGGAATCTTGTCGCCTGCGACTTCGTCTACGGTCTTATCCTGAATATAAGCGATAAGAACCGTGGAGATTCCGCCGAGAGCGATAACGACTACGTTTCTGACTTCCTTGGGAATGAAGCTCAGCCATTCGTTAACGAGGTCGGCAACGAGTTTGTTTGCGAATTCGTCGTCGCTCGTTCCCTTCCAGTTTCCGTCAACGTCCTGAAGCCATCCGAGTTCCTTACCGACGAAATCGCCGACTCTGAGATCTCTGAAGAGGGTTTCGGGAATGAAGCTGATTATGAGGTCGGCAAGAACTACCGGTCTGAAGAGGTCGAACTTCTCGGAAAGAAGCTGTTCTTCGATCTTGTAGACGTCGGCTTTGCTGAAGCAGTCCGCGAGCGTTCCTATCGTGGAATCGCCGAGAAGAGCCTTGACGAACGCCGCTGCGTCCGAAGCCGTAAGAAGCTCGTAGAGCTTGGCGTCCTCGGTCAGAACCGCGAAGATTCCTACGATATTCGCAATCTTTGCGTTGCCCGTGAGATTGAGAATCATTTCGGCAACGTCGAGAGTTATCCAGTTGACGAGTATACCGCGAACGAATTCTCCGGTATAACCGTCGATATAGGTTTCGATTACGACGTAATCCTTAGCGTAATCATAGATAGCGAGATCCTTGATCGCATCGGTAACTCTCTCTTCTATCGGGAGTTCGCAAACTGCGTCAAAGGTCATTCCGTAAGTTACTCCACCGAAGACTATCAGCATCAAACCGAGGAGAGAAACTTCTTCGGTTCTGAAATACTTGACGGTGAGGCGGTCGAGGTTCTTATAAACGAGTTTGCCCGCTTCGGTAACGAGTTCGTACCCGACTGCATAGAGAATCGTTTCGACTACGTCGTTAACGTCTACCGTATCGACGATATCGAGAACGGCCTCTCTGTTTCCGAAGAAGTCGAAGACTTTGATCGAACCGACCTTTTCGTAAATCTGAAGCTTCTTGAATTCGGGATCGACGAGGTATCCGCCGAACGCAACCGCAAGACCGAGAACGTCCGCAACCGTTATGTCGTCGAACTTATTAAGCTCCGCTTCCGCGTCGGCAACGAGTCCGTAAATTCTGACGGCTGCGATTCTTCCGTAGAGCGCGTCTTTAAGGACGACTTCGTCGGGTTTTCCGGTGTAATCGTAGAGAGCTTCGAGGAAGTCGCCGACTACGAGATTTTCAATGATTTCGTACAGTGCGAAGTATCCGCGGAAGAGATCCTTGACGAAAGCTCCGTCCATATTGTCGAGAAGCTTTCCGACGAGGGCCCTGGTTCCTTCCTTGAATTCGACGCCGTGTTCGTGCGATTCGACGTGATCAGCCTTTTCGAACTGATCCACGCATACGCCCGCGTATTCGAGGACGCTTCTGATTATATCCGAATAGGTTATTCCGGTGAGAAGGTTTTCAACCGTCAGAAGTCTGTATTCCCATACGGGGATACCGAAGTTGACGAGAAGTTTTTCGACGAGGTTACCCGTATATTCGCGAAGCTCGTTAAGGTCGGCTCCGACGATTTCGAGTACGGCCTCGATGACCATACGCCAGGTTATATCCTTGAAGAAGTCTTCGACCGTAGCTTCGAATACGTCCGAAAGAAGGATTTCGTCGAAGTTGCGGAGAAGAAGGTTGGTTATGTTTCTCGTAAGAGTCGGAATCTTCGCCGAGTTGTAATCGAAGAAGCATTCCATACCCGCTCTTACGACTTCGCCGAGAGTGATTCCGTAGAAGACGATTTCCCAGGTTATTCCCTTATATTCGGGGATAGCGATGGGGTCGAGGTTAGCCGCGATTCTTGCGACTATATCGAGGACGCTTGCGGGAATTTCGTCGGTAACGTATTCCGTAACGATTGCGACGGTCGCTCTCGTAAGAACGCCGTAGGTAATCTTATCGAGAACGATATAAGGATCCGCAAGACTCTCATAGTCGTAAAGCTCGATTCCGTCGAGGTTAACGAGAAGCTGCTCGACAGGAGCCTTGATGTCCGCGTGAAGTTTCGCGATTTCGGTGTCAAGCTCGGTAAGTCTCAGAACTATTCTTGCAACGTCGCCGAAGCTTATTCCCTTGAGGACTGCTTCCACGGTTACTTCGTTATACTTGACGATAAGAAGAGCGTCGAGGTTGCCGAGAAGTTTTTCTATCGGTTTGCTGTAAACGCTTTCAAGTTCTGTGTAATCGAATCCGCAGAGGTCGAATATCGAACGAACGAGGTCGCCGAAGGACAGACCGTCGAATACCTTTTCGAATACGCCCTTGGCGGTAACTTCGCCGAGGAAGAACTTGACGGTAAGCGCGTTAAGGTTTTCGTAAATCTTCTTGCCGAATTCGGTCTTGAGTTCGTATCCGAGAAGTTCGAGAACTATCTCGACGAAATCGTTGACGTCTACGGCGTAGAGTTTTTCGAGCGCGGGTTCGCAGTTTTCGACGAAGAAGTCGTGAACGTAAACCGCCGCGATCTTTTCGTAAAGCTGGAACTTCTTGTATTTTTCGATATCAACGCCGGCGGTTTCGAATATCGCGTCGAATATATCGCCGAAGGAGATTCCGTAGAATACCTTGGAGAGCATATCTGCATCGGTATCGAGAAGCATAATGCCGTTAAGGTTGTATCTGATTCTGTCGACTATCTTTCTTACGGAAGCGTTGAGTTCGTCGAGATCGATTCCGATCGCGTCGACGAGAGCGTCCGCAACGTGTCCCCAGGTTATTCCGTAAAGAACGGTTTCAGCCGTAAGTCCCTTATATTCGGGAAGCGGAACTTTGTCGAGATTTGCGGTAAGCAAACCGATAAGATTATCCACGCCCGTCGGAAGGGTTGCGGGAAGAACTTCGTGAACCTGAAGATTTTCGACGAGGATTCTCGCGAGGTCTCCGTAAGAGATATTTCCGAGATAATCGTCTATCGTGCTTTCGGCAATCTTGATGATTTCGATATTGTCGAGGTTGCCGATGAATTTATCGTATACCTTTCCGGTTTCTTCGAGTTTTTCGTAATCGAATTCGATTTCAGCCGCGTCCATAACGCTTCTTACCGCGTCGCCGACGGTAAGGCCGCCGAAGAACGCTTCGAGCGTAAGTTTATCGCTGTCGTTTACGACCCAGATAAGTTTGATGAGGTCGAGATTGTCTTCGAATTTCGTGAAGAGCGAGGTTTCCAGCACGCAGTCGATATCGATAAGATATTCGTTAATCACCGCCGCAACGAATCTGTAAAGATCGCCGAAGGTAAGGTTCTTGATTCTGTTGATACTGGATTCACCGTTTTCGACGAGTTTCTTGAGAGAAACGTAAGCGATGGCCTGATAGAATTCGGTTTTCTTGACCTTTTCGGAAAAAGCGGTTCCGATGATGTAATCGAGAGTGTACTCGTTGATATAGCCGTAGATAAGAACGGTTATGCCGCCGAGAAGGATAACCGCGAAGTTCCTGAGTTTTTCGGGCATAAAGCCGAACCACTTGTTAACGAGATCCGCAACTTTCGTATTCGCGAATTCGTCGTTTCCGGTCGCAGCCCACTTGCCGCCCGATCTGAGCCATCCGAGTTCCTCGCCGACGAGGTCGCCGACGACGATTTCTCCGAAGAGTTCGTCGGGTGTGAAATTGGTTATAAGAGCGGCGATAAGACGGGCTCTGAAGAGATCGATCTTCTTTTCGAAATCCTTGAGGTCAACGATTCCTTCGCTCTTCAGGATATCGTAAAGGTCGCCGAGCGTAGAATCTCCGAACAATTCGTAAACGAAGGATTCGAAGCTGTCTGCGTTTATGAGAACCATAAGCTTAGCCGAAGCGATAAGCTCTTCGAAAGCCCATACGGTTTTCGCTATATCGTCTTTTCCGAAGAGGACGAGAACGTTAGCCGCAAGGTCGGTGGTTACCCAGGAGAGGTAAATCTTATCGAGCATCGGAGCCGTCTGAACGGAGCCTTCGATTATATCGACGATCTTTATGCTTCCGAAGTGATCGACGATCTTGGTGTCAGTAAGGAATTTATAATACTTATCCGCAGTTGCCGCGTCGATAGCTTCGAATTTCTTGAGATAACTCAAAGCGTCCTTGACGAAATCGATTACACAAAGGTCTGCGAAAAGACTTTCCGCTATGTATTCGGAGGTGTAATCTCCTCTGAACGTTCCGATGACGGAAAGTTTATCCGTGCCTTCGAGAATCTTGTTGCCTACGATGAACAGATAATCCCGATAATCGGATACGCGGTAAAGAACGACTTCTATGCAATCCTTGAAAGTAACGGGTTCGAGTTCTTTTTCAACCTTTTCTATATCGAAGATAAGGTCGAATACGAGAACGGCGGAAACGAGTCTCGTCATTCTGTTGAAATCAATAAGGTCTTCGTATCTTTGAATCCAGTCAATCTCGGAATCCGCGGGAAGCGCCCACTTTGAATCCACGTGAGGAATAACCGTTATATCGAAGATAATGTCGCCGATAGAAATATCGCCGATAAGAATCCGAATAATGTTTTTCAGTTTCTCTTCCGAATAATCCTCTATAAGCTCGATTATATCTCCGACGGAAATCCATACGCTGCCGGTGATAAGCTTTTCGATTACTACCGTGAAGAGACGATCGTCCTCTTCTCTTTCAACGCCGGCTACGCAAAGTATATCGACGACGATGAAAGCGAGTCTGAAGTTCTTGAGATAATCTACGAGAGCTTCTCTGTCGAAAGCTATGTCCCCGACCTTTACGCCGAGAATATAAGACATCGCGCAGTAAGGAACCCTGAGGTCGTTTTCGGGAAGAAGAGGAGCGGAAAGATTCGCTTCGAATTTATCGAAGAAATCTCTGACTTCCTTGCTGTAAGGAGCGACGTAAGCGAATATGACCGTGTAAATCGTATCTCCGTCGATCATCGTCTTAAGGTATTCCGTAACGTCCTTTCCGTTAACGAGACACGATACGAAATCGTAAGCGCTGACCTTATCCTGATTGGAAAGAACGTGCTTCATCGCGTCGGTCTCGACGTAATCTTCGAAAGCGAGGTCGCGGACGAGTCTGTGAACGTCGCCTACGGAAACGTCGCCTACCACTCTTATAAGTTCGTTTTTCATTGCCGCCGTGCCGCGGAAGAAGGCTTCGATGCGGTAGGAGGTAAGACTCTTGTAAATTTCGGACGCAAGAAGAACCTTAACGAATCTCGAATCTCCGAAGGGGATGAATTCGAGGAACATCGCTACGGTTATATCTTTGATTAAGATATAGAACAGATCTTCCCAGGTAAGCTCGTCGTTAAGACCGCAGACGTCCGCAATCGTAAGAGAGCCGATATTCCTGATTATCTGCCTGACGATCGTATAGCTGTCCTCGTAGGAAATATTCGCGAGTTCGCAAACGGCGTCGATGAGGTTGATGAGCTTGATTCCGGTGAGGATACCCTTGATATTGCCGTCGATAACGTCTATGATGCGGATATCGAGAAGCATTCTCCAGAGAGAAGCGAGTTCGTCGTACTTGAATTTCGGGCAGACGCTGCAAACGTCGCCGAAGGTAAGGTCGCCCAAAGCCGCTCTCAGGTCTTCTTCGTAAACCTTACCGTCGTAGAACTGACCGAGAGTGAATTTGCCGAATCTTTCGATGAAACCTTTCATTCCGTCGGAAAGTCCGTCGTACCAGGTTCCGTCTTCGTCGATACCTTCCGCTATAAGGAAGAAGATGTCGCCGATTTCGATATTACGGAGAGCTTCGTCCGCTCCGCCGTCGTACATAAGGTCGTAAATCGTGTAGTTTGCGAGAAGATTGAAGAGTTTTGCCGCGGACGCGGAAGCGTCGGGATTGACCCAGACTCCGCCGACTTCGGAATAACCCAGAACTTCCGCGAAAACGTCCGCGAAGGTAACTTTGTTATAGCAGTCGAAGATATGTCTGTAATCTTCGTAAACCTCTCTTACGGTAAGGTCGCGGAGCGGCTGAATAAGGTTAGCCAGCACCGTTCTGAATTTTCCTTCGAAGAGATCGAGGAAGCTGTCGAGTTCGTAACCGAAGAGGAAGTCCACGGAAACGGGATGCTCGGGGTTGAGGTGTTCGAGTATAAGCTTAAGGTAAACCGAGTCGGCTTCGAGACCGAGATTGTCTTTATCCTCGATTACGAGAGCGAACTGAGCTTCGAGGGCTTCCACGACGAACAGCCAATCGGCGTTTCCGACTACGACGTCGAGAATCTGACTGAACTTGACATTGCCGAGAGCAAGCACGAGGAAAGGCACGGGATGAGCGATGTTCTTGCCTTCGATACCTTCTCTGATGAGTCCGCCGAAGATATCGCCTACGGAAAGATCCTTACCCGTTCTTCTGAGAACGGTGATGATCGTTTCGGATTCGCCGTAAGCTTCGGGATCCACGTAAGCCATTATGGTATTGAATACGTTCTGAACGCTTACGGGAGAAACTACGTCGTAAAGAGCCTTGATTGCGTCGCTGAGATCCTTATCCTCCCAGAAATCCGCAACGGTAAGAGTGAACACGGTCTTTTCCGCAAATCCGAGAAGAGTCGCGCACTGTTCGCCGTGACCGAGCCATTCGGCTTTGTCGCAGTTACCGGTCTTACAATATATAATAAGGAGTATATCGCCGATAGTCGAATCTCCGAAGCAATCGACGAAGTTTTTGATTATATAGGTCTGTTCTACGTTTATCGTTTCGAAGAGGTCGGAAAGGAACTCTCTTATCGGGATTCTCGCAAAGCCTCTGAGAAGGATAAGAGCGTCGCCCTTTTCGATGGCGTCCTTAACGTCTCTCACCGCGATATTCTTGATCGCGCCGTAAATCAGCTGAAGGAGAGCGTCGTCTTTGGGGATATATTCTCCGATGAGATCTCCTATCGTGATATCGTAGAGAGCCTCGAGAACGCAGTGCCAATCCTTAACGATTTCGCCTACGGTAAGAGGAGCGAGTCTGCGGTAAACGTTTCCTACGAAAGCGGGAAGCTCGTCGAAGTTGATCCAGCCGCCGAGAAGGTCGTCTATCGTAAGGTTATAAAGCTCGCCGAGAAGTTCGTCTACGGTTTCCTGACCGAGAATCGTGCGAACGACGTCGCCGACCGTGATCTTCATAATCGCCTTGTAGAGCGGAAGAAGAGCTTCGGGGATAATGGTCTCGCCGTTTTCGTCTCTGAAGAACTGATCGAAAAGCTCGCCGAAGGTTATGGTATAAAGCGAATCTCCGAGAAGGTCGGTAAGAGTGAAGCAGTCTTCTTTGTTTTCGTGCTCGCATTCGCCGATTTCGCAAAGGTACGCCTGATAATACTGTTCGAAAGTGTAATCTTCGAGTTTATCGAAGATGATACAGAGATAATCGGGAAGAAGAGCGATTCTTCCGTCGTAGTTGACGACGGTTTCGTCGGTCTTGTAAACGTAAGTCCAACCGAGTTTCTCGTCTTCGAGTTCGACGAGTTCGGCTTCGAATACGTAACTTCCGCAAAGGTCGCCTATGGTAAGAGAAAGAAGAGCGTCCTTAACGGTTCCTATATTATGAATGTAGTCGTAAATGCTGAAGAAACGAACCTTGCTCCAGATAGCGACTGCCGGCTGCGTAATCTTTTCGATATTCGGATTTACGTAGGAACCGACGAGGTCGTTGAGAGTGAGCGCAAGAACGGTTTCGTTCATAAGCTCTTCGAGAGTTCCGTCTCCGATCGCTTTGATGAGTTCTCTTATACGGATCTGCGCAAGAGAATTCCAGAGCGTGGGAACGGGTTCGGGAAGCTCTTTTATCGCGTCGGGGCTTCCGGCAAGACTGAGAACCATATCGACTACTCCGCCGATGGTTACGTCGCCGAGAAGTTCCGCGAAGTCTTTGAGATTGATTATGTCGTAAAGCGACCAGTCGAGAAGCTCGATAACGCGGCTTCTGACTTCGCCCTCGGGAATGGCTTCCACGATTTCGTCAACGCTCTTTCCGAAGAGATCCCCAAGCCCGAGAATATCGCGGAGCGTAACCTGTTTCAGAATTTCGTCCGCCGAGAACTGAACCTTTCCTTCCTCGTCTACGAAGAGAACGCTGCCGAGAGTGATTCCCTCGAGAAGAGTCTTAATCGAACCGAGCGATTCCGGAATAAGATCGGAAAGACGAAGCGAAGCGACCGATTCCGCACCGAGAATAACTTCAGCGACCGATCCCTGTTTCTTGATTATCGCGGCAAGAAGCTCGCCCAGAGAAATATCGCTGAGCGCGGTAATGGCGGTCTTAACGGGACCGTCTTCCATTTCTTCGAGCATACCCGCGGGAAGAAGGTCGGTCATATACACGTCTTTAAGCGCGTCGATATATCCGTCGTCCTTGATTACGCTGAGAACAGATACACTGTAAAGCTTTCCTTCCTTTCCGAAAAGATGAGCGTACTTCTGCGTAAGGAAGTCGATCTTAAACATATTCAGGAGTTCGGCAACCGCTCCGAAGGTTATGTAAGACAAAGCTTCGTTACGGGATTCTTCATCCTTGAATAGCTTATCGATCGGCATATTCCTGATATTATCTGGAATCTGGAGTGAAGAAAGATCCAAGCCGTATATGGCTTCGAGATTAGCTATCGTCAGATCTTTCTCGCCGTTCATCAGACCGATGAATCGGGTAACGATTTCCTCCATCGTCATCTGAGTGATATTTCGCTCTGCACTGTCGTCAAGTACGGGGACGTCCTCTTTCGTGAGAGTACCCGTGAAATCTTCAACGCTCAGACCGGTGTAAGCGTAATAAACGCCTCCAGCCAATCCGCCTACGCATCCGACTATGCCCATGACAACGCCGAGCAAGAAGATACATAACCTGTTGATAAATCGCATAACCACACCTCATGTGTTTATATTCCCTCTATAACGCAGTTACGAACCGCCCCTTTTCATTAAGCGGTGCGCAAAGTCGGCGGCGGCAAAGACTGCCGACACCTCCCGACTATTATAGACTTACACAAATTATATCCTCTTTGTAATCAATTGTCAACGCATTTAGCCGTAAAATGTTGTTTTTTCAGCCTTTTTTTAATAAAATTACCCGTTTCGACAGCTTTCCGAAAAAAATAACCGCCTTACCGTGCGTTAATTTTAAATTAACCGAACGTTAAAAATATTTTTTCATTTTAATCGGAAGGACGAAAAAACCCGAGCTTTTCGGGACTCGGGTTTTAATATCCGTTTAAAGAATCTCTTTATTTTTTCGGTAAAATTACGGTCATCGTCGTTCCTTTGCCAACCTCCGAGGCCGCCGAAACCGTTCCGCCCGCCATATCGACGATTCGTTTTGTAATAGCCAGTCCGAGACCGTTTCCGCCGGCGTTTTCGGGGGCTTTCGACTTATAGAATCTGTCGAAGATTTTCGGAAGAGCCTCGGGCGATATGCCGCAGCCCGAATCCCTGACTTCGAAACGGACGCTATCCGCGCCGTTTTTCAGGGAAATAACGATTTTCCCGCCTTCGGGCGTGAACTTGACGGCGTTGCTGATGAGATTTTCCCAGACGTGCGAGAGCATCGATTTGTTTGCGAATATCGTAACTTCGTCGAGATCTATGTCGAGATCCGTATTTTTCGCCGCCCACATAGGTTCGAGAGCCAGAACCGCCGTCCTGACTTGTTCGTCGAGGCTGAATTCCTCCTTTTCGAGTCCCGCGACGTTGCTGTCGAGTCTTGCGAGCTGAAGCATTTCCGTAGATAAATTGGAAAGCCTTTTCGCCTGCTCGCAGATAACCGAAAGGTATTCTCTTCTTTCCTCTTCGGTGAGGTCGGAACGTTGAAGAAGGTCCGCGTATCCCGAAATAGCCGTTATGGGCGTCTTGTATTCGTGGGAGAGCGTCGCGACGAATTCCTTGCTTTCTTCTTCGTTCTTTTTGAGTCCTTCGGTCATCATATTGAAGGTTTTCTGAAGGGAAGCGATTTCGTCCGAGCCGTCGACGTCGATTTTGATGTCGAAATTGCCCTTCGAAACCTCCTGCATCGCATTGGAGAGCTTTTTAATCGGTCTGACCGCCCACGAAGTCGCGAAGGTATTGAAGAGGAGCGCGAGAATGAGCGTTGCACACGCAGCCATCCATATTATATCATACCAGAGTCTTCCGAGGTCGGTAGAAGACATACTGTTTATTTTTATGACGATATAAAACCCTCCGGCTTTGGCGACGGTTTTATGATGAGAACAAAGAATTCTTCCGAAGTCCAGTAAAGTCTTATCTTTCACGGTAAGAGAAAGGGATTCCTGCGAATTCATTTCGTCGAAATCCGAATAAAAAGAGTACTGATAATCCTCCGTAAACATATTATCCGCGAGTTCGCGAACGAATTCTTCGGTTATCAGGTCTTTTCCGTAGTGCTCGCCCGCCATAGCCACGACGTCCCTAAAGCTTTGCGCATTGGCGGCTATTATTTTATCGAAACGGACCGCAAGGTCTTCCGTTCTGAAGACGTAAACCAACATAACCATCAGAAGAATGGACAAAAGGATTACGACAAAAAACGACAGGAACAGGCGGAAATAAAAGGTTTTCGTCGTCCCTTTCAAGGCTTTTCCCGAGTCTCTTTCGCGACCGGCAAAAAACTCTCCGCACTTATCTTCGTTTTCGGCGCGTTTTCCGATGCGGAATTTTCCCGAGCTTTTTCCGTTTTCGGATTCCTTTCCCTTTTTATTTTCCTTTTTTTTGCCGAATTTCGCTTTTACTTTCGAAAATCCGCTTTTTCGGGTTTTCTTTTCTTCTTTTTCGGCGTCCGTATTCGCGTTGTTTTCCTTTTCCTCTTTTAAATCATCTTTCATTTTATCTTTTCTCCGAATAATCTCCGCTTTTCCGTCCCTTCCCGTCTCCGATTTCGTTTTCCTTCCGGATAATGTACCTCTCTTCCTTTAATCCTCGATTAACGACTGCAGTCTTTTGTCCCCGCGACGACTCGGTTTTTCCGTTATAAGAAAACGCTCCGAGCATTTTCGTTAAAAACGAATCTTCCGAAAGTCCTTCGTTCTCGGTTTTCCGCAAACAAGCAATCGATTTTCCGTAAGTAAACAATCGGACTTTCGCAAACGAGCGATCTGTTTTCCGCAAATAAAAAAAGGGAAACGCAATGCGTTTCCCGTAGCTTTTCCGTATTAAGCGATAAGCGTCATCAGGAGGCTCGCAACTTCCTTGACGGGGGGAGCCGCGATGATGTTGCCGATGAAGTTGTTGTTATAGAAGAAAGACGTAAGCGCGCTGTCTTCGATCATACTTCTTATGGGATCGAGAGCGATCGGCGGAAGTATATTCAGAACGCCGAGGATAAGGCTGAAAACGACGTAAGCGTTAACTATTCCGAAAACGCCGCCCGCGATTATGTCAACCTTTCTGAAAGTCTTCTTGTTCCGACGGAATTTCTTTATGTAGTGACCTGCAAAATGAATGCCGACGATCATAAGTACGAGCATAATCACGAAGATGATTGCCTGTAAAACGAGCTGACCGGCAAAATTAGCCACCCATTCCTGCGCGGTTATTCCGTCGGGATTTTCCGCAAGGAACTTTGCGTTGACGAAGTTGAGAACGGGTTCGGGAAGTCTGAGACCTTTGAAGTTAGCGGCAAGCGACTTACCGAGACCGGTTTTCATAAGAGGCGCGCCGAGAAGACTCGGCAAAACAAACAGGAAGAATATCTGAACCCAGGCAAGAAGCTGATCAAATAATCCTCTGTGGAAGCCTATTGCGATTGCGAATACGACTATAACCAAAAACAGAATATCGAAAATCATAGCTAACCCTCCGACCATAATTAACCCTCCGACTCAAATAGCGGGATAAGACCCGCAAATCGCCTTTCGGATAAAAATGCGGATCGAAAATCGTTTACCGCTATTATTGTACCATAGTTTTTGAAAAATGTGTATCTTTTTTCGGGTGATTTTTTAAGTTTTTTTAATTTTTTTCGAAGAAATTAACAAAATCGGCTGAAATTTGCCTGAAAATTCCATTTTTTCGGCTGTGAGCCGCCCGATTTCTCCGAAAACGCGGAATACTTTCCCCGAAAAACGGAAATAATAAATCCTGTCCGCAGACAAAAGCGGTCATAAGGAGGTCACTATGAGCAATCCTGCCATCAGATGCAACGTGAACGAATGCGTTCATCACTGCGAGTGTAATCAATGCACTCTCCCGTCCATAGAGGTTTCGCACGACAGACACTCTCAGGACGCTATGCAGACTCCGCATTACTGCAGCTCCTACTGCAAGAAGTAATCGGTCGGAAAGGACTTCTCTTCGGAGAAGTCTTTTTTCTCGCTCGAATCGACCTTTCTCTCCCCGAGTCGGGCTTTAATTCTCCTTTTTAACACCCGGAACCAGCGCGCTTAACGTCCGTAATCTTTACAAGCCCGCGGAAAAAACGAAAACCCTACGGTTGACAAAAGAAAAAAAGTGGTGTATCATTACTCCGAATGGAACAAAGAATCGATATCTCGCCTCAAACCCCGACCGTAGAAGTTAAAAAGACTTGTGAATTACCCGCGACTTTAAAAACCCAAGGATTCGGGACGCAAAACACGGAGGAACAAATGATAGTTGGAATGACCGGAGGAAGACCTAAACGGCTCCCTTGGGGGACGAACGAAAACGATCCCCGATGCGCCCGGCTGAAACTGAAATTGGAGGAGGTCGCAATCGGACTTATCGACGAAGGCGCGACGGAATTCGTCTGCGGAATGGCTCTCGGCTGCGACACTTACTTCGCGGAAATTCTTCTTGACCTTAAAGCCCGCCGCGGAATAACGGTTATCGCCGCTCTTTCGTGCGCGGAGCAATCCTCTCCGTGGAATCGGGCGGACAAGGACAGATTCCGTCGGATTATTTCCCGATGCGACGACTGCGTTTTCGGCGGAATAGCTCATACCGAGGGCTGCGAAAAGCGTCGTAATCAGCTTATCGTCGATAAAAGCGACGTGCTTATCGCGGTTTACGGCGGCGCAAAGCGAAGCGGTACGGCTCAGACCATTTCTTGCGCCGAACGCAAAGGTATTCCGATAATCGTCATAAACCCCTACGATTTCGGATAACTTCCGATAATTGCGGATTTTCCGCGTTTTAAGCCGCAATCGTAATTGTCCGTTTTATTTCGTCCTTCGATAATCCCGATTTTTATATTTCCGGACGATATCCGATAATCCCGAAACCTTGTTTTTCAATAAGGTTTTTTTATTTTTCTCACGATTCCGCAAAAGCCGTTTACAACGAAAGATTTCGGGCAATACTTCCCGAAAAAGAGGATTAAAGGAGATTCTTAGTGATAAGTCGTAGTATTTACGTAAACGAACCCGATAATTTCCCGAAAAAGCTTCGGGAAGCCGCGGGCGAAAATCCCGTTTTTCTGTGCGTGGGCGACCCGTCCGTTCCCGAGGAATGCGTAGCTCCCTATGCGGGGACTTTGATTTCGTCGCTACCCGTTTTCTGTTACGGAACGCGTGAAAAGCCCCTTCTCCGAAGAAACGTCCCGAGCGTTCGGGAATTCGTTTCCGCCATGCACCCGAACAGCCGCGCGGTCGTGATTTGCTCGGCGACGGGAGATTCTTCGGGCCGAGGCTGTCTTCGAATAGAAACGGGAAATCCCGACCTTCTTCCGCGAACTCCCTTCGAACTTTACGCCTTGGGCGATTTGCGGCTTATCGCGCTTTCTCCGTACTGCTGTCCCGAGCCGTTTGACGACGAAATCTCCCGAAAAACTCAGGCAAAAGCTCTTTCCGACCTTATCGCCGACGTGATTTTTCAGACTTACGTATAATTCCGTCCGTCTTTATTCTCGGCTAAATCCTCTCGTCTTTATTCTCGGCTTTTAAGCCTTCTCGGGATTTAATAACGGCTTCGATTCGTTTTAAATCCGATTTTTTCTGCGGTTTTTCGCGAATCCGAATCCTAATTCTCCTTCGGAACTTCCGTTTCGACAAAAAAAACGCCTCTCCCGAAAAAGGAGAGGCATAATTTTTATCGATTTTTACGTTCTTATCTGAGGAAGCCCTTGTAGTTACGCATCATAATCTGCTGCTGAAGAGCCTTATCGAATTCGAGCGCAACGCTTACCGCAATCAGCATACTCGTCGCTCCGAAGGAGGATACGAGCAGACCGTCGGAATTGATCGCTCCGAATACTACCGACGGGATAAGAGCCATAACTGCAAGGAACAGAGCGCCCCAAAGCGTTATTCTTTTGACTACCTTGCCGATATATTCCGAGGTGTTCTTACCGGGTCTGATACCGGGAATGAATCCGCCGTTCTTCTGAAGATTTTCCGCAACGTCCTTGGGATCGAAGGTAATCGAGCTGTAAAGATAAGCGAAGAAGAAGATCAGAATGGAAAGCACTATGCTGTAGAACCAACCGCCCGTGCAATTTGCGGAAATCCACTGTTCGAAACCGCTTCCCGCAAAGAAAGTCTGTGCGATGATTACGGGAAGAGACATAATGGAGAATGCGAAGATGAGCGGCATAACGCCCGACGCGTTGACCTTGATGGGGAAAGTCGTGGACTGTCCGCCGTACATTTTCTGTCCCTTCACCGATTTCGCGTACTGTATGGGAATCTTTCTTTCGCCGCCGTCAACGAAGACGATGAAGGCGTAGACGATTACGAGTACGACGATGAATACGATAAGCTGCCAACCCTGAGCGGCAACGAAACCTTTGGAAGCGATATTGCCTATCATGGTGATGATAGCCTGTCCGCCCGAAGCGATGATACCGATGAAGATGATCATCGAGATACCGTTGGATACGCCGTATTCGGTGATTCTTTCGCCCAGCCACATAGTAAGATATGCGCCTGCGGTAAGGATAACCGTTACGAACGCGAATACCAGCCATTCGGGAAGAGCGCCCGTTCCGAAGAGATTATAGCTGAGATAATCGGTGCCGGACTGACTGGAATAGTTCTTTAATGTTAAAAGCACGCCTACGGACTGAATTACTGCAAGAACCAGCGTAAACCACTTCGTGACCTTATTCAGTTTCTCACGTCCTTCTTCGCCTCCGTTCTTACTCCATTCCTGCCACTGCGGAATCGCAACGGTAAGGAGCTGAACGATAATGGATGCGTTGATGTAAGGGGAGATACCGATGGCGAACAGCGTTCCCTGAGAAAGAGCGCCGCCCGTGATTGCGTTCATTATGCCGAAAAGCGACATACTGTTGCCGGAAAACGCGCTTTGAAACGCGCTTACGGAAACTCCCGGAACGGGAATGTAGCAGCCTACTCTGTAAATCAGGACGAACAAGAGGGTCATCAATATTTTATTTCTGACCTCGGGGATTTTGAACGAGTTCTTCAGTGTCGTGATCATCGGGCTTTACCTCTCTTCCGTTGCCTTAGCCTCGGTCAGAAGTATTGCCTGTCCGCCTGCTTTTTCGATAGCCTCGACTGCGGACCTGGAGAATTTATGAGCATAAACCTTGAGTTTTTTGGTAAGCTCGCCGTCTCCCAGCACTTTAAGACCGTAAAAGTCCTTTATGGTTACAAGACGCATTTCAACGAGAAGTTCGGGCGTTACTTCGACACCGTTGTCGAAATTCTCGAGTGCGCCGACGTTGATTACCGCGTAGACCTTTTCCCACTTGTTATAGAAACCGCGCTTGGGCAGACGACGCGCAAGGGGCATCGTTCCGCCTTCGAATCCGGGACGAACGCCGCCGCCGCTTCTTGCCCACTGACCCTTATGACCTTTACCGCTGGTCTTGCCGAGTCCGCTGCCGATTCCGCGGCCGAGTCTCTTTGGAGCAGTTCTTGCGCCTTCAGCAGGAGCAATTGTATGAATTTTCATAAAAACCTATCCTCCGTTTTATATTTCCGCATAGCGCGGTCGTTAAACATCCCGCTTACGCCGTGCCTTTGCGGTGGTTTTTCTGTTTTACTTTACTTCTTCGACCGTTACAAGGTGTTTTACTTTGAAGAGCATGCCTTCGATTGCCTTGTTCAGCTCGAGAACGTTGCTCTGACGGATCTTATGAAGGCCCAATGCTTCCACGGTTGCTTTCTGGTCTTTGAGGCACGCGATGGTGCTTTTAACGAGGGTTACTCTGACTTTTCTGCCCGTAGATTCGTAGGGCTTGTCGCCCTTCTGAAGCTTAGCTTCCTGCGGCTTTGTTGCCTGTACTATATATCTTGCCATTTCGCACCTCTCAGCCTATGATTTCTTCGACGGTCTTGCCGCGAAGCGCAGCTACCTGTTCGACCGTTCTGAGGCTCTTAAGTCCCTCTATGGTTGCTTTTACGCAGTTGATGGGGTTATTGGAGCCGTAGGACTTGGTAAGGATGTCCTTTATGCCTACTACTTCGAGAACGTTTCTTACGGGACCGCCCGCGATAACTCCGGTACCTTTCGCAGCCGGCATCATAAGTACGCTGCCTCTGCCGAATTTACCGATGACTTCGTGCGGGATAGTGGTGTCGACCATAGCGATTTCGACCATATTCCTCTTGGCTGCCTGCTGAGCTTTTTCGATAGCCTGCGGAACTTCGCCTGCTTTGCCCATTCCGACGCCGATTTTTCCTTTTCCGTCGCCGACTACTACGAGAGCCGAGAATCTCATCGTACGACCGCCCTTGACAACCTTGGTTACGCGGTTGATGGCTACCGTCTTTTTAAGCAGACCGTCGTCTACTTTCTGTTCTCTTTCTCTGCGGGGGCGTCTTTCCGGTCTTCTTTCGCCGCTGTTTTCGCCCTCTCTTCCCTGTCTGTTGCCGAATCTTCTGCCCTGCGGCCTTTCTGCCGCTGCGGGAGCTGCCGGTTGTTCTGCTGCAGGAGTTGCATTTACTACTTCTTCAACGTTTGTCACTTCTGTTCCCTCCTAAAACTTTAATCCGGCTTCTCTTGCGCCTTCGGCAACCGCTCTCACTCTACCCGTGTAGATGTAGCCGCCTCTGTCGAATACGACTTCGCTGATGCCTTTGTCCATAGCTGCCTTTGCGATAGCCTTTCCTACTTCTTTAGCCGCGTCGGTTTTGTTCTTTCCTTCAACTTCGTTCTTCATATTGAAGCTGGAGGCGGAAGCAAGTGTGATACCCTTTACGTCGTCGATAACCTGAGCATAAATATACTTCGTGCTTCTGTAAACGTTAAGACGCGGTCTGCTTTCCGTTCCGAAAACCTTTTCGCGAACTCTTTCGTGACGGATCCTTCTGTCGGCATTCTTATCTTTTTTCGTTATCATAACTTACTCCTTATTACTTGTTGGTCTTACCTTCCTTCATGATCACGGTTTCGTTCTTATATCTTACGCCGTAAGCATGATAAGGTTCAACGACTCGCTTAGCCCTGATGTTGGCTGCCGTCTGTCCTACAAGCTCCTTGTCGATACCTTTGACCACGATTTCGGTAGCCGTCGGGCAGGAGAAGGTTATTCCTTCGGGAGGAAGAACCTCTATCGGGTGAGAATAACCGATGTTGAGAACGAGCTTTTTGCCGTCAACGTTTGCCTTGTAACCGACGCCGTTGATAACGAGAGCCTTTTCGAATTCTTTCGTGACGCCGCTTACCATATTGTGGATAAGAGCTCTGTAAAGACCGTGAAGCGCTCTGATATCGCCCGACTCGCCCTTTCTGGTAACGTGAAGAACGTTGCCTTCGAGATTCAGTTCGATTTTATTGCTTTCTATCGTCCTCGTGAGAGTACCCTTCGGACCCTTTACGGTGACTACTCTGTCTTCTATTTTTACGTCTACGCCCGCCGGAATGGTTATGGGCATTCTTCCTATTCTTGACATCTTGCCCCTCCTTACCAGACGTACGCGAGAACTTCGCCGCCCTGATTGAGCTGACGAGCCTTCTTGTCGGTCATAACGCCTTTGCTGGTGCTGAGAATAGCTATTCCGAGACCGTTGAGAACCTTGGGTATTTCGTCGCACTTTGCGTATACTCTGAGACCGGGTTTGCTTATTCTCTTAAGACCGCTTATAGCCTTTTGTTTGCCTACGTATTTAAGCGTAACGAGAATGGTCCCCTGTACGCCTTCTTCCTTTACTTCGTAGCTCGTGATATAGCCCTCGTCGACGAGAATCTGAGCGATGGACTTCTTCATATTGGAAGCCGGAATTTCCACGGAAGGATGTCTTGCGGTCAATGCGTTTCTGATGCGTGTGAGCATATCCGCGATCGGATCTGTTATTACCATAATCTAACCTCCTACTTTTACCAGCTTGCTTTCTTTACGCCCGGAAGCTCGCCCTTGTAAGCAAGCTCTCTGAAGCATATTCTGCATATACCGTATTTACGAAGTACAGAATGCGGTCTGCCGCAAAGCGAACATCTGGTGTATGCGCGCGTGCTGTATTTCGGTGTTTTCTGCTGTTTGTTCTTCAAAGCTGTCTTAGCCATGTCTTACCTCCGTTAAGCCTTAAAGGGCATTCCCATGAGTGCCAACAATTCTTTGGCTTCTTCATCGGTTTTAGCCGTAGTTACGATGGAAATGTCGAATCCGCGGGTCTTCTCCACCTGATCGTAAACGATTTCGGGGAAGATGAGCTGTTCCTTGACGCCGAGGGTGTAATTTCCTCTTCCGTCGAAAGAACCTGCGGGAACTCCTCTGAAGTCTCTTACTCTCGGAAGAGCTACGGACATAAGCTTATCGAGGAATTCGTACATTCTTACGTTTCTCAGAGTAACCTTCGCGCCTACGGGCATTCCCTGACGCACTTTGAAGTTAGCGACTGACTTTTTAGCCTTGGTGATAATGGGCTTCTGACCGGTGATGGTCTTAAGCTCCTCTACGTAGAGCTGGAAGCTCTTGCTGTTGTCTTTCGCGTCGCCGAGACCGGTGTTGACGACGATTTTTTCGACCTTGGGAACCATATTGATGTTCTCGTAATTGAAACGCTTTACCATCTGAGGTATAACGTTGGTCTTGTAATGAACGGCAAGTCTGTTCGGCTCGCTCGGTCTGTAAGCGGCTCCTTCGTTAGCGGGTGCCTTTGTTTCTTTAGCCATTGTCTATACCTCCTTATTTAGATTCCTTTCTTGCGGATCTTCTTACCGCTTTTCTTTCGGATTTCTGAGAATCCTTATATTCGAGAACGGTCCTGACTCCCTTGCCCGCGCATTTGCGGCAGAGTCTTACCTTCTTTCCGTCTTCGCCTTCTTCGACGCTGTATCTGACGCCCGTCTTGCAGGTTTCGCAGTAAAGCATAACGTTGCTTGCGTCAACCGCTCTGGGCCTTTTGACGACGGCGCTCTGTTCGTTGGCTTTTCTTGCCTTCTGGTGCTTGGTAACGATATTAAGACCTTCTACGACTACGGTGTTCTTTTCCGGATTAACGAGAAGAACCTTGCCTCTCTTGCCTCTGACGGCGTTTTCTCCGTCCTTCGGACCTACCATAACCTGTACTATATCGCCTTTTTTAACGTGAACGGTATTCATCGCTCTGCCTCCTTACAGTACTTCCGGAGCCAAGGATACTATCTTCATATAGTCCTTTTCTCTGAGTTCTCTCGCAACGGGTCCAAAGATACGCGTACCCTTGGGCTGCTTCTGGTTGTCTATAATTACGGCTGCGTTGTCATCGAATCTGATATAAGTACCGTCTTTTCTTCCGATACCCTGATTGGTCCTTACGATTACTGCCTTAACTACGTCGCCTTTCTTGACTGCTCCGTCGGTGGTCGCGCTCTTTACGCTTGCCACGATGACGTCACCGATGTTGCCGAACTTGCGGAGGGATCCGCCAAGCACTTTGATGCACATCAGCTCTTTTGCGCCGCTGTTGTCCGCGGCTTTCAATCTGGTTTGCGGTTGTACCATAACTCTCCTCCTTACTTAGCCTTCTCGATGATTTCCACGAGACGCCAGTTCTTATCTTTGGAAAGCTTTCTCGTTTCCGCGATGAGAACGGTATCGCCGATGCCGGCCTGATTCTCTTCGTCGTGCGCCTTGAATTTCTTGGTCTTGGAAACCGTCTTCTTGTACAACGGGTGCTTATATTTCTCTACTACCGATACGACGATGGTCTTATCCATCTTGTCGCTGGTAACGAGGCCTACTCTGTTCTTTCTCAATGTTCTTTCCATTCAGTGCCTCCTATGCCTTCTTCTGCGCTTCGATTTCTCTTTCGCGCAATACGGTCTTTACTCTGGCAATATCTCTTTTGCAGCTGACCATCACGTTGGGGTTGGTAAGCTGACCCGAAGAAAGACTCAAACGAAGATTAAACAATTCTTTTTTCAATTCATCAAGCTTTTTCTGCAACTCTTCGGTTGTCAATCCGTGAACATAACTCGCCTGCATCAAACTTCACCGCCTTCATTATTTGCGACTGCCGCCGCAGCTTCTTCTCTCTTGACAAACTTGCACTTGATGGGAAGTTTGTGAGACGCAAGACGAAGCGCTTCTCTTGCCACGTCTTCGGAAATGCCGTTCATTTCAAACATAATCCTGCCCGGCTTAACCACTGCTACCCAGTATTCGGGAGAACCCTTACCGCTGCCCATTCTGGTTTCGGCGGGCTTCTTGGTTACCGGCTTATGGGGGAATATCTTTATCCAGACCTTACCGCCACGCTTGATGAATCTCGTCATTGCGACACGGGCCGCCTCGATCTGATTGGATTTGATCCAACCCGGTTCGAGCGCCATCAAAGCGTAATCGCCGTAAGAAATCGTGTTTCCTTTATGGGCTGCGCCCTTCATTCTGCCGCGCATCTGTCTGCGGTGCAGTACTCTTTTAGGCATTAACATCTGAATTGCCTCCTTCGCTTGCCGCTGCTTTGGGTTGTACTTTTGCCTTCGGAAGAACCTCTCCCACGTTTACCCATACCTTGACGCCGATTGCGCCGAAGGTGGTGTGAGCTTCCGCAAAGCCGTAGTCGATGTCCGCTCTCAGAGTGTGAAGCGGAATGCTGCCTTCGTGGTACTGTTCGCATCTCGCGATTTCCGCGCCGTCCAGTCTGCCGCTGACCATCGTCTTGACTCCCTTTGCTCCGGCGCGCATAGCGCGTCCCATAGCCTGACGCATAGCGCGTCTGAAGGAAACTCTCTTTTCGAGCTGAGCCGCGATGCCCTCCGCGATGAGCTGAGCGTCCATATCGGGCTTCTTGACTTCGACGATATTGATGATTGCTTTCTGCGGAGCCGCGATAAGGCTCTGAACTTCGTTCTTGAGCTCTTCGACTCCCGCGCCCGCCTTGCCGATAAGCACGCCCGGTCTTCCGCTGTGGACGTCCAGAATGAACTTATCGTCGTTTCTTTCTATGATTATCTCGGAGATAGCCGCTTCGTAATACTTCTTCTTGACGAAATCCCTTACGGTCTTGTCTTCCTTGATGTATTTAGCCAAATTCTTCTTGTCTGCGTACCATTTTGCGTTCCAGCCCTGAATGATACCCACTCTCATACCGTGAGGATTAACTTTCTGTCCCATAATGCCTCCTACTTAACTTCATCAAGCACAACTTTTATGTGGCTTGTACGCTTCATAATGTGGAATGCTCTGCCTTGCGCTCTGGGCATAACGCGTTTGAGCGTCGGGCCTTCCGTCGCGTAACATTCCGCAACGAAAAGGTTTTCCTTGTCGAGGCCCTGATTGACTTCCGCGTTTGCGGCTGCGGATTTAAGGCATTTCAGAACGGAATAGCTGGCTGCCTTGGGGGTATGTTCGAGAATACCGCAGGCTTCCTTATAATTCTTGCCTCTGATGAGATCGAGCACGATTGCGACCTTACCCGACGAAATCCTGATATACTTTGCCGTTGCAAAGGGACGTTTATCTTTGTTAGCCTTCCTGGCTATCGATTTCTGTTTACTTCTTGTTGCCATAAAAGCCTCCTACTACTTCGCCGACGCGTTCTTGCTTCCGGCGTGACCTCTGAACGTCCTTGTCGGAGCGAATTCACCGAGTTTAAGTCCTACCATTTCCTCGGTGATATATACCGGAACGTGAGTCTTGCCGTTGTGGACGGCGATGGTGTGTCCTACGAAGTCCGGGAATATCGTGGAAGAACGGGACCACGTTTTAAGAACCTTCTTCTCGCCGGTCTTGTTCATTTCCTGTATGCGTTTCAATAACTTGTCATGGACGAATGGTCCTTTTTTTACCGATCTGCTCATTTATGTCCTCTCCTTAGTTCACACGCTTAATGATAAATCTGTTGGTAACGTTCTTCTTCTTTCTGGTCTTGTAACCGAGAGCTGGCTTACCCCAAGGAGTAACGGGACCGGGTCTGCCGACGGGACATTTGCCCTCGCCGCCGCCGTGCGGGTGATCGCAGGGGTTCATAACGGAACCGCGGACGGTGGGCCTGATACCCATATGGCGGGTTTTGCCTGCCTTACCTATGGAAACGATTTCGTGATCGACGTTTCCGACCTGTCCGATGGTTGCACGGCACTTGAGAAGGATGAGTCTCATTTCGCCGCTGGGCATTCTGAGCGTTGCGTACTTGCCTTCCTTTGCCATAAGCTGCGCGCTCATTCCGGCCGCTCTCGCAATCTGTCCGCCCTTTCCGGGATGAAGCTCGATGTTGTGAACGACGGTACCTACGGGAATGGATTCGAGGGGCATATTGTTGCCGACCTTGATATCCGCCGCGCCCGCGCTTACGATGGTGTCGCCGACGTTAAGTCCGAGAGGAGCGAGAATGTATCTCTTTTCTCCGTCCGCGTAATGAAGAAGGGCTATGTTCGCCGTTCTGTTGGGGTCGTATTCGATGGTAGCGACCTTAGCGGGAATATCGTATTTGTTTCTTCTGAAGTCTATGATTCTGTATTTGATACGGTTGCCGCCGCCGATGTGACGAACGGTAAGTCTGCCGGTAGCGTTTCTTCCGCCGCTCTTGTACTTAATATCGAGAAGGCTCTTTTCGGGCTTGGTAGCCGTGATTTCCTCGAACATCGAAACCGACATGAATCTGCGTGCCGGCGACGTGGGTTTATATCTTCTTATAGCCATTGTGATCTATCCTCCTACATCGACAAGCTGTCAAAGAACTCGATGGCCTTGCTTTCCGCGGAGAGCATAACGATGGCCTTCTTGTACTTAGCCGTATATCCCTGATATCTGCCCTGTCTCTTGAGCTTTCCTCTGACGTTGACGGTGTTTACCTTGTCAACCTTGACTCCGAAGATCTCTTCGACTGCGTTCTTTATCTGGATTTTGTTCGCGTTTCTGTCTACAACGAACGTGTATTTCTTGTTTTCGATGCCCTTATAACTCTTTTCGGTCAATACGGGTTTGATTATGATATCGTAAGCGTTCATTCGGCGTATACCCCCTCGAATTTCTTGAGTGCTTCGGTCGTTGCGAAGATGTTGGAATGAGCTACGAGCTGATAAACGTTGAGAAGCTCGATGTTTACGACTTCGAGATTCGGAATGTTCCTTGCCGCTCTGAGAAGGTTCTGGTCGTCCTTGTCGGTGATGAGAAGGGTCTTGCCCGTTACCTTGAAGCTGTTGAGAATATTGCGGACGTTCTTCGTCTTCGCCTCGTTGATTTCCACCTTGTCGAGAACCTTGATTTCGTCGTTCTGAACTCTGTAGCTCATAGCGGAAAGCAAAGCGCGGGCCTTGGCGTATTTGTTGACCTTAACGGAGAAATCTCTCGGCTTGGGAGCGAAAACGACGCCGCCCTTGATCCACTGCGGAGCGCGGATGGAACCCTGACGGGCTCTGCCGGTGCCTTTCTGTCTCCAGGGTTTTACGCCGCCCCCGCGGACTTCCGTGCGGGTGAGGGTGCTTTTGGTGCCCTGACGCTGATTGTTGAGGTATGCTACCACTGACTGATGAATAAGAGCTTCGTTGTATTCCCAACCGAACACTTCATCATTTAATTCCACTGCGCCGACTTCGGCTGCCTGTGTATTATATACTTTTAACTGCATTTGTCCGACTCCTTTCATCTATTACTTTTTAACGGCGTTGCGTACCGTAACAAGGGATCCCTTAGGTCCGGGGATAGCGCCCTTGATAAGCAGCACGTTTCTTGCCGCATCGACTTTTACTACCGAAAGATTGAGAACCGTAACCTGTTCCACGCCGTACTGTCCGGGAAGTTTCTTGCCGGGCATTACTCTGCTGGGGCTGGAGTTCGCGCCCATGGAACCTACTTCTCTGTGAACGGGACCTACGCCGTGGGTTTCCTTAAGTCTGTGTGCGCCCCATCTCTTGATGTTTCCGGAATATCCGTGACCTTTGGTCGTTCCCGTAACGTCCACGAATTCGTTCTCGCCGAACACCGTGCAATTCACGACGTCGCCGACTTTATATTGATTGTTCTCGAGGCGGAATTCTCTTAAAACCTTACCGGTCTCGTATTCGCCCGCTTCGTTCTTTCTCACACCCATAGCTTTGAGCTTGCCTGCTTCGGGCTTATTGATTTTCTTTTCCTTAATCGTTCCGAACGCCATCTGAACGGCTTCGTAACCGTCGCGCTCGACGGTCTTGACCTGACTTACCGTGCAGGGACCCGCTTCGACGACCGTTACCGGTACCATACTGCCGTCCGCAAGGAAAACCTGCGTCATTCCTAATTTCTTTCCTATGATTGCTTTATTCATTGATAAAGTTCACCTCCGTTTTCTGATGGTTACAATTTGATGTCGATATCGATACCTGCGGGCAGGTCAAGCTTGGTGAGGCTTTCGACGGTCTTTGCGTTGGGGCTGTAAATATCGATAAGACGCTTATGAGTTCTGGATTCGAACTGCTCTCTGGCGTCCTTATATTTATGTGTCGCGCGAAGGACCGTAACGATTTCTCTTTCCGTGGGAAGAGGAATGGGACCGCTGACTCTCGAACCCATACGCTTAGCGGTTTCGACGATCTTTGCCGTAGCCTGATCGACCAACTCGTGGTCATAGCCTCTCAACTTGATTCTGATTCTCTGACTTGCCATTTTTCGCTCCTTAGGAATAATGATATTTTATCTTCGGCACTCCGACTACGCCGAAACAACTTATTCGTGCGTGTCGCGCTGCGGTCATTAAAAAAAGCACTCTCGATGCTTCTTTCTCCCAAGAGGGACCTCGTGCAGTTTGCTTTGCAACCCTTAGCCGAACGCACTTGCGCGAAAATCTCCGCTTCGGATACCCGTTATTGGCTTGCGGGCGCGTGCCGTCGGCAATCCGAGTTGCCGATGGTCGGCGGGGAGTTATCTCTTATCTGAGTAACCTCTCCGTGTCACCCCATAATCCGCAGCCTGCAAATTATACCTCAGTCCGCAAGGGCTTGTCAAGCGTTTTTCGGTAATTTCCGTCGAAAAACCGCACTTTTCCCTCATCTTTGCTAAAGCGATAACGCGGATTCAACCTCAACGAAAAAAATAAGCCCGCTAAAACACGGACGACTTATTTTTGACTGCGACATTCGGTTCGCGTTCGGACGAACGGACGACTGCGGCGTCTTCCGCGGTCAGAACCCCACGCATATCGCGGTTGCGACCGAATCGGTATGAGTAATCGAAAGGTCTACGGAAGAAAGTCCGAGCGACAGCAGAGCCTTCTCCGCGTTTTTTCCGAGGGAATAGAAAGGTCTGCCGTCCTCGTCGTGTCCCACGGCGACCTCCGAAAATCCTATCCCCGAAAAAATCCCCGTCCCGAGCATTTTAAGAAAGGCTTCCTTTGCCGCGAAAAGTCCCGCCAGCGTCTGCGGCTTGCTTCCTTTCGCGCGATAATAATCGATTTCGCCGTCGGTCAGGATTTTCCGGATAAACTTTTCCTCTTTGCCGACGAATCTCGCGATTTCCACGCTGTCGATTCCCGTCCTTAAATTCATAAATCAACTCCCGAACGCGCATTTCGCCCGTCCCGTTTTCGGTCAATTCTTCGTTTCGTCCGACGAACTTGCGATTTCGTTCAATCAACTCCCGATTTCGTTCAACGAATCCGCGAATTCCCAAAGCTCAGCTCAGAACGTCCCGAATAGAAACGTCCCCGCAGGAAACTACCCTGCGCTGTCCGGATTGAGTGCGGACGACGAGCATTCCCTTTTCGTCGAGGTCCTCCGCGACTCCGTAAAATTCCTCGTCCGGCGAAGTTACCCTGACGTTTTTACCGAGAGTCGCGCAGCACTTGCGATATTCCGTCATAACCTCGAAATCCTTGTCCGAAAGCATCTCGAAAAACCTTCTGACTATCCTCGCGACGACCTCCGCCACGGGCAATTTCCTTCCCGTTTCGATTAACGTCGAGGTAGCTATATCTTCGATTCCCGTAAGCGGATTGTTGACGTTTATGCCTATTCCGATTACCATATAATCGGGAAAATCTCTGTCGTAAACGACTTCCGAGAGTATCCCGCAGAGCTTTCTTCCGCCGCAAAGCACGTCGTTGGGCCATTTTATCGAGCAATCCACGCCGTACTCCTCCATAACCGAACGAACGGCGAGCGCTGCAAGCATAACCGAGCCGCAAAGCTGCGTCGTAACGTCCTCCGCTCCGAGCGAAAAGGTGAAGCTGAAGTAGCCTCCGCCGAATTCCGACTGAAAGCTTCTGCCGTTTCTGCCTCTGCCCTGAGTCTGCCGTCCCGCAACTACGAGATAATGTTTGTCGGTTTCGTCGTGAACGAGTTTGGCCGCCGAGTTGGTAGACCCGATTGCGTCGTAATATCTCACGGGAATTATCATATTCAGTTTTTTAAGCTGTTCTTCTATCTCTTCTGCCGATAATAACATACTGCCTCCCTGTCTTTGCTCCCGCTTTTTCGGGAAACCGAAGTAACGCTCCCTTTAGCTTCGAGCCGTCCGCACGGACTATCTCCAAGAGCGGACTCGTCCGAGCTTCCTTCGACCGACCGCGCAGAACTCATTTCCCGATTTCCTCCAGAACTCTTCTTATGACGCCCTGTCCGAAGCCTCTGTACGCAAGGAATCGATAAATCTTCGCTTTCTCCTCGCGGGAAAAGCCGCTTTCGTCGGAGGGCGAAAATTTCTTTCTTGCGAGATTCAGCGCGGTTTCGAATTCATCCTCTTCGGAGAGATTCCCGAGAGCCTCCGCGGCGACTTCCTCCGAAACTCCCTTAAGTCTCAGGTCTGCTTCGAGCCTTTTTCTGCCCTTCCGGTCGGAGTTGAATTCGACGTATCTTCGGGAAAAGGCCTCGTCGCCTGCGTAGCCGTAATCCTTGACTCTCTCGACGGCATCCGCGCTTTCCTCCTCGGAAAATCCTTTCTTTAAAAGGGCCTCGTAGAGCTTGCGTTCGGTTTTATCGCTCCTTGAAAGAAGCGTAAGAGCGTATTCGAGAGCGTTCACGTGTTCCTCCTTGCGTCCGGATTTCTCGGTAAAACCCGACTTACCCCGCGGATTTTTCTATGCTTTTACCGCTTGAATCCAAACTTCGTTCAATTAACTTCGACTTTCGTTAAACCAACTCGGGATTTCGTTGAACGAACTTCGACCTTTCCGCGTCAATCCCGGATTCGCCTTCCGACAAGCTCAGATTTCCACGGGCACGAAGACCTCGCCGATATATTCGGGAATAATCTTCCCCGAAGAGGCGTTGACGAATCTTCCCTCGTAATCGACGTTCCCGTCCGTAATCGTAACGGTCAGAGCCACAGCTTCGCCGAAAGCCGTATCGTCGATTCTTCCGACGTCCTCGGTGAGTTTTTTCGCCGTTTTGAGGAAGGAATAAGGAACGACTGCCGAATATCTGCGACAAACGGTATATTTCATCGCTTTTGCGACGGAAAGCACCGCCGCCGCGCCGCCCGAATAGGCTCTCGTAAGACCCCCCGCGCCGAGTTTTATTCCGCCGAAGTATCTTACGACCGCCACGCAGACGTTTTTAAGATTCTTTTTTTCGATAACGTCGAGGATAGGCATTCCCGCCGTTCCCTGCGGTTCTCCGTCGTCGGAATAACGCTTGGTTTCGTCCGTAACGAAGGCGTAACATACGTGCGTCGCGTCGTAATACTTCTTTTTAAGCCCCGAAACGAATTCCAGAGCCTCTTCCTTGTCCGAAATTCCCTTTGCGAACGAAATAAACTCCGACCGCTCGATAACCTCGTATACTCTGGCTGTTTCGGGCGCAACCGTAAGATACTCTTCCATTATACGAGTCTGATTTTAACGTGAGTTTTCTTTCCCTTATGAAGAACGAATTCGTCGCCCTTCACGATATCGGAAAGCGGTTGATCGAAAGCCTCGACCTTCGTTTCGTCCACGGAAACCCCTCCGCCCTCGATGAGTCTTCTGCCTTCGCCGCGGCTTTTGACCGTACCAGCGAGTACGAGAGCGTCGAGAGCCGTTCTGCATTCGGATTTATCGAGTTCCACCGCTTCCATATCGGCGGTATTTCCTCCGAAAGCCGCGTTCGCCTGATCCATAGCGGCTTTTGCCTTTTCTTCGCCGTGAATAAGCTTCGTAACCTCGTAAGCAAGACGGACTTTTGCCGCGTTCATTCTTTCGTCCTTGAATTTAACCAGCTCTTCGATTTCTTCGAGAGGCAGGAAAGTCAGGAGCTTGAAGCACTTTTCGACGTCCTCGTCGTCGACGTTTCTCCAATACTGATAAAACTCGTAAGGCGAGGTCTTGTTTTCGTCCAGCCATACCGCGCCCTTTGCGGTTTTGCCCATCTTTATACCGTCCTTCGTCGTAAGAAGAGCGAAGGTCATCGCATACGCGGGTTTCTGCTCCTTTCTGCGGATAAGGTCGGCTCCCGCGAGAATGTTGTTCCACTGGTCGTCGCCGCCGAGCTCGAGACTGCAGCCGTATTTCTGATAAAGCATAAGGAAGTCGTAAGCCTGCATAAGCATATAGTTGAATTCGAGGAAGCTCAATCCTTTTTCGAGACGCTTTTTGAAGCATTCCGCGGTAAGCATCTTGTTTACCGAGAAATATACGCCGATATCTCTCAGAAATTCGATGTAGTTGAGGTTAAGCAACCAGTCGGCGTTGTTCACCATAATAGCTTTGCCCTCTCCGAAATCTATAAACCTGCTCATCTGTTTACGGAACATCTCGCAGTTATGCTCCACGGTTTCCGTCGTCATCATCTGACGAAGGTCGCTTCTTCCGCTGGGGTCTCCGATCATTCCGGTGCCGCCGCCGATAAGCGCAATAGGACGATGTCCGGCTCTCTGCATATGAGCCATCGCCATAAGCTGAACGAAATGTCCGATATGAAGGCTGTCTGCGGTCGGGTCGAAACCTATATAAAACGAAACCTTTTCCGTTTCGAGCAACTTATAAAGCTCCTCTTCGAATACCACCTGTTTAAGAAATCCGCGCTCTTTAAGAACGTCCATTGCGTTTTTCATTATTTATTACCTCTCATTATTATTTTTTGTTGATTTTTATCTTCTCTCGGGTTGCCTGCGCTCCCCTCTTTACGTCCGAAAAATCCGTACTTCCTTCAGCCCGCCCGCCCCGCGCAGGCAGTTTTTTATTATTACGGCTGAATCTCGTGATAGAGCTTATCCGCGGAACCGAAGAGTTTTTTAAGCGCGAATACGGACGCTGCGACCATAACCGCGGTCGTTCCGCCGTAAGCGACGAGAAGGAACACCGCGCCTTCGGTCGAGCCTACCGCAAGATATCCCAGAAATCCGAAGATTCCCATAAGTACGACGGAAAGGAATCCGACGAGCATTCCGACGAGTTGCGACGGACTGTTTTTCATAGCTTCGTTCGGAGTTCTCCATACGAGCCTCGGACTTTTCATATCTACGTAAACCGAAACCGCGCTTCCGAAAACGCTCGCCGAAAACGCCGTAATTATACCGACGATCACGAGCGGGAAGGAAATCGAGCGACCGACGCCGAAAACGATAAGCCCGAGTAAAACCGAAACGAAATCCGTAACGTACGCGGGGACGAGTTTTGCGCGGACGATATCTTTCGGCTTAACGGGAAGGCTTTTCAGAAGAGCCATATCGCCTCCTTCGCGGGAAAAGGCTCCCGAAGCGACTACGTTCGTCGAAGAAACGAAAACCATCATTCCCGTGCACATCAGAAACAACAATTCCTCCGAAAATCCGCCGAAAGTGCTTTCCGCTCCGGAGGAGGCTCCCGAAACCATCGAAAACGCCACCGGAATAAGAACGGACATAACTATCTGCATAACGCAGACGAAGCCCATCGCCGGATAACGCATAATGGTTCTGACGTCGCGTTTTACGAGTTCGGAATTAAGCGAGCCGTAGGCGATTCTGCCTTTTTTGCGGGAGGTTTTTCCGCTTTCGCTTCCGCCCGAAACTATTTTTCGGTAAACCTTCGAGGACAGCAGAATTCCGAGGAAAAGCAGAGCCGCGTCTATTCCGACGGTTATCGCGAAATTAAGTAAAAACGTTCCGAAATCCGTCGCCGTTATCATTCTTGCGGCTGCGAGATTGGGATAAATCGCTTCTCCCGCGCTCCTGACGAATCCCGAAAGAATTTCGACTATCCTTTCCGCGCTCATTTCCCCGAAGTCGGGCATAACCTTATAGAAAACATAATAATACCCGACGAAAAGAGCCGCGAAGCACACGACCATAAGTATTATTGCGACGGGGCCTTTGCCCTTGAGGGCGGAAACGAGGAGCATTACGGGGATTCCGACTACCGCCGCGATAAGCATAGGAAGAATCGGAAGCAAAAGCGTTATGAGAATCAGTCCCGCGTAAAACGCTATGCCCGCGCCGTATCCCAGACCGAGAGGCAGAAGCACGAAAAGCGTTACGAGAAGGAAAGTCCCGAACTCGAAAACGTATACGCACATAAACTTCGCCGTAAAAATCTCGCTCGGTTTTATCGGAAGAGCAAGAAGAATCTCGTTGTCGCTTCCCTGATAAAGAGTCGTAACTATCGAAACCAATCCGACGAGAAGCACGGCGATTTGTCCCAATCCTACGGCTGCGGATACGGTATCGGTGAAAAGCAAGGCTCCGTCCGCGACGGAAGAGAAAGTCCCGCCTATTCCGTAGGCAAAAATCGCAATTCCCGTCAGCAGCGGAAGGAAACATACCGCCATTACCGCCCAGAAAAGAATATGGGTTTTGCGCCGCGGCGCGTAGGAGTTGCTTTTAAGGCCGAAGCCCGCCCCTTTGGAACGAAGCCGCTCCTTTATGAGTATCGAAAATAAAGCTGTCGTGTTTTTCATAATTACAATCTATATCTCTCCCGCTTTCTTTCGGAGAACCAGCGTGACGCTGGACCCTTTAGCTTCGCGACGTCCAAACAAATCCGGAAATCCGGATTAGCAGACCGCATAGCGTGACGCTGGACCCTTTAGCTTCGCGACGTCCAAATAATTCCGGAAATCCGAATTAGCAGACCGCATAGCGTGACGCCGGACCCATTGGGGGCGTTCGCCCGATAAAGTTCAGACGAATCTGTTTCTTATAAGGAGAGAATCTTTACGGTCGGGCGAAGTAAGTGAAGTTCTTTGCTCCACTTTCTCGAAAGAAAGCGGAAGCGTCAGGCGTGGCTTGTGAGGTCGAGGAAGATAGTTTCGAGCGATCTTTCGGGGAAATCCGCTTTAAGCTGCTCGACGGTCGCGACTCGGATAAGCCTTCCGTTCGCGATAATCCCGACTCTGTCGCAGACCTTTTCAACGACGTCGATGACGTGCGACGAAAAGAAAACGGTATTTCCTTCGTCGGCATAACTTCTCATAAGATGTTTGAGGTCGAAAGCCGACTGCGGGTCGAGACCGGTCAGAGGCTCGTCGAGAATCCAGAGTTTCGGATTATGAATAATCGCCGCCATAACCGCGATTTTCTGCTTCATTCCGTGAGAATACGTGGAAATCTGGCTGTCGAGAGCGTTTGTCAGGTCGAACATTTCGGCAAATCTCTCGGTTTCCTTGCGGCAGACCTCGGGCGAAACGTCGTAAACTCTCGCAATAAACGAAAGATATTCGTTTCCCGTGAGCTTATCGTAAGTCGCGTGATTGTCCGAAACGTAACCTATGAGCTTTTTCGCGCCTTCGGGGTCGGAAAGAAGGTCTTTTCCGTCTACGGTTATCCGTCCTTCGGTAGGATTCAGAACTCCCGTAATCATCTTGATAGTCGTAGACTTTCCCGCTCCGTTCGGTCCGAGAAATCCGAAAATCTCGCCCTTTTTCACGTGAAGAGTGAGCTTATCGACCGCAGGCTCCGTTTTCCCCGCAAATTTCTTGGTTAAATTCTGTAATTCCAGCATAACTGTCTCCTTCCGCCCGCGCTCCCCGATATACTTCGCGGACAACCTTAACTTTCATAAGCCCACCCGCCCCGCGCGGACTTGCTATATTCAACGAACCTCGGAATTCGTTCAACGAATCTGCGTTCTCGTTCAACGAACTCGCAAATTCAGCTCTTTTTCTTTTTCCCGACGAACTTCTCGCGGAAAGACGGTTCTGATTCCTCACCGTTCGAAGACGGACGATAATACACGTGATTTGAGATAGCTTCGGGAAGATAGGTCTGTTCGCACCAGCCGCCGTAATCGTGCGGATAACGGTAATGCGGTTTTTCCGCGTCGGTACTCCTCGGATAATTCGTGTCTACGAGGTCGTTCGGAACGGGAAGATCGGCATACTTTTCGGCGTCCGCGAAAGCCGCGTCGAGAGCCGTAACGACCGAATTGCTTTTAGGCGCGCGACAAACGTAGATTATCGCTTCGCCGATAGGGATACGAGCCTCGGGCATACCCACGTTTTTGAGTGCGGATAAAGCCGCCGAAGTCATCAGGAGCGCGCGCGGATCTGCGATTCCCACGTCCTCCGCGGAATGAACCATAAGCCTTCTCATCGGAAGCATAGGGTCGCAGCCGGCGGAAATCAGCCTCGCGTACCAGAACAAAGCGGCGTTCTCGTCGCTTCCCCTGAGGCTCTTGCAAAACGCGGAAATCATATCGTAATACGTATCCTCTCCCACGGAAAGAGGTTTGGTCTGACTGCTTTCCGCGGCTTCCTTTTCGGTAACGACGACTTTTCCGTCCTTTTCTTCGGTCGTAAAAGCCGCAAGCTCGAGGATATTGTAGGCGTTTCTGAGGTCGCCTCCGCTGACTCTCGCGATATGCCTCAAGGCTCCCTCCGTAACCGAAACGTTCCTGCTCCTTAAAAGCTTATCTGAATTCACGGCGTTTTCGAGGGCTTTCCGGACGTCCTCTTCGCCGAGCCTGCGGAACTCGAACACTCTGCATCTCGAAACGATAGCCGGAGTCATAGCGACATAGGGATTTTCGGTGGTCGAGCCTATAAAAACGATGATTCCCTTTTCGACCGCCTGAAGAAGGCTGTCCGACTGCGCCTTATTCCACCTATGACATTCGTCCAAAAGCAGATAAGTCGGTTTTCCGCCGTTTCTGACGTTGTTTTCGGCTTTTTCGAGAACGGCTTTTGCGTCGGCGACTCCGTTCAGAACCGCGTTGAGCTTAACGAAAGGGCTTCCCGTCGAATTCGCGATTATTCCGGCGAGAGTGGTTTTTCCCGTCCCCGGAGGGCCCCAGAAAATACAGCTTCCGACCGTATCCATCTTTATCGCGCGGGAAAGCAGCGAGTTCGCCGATATAACGTGTCCCTGTCCGATAAACCCTCTGAGAGTCCGAGGTCTCATTCTGTCCGCAAGCGGCGCGATATTCTCCTCTCCGAACGAAAATTCCTGCTGTCCGATAATCTTTGCCATCTGTCCCGTTTAACCTTCTTTTCCCTGTTAATTAATTATGATACCATAAACGCAAAGCCTTGTCAATAAAATTCTTCCCCCGCCGCTTTCTTTCGAGAAAGCTCGGCAAAGACCAGCGTGACGCTGGACCCTTTAGCTTCGCGGATTCATACAGATTCTGACACAGAAAAGCCGTTCGCCAAATTTACTTCTTAGCGACGAAGTTATAAAATTCAGACGACTCTGTTGTTTATAAAGAGAGAATTCCTGCGGTCGGGCGAAGCAAGTGAAGTTCTTTGCTCCACTTTCTCGAAAGAAAGCGGAAGCGTCACGCCGGTTTCTCCGAAAGAAAGCAGAAAAGCCCCGCAATCCGATAGGGAAGCGAGGCTTTTGAAACGAATCCGACGAAGAAAGCGTCACGCCTGCTGTTCGCGGCGGAGCTGTTCGTGGCGTTGTATAAACTCCTGATTGTCGCGGTTGATGGAATCGATAACCTCCTGCGGGTCCGTACCTTTCATAAGAAGGTCGACGTGTTTGCTGTGAATGGTTTCGCATTCCATAAGGACCTTGGCGAAGTTATGAAGGAGCTGGATATTTTCGGAAAGAAGCTTTCTCGCGACTGCGTGAGCGTCGTCGATGATCTTCTTTTCTTCTCTGTCGATAAGAGCCGCGAATTCTTCGGAATAATCCTGTTTCGACTGATAATTCTTACCTACGAAGACCTCTCCTTCGCTTCCGAGGAATATGCAGCCTACCGCTTCGGACATACCCCATTCGGTAACCATCTTATGCGCTCGCTGAGTTACGGCTTTGATATCCGAAGACGCACCCTGTGTTACGCTCGAAAGAATGAGTTCCTCCGCCGTTCTTCCGCCGAGACTTACGACTATGGAATTGGTAGCCTCGGATTTCGTGAGGAAGGTCCTGTCCTCGGCGTCGCGCATAGAGGTGAATCCGCCCGCGCTTCCTCTCGGAACGATAGTAACCTCGTGAACCTCCGGAGTATCGGGAAGGAGCTTACAGAGAATAGCGTGTCCTGCTTCGTGATAAGCCGTGATTCTCTTGTCCTGCGGAGTAACGAGTCTGCTCTTTTTTGCGGGGCCCATAGTTACCTTATTTATGCCTTCGTTAATATCGTCCATACCGATAAGTCTTCTGTTATCGCGAACGGCGAGAATAGCCGATTCGTTGAGGAGGTTTTCGAGGTCTGCTCCGGTGAATCCTACGGTCATCTGCGCGACGACTCTGAGGTCCACGTCCTCCGCAAGCGGCTTGTTTCTCGCGTGGACTCTGAGTATCGCCTCTCTTCCCCTGACATCCGGATAACCCACGTGAATCTGTCTGTCGAATCTTCCCGGTCTCATAAGTGCCGGGTCGAGTATATCCGCTCTGTTGGTCGCCGCCATAACGATAATTCCCGACGAGCTTTCGAAACCGTCCATTTCGACGAGAATCTGGTTAAGCGTCTGTTCTCTTTCGTCGTGGCCGCCGCCGAGACCTGCGCCTCTCTGACGGCCTACGGCGTCGATTTCGTCTATGAATATGATACACGGAACGTTTCTCTTAGCCTGACTGAAAAGGTCTCTTACTCTCGCCGCGCCTACGCCGACGTACATCTCCACGAAGTCCGAACCGGATATCGAGAAGAAAGGAACGCCCGCTTCGCCCGCAACGGCTTTTGCGAGGAGGGTTTTACCCGTTCCCGGAGGGCCTACGAGAAGGACGCCGTGCGGAATTCTCGCGCCGACCTCGGCGAATCTCTGCGGAGCCTTGAGGAAGTCGATGATCTCGCTCATTTCCTGTTTTTCTTCTTCACAGCCCGCAACGTCGGTGAATCTGACCTTGACGTTTTCGTTTACTCTCGCCTTGGACTGACCGAACTGCAATCCCTGCGAATTCTGTTTGCCCATCTGACGGATAAAGAAGAATACCATCACCATCGTTCCCATGAGAACGAGTCCGTAGAAGAGGTTACCCCAGATTCCCGAAGAAGACGGATTGGAGTAGTTGACCTTAACGTCCGCGATCCGCGTGAATCCTCTGAGGCTCGTTTCGGGAACGATATCCGTTCTCTTGTCCTTCTCTTCCTGCGAAAGGTTCTTCTGCTCCTCGATAAGCTCGTTCTGCGCTGCGAGAGCCGCTTTGAAGTCCTCGTGGAACTGTTTTCTCTCGGGAATATTTATCACGTAGTCGCAGGACATCGGGAACATCGAGTCGGATTTACTCGAATCCGTCCTTAAAACCTTTATGGTATAGCTTCCGTTCACGTAGATTGCTCTGACCTTACCTTCGGGAAGCAGCTCGTTTATAAGCTGATAATAGGAAATTTCCTCTCCTTTTCCCGTCGTCATCGTATCCATAATGAAATAGACCGCAACGACGAGGATAATCACTGCCAAAATTGTCCAGATAGTTCTCTTCTTCAAAATCCTTCTCCCCGTTTTCGGCGCGTGTGCGCTATTGCGAAAGCTTCGGCTGCCGCTCAAAAACGTTATTCATAATTTTAACACGAAGGTCGGGTTATGTCAAGCGTTCCCCGACGCAGTCAACTCCGATTATACCCTCGTATATTAATAATTTATTAAACCCGCGCCGGCGAGTCCGCGAAATGTCGCCCGCATTTCGAACCATACCCGATTTTACCGCGAAACCTCGGGCGTTTTCACGGTTTTCGGGGCAAATTTCCGCCGATTTTGTCGAAAATCCGCCTTCTTCCGTCCGAAGGGCGAAACTCACGCTTCAAAAGCGTTTTCTATGCTCTCGATTTTGCTTTTGCTCACCAGAACGATGTCGAATCTCGCCGGATAGCCCTCCATTCCGTTGTCCGAAATGAACCTTTCCGCCGCCCGAAGCAGCTTTTCACGCTTGCTTTTGCCGACGGCTTCCGCACCCGAGCCGAAGGAATCGTTATCACGCGTTTTTACCTCAACGAACACCAAAGAGCCGTCTTTGTTATCCAGCGCTACGATGTCGATTTCTCCGCCCCAAACAGTGAAATTTCGAGCGATGATTTTCATTCCAAGCCCCTGAAGGAACTCGGCTGCGCGCTCTTCACCCCGTCGCCCCTTGGCTCTGGAAGCGGTATTTTTAACCGAATAATCACCCACTGTTCTTTTACTCTCCTTATTTTTAACCAGACAATCATAAAGTTAATGGTGAGTTAACCGTTTGTTAATACGAAAATGGCAAAAAAGCTTTGATTTTGCCCTGAAAAATACTGTTTTTTTGACCTCAAAATCGGCAAAAACAGCCGTTTTTCATCAATCAAAATTTCTACTTTTCTATAAAACTCAACTCAAATTCAACTTAAAATCGCTTTTCGGGATCGTCGTTTTTGTCGTTGTTTGCGACGAATTTCCCGCAGAAAGTTATCCGATGAATCGGGCAAAGTCCGAACTTCCCGATTGCCTCGATATGCGCCTTCGTCCCGTAGCCTTTATGCCGTTCGAAGCCGTATTCAGGGTACATTTCGGCAAATATCCTCATCATGCGGTCTCGTGTAACCTTCGCGACGATGCTCGCCGCCGCCACGTTGTAGCTCAAAAAATCCCCCTTTATCACGGGGAACACGGGGATATCCGCCTCGAATTTCACTGCATCCGAAATAATCGCGTCGCTTTCCTTCATTCCCGCGGCAACTTCTTTCATTCCGACCTTTGTGGCTTCTAAGATGTTGATTTCGTCGATAAGAAAGTTATCGATGACGGCAATCTTGTATTCTTGGGCGATATTTATTATTTTTAGATAAAGCTGTTCGCGTTTTTTCTCGGAAAGAGTCTTGCTGTCGTCAATCCATTCCACGATTTTCGACGGATTTTTCCACGGCATTCTCACCGCAGCAACGACTACCGGCCCCGCAAGCGGCCCTCTTCCCGCTTCGTCGACACCGCAAATTCTCTCGAAGCCCTCTTCGGTAAGCTTTTTTTCGATTTCGAGTTTCGGTTGGTACACATTTTTCATAAATTATACACTTTTTCCATAATTGACAAATCTTTTGGCTTTTTGTTTCCCTTATTTTACGGAAAAATCTTGATTTTCTTCCGACGAAATTTGCCGATTTTTACTTTTAACTTCAATTATTCACTAAAAATTCTTTTGTTTAACAACTTCAAAGCTCCGAAAGAACCTGAAATTATCACGATTGAAATCCGACAAGGAAGCTCCCGAGGACTGTCAAACGAGATTTTCGGACTGCACGAACGAATTTAAAGATTGTCTGCGCAAATTCGCCGTTTCGTTGCACGAACTCCGAGATTCGTTAAACGAACTTGCGATTTTATCGAACGAACTGCCGATTTTTGGCTTAATCAAAGGTAATTTTGCCGATTCTGCCCTTGCGGAAGTCGTCCAGCACGGCCTTTGCGCCGCGAAGAATATCCGGCTCGCCGCCCTTCACCGTGTAGCCGCGTTTTTTGCAGATTGCATCAAGAATTTCAGCGCCGCCGAGACCGTCGATTTCCACGCCGTAACGCGCGAAAAGCGCCTCGGGATAGGCATTTTTAAGCTCTTCGAGCAGCAGCGGCGCAAGCTCGCAAACATCGACAACGTCGTCTTTTACACTTCCGATGAAGCACAGCCGACGCGCGGAAACCTCGTCTTCAATTTTACCCCAAAGCGTGCCGGGCGTGTCGAGAAGCTCGAGGCCGTCGGCAAGACGAACCCACTGTTTTCCTTTCGTAACCCCGGGTTTGTCGCCCGTAATCGTCTTTTTCTTGCCCGAAAGAGCGTTGATGAGCGTACTTTTCCCGCAATTGGGAACTCCTATGATAATTGCGCGAACGGGACGTGAAATTCCTTTGGCTTTAAACTTCGAAATCCGCTCGTATTCGGCGTTTCCGAAGGCGTCGATAAGCTTTTTTATGGCGGTTTTGTCGATTGCAGAGACGCAGACGACCGTTTTTCCGTCGTTTCGGAGAACCGCGGCGAATTTTTCGACCTTTTTCGGATCGGCAAGATCGCACTTATTCAAAATGTAAACCGCGCTTTTGCCCTCGGTCAGACGGTCGAAAATCGGGTTGAAGCAAGCCGAAGGCGCACGAGCGTCCAGAACGTAGCCCACCGTGTCCACGAGTTTCAGATTTTCTTCGATAAGCCGCACGGCTTTGGTCATATGACCGGGGAACCATTGAATCCTCATTTTTCTGCCCTTTTGTCCGAGATTGAATCCCAATTTTTCCTTTCTCTAAAATTAAATCCCGATTTTCCTTCGTCAGAGATTAAATCCCGTTTCTTCCTTGTTCGGATTAGATTCCGTCCTTTTCGTTAAGATTAAATTCCGTCTTTTTTGCCTTTATGTCGGGAGATATTCCCCGCGTTTAGTCTTTACGCGGTCTACATCTTGTCGAGAAGATGCTCGAAACCTTCCTTATCGGTCTCCCTGAAAAGCGTGATTTTGCTCCCCAGAACCTGCACGACTTCGCTTCCCGTAGCTTCGGCAACCTCGGCAGCCGCGGTTTTCGCGTCGAGCGGACTGGCTTTCAGCACCGAAACCTTTATCAGCTCGTTGTGATAAAGCGACGTCCGTATCTCGGCAAGGAAATTTTCGGTCACGCCGTCCTTCCCGAGAAAAACCAAGGGCTTGAGCGTGTTCGCGCGCCCTCTCAGATAACTTCTTTCTTTCGTATTCATTTTTACTCCGTTTTAAGTCCGTATTATTATTCTTTTTTACGCAATCGATTTATAATTATTCGTCGATAAGTCTGTTTTCGCAAAATCGATTTATAATTATTCGCAGGCTTCACCGAAAAGCATTCGGTCAATCGACGAAATCGAATTCGATGTCGCCCATTCTCACGAGAGAACCCTCCTTGGCTCCGCGCTTACGAAGCTCGGAAATTACGCCGGCGTTTATCAGCGTCCGCTGAAGGAATCTCATCTGGTCGTAATCGTCGATGTTGACCTTCCTCGCGAGATTGTCGATAAGCCCGCCGTAAACCACAAAGGCTCCGTCGTCCTCCCTCGTAATCTCGAAACTCGTTTTGTCGGCGTCTTCGTATTCGTAGAATTCCTCCTCCTCGTAAACCGGCGCGGGCAGAGATTTCAAAGTCCTGAACATCGCGTCCACGAGCGAGTCGGTGTTTTCCCTTATCATAGCCATAATCGGAACGATTTCGTAGTCCTTTCCGAATTTCTCCCCGAACCGACGGAGATTTTCCTCGGCATCCGGCATATCCATTTTGTTCGCGGCGACGATCATCGGGACTTCCGCAAGCTTTTCCGAATAGTTTTTAAGCTCGGCGTTGATTTTTTCAAAGTCGTCGAGGGGATCTCTCCCTTCCGTACCACCCATATCCACGACGTGAACGAGAATCCTCGTCCTTTCTACGTGGCGGAGAAAACTGTGTCCCAGCCCCGCGCCTTCCGAAGCCTTTTCTATAAGCCCCGGGATATCCGCGCAGAGAAGCGTATCTTCGTAACGCCGCACAACGCCTAAATTCGGATTGAGAGTCGTAAAATGATAGTCGGCTATCTTCGGTCTTGCGGAACTTATAACGGACAGAAGCGTGGACTTCCCGACGTTGGGGAATCCGACAAGCCCTACGTCGGCGATGGTTTTAAGCTCGAGTTCAATATGCTTTTCTTCGGTCTTTTCGCCGTGAGAAGCGAATCTCGGAGCCTGCCTGCGGCTGTTGGCGTATTTTACGTTGCCTTTTCCGCCGTTTCCGCCCTTCTGGATAACCTTGCTCTGTCCGACTTCCCGAAAATCAGCCATAAGCTTTCCCGTTTCGACGTCGCGGACGACCGTTCCCACCGGCACGAAAACCGTAAGGTCCTCGCCCTTCTTTCCGTAACAGTTTCCCGACGCGCCGTTCTCGCCGTTTTCGGCTCTGTAATGCCGCTTGAAATAAAAATCGTTGAGCGTGTTGAGCTTGTCCGTCGCGACGAAAATAACGCTCCCGCCCTTTCCGCCGTCGCCTCCGTCAGGACCTCCGCGGCTTACGTATTTCTCCGTGTGAAAGGACACGACGCCGTTTCCTCCGTCGCCCGCCTTGATGTAAATCCTGACTTTATCCGTAAACATTGCCTTTTCTCCCGTTTATTTTTTTGCATTTCCGCGTTTTACCGCAGACCGTACTTCCTTCTTCCGAAAACATCGGCGATTTATAAAAACGCCTTTATATTCGGCTTTTTGCGTTATTTTTTTCGGGCAGCAAAAACGTACGTCCCCGCTGCCCGAGAGTTTTTACCCGATTCTTACGAAATAATTATTCCTTCCGGAGAATAATTATTCTTTTTGGGCAGCCGTCTTTTTTGATAGCTATTCTCTTTCGGAAATCGTTATTCCGCTCCCGAAAAATCGCCGTTACCGCAAAATCAGAGCAGCTCCTTGGCTTTTTCGTAGAGATTTTTCGCGGTTATTCCGTAGAATTCGAAAAGAGCGTCGGGTTTTCCGGAGCGCCCGAAATCGTCGATTCCCAGAACGGCTCCGTCAAGCCCTACGAATCTGTACCAGCTCATAGTCGCCGCGGCTTCGATCGCGATTCTCTTTCTTATTCCCGAGGGAAGAACCTTTTCCCTGTAAGCTTCGTCCTGCTCGAGGAAAAGCTCCGCAGAAGGCACGGAAACCACTCTCGCGCGGATTCCTTCGGACCTGAGTCTGTCGTAAACCTCGCAGCAGAGAGAAAGCTCGCTTCCGCTCGACATAAGTATAATCTCGGGATTATCAGAATCTTTGACTATATATCCGCCTCTCAGCGCGCCTTCGCCCGTTCCTTCGAGCTGCGGAAGATTCTGCCTCGACAATACGAGAGCCACGGGCTTACCCGAATTCAAAGCGACATCCCAGCCGCAGAGAGTTTCCTTTGCGTCGGCGGGACGGAAAACGTACATCCCCGGCATACTCCTGAGCCCTGCAAGCTGCTCTATCGGCTCATGAGTAGGTCCGTCTTCCCCTACGCCTATGCTGTCGTGAGTGAGAACGTAGGTCACCGGCAAGCCCATAAGCGCGGACATTCTCATAGAACCTTTCATATAGTCGCTGAAAACGAAAAACGTCGAGCAGTAAGGTCTTAATCCGCCGTGAAGAGCGATTCCGTTGCAAATCGCCGCCATCGCCTGCTCTCTTATTCCGAAATGAACGTTGCTTCCTTCCCTGCATTCGGGAGAATAATACTTCCTCTCCTTCATAACCGTAAGGTTGCTCGGACCGAGATCCGCAGAACCGCCGAATAAATTCGGAACGATTTCACTGAGCTTATTGAGGATTTCCGAGGAAACCTTTCTCGTCGCCATAGGCTCGGTTATTCCCGTTTCCATACGAGCGACGTCGATTCTCTCGTTCCCGAGATACCTGTTCATAAGAGCGTAAAGCTCGGGATATTCCTCCGCGTAGCCTTCGAGCATCTTATCGTAAGCGGCGGTTTTTTCGCGTCCCTTTTCCGCAATCTCCCTTCCGAATTCGTAAGCCTCCTCCGGAATCTCGAAAGCCTCGTGATTCCAACCGTAAAAAGCCTTGGTCGCCGCAAGCTTCTCGTCCTTCAGCGGAGAACCGTGAACCGAAGCCGTTCCTTCGAGCGGACTTCCGTAACCTATTCTGGTCTTACTGATTATTACCGAGGGACGTTCGCCCTGAGCCTTGCACTTACCGATGGCTCTGTCCAGCGCGGAAAGGTCGTTTCCGTCCTCGACTATTTCCACGTGCCAGTCCATAGCGTTGAATCTTTCCGCAACGTTCTCGCCGAAAGACGTATCCTTATCGCCTTCTATCGTTATATCGTTCTTATCGTAAACAAGAATAAGCTTCCCGAGCTTCAACGTTCCCGCAAGACTCATTGCCTCGTAGGATATTCCCTCCATAAGGCAGCCTTCGCCGCAAAGCGCGTACGTATAATGGTCGAATACCTTATAGCCCTCTCTGTCGAACGTCGCCGCAAGCACGGTTTCGGCTATCGCCATTCCGACGGCGTTGGCTATTCCCTGCCCCAGAGGCCCCGTGGATACGTCTACGCCCTCCGTTACTCCGTATTCCGGATGACCGGGAGTCCTGCTTCCGAGCTGTCTGAACCGCTTCATATCCTCGACCGTTATCCCGTATCCGAATAAGTGAAGCGTTGCGTAAAGCCCCGCCGATCCGTGTCCCGCGGACATTACGAATCTGTCCCTGTTTATATGCGTCGGCTGCGTCGGATCGTTTTTCATCGCCGCGTATACCGCGTTAAGCGCAGGCATTGCTCCCAGCGGCAATCCCGGATGCCCCGAATTTGCCTTCGCGATTGCGTCTACGGCAAGCATCCTCGCCGCCGTTACCGTTGTTGCTCTGTTCATTTCTCTTTCCTTCCTCCGAGGCTTTTGCCCCGTTATTTTTTTTTCCGCGTTCCCTCGCTTTCCTTTGCTTTCCGCGGCTGACAAGCGGGGCGGGCGGGCTGACTGATTTTCCGATTAAGAAGATTGTCTATCGGGGAGCGCAGGCAGCCGCGGATTCCTTGCAGTTACTCCTCGTCGTCCATAAACTCCACCAGTACGGAATTCAAAAGGTACATCTTCTCCGGCCTCACCGAAACCGTCCTCGAATCGTAGGTTATAAGCCCTATCTTTTCCAGCCTGTCGAGAGTCTTTTTATACCTCCTGACGAAATCCGTGTAATAAAGAGCGTTGAATTCCTTTATATCCATTCCTCTGTCCATTCTCAACGCCAGCATTATATACTCGAATTCAGCCTCCTTAAGCGAAAGCTTATGCCTTTTCGAAATCGGTCTCGCGTTTTCTTCGAGCCGCTGAAAATACTTATCCATATCCCTTAAATTGGAATACCTCGTATCTCCCACGAAGCCCGAAGCGTTAAGCCCTATTCCGTAATACCGTCCCTGTTTCCAGTAATTTACGTTATGGCGGCTCTCGAAGCCTACCTTAGCGAAATTCGATACCTCGTAGCGGTAAATCTTATCCCTCTCCAGAGTCTTATACACGAGGTCGTACATATCTGCGGCTTCGTCCTCCTCCGGAAGAAGGGTTATTCCGTTCCTCACGAGCTTATAAAGCGGCGTACCCTTCTCGACCTTCAGTCCGTACGCCGAAATATGCGGAATATCCAGCTTCCTCAACAACTCCACCGTATGCTTTACGACGGCTATGTTCTGATGAGGTAGTCCGAGCATCATATCCGCGCTTATATTGGTTATTCCGGCGCGCCTCAGCCTTCCTACCGTCGCGACGAAATCGGCTGTGTTGTGGGGACGCATAAGTTCCCGCAGTATCGCGTCGTCGGCTACCTGAAGTCCGACGCTCACGCGATTTATGCCACAGGAACGCATCGTCCGTATCAGAGCCGCGTTTCCGCTCTGCGGATTAAGCTCCATCGTTATTTCGCAGTCGTCGGCAAGCCTGAAATTCCCGTGAATCGCCGCCATTAACGCGGAAAGCTGTTTCGGCTTCATAAGAGAAGGCGTTCCTCCGCCGATATAGACCGTTTCTATCGGCGTCCCGTCGTGAAGCTTCCCCCATAAAGCAAGCTCCTTCCCGACGGCGGCTACGTAACGGTCTATCGCTCCGTCCTTACCCGCGAAAGAAACGAAATTGCAGTAGACGCACTTGCTCCTGCAAAACGGAAAATGTATATATATCGATTTCGTCGTCATTTCTTCCTCCTGCCTTTTTTGTAAAACAACCCTCCACTTTCTTTCGAGAACCGGCGTGACGCTGAACCCATTGGGGGCGTTCGCCCGATGAAGTTAAGTAATTCGACAAACGACTTTCTCCACGAAGAAAAATCCCGAATCCCGCGAAACTAATGAAGTTCTTTGCTCCACTTTCTTGAAAGAAAGTGGAAGCGAAGCCAATTCGGTCAAGCCTTTGGCTTGGGTTCTTTGCCTACTTTCTTTTTAAGAAAATAGGTTACCACTTCAGGATTTTCGAGAGCCGCTTGTACAGCACGAAGGTCAGACCGCCAGAAACCAGACAGCGCAGAAGATTGAACGGCACGACCGAAAGCGGAATGTAATAACCGTACAGATTTTCCGCGGTTACGTCGGGGAAAAGCGATTTCAGCATTCCTATGACCGCATCGAATCCGAAATTCTCCGTCATAAACGGCACGAGAACGAATCTGTTCATAATCACCGCGGTCAATACCGTCGCAACTATCCCGATTCCTATCGACAATAACGCCGCTTTCTTCGTTTTCCGGAAATGATAGATTATCGCGGACGGCAATGTAAACGCCAGTCCTACCGCTATGTCCGCAAGGTCGCCTATTCCGCCGAAAGAAAGCCCCTGAGTTATTATCTTCAGCAACGAGCGCATAATCACTACGGTTACCGCGCCGAGCGGCCCCATCGCAAATCCCGCAAGCAACGCGGGCATATCGGATATCTGAAAATCCAGAAAACTCGGGAATATCACCGCTATCGGAAACCGCAATAAATACAGCACGAACGACAACGCCGATAATATCCCCGCCTTCGCAAGAAAATGCGCTACCGTCGTTCCTTTTGTCTTCTTGTTCGTTTCGTTTCGTATCTCTTTTTTCATTTGTCTTTTAAGTTTTCTTTGTAACCAGCGTGACGCTGGACCCTTTAGCTTCGCGACGTCCAAACAATTCCGGAAATCCGAATTAGCAGACCGCATAGCGTGACGCTGGACCCATTGGGGGCGTTCGCCCGATAAAGTATAGACGATTCTGTTTTTATAAGGAGAGAATCTCTGCGGTCGGGCGAAGCTATCGGAGTTTTTTGCTCCACTTTCTCGAAAGAAAGCGGAAGCAAAGCTATCGGAGTTCTTTGTCCCGCTTTCTTGCAAGAAAGCGGGTTAGTCGTCGCCGATTTTGAGAATCGACATAAAGGCGTCGGACGGAATGGCTACGCTTCCGACCTGCCTCATTCGCTTCTTTCCTTCCTTTTGCTTCTCGAGAAGCTTCTTCTTCCTCGTTATATCGCCGCCGTAACACTTCGCAAGAACGTCCTTCCGAAGAGCCTTTACCGTTTCGCGGGCGATAATCTTGTTCCCTATGGTCGCCTGAATCGGAATCTCGAACATCTGCCGCGGAATCGCCTCCTTCAGCCGCTCGGCTATCATTCTTCCGCGCGCGTAAGCCTTGTCTTCGTGAACGATGATACTCAGCGCATCGCAAAGTTCGCCGTTCAGAAGCATATCCATCCGCACGAGACGGCTTTCGCGGTAACCCGTTATTTCGTAATCCAGACTCGCGTAGCCCCTCGTCCGCGACTTCAACGTATCGAAAAAGTCGTAGATTATCTCGTTCAGCGGAATCTCGTACTGAAGACGAACTCTCTTTTCTTCGAGATAGGTCATATCGATGAACGTTCCTCGCTTTTCCTGACATAAATCCATAATCGCCCCCACGTATTCGGGCGGCGTGAAGATATGAGCGAGAACTATCGGCTCCTCCATATGCTCTATCGATGTAGGCGGCGGAAGCTTCGTGGGATTGTCGATAAGAAGCTCCTCGTCCTGAGTCGTAAAGACCTTATAGGATACGCTGGGCTGCGTCGTAACGAGATCGAGATCGAATTCCCTCTCCAGCCTTTCCTGAATTATCTCCATATGCAAAAGCCCCAGAAATCCCGCTCTGAATCCGAAACCCAGAGCTACCGAGCTGTCCGGCTCGTAGGTCAGACTCGCGTCGTTCAATTTAAGCTTTTCGAGAGCCTCTTTAAGGTCGTTGTACTTGGAGCCGTCGGCGGGATATATTCCGCAGTAAACCATCGGCTGAACCTTCTTGTAGCCCGGAAGAGGTCCGTCGCAGGGATTCTCGGGATCGGTTATGGTGTCGCCGACGTTGGTTTCCGAAACGGTCTTTATGCTCGCGGCTATGTAGCCTACGTCGCCCGCGGCAAGCCTTTCCGTCGCTTTCATCGAAGGCGTGAACACGCCCACCTCCGTCACGTCGAATATCGCGTCGGTCGTAAACATCTTGATTTTCGAGCCCACGGATACCTTTCCGTCGAAAATCCGCGCGAATATCAGCACGCCTTTGTAATTGTCGTAAACGCAGTCGAATATAAGAGCCTTCAGAGGCTTGTCTTCGTCCCCCGAAGGAGCCGGAAGCTTCTCGATTATCTGCTCGAAAACCTGATCGATATTTATGTTTTCCTTAGCCGAAATAAGCGGAATCCCCTCCGTATCCAGACCTATCGTATCTTCGATTTCCTGCTTGCATTCGTCGATTCTCGCCGACGGAAGATCGATTTTGTTTATGACCGGAAGAATCTCCAGATCGTTTTCCAAAGCAAGATATACGTTGGCAAGAGTCTGCGCCTCCACGCCCTGACTCGCGTCCACGACGAGCACCGCGCCTTCGCACGCCGCAAGCGACCGCGAAACTTCGTAAGTAAAGTCTACGTGACCGGGCGTGTCTATAAGATTCAGCGTGTAAACCTCGCCCTTGTAAACGTACTTCATCTTCACCGGCGAAAGCTTTATCGTTATGCCTCTCTCGCGCTCGAGATCCATCGTGTCCAGAAGCTGCGCCTCCATATCGCGCTTGGCTACCTGTCCGCTGTTTTCGATCATCCTGTCCGCAAGCGTGCTTTTTCCGTGATCTATGTGCGCTATTATACAGAAATTCCGTGTTTTACTTAAATCCATATCCTTGTTTCCTGTTTTACGCTTTCTTACGAAATCCCCGCAAAGAACCGCCGCCTTAAACCGAAAAGATTCTCTTCTTACGGGAAAATAACGATTTTACCGAGCGAACGCCCTCGCCGAATCTCCGGAAGAAAACGGAGTTAGACCTTCGGGATAAAGCCCTCGAAGATTATATTGTCGTAAAGCCCTTTGCACTTGTCGAGATGAGCCTGACTCCTTACCGTCCACATAAGCACGGGCATTTTCTTCTTAATCTGCTTTACTCTTCGCTTTCCTACGAAAGACGTGTCATAAGAGGTGAACTGCGCTCCGCATATTCCGTTGAGCATACAGTTCCTCAGAATAAACCTCTGCGTTCTCGCGCGAAGCCCTTTTCCGAACTCGCTCGTGAAATAAGACGCAAGTTGTCCGCGGATAAATTCCGGCGCGTTCTTCTTGAACCACCTGACGATGAAGGGATTGAAGGACTGTACGGCAAATTCGCCCTTGTACGCCCGAAGCATCTCGGTCATAATTCCTTCGAGCTTACCGATGTTTTTGTGGTCCTTGACTTCGATGAGCAGCGGAACCTTACCGTCCGTAAGCTCCAGAAGCTCGGAAAGAGTCGGAATTTTTTCGTTATCGCCGCCGATGAGCGTAATATCCTTAAGCTCCCCGTAGCTCATTTCGTCGATATTGCCGCGTCTGTCCGTCATTCTTTTGAGTGAATCGTCGTGAAAAACCACGACTACGTCGTCCGTCGTGAGATGAACGTCGGTTTCTATCGCGTAACCGTGAAGAATCGCGTTTTTGAAAGCCCCCATACTGTTTTCGGGTAATCGGTCGTCGTGAAGACCTCTGTGCGCTATCGGCTGATTAACCAGCCAAGTCTGATATATATCGTCCTGCCTGTCCATTAAGCTGACCTTCTTTTTCGAGTTACTCTTATTATACTACATTTTTGCCTTTTTTACAAGCTTAAAAGCGGTCTCGGTCATCAAAATAGACAAAAACCCGAAACTGCACGCAAAAACGAGATTTTTCCTTTTCCAAAAATCAATCCGAGAACGAGAGGCGATGCCGAAATTGCCGAAAAGCAAGGAAAAAATCCGAAAAATCCCTTTATGACGGCAAAAATCCGTTGATGAGCGAAGCGACTTCGAAGGGCGAATCGTCCATCACGAAATGCGAACCGCGAATCACGAACGCCTCGGAATTGCGAATAAGCCTCGCATATCTGCGGCAAAACGACGGCGGCGTGGCTTTGTCGCTCTTTCCGTAAACAAGCAGAGTCGGCGCGGTTATTTTTGCCGCAAGGGGCGACAGGTCCTCGCCGACAACCCGCAGAAAGGTGCTTTTCATCGGCGTAGACTTATAATCGCTGCTCGAAAAGTCGGGAATTTTCACGCGGAATCCGCGCTTTTTTAACGATTTAGCCGCCTTGTAAACAAAAATCCTGAACCTTACGCTCAAATTCTTGGTTCTAAAGCCCGCAGCAGACAAAAGTGCGAGTCTTTTCACACAATGCGGATAAAGCGCACTTAAAGTCACCGCAATTCTTCCGCCAAAGCTATGCGAAACGACCGAAACCGACTCGAGATTGAGCTTTCTGATGAAAAAATAGACCGCCCGCGCGTAATCGGCGACTCCCCAAGCCTCGGATGGCGGCGAACTTCCGCCGAAACCCCACAAATCGAGGCAGATTTTGCGCCCGGGAAGCAGATTTTTGATTGAATCGAAGCTTTTTGCGCTCCCGCCCCATCCGTGAAGAAACAAAAGAACGTTGCCTTTACCTTCATCGCTGTAAGTTGTTGAAAGTCCTAAAATCTCTATCCGTTTCATAGGCTAATCAATCGTGATTTTTCCGTCACGCCGCGGTAAAGTCCTGAAAATTTAAATCCATAACGCCAATTTTATTCAACCAAATCGCAAGTGAATCGCACAAATTATGGGAATTCATTAAACGAAATCTCGAAATTCACGGCTTGAAACCAAAGTTAGAATTATTCAAAATATTTAATCATCGCAAGCGCAGATTCATTCTTAGGATAGTAATTTTGAATTTCTCTCACAACCGAAAAACCTAAGGATTCGTACAACCCGATAGCCGCAGAATTGCTTTTTCTGACGTGAAGAAAACAACTTTTTGCACCTTTTTCACAATAATCGCTTATAGTTTTCGTAAGTAAATCACGAGCTATTCCTTTTCTGCGAAAATCAGGGTGAACGCCGACATTTCCGAGATAAAGCTGCTCTCCGTCGAAGCGAAATTCCGCAAAACCCGCAATCGTCGCGTCCTTTATCGCAACAAAAACACCGGCAATCGGCTCTTCCAACTCGCTCAAAAACATTTCCGCCGTCCATGCCTCATCATTAAAACACAGTTCTTCCACAGAAAGAATATGCCCAACGTCACCAACCGTTGCTTTTCTTATCACCAAGCCTTCGTGACGAGCAAAATATTCGTTTTCCGCCTGACAAAGCTGCACATACACGGGAGAAAAACGCGTCGAAAATTCATTTTTCAAATACTTTTCAGCTGCTATACTTCCAAATTCCTCAATATAATCATATTTCGGATCGTAAACGGCTTCGGTTTCACGATTCTCGGTCATAATTATCGGCAAAACAAGATTTCCACCCGAAATTTTCGCAAAATAAACCCGTCCGCGCCCCGCATCCATCGCAACTTCACCATCTGTTATATTATATGCAGCAAGCTCCAGCGAGTTTACAGCGATGAAGGGGCGTTTCTGCGCCGCCGCGTAGCCCTTGGCCGTCGCAATTCCCACGCGAATGCCCGTGAAACTGCCCGGACCGACGACGCACGCGTAGGCGTCAAGCTCGGAAAAGCTTATATTTGCGGCCTTTTTCGCCTCCTCGACGCAACGATTTATCATTGCGCTATGGTCCCTTTGCGCAGCATCGGTTTTAGCGCGAAAAATCTTTCCGTCGGAGTAGATTCCGACCGAAAGCCGCTCGGAAACTGTATTTATCAAAAGAATGTTCATTTTTTAATCCCTTTTCGGCGAGTCTTCGGTTCCATCAGACGAATTCCGAGTTTCATTTTGCGAATTTGCGACTTCGTTCAACGAAATCTTAGATTCATTCAACGAACCTTGAGTTTCACGCAACGAACTTGCGATTTCCATCGAAGAAGAATCCCTTTCGCAGCTCGATAAATTGAGGTCGTTTTCGTTGTTGTGACGCTTTTCCCTCTTCTTTTTCGGCTTTTCTTCGGGCAAATTCGCCTTTTTAAGCAAATCCGGACGTCGCTCTTTCGTTATTTTTATGCGCTCGGAAAGCCTCCACTTTTCAACGTTGCCGTGATGTCCCGAAAGCAACACCTCCGGCACCGGAATTCCCTCAAAAACGGCGGGACGCGTGAACTGCGGGTACTCGAGGAGGCTCCCGACGAAGGATTCCTCCCTGGTGGAGTCCTCGCTGTGCAGCACGCCCGGGACGTAGCGGCTCAGCGCCTCGATTACGACCATCGCCGGCAGCTCGCCGCCCATCAGGACGTAATCGCCGATCGAGATTTCTTCGTCGATAAATCCGTCTATCGCGCGTTGATCCACGCCCTCGTAATGACCGCAAAGAAACAAAAGTCGTTGATATTGTGCAAGCTCGGTGACGATTGATTGATTGAATTGCCTGCCGCGCGGTGAAAGAAATATGCGCTTCGACTCGTGATTCGGATCGACCGAACGGATCGCGTCAACTATCGGCTGAGGAGTCATCACCATTCCCGCACCCCCGCCGAACGCATAATCATCACATTTTCCATGCTTATCCGTCGTATAATCGCGAATGTTGTGGATTTTCAGCTCGATAAGCCCGTTGTCCCGAGCGCGCTTCATTATTCCCGAGGAAAGCGGCGTGAAAATCTCGGGAAAAAGCGTCAGGACGTCGATGATTACGGGAACGAAATCGGACTTCGGATTATCCGAAAAACCGACTTCGTGGCACAAACCTTGAAGTTCGTCGCGCGAACTCGAAGGTTCGTTGAATTTACTCGTGTTTCCCGTGAAACAATCGTCATTCTTCAACCGTACTCACCTCCGCGAAACGTTTAGCCGAAAGAACCATTTTCTTGTCCTCGACGTTCATCTCGACGATAAGGTCCTTGAGGAAAGGAAACAGAATATTCCCGTTTTCGCCCTTGACTACGCAAATATCGGCCGCAATTTTGTTGGGCATAACGCCGTCGAGTCTCCCGATTTTCACACCATTATCAAGAATAACGTTCAATCCTATCATATCATCGATAAAATAGCTGTATTCGCCCAGAACAATCTGCTCTCGGTCGGCAAAAACGTCGCAATTCCTGAGCGTTTCCGCCTGATTTCTGTCGACAATCGTCGTGAAACCAACGTACGCAAAACCGTTCTGATAGCGCGCGCACCGAACCTGCGTCCGAATGTCGCCGACGTAGAGATACCTGAAGGTCCTGAAAAGATTCCCGTCGTCAAGATAAGAACGAATCTTGACTTCGCCTTTTATGCCCTGAGCCTTGACGATTTTCCCGACTATAAGCTTTTCCATCCGCTTTTTCTCCTCAAAACGAAAAAAGATACCGGACTTACGCCCTGTATCCCCCTTCTTTTTTGCCGATAATCACTCGGCTTGCCGATCTTCGGCCTGTCGGTCTTCGAGTCTGTCGACTATTTCAACGGAATACTTCTTGTTGTTCTTTGCGCCCACAGCCTTTACAACCGTACGTATCGCCATAGCGATCCTGCCCTGCTTACCGATAATCTTGCCGGTGTCCGCGTCGTCCACGCAAACCGTGATAACTTCGGTATCGCCGTCTTCTTTTCCCGTAACGACGACCGATTCGGGCTTGTCAACCAGCTCGGAAACGATGAATTTAACGAGTTCGACTGCCATTATTTCTTAACCTTCTTGTTGTCCGCTTCTAAAAGACCTTCTTTGATAAGAAGTCCCTTGACCGTTTCGGTGGGCTGAACGCCGCAGGCAAGCCATTTCTGCGCCTTTTCTTTATCGATTTTCACGGTTTCGGGCTTGGTAAGAGGATCGTAAGTACCGATAAGGTCTACGTACGCGCCGTCACGAGCCTTTCTTCCGTCGATAACGACTACGCGATAGAAGGGCGTTTTTTTGTCGCCGAGTCTTGTCAATCTCATTTTTACTGCCATTTTCGTAATTCTCCTTAAGTTCGATTCTGTCGTAACCTTTTATATATAATGGGCGTCCGCCTCGTTATATCTTGATTAAAAGGGAAGTTTGAAGCCCTTTCCCTTCATTGCTTTCATACCGTTCTTTCCGTTCATTTTCTTCATAAGCTCGCGCATCTGATCGTACTGCTTTATAATCTTATTTACGTCCTGAACGTTGGTACCGCTGCCCGCCGCGATTCTCTTCTTCCTCGAATAATTCAGAATCTTCGGATTGGTCCGCTCGCTTTGAGTCATACTCTGAATTATCGCTTTCATTCTCGCGACTTCCTTTTTATCGACCTTGGCGTCCTTGTCGATTTTAAGTTTTCCTGCGCCGGGCATCATTCCGATAAGTTCGTTGAGATCGCCCATTTTCGCAAGATTATCGAATTGCTCGAGGAAATCGTTCAAGTCGAAATTGGATTCCTTGAGCTTTTTAGCCATTTTCTCGGCTTGCTCTTCGCTGATAGCCGCCTGAGCCTTGTCGATAATGGTCAGAACGTCGCCCATCCCGAGAATACGGCTCGCCATTCTGTCGGGATAGAAGGGCTCGAGGTCCTCGGGCTTCTCGCCGGTGCCGCAGAATTTGATGGGCTTGCCCGTAACCGCCTTAATCGAGAGGGTAGCTCCGCCTCGCGTATCGCCGTCAAGCTTGGTCATAATCACGCCCGTGATATCGAGCGCGTTATTGAAGCTTTCCGCGACCGTAACCGCGTCCTGACCGGTCATCGAATCGACCGTCAGAAGAATCTCGGTAACGTCCACGTTCCTCTTGATTTCCTTCAGCTCGGTCATCAGCTCTTCGTTGATATGAAGTCTGCCCGCAGTATCGAGAATAACCGTGTCGTAGCCGTTCTGATTGGCAAAATCCACGGCTTCCTTGGCTATCTTCACGGGATTTATCTGTCCGTGCTGATAAAAGCCGACTTTCGCCTTATCCGCGACGACTTCGAGCTGTCGGATTGCCGCGGGACGATAGATATCGCACGCCGCAAGGAGGGGCTTTTTGCCTTGTTTGGTGAGCCAGATGCCGAGTTTTCCGCACATCGTGGTTTTGCCCGCGCCCTGAAGGCCGCACATCATAATGATTGTCGGCGGCTTACTCGCAACGTTGAGCTTGCTTTGCGTGCTTCCGAGAAGCTCGATAAGCTGTTCGTTGACTATTTTGATAACCTGCTGCCCCGGCGTAAGGCTCTTTAAAACCTCGTCGCCGACGGCTTTTTCGGTCACGTCGGCAATAAACTTCTTCGCGACGTTGATGTTGACGTCCGCTTCGAGAAGAGCGATTCTGACTTCGCGCATCGCCTGCTTGATTTCAAGCTCGGTAAGATGCCCTTTGTTGGTCAGTTTGCCGAAAACGTGGTTGATTTTTTCGCTTAATCCGGAAAATACAGCCATTTTTTCTCCGTTGACGCGCATAAATCCCGAGATTTACACACGGATAATTATTAACTTTATGAATGCTTATTCCACTCCGATCAAAGCCGCGATTTCGGAGAGAGCTTCTCTTTCCCTACCCGACTCGACTTTCGTAAGCTCGCCGATTTTGTTCAGAAGAGCCACAAAACCCAGCCTTTCTTCACTTTCACGAAGCAGAGTTTCGCCCCGAACGAGAGAATCGCGGACCGCCTGCCTCGAAATCCCGAGAGATTCGGCGATTTCTCCGAGAGAAACGTCGTAATTACAGGTCGCGGTGACGATTTCGCGCTGCCTTTCGGTCAGAAGATTGCCGTAAAAGCTCGCAAGAACGCTCATTTCCGCGCGTTTTTTCGCGTCGGTCATCGAACCAAGCTCCGATTTAGCCATAATCTTCTCCTTCTCGGGCGCACTGTAAAGCTCATCGGCTTTACACCTCATTCTAACACCTATATCGTTTCTTGTCAAGCTTTTTTAGCCCGAAAATTCAGGATTTTTTGATTTTTCACAGCGTTTTTTGATTTTACACTATCGTTTTGCGGCAGAGAATAAATAATTATTCATAATTTTAAGTCAGATTCGATTTTAACCGAAAAATTCCTCGTTTTATAAAAACAAAAAGAGAGTAAACTTACTCTCTTTTTGTTGCTGTCAATGACGAACAAAAAGGAGCGTCTTTTTAAGTCTAAAAAGGTGCAGGCGTCCACGGGGATTTGAACCCCAAACAAAAAAACATTTGGACAAGTGCGGCAAGTTATTGAAAAAAGTGGAGGATTATGGTATAATAAAAACATTGAAATATTGAAATATAGAGCGAAGGCAAAGGACAAGTTTGTTGAGGCGTAGGATAACCCTACGGTTTTCAAAGATAAGATATTGTTCATATGTTTCTGTACAAAAACGTGTTTAATTATTAATATTCACGTGGTATAATAGTTGATCAAAGAGAAGGAGGTTTTCTTTTATGATTGAATTCAAAAACGATTTTTATGCTGACATCCGCACCGAGGACCGCAGCCGGACCGTTATTTCTTATACAGACGGTATTTTGCAGGAAATGAAGACCAGCGTCGAATGCCGCGCATTTCTGCGGGTATATGACGGCAGGATGTGGTATTATGCATCCGTGACCGACCTTGCGCATCTGCAAAATACGCTTGACGGTCTTTATGCGGCTGCCACACCCAACGCGCAGATCCTCGATGACCCTGTTGTCCGTCGCTTTGAACGCAATCGAGACACGGCGATCCGCTTTGCCGACTGCTCCGTGCGTGACATTCCCGCCGGGGAAAAACAGGCGCTTCTGCTGTCATATCTGCCACTGCTCTCGGAGGATTCCTGTGTCACCACGCACAAAGGCTTATATCTTGACCGCAACAGCCTGTTCCGCTTTCAGTCCAGTCTCGGAGCGGATATCACATATGATTATCAGACCTGCGGACTGTCCTTCACGTGCAGCATGGCGGAAGGCGAAAAGAAGTTCACGGGGACATGGCAGAAGGGCGCGACCCGCTTCGACGAGCTTAAGGGGCTGAATGACGAGCTTCGTGCCGCCGTTGCGGAGGAGGCATATTTCATGCGCAATTCCGTACCGGTCACCCCCGGAAAATATCCGGTCGTCCTTTCGCCGGAAGCAGCTGGAGTCTTTGCGCATGAATCGTTCGGACACAAGTCAGAATCCGACTTCATGCTCTCGGACAAATCAATGCGTGATGAGTGGCAGCTCGGCAAAACCGTCGGCTCGTCCATTTTATCTATTGTTGACTGTGGTTCCGTCCCCGGCTGCGGATATGTTCCGTATGATGACGAGGGAACACGCGCACGCAAGAATTATCTTATCAAAAACGGCATACTGGCAGGACGCCTGCACAGTGCCCAGACTGCTGTTGCACTCGATGAGGCGCTTACTGGAAATGCACGTGCGACCGACTGCACATTCGAGCCGATCGTGCGCATGACGACCACATATATTGAGGGTGGTGATCTTGATTTTGATCAGCTGATCGCCCCGATCAAAAATGGGTATTTTATCAAAACCATCAACCACGGAAGCGGCATGAGCATCTTCACCATAGCCCCCAGCCTTGCTTACGAGATCGTTGACGGCAAGCTGGGGCGCCCGGTACAGATCAGCGTGCTGACAGGTTCCGTGTTTGAAACGCTCGGTCTGATAGACGGTCTGACACATGACGTACACTTGCTTTCATTTGTGACAGGCGGCTGCGGCAAGATGGAACAGATGAATCTGCCCGTCGGTTTCGGCGGTCCGTACGTCCGCGTTTCGTCTATGAATGTACAGTGAGGTGAGAATCATGGAAAAAGAGTTTTTGACCGAAACACATCGCTCCGTTACGCTCAATGTCACCGGAGGAAAAATCGACAGCTTCCGTGAGAAAGAAGAAACAACCGGCACTGTCCGCGTATATGAAAACGGATGCATCGGTGTTGCCGGGTGTCTCGGAATACCCGACGAGAACGCACTGACAGACAAAGCCAGAGAGGCTCTGGCACTCGGCATTCCATATCCCTGCAAACTCGGCGGCGCACTGGAACAGGAAGATCTCAACGAAAAAGAGATCATCCCGGTATCAGAGCTGATACCCACAATGCAGAGCTTCCTTGACCGTCTCGGCGATGCCTGCCCGCGTTTCGCCTTTTCAAATAAGATCAGCTTGAATTACAGAAAGGTCGAATACCGCAACTCCCTGGGGCGTCACTTGACAAGTTCCGGCAGCAATGTGGACATTCAGTTGCTTGCACAGAATCGTGGATCGGGAAATCTGTTTGATACCTCTTTCGGCTATAAAGGCGCTGACTTTGACCCGGATGCACTGCTTTCACAGTTCGGAAAAGAATATGATGCGTTTTACACGTCTGCCGACATTACTCCCGGACGCTATCCCGTAGTTATGGATATCAGCGATCTGTTCGGCGGCACTCTTCAGCATTTTATTGCCGAAATGTACGCTTCCGGTGCTTCGTTGCTTAGCGGAAAACTCGGCAAAAAGGTTTTCTCGGACAGGCTTTCACTTAAAAACGATATGAATCCCGCAACAAACCCCAGCGTATGCTTCTTTGATACCGAGGGATGTGTAGCACCTGATCTGCGCCCCACGCTGATCGACAGGGGAACGCTTGTCGGTCTTCTGACAACGAAAAAATCAGCAGAAAAGCTGAACCTGCCAAACACCGGCACGGCGGCAGCCTCTTATGACGGCGTGCCGACCCTTGGCTTCAACCGTTTTTATGCAGAGCCGACCGCACCGACACTTAGTGCGCTTGTACCGGGCAAAGCGATCTATATCGTCATGACTTCAGGCGGCGATATCACACCCGGCGGTCATTTTGCCTCTCCAGTACAGATGTCTTATCTGATGGAAAACGGCAGATTGGTCGGACGACTTCCGGAGCTGAATATCGGAGGTGATTTCAGCGACTTCCTCGGCAATGACTACATCGGCGCCGTCAGAGGCGACCCGTCCCCGGACAGTATGCTGTGCGCAGTCGTCATGGACGTGAATATGTGATTCTCCGGTATGGTCAGCTTAAAAAGCGAAAAAGTAAAACCGGTCTGCTTCGATCGGAAAAAGAGAGTACAGAGAAATAAAGGTCAAACGACCGACTGCGTTCGTAAGAGTGCGGTCGGTCATTTTTTCGTTGATTAAGACAGAAGAAATCATACGCTCCTTATCGTGCAAAAATCCTTTTTGTGCAATCGTTAAAGGCTTGCGACTTTTCAAAGCGAGTGAAGAACAAATCCCCACGGCGATGGGCGAAGAAACAACAAAAAGGGTAAACTACCATAAAAACGGCAATTTACCCCTGTTTTGCATAGAAAAAGACACACGCGTCGGAGTTTTATACGCTCCTTTTGCGTGTGTCTTTGTGGTCTACCCGACAAGATTCGAACTTGCGACCTACAGAGTCGGAGTCTGTCGCTCTATCCAACTGGGCTACGGGTAGTTTTTTCGGCGTCCGAGTCGCTCTTTTCGGCTCTCTTTTTCGTAAAATCAAACTTACGACTTGATTTTTCCAAAACTTTTACGGCTCGTTTTATGAAGGATTTAACGAAACTTACTTAAAATTTTCATAAAACCTTCGCCAATACGACCTTCTTTTAACTTCTCGAACGCCTCTACGAAGTCAAAACTTAGGATTATTTAACGAGATTGATCAGATTTTCGTACGTCCCGGGGAAGAACATAAACACCACGATCAACGCAAATAAGGCAATAAAAATTATTTTGAAAATAATATTCCTTTTGGATATCGTTTCAAACCCTACGACACCCATAAGCGCAATCGATCCGTACGTCCTTATTATCTCGAGAATGTCCTTGAACAGCCCGTCGGGTATGTAGTTGAACGACGCGTTCGTGATGAGAAGCGCGTACGTCACCACCAGAACTACCGCAAGAATCTCCCCTAAAATATCCCAGAACTTTTCGGAACTTTTACTCATTCTTCGGCTTTTACCTCCTTTTTTTGTTTTGTTGACAATTATATCACGACTTCTTTTGTCTGTCAACAAATTATCCCCAAATCCGGCAAAAACGCTCGAGCAGCTGAGTCGGCAGGGTGTCGCGCAACGCGCGGGAAGGTGCCGCCTCGGCTGAGAAGAGCAAATTCCTTATTCCGTAATCCTCACCGGAAGCACGAGATAAAAATAATCGGAATCTTCCGTCGTCGGCGTGATAAGACAGGGCGCAATCGACGACGAGAATTTCATTTTTACAAACTCGTCCTTGACGTTCCCCAAAAATTCCATAAGATATTTGACATTGAACGCTATACGCAAATCCTTTCCGCTGAACGAAACCGAAAGATTCTCCGTTATGTTTCCGAGCTTGCTGTTTCCTTTAAGCACCATCGTATTGTCCTGCGCGGTGATTTTTACCATACTCGTCTTTACGTCGCTTCTTCCGAGAATCGCGATTCTGTCCAGAGATTTCAGCAGCATTTCCCTGTTAACGACGATTTCCGTGCCGAATTCTCTCGGAATAATCTGCTCGTAATTGATGAATTCCGAGCCGAGCGTTCTCGCAAGTATTCTCGTATGCCCGAAATCGAAGAGAACGTATTCGTTTTCAAAGGAAATCTCGGCTTTGTTGTCGTCGTCCTCGATTACCTTCGCGACCTCGGACAGCGACTTACCCGGGACTACCGCATTGAAAGCGCCGTCGCCGCCCGTAAGCTCCTTACTCATCTTCATAAGCCTGAAGCCGTCGAGAGCTACCGACGAAATACGGTTTCCGTCCACCTCTAACTTACAGCCTCTAAGACTGCCTTGGCTGCTGTCCGCCGAAACGCAAAACGCCGTTCCGAACACAAGCTCTTTCAAATCCTTTTGCAGAATCGTTATTTTCTTCGGATTCATAAGCTCCCTGAAAGTCGGATACTCTCTGCTCTCAAAGCACTGAACCATAACTTCGCTGTCCGTATACTTTATCTGCATCGTATTCTTATCGGAAAGCGTGAATTCCATCTGCTCGTCGCTGAGTCTTCTTACGAATTCCGTCAGAAACGCGCCCGGAATAGCCGTAGAGCCTTCTTCGATTATTTCGGCGTTGATTTTCTTCATTATCGCAAGTTCGCCGTCAGTCGCAAACAAAGTCAACACGTCTTCGTATGCGTCTACCTTTATACAGGAAAGAAGCGGATTCTCCACCGCCTTCGCCGGCAACGCTTTCGTAACCTTGCTTATGGCTTCGCTTAAATCAAGTCCTCTGCATACAAATTTCATTCCTTCGCCCTCCGTCGCCTCTTCTCGGCTTTTCCTTGCCTCTCGGCTCGACTTCTTAACCTCGCGGCTTAACCTTTATATTATACCACTCATTTCCGCTCTTGTCAACAAACACCCGCTTTCTTGCAAGAAAGCGGGACAAAGAACTCCGATAGCTTCGCGGAACCGTACAAATTCTGACACGGAAAAAACCGTTCGCCGAATTTACTTATAAGAAACCCGGCGCGCAGGCAAAAGTCAAGACGACTATATTTTCATAAAGAGAGAATCTCTACGGTCGGGCGAAGCAAGTGAAGTTCTTTGCCAAGCTTTCTCCGAAAGAAAGCGGAATCGTCACGTCGGGCGGTCTGCAAATTTTGATTTTCAGAATCTCTCGGACGCCGCGAAGCTAATGGGTCCGGCGTCACGCTGGCTTCCTTACAAGAAAACTTGAAAAATCACTCGTAGATGATTCGGCACGACGGAATCCAGAGCGGATTCCACAAATCTTTCGGCTTTCCGCGAATCGTCAGCGTCAGTTTTCCGCAACCGTAAAAGACGTACGCGCCGACCTCATCGGGAGAAAACATCGTCGCCGACAGAAGCTCCTCCGCTCCGTAAAACGCGTATTCACCGAGAATCTCAAGACTTTCGGGAAGATTTACGGTCCTCAGCAGACTGTCTTCGAAACAATGATTTCCGATTCTCTTCAACCCGTCGGGAAGCGTTATGCTCTCGATTTCCGCACCCTCGAACAGATTGTCCGCAAGCCCGAGCGTTCCTTCCGAAACGACAAGCTCTCTGAGCGACTTTTCAGCGTAAATCAGACACTTCCCGAGATATACGACCTCGGATTGTCTTTCGGTCAACCATAAAGTCTTGGCAAAGGCGCTTTTCCCGCAGACGTAAAGGGACGAACCTTCTTCCACGTCGACTTTCTTCAAGGCTCCGCAGCCGTAAAACGCTTCTTCGCCCACGGAAACGACCGACCGCGGAAGGGACAACTCATCGATTTCGTGGCAATAATAAAACGCCCGCGGAGCTATCGCCAAAACTTCCTCTATCCCGTTTTCGGCGGGAATTTCAACGCGCGTTTTATCCGCCGCTCCCTCCTTGAAGCCCAGAACCACGCCGTCTTTTATCTCGTATTCCTTGGAAATCCACTTCGCCGTCAAGGTTATATCGGTTACGAAATCGTAGACCGTTTCCTCGACTCTCTCGTCCCCGCAGTACCAGCCGAAAAATTCGAACTTATCGGTATCTCCCGGGACGGGCGGCACAAACCAGCTGTTATAACTCACCTGCTCTTTGAGAATCTCCGTTTCTCCTACGGAGGACTCGTACGTTACCGTAAACACCTTCGGCTCCCACTTCGCAATCAGATTTAAGTCGGAATATACCGGCAAATCAAAGTTGTACGGTTCTCCGTCCCTGTGCCAACAAGAGAAATCATAGCCTAAAAGCGCGGGATTATCGGGTTTTATCGCAGAGAAGCCCTCTTCGATTATTTCCGAAGCGACCTCCGAGCCGCCGCGGGAATTAAAGGTTACCGAAAAGACGGGACGCCGCCTCAGAAGCACCGTATAGACCTTGGATTTGTCGCCGTTGACTACGCCTATGTAAAAATAATTGTCGCCGACGGTCAGCGGGACGATTTTCGATTCGAGAATTCCGTTGCCCTCGGGATTGGTCGAAAGCAGCCAGACGGCGTTTTCGGCTACGGCGATTTTGTCGGAAAAGTCGAAGGATTCGTCGATATTCGGAAGCGACGCATAGAAAGTCGAGCCGTCGCGCTGAGTTCCGTCGATTCGGATTCCTGTGGGTTCGGTGATTTTTGCGACGGGCGTGGGGTCGGATTGGTAGACGGGAGTTTTGATTATTCCCGCCATAAGAAGGACTATCGGGATGAGCGTTAATAAAAGTGCGCCTGCCGCTCCGAGAATTAGCCATTTTCGTTTCATTGTTTCTGGTCTCCTTTTTATTTTCGATTCTCTCGCCGAACTAAGCCTCTGCAGCTGCTCTCGCGGCTCGAGTGTCTCCATTTTAGCCCCCGGATAAGCTCATTTTTATGTAGATTTATGACGCTTTTCAAACCTTTTTGTCTTCCCCAGCTTTCTTGTAAGAAACCAGCGTGACGCTTCCACTTTCTTTCGAGAAAGTGGAGTAAAGAACTCCGATAGCTTCGCCCGACCATAGAAATATTCTCTTTATAAGAAAATGAGTCGTCTAAACTTCATCGGGCGGACGCCCCCAATGGGTCCAGCGTCACGCTGGTTTCTTCGAAAGAAAGCGGTGGTTTGTCCCTTTTACACACAATTCCACAAAATCGTTGTGGATAACTTGTGGAATAGTGCCAAAATCCTGTGGATACAACTGTGAGTTTGTGGATAACTCTGTGGATAACCCTGTGGAAAACCTCTTTTTCTAACTCCCTAAGCTTTTTTTTCATTTCTGTGAAACTTTTTTCGACCTTTTTCGACAACTTCTTTTCCCCGTTTCGCTCGTCCGTCGGTTTGTTTCAGGGAAAAATCGGACTCTCGGAATTCAGAAATATTCAAATTTTCTCAAATTCCGACGAATTTCGATTTTTCGGGCTTTTACAGAGAAATTAAGACTGCTCATTTTCGGAGAAATTCGGACTTGCGATGTTATTTTCAATTGCTCGTAAATATAATAATATCGAGAGGTGCATTATGCGTTCTGACCTGAAATTCAACTTTTTTATGACTATTCTCGGGCTTTCGGCTCTGATTCTCACCGTAGTAACCTGCGTTTCGGTCTTTTCCGAGGCTGACGGCGACCCCGTAACGGATAACTTGGCTTATACTATCGTCATCGACGCCGGCCACGGAGGAATCGACGGCGGAGTTATCGGAACGAAAAGCGGAGTCAAGGAAAGCGACCTCAATCTCAAAGTCGCGAGGGAACTTTACGGACTTCTGAAGGAAAACGGCTTCAACGTCATTATGACGAGGACGGACGAAAACGGACTTTACGGCGACACGAGCCGCGGTTTCAAACGACGCGATATGCTCGCCCGCAAGGAAATCATAAATCGCGCCGCGCCCGACCTCGTAGTCAGCATTCATATGAATTTCTACTCCGCTTCTTACCGCCGAGGTGCGCAGGTCTTTTTTCAGAAGGGAAGCGCAGCCGGCAAGAATTTCGCCGACGCTATGCAGACCGCCCTCAATCGTCGTCTCGACCAAAATAATCTCAACCTCTCGGGTGACTTTTTCATCTGCCGCGAATCCTCCGCGCCCGCGATTATCGTTGAATGCGGCTTTCTTTCCAATCCCGACGACGAAAAGCTCCTCCTGACTTCCGCCCATCGAAAAAAGCTCGCGACGGCTATTCTCGACGGCTGCGTCTCCTTTCTTTTTTCGTGATTTAATCGTTTCAAGGGCTGTTGTAAATTAAACCGTCCCTATTACAACATAATAAAAGGCTTTAATTACGGGATTTTTCATAAATCCCGATTTTTCTTTTTGCTTCGGGAATTTCAAATCGATTCAGGAAATTCATAACTGCCCGAAGTCGGTTGTAATTATTCCCGTCCCTATTACAAACGCAGATTTTCACGCATTTATATCAAAATACCTTGAAAATTATTGCCGTTTGTGCTACAATATTAAGGCTGATAGTATATCCTGTAGGGCTTAGTTATCGGCAAAACCGTTTGTGAATTTAATCACTAATATATAATTTTAGGAGTTACTATGGGAAAAACTGTTGCTTTCTCCAATCAAAAAGGCGGCGTCGGCAAGACTACGACCGCAATCAATATGGCTGCGTACGTCGCAAAAGAAGGCAAAAACGTCCTTCTCGTCGACTTCGACCCACAGGGAAACGCCGGCAGCGGCTTCGGAATTCAGAAAAACAAGCTCGAAAAAACGGTCTATAACCTGCTTATGGGCAACACTTCGCCCGCCGAAGTCATCTACAAAACCGACGTCGAACGCCTGAATATTATGCCGTGCAACATCGACCTCGCGGCCGCAGAAGTCGAACTCGTCAACCTTCCGCGACGTGAAAGTTTCCTCCGCGACGCGCTTTCTTCGGTCAAAAACGAGTACGATTTCATAATGATCGACTGCCCGCCATCCCTCGGATTGCTGACTTTGAACGCCCTCACGGCTTCGGATTGCGTCGTAATTCCCATTCAAAGCGAGTTTTTCGCGCTCGAAGGATTAACTCAACTTTTAAACACTATCAAATTAGTGAAACAGAGAATGCTCAATCCTAACCTCTATTTATCGGGCGTAATTCTGACGATGAACGACACGAGATCGACGATGAGCAAGCAGGTTACGGCGGAAATCAGGAGCTTTTTCGGCGGAAAAGTCTATGAAACAGCCGTGCCGCGCAACATTAAACTTTGCGAATCCCCAAGCTTCGGAGTCCCTGTAATGCTTCACGCGCCGAAATCTTCGGGCGCGGTCGCTTATCAGAAGCTCGCGAAGGAATTTCTGACCAGAGAGGGTTAAAAAATGGCTAATAAAAACAAAGGATTAGGAAGAGGACTTTCGGCTCTTTTTTCGGGAAACGAAGTCAATTTTGACGACGAAAACTCGAAAAATCCGCAATCTGACGAAGTTTTGGCTGAAAATTCGGCTAAAATCGAAAACGCGTCCGAAAATTCCTCGAAAAAAACTAAATTTAACTCGGGAAAAAGCCTTAACGACAACGAAAATTCGGCTTTTTCTCAGAATTCCGCAAATTCCGGCGCACCCGTGAATCTTCCGATTACGCAAATCGACCCGAATTTCGAGCAGCCGCGTAAAAATTTCGACGAAGATGCGCTCAAAGAACTTTCGGAAAGCATCAAGCTTCACGGAATAATTCAGCCGCTCGTCGTAAACGCGATGGGCGACCGGTATATGATTATTGCGGGCGAAAGGCGTTATCGCGCGGCGAAAATGGCCGGAATGACGCACGTTCCCGCGATTATCAAGAATTATTCGCCTCAGGAAGTCCGCGAAATCAGCCTTATCGAAAATTTGCAGCGCGAGGACCTCAATCCGATTGAAGCCGCGAAGGCAATCAAGGCTTTGATGGACGAATTCGGGCTGACTCAGGACGAAACCGCGAAAAGAATCGGCAAAAATCGCTCCACTATCGCTAACACGCTTCGGCTTCTCACACTCGACTACGCCGTTATCGCGATGGTCGAGACCGGACGACTCACGGCCGGCCACGCGCGTGCTCTCATTCCTATTGAAGAAAAGGAAATTCAGCGTAAATTTGCACTTCAAGCCGAAGCCGAAGGACTTAACGTCCGCGCAGTCGAAAATCTCGTGCGAAACTACCTGAATCCACCCGTTTCCGAGAAAAAAGTTAAGGAAAAACCGAGCGTTGAACTTAAAAATCTCGTGCGCGATATGCAACGCGTTTTTGCAACGAAAGTTTCGTGCGCAACGAAGGGCGATCGCGGTAGAATTTACATCGATTTTTACTCAAAAGACGATTTGGACAGAATCTGCGAGCTGATTGAGAGCTGGAAAACAGAGAAAACAAAGTAATTGTTCCACGTGAAACATTACAGACAGCTGATAAAAACAGGTTTTTAAACAGTAAATAATTATTGTTTCACGTGAAACATTTGGATTTTGAGGTAATTTTTAGGCTAAAATGAGTCTAAAAATTGCGTTTTTGGATAATAATCCTTACTGACGGAGGTGGTGTTTTGCCTACAATTGACATTATTACGCTCTGCGTGATCGGTGTTTTTGCATTGATCGGGCTTTTTCGCGGCTTTATAAAGAGCGTTTTTAAGACTTTTTCACTGATAATCATTATTTTTGTACCGATTTTGATATGCGACGCCGTAGTTCCGCTCGCAAATAATTGGTTCGGCGAAAAAACGGAAGCAAGCGTAATCTCGACGATTCACGAAAAAGACCCAGAAAGCGCGTCCGAATCCGGATTTTTCTACGAAGAAACTAATTTCGCAGACTCTAAAAACGTAAAGGAAACCTACATGAAGTTGGGTTGCTCGGAATTTATCGCCGGAGTCGCCACGGCTTTCACGGCAAAATCTCTCTCTTCGTATCAAACCGCGCGCCCAATCGACATTTTTCCACCGTTTTTATCGCGCCTGATAATCAAAGTAATCACGTTCGTCGCGCTTATGGCGATAACCTCGGTGATTCTGGTGATTTTGCGAATTTTACTCACAAAAATCGTAAAGACGTTTGAATTCATTAAAGCTCTTGATAAAATCGGCGGGCTGGCCCTCGGGATAGCTTTCGGAGTAATCCTGTACTCCGTCGTCTTTTTCGCTTTGACGAATCTGAACTTCTCGTTCCTTTCGGGAATTCAGGCGGACATCTCGGCGCAGCTCATCGAATCGCAAAAATCTACGTCCATCGCATTTACGCTGTCGGATTCGTTCATAATCGAGTATTTGAAGAAACTCTTCATCGGATAAATCTAAACTTTTTTAAAAAAACTATAAGTTTTTGCCCGATTTTACTGATTTTCGGTAATTTCGGGCTTTTTTGTAAATTTTTAAGTGATTTTGACCTGTTTTCGATAATAATCGACATAATATTTATTCATTCGACGAATATTTACAGATTTAATAAATGATTTAATAATAATTTATTAAATTTTACAAATCAAATTTTTAAAAACAACTGAAAATGTTTCACGTGAAACAGTTCAATTAAAACATTGTATTTATTTTTTTAAATTTAATCGCATTATTTAGGATTTTTATTGTAAAATATGTAAATTTACTAAAAATCTTATAATTTTATTGAAATTTATGTTATTTTATTAAAAATATTTGCACTTTTTTTGTAAAATGAACGATAATTATTAAAGCTGATATAAATTTATTGAGTTACAAATAAAAATAAAAAATAATTTACAAGTAAAAATAGAGAGTAATGCTTTTACTTTTTATCGTAAATTTGTAATTGTTTTTATGTATATCGATGAATATCGACGTTTTTATAGGTATTTTTAGTTTTTTACTCTGAAATTTTCTTTGAATTTACGAATTGAACCGCAATTTTCGGATTTTTATGAGGATTTTAACAGGCGTTCGCGATTTTTGAGTCTATTTTTTATTTATTAAAAGATCTAAGAAGAGAAGAAGCCGTAATAGGCGGTGTGAAAATGTGGACAAGTCGGTTTTTTGCTCGGATTCGGGCGTAATTATCTGGTTTTTGGCGGTGTGGTTTTCCACTTTTCGGCGGATTTTTTGTGGAGATTTCGTGGAAATCGTAAAGGGTTTTCCATATTTTGTCCACAATGGCCTCTTATAACGGGGAATCTCTGCGACTGTGCGAAACCGATGAGGTTTTTCTTAGCTTTTTCTAAAGAAAAAGGAACGAAAAATCCAGCGTTAACGCCGTCTGTCGGTGATGTTTCACGGCGAACGCCTTTTACACGAAGGAAAATCTAAGGTTCAGCGAAGCCAATGACGTTCTCTGCTCGAAAAACTTAAGTAAATTCGGCGAATGACCTTTCCGTGTCAGAATCTGTACGGCTCCGCGAAGCTATCGGAGTTCTTTGCCAAGCTTTCTTACAAGAAAGCTTGAAGGAGTTTTCGGAAAAACGGATAATTACCAATAGTAAGGAGGGCAGGTCGGTGGAAAATAAGGACTTTTCGGCGTTCGTCGCGGAGCTAAAACAGAAATCGGACATAGTCGACGTCATCGGCTCCTACGTTCCGGTCAGACAGAAAGGCAGAAGCTACTGGGCGGCATGCCCTTTTCATCACGAAAAAACGCCGTCTTTTTCCATTTCGAGAAACGGTCAGTTCTATAAATGCTTCGGCTGCGGAGTCAGCGGCGACGTTATCAAATTCGTGGAGGAATACGAATCCGTAACCTTTCCGGAAGCCATAGAAATTCTCGCGAAAAGAGTCGGAATGAAGGTCCCCTCCTTCAGACAATCCGACGAAACCGACCTCTCCGCAAAGAAAAACCGTCGGGATAAACTCGTCGCTCTTCTTAAAGACGCGGCAAGATTCTATAACGGCGTGCTGAATTCGGATTACGGAGAAAAAGCGAGGAATTACCTTTCTTCGAGAGGAGTCGGAAAGGAGCTTATAACGAAATACGCTCTCGGATATTCGCCAGACTACGATTCGCTTCCGTCTTATCTGCTCAAAAAAGGCTACTCCGCCGAGGAAATCAAAGCCGCGGGCGTATGCGGAATAAACGGGAGCGGAAAGCTTTACGACTTTCTCGCGGAAAGAATGATAGTCCCCATCATCAGTCCGTCGAGAGAGGTTCTGGCTTTCGGCGGAAGAATAATCGGCGCGGATTCGGGATTCGCGAAGTATAAAAACACTCAGGAAACCGAGATTTTCGTGAAGAGCAGGACTCTTTATAACCTCAACGGAATCAAGATTCTCAAGCAGCAGGGAAAACTTTCGTCGGCGGTTATGACCGAAGGATATATGGACGTAATCGGTCTCGGCTCCTACGGAATCGAGGACGTCTGCGCGAGTATGGGAACGAGCCTTACTCTCGAGCAGGCAAGACTTCTTAAGAGATACGTTCGGGAGGTTTATATCTGCTACGACGGCGACTCCGCCGGAAGAAACGCGACCGTCCGCGGAATGGATATTCTTGCGGGAGAAGGTCTTACGGTCAGGGTTATGAGTATGCCCGACGGACTCGACCCCGACGAATTCGTCAGGAAATTCGGGAAGGAAGCCTTTCTGTCCCTCAAGAACGAAGCCCTTCCGCTCACCGCGTACAAGCTCGACCTTCTCCGCAGAAAATACGATATGAACGCGCCCTCCCTTGCAAGGAGAGAAGAAAACAGAATGAGCTTCTCACGCGAAGCCGGAAAGATAATCGCAGCCATTCCCGACAAAATCGAAAGAGAATTCTACGCAAACGCGATTTCTTCCGAAACGGGGCTTTCCAAAGAGGTGATTTCGAGCGCGGCAACGGGGACGGAGAATGTTGCAACACCGAAAAAACCGCCGCTGAAGCTCAACGCGCAGCAGAAAGCTCTGGCTTTTATAGCGGCTTGCGCGATTGCGGAAAGGAATTTCGCCGACAGGTCGTTTTTGCCGACTGGTTACGGCGAGACCGAGGACAAGGTTTTTTCGTATATAAAGGAGAAGTTCGACGCGGGCGAGAAGCCTCTGCTTTCCGAGCTTTTCGGAGTTGCGGGAGGAGCGGACGACTTCGTTTCGGCGGTAACCGAAGCAGATACCTTAAAGCCCGAGGCTTCGGGATATTACGCGGACTGCGTGGCTGCGCTCAAAAGGGACGACTACGACAGAAAAATAAGCGGCCTTCGGCAGAGCCTCAGGACTCTTCCGCCCGAAAAACAGCTCGACGTCCTCAGGGAGATAGACGCCCTCGTGAAAGAGAGAAATTCCGTCGGATAAAACGAAAGTCAGCCGGAATAAAGGACGGAAAATCGTTAAAATTAAGGGATTACGAAGAAAAAGAAATACAATTATCGAGGAAAGGGACGATGGTCCCGAAAACAGGAAAAGCGTATGATAACAGATTCTATGACAAACGAGCAAATCGTAAAACAGCTTTACGGGGTACTTAAAAACCTCGGAGAAAACAAAGGTTTCGTTACCGACGAGGAGATTATGAACCTTCTCGAAAAGGAGATGGCGGATGCGTCCACCGAAAGAATGGACAGCGTTTATAAGGAGCTTTGCGAGATGGACCTTCCCATAACCGTAAGCGTAACGCCCGACGACCTTATGACCAAGGGAATCGAAAACGTTACCGACGACCCCGTGAAGATGTTTCTTCGCGAGATAGGAGAGATTCCTCTGCTTACCGAAGAGGAAGAGAAAAAGCTCGCGCAGAGGATTCAGGAGGGAGATACGGCGGCTATGAAAAGGCTTGCCGAAGCAAATCTCAGACTCGTGGTAAGCATAGCCAAGAGATACGCCGGAAGAGGAATGCAGCTTTCCGACCTCATTCAGGAGGGAAATCTCGGACTTATGAAGGCGGTCGAGAAGTTCGATTATACCAAGGGATTCAAATTCTCTACTTATGCGACCTGGTGGATTCGTCAGTCCATTACGAGAGCGGTCGCCGATCAGGCAAGAACGATAAGACTCCCCGTTCATATGGTCGAGACGATAAACAAACATATCCGCGCGCAGAGAGCGTTGACTCAGGAGTTGGGAAGAGAACCCACGCCCGAAGAACTTGCCGAAAAACTCGGTATTTCCATTGAGAAGGTAATAGAGGTCAAGAAAATCGTTCAGGACCCCGTGAGTATAGATTCGCCCGTAGGAACCGACGACAAGGACAGCCTTCTCGGCGACTTTATTGAGGACCATAACAGTCTCCCTCCTTCCGAATCCGCGGCTCAGCAGCTCCTTAAAGAGCAGCTTCTCGAGGTTTTGCATAAGCTTCCGCCGAGAGAAGAAAAAGTCCTTCGTATGAGATACGGAATCGACGACGGAAAACCCAAAACTCTCGAGGAAGTCGGAAAAGCCTTTAACGTTACCAGAGAGCGTATAAGACAGATAGAAGCCAAAGCCCTCAGAAAACTCGGACATTCGCAGAAATGTAAACGCCTGAAAGACTATATAGATTAACCCCCGCTTTCTTTCGGAGAAAGCTCGGCAAAGAACTTCATTGGCTTCGCAAATCTATACCGATTCTGACACGGAAAAACCGTTCGCCGAAATTACTTTTCGGGTAGTCTAAGCAAAGAAATCCGATAGCTTCGCGGCGACTGAACGAATCACGAAAATCGGAGGCACAGACCGCGGTTTGCCTGCGCTCCCCCCTTAACACCTTATCAACCCTAACTTTCCTCAGCCCGCCCGCCCCGCGCAGGCAGGATAAAAACCAAAGAAGCGGTTTATGAAAGAAAAGAAGAAGAAAAAGACCGACTCGGGAAACGCGTCGGGAATAATAGCCAAACAGCTTATCGCGTTTTCGATAACGGCGGTAATTTTCGTGGTGGCGGCGGTTTTGTTTCTTACTATGCCGGTGAGCGAGCAGGAAGTGGACGTCGCGGTATACAGAGGAGTAAAACTCAGGAACGACGGGGATTACTGGACCGTAGTAAGCACGACGAAAGCCAGTCGGAAAACGATAGAGATTCCTTCGGTCTACGAGGGAAAAAGCGTCGAGAAAATCGAAAGACTTACCGGAAACGAAACCGTGGAACAGATTATAATTCCCGAATCGATAAGAAGAATAGCCTCGGACTCCTTCGACGCGCTCGATACGCTCAAATCGATTATAGTCGTGAATACGAACAGGAATTATAGGTCGGCGGACGGGATTCTTGTGAGCGGCGACGGAACCGAAATAATCAAGGCTCCCGAATCCTACGACTTCGGCGGAAAGCTTTTCGTCGTTCCGGAAAAGGTCGAAACGATAGGCGCGAAGGCTTTCAAAAATTGCAGAATAACGGCGGTCGCGTTTCCCGATTCGGTAAAGATTCTGGGCGACGGAGCTTTCTCGGGCTGCGGAAAACTCACCGAAGTCGCGGGAATGGAAAAATCCTCGCTCATAGCTCTCGGAAGAGGCTGCTTCGAAAACTGCGAAAGCCTTATGAAAGCCTCGATTCCCGCAAGCGTCATAAACATCGGAGCCAAATGCTTTTATAACTGCAAGGCTCTCTCGTCGATTATCGTGGACGAAGACAACGGAAGTTACCGTTCCGAGGAAGGAATGCTCGTTTCGACGGACGGAGAAAGATTTATCGCCTGCGCGGCGGGAGACAGAAGAGAAGTCCTGACTCTGCCCGAGGGAGTAAAATCTCTCGCGGAGGGAGCCTTTTCGGCAAACGGCTACGTAGTCAGACTCGACCTTCCTTCGACTATGGAAAGCGTAAGATTCAACGCCTTTTACGACTGCGAGGCTCTTACGGGAATAGTTCTCGGTTCGGAAAATCCGCCCTCCGTTCAGGCGGACGTCGGAGAAGCCGTACCGACGGTCTCCTTTTTCGTTAAGGAGGAATCGGTGAAGCTCTACGAGGAGAGCGAAAACTGGAAGGGCGTGAGAGTGCTTCCGTCGAGGTTTTCGGGCAATATCGCCTGGATAACCGTCGAGGAACTTCGGGAATACGAGGTCGGACGGTATCTCGAACTCATCGACTGCGGAGCAAGACTTACGGACGCGGTCGCAGCGGCTTATTTCGGACGGGGCGTCGCGAAAATCCCCGACTCGGTCGAATCGGAGCTTCTTACGGCGGGCGGCGACGAAGTAAGAATCGTCGGCTCTATGAAATACGCCTTTTCGCCCGTGCGCGTAACGGAGATTGTTTTCGGCGGAGAATATCTGTATATCGGCGGAGATTTCAACGGATACGCGGATATCCGCAGAGTGGTTCTGGGTAAAAACGTGAAAAGAATAGGCGAGAAAGCTTTTTCGGATTGTACGGGACTGGTTTCGGTGAGTTTCGACGGCGCGGACGGCGATGGCTTCGGGAATCTCGAATTCATAGGCAAAAACGCTTTTTCGGGCTGCACATCTCTCGAATCGGCGGAACTTCCCGCTCTTGCGGACGATAAGGAAACGATAATTTCTCCCGGCTGCTTCGGAAATTGCCCGAAGCTTTCGCTTGTCGTCCTTCACGGAAGGATAAATTATACTTCGCGGATAAGAAGAGTAGCCGACTCGGACATATTGACTCTCGTCGTACCCGACGAACTCGAAGACTTTTATTCGGAGGTTCAGCACTATGCTATGTGGGGAGTCATAAGAGGCTCTACGCTGCTTACGGCGAGCGAATATAAATCCGAGGGACGAAAATCTCCGCCTCAACCCGTGGAAGAAAACAAGGAAAACCTTACGGAGGAATTATGAAGGAAGAATTCTCGAGGACGGGAAAACTCGTCGGCGAAGAGGGAGTCGGAAAACTCTCTCGGGCGAAGGTAATCGTTTTCGGAGTGGGCGGAGTCGGCGGATATTGCGCGGAAGCTCTCGCAAGAAGCGGAATAGGCTCGATCACTCTCGTGGACAGCGACGTTGTAAGCCTTTCCAACGTAAACCGACAGATAATAGCTCTGCATTCCACGGTCGGACGATTTAAAACCGAGGTTATGGCGGAAAGAATAAAGGACATAAATCCCGATTGCTCGGTTTCGGTCGTAAATCGTTTTCTGACTCCCGAAAACGCGGACGAATTCGGCCTCGGAGATTACGACTACGCGGCGGACTGCATAGACACCGTGTCCTCGAAGATATTTCTTGCCGAATACTGCTTCCGCAAGGGAATAAAACTGATTTCGTCGATGGGCGCGGGAAACAAACTCGACGCGCAGGGCTTCAGGATTACGGACTTATATAAGACTCAGGGCTGTCCGTTGGCTAAGGTTATGCGCAGAGAGCTTAAAAAGCGCGGCGTAACCAAGCTGAAAGTCGTGGCGAGCGATTGTCTGCCCGTAACGCCCGTCGATTGCGGGTGTGAAAAAGCCGAAAAACCTTCGGAAAACGGACTTGCAACAGGGACGGAGAATATTGCAACGGACAAAAAAGGCTTTAACGGCGGTGAAAACGAAAAGTGTTCGCCGATTTCTCCGGTCAAGCGAATAACACCGGGGAGCGTTTCGTTCGTTCCGTCGGTAGCGGGACTTCTCGTCGCTCAGGCGATAATTACGGACGTTCTTGCGGAAAATTAAAGGTTTTCGTTTTCTTCGGGAAACGGGAATCTCCGAGGAGAGCGGATTTCTTCGGGGGACGGAGATTTCTGATGAAAACCGTCTTTTGTCGGAAACGGAGATTTTTTCGGGGGAAGGCTCGTTTTTTAAAGAAAAAGAGAAGAAAAGCCCGTTTTCTGTGGAAAAAGTCGGAGTTATCCACATAGGTGTGGATAAGTCGGTGTGGAAATGTGGATAAGCCCTTCCGAAAAGAAGGAAAAAGTTATTGAAAAAGTCTTTACGAAAGGAAAAACGGAACCGATAGGTTGGCGGGGAAAGGATTTATGATGAACGACGGCATAGGAGACGTGATTTCGATAGCCGGTCTTTCCAAAAACGCTGGGAAGACTACTCTTCTCAACAGGCTCATACGGGATTATAAGGGGACGCTCGCGCTGACGAGCATAGGTTACGACGGCGAAAGCGTGGACGCGGTTACGGATACGCCCAAGCCCAACGTTTTCGTGAGGCGCGGGACGATAATCTATACCGCCGAAAGCGTCGTCCGCGAAAGCGATATAACCCGCGAAATCGTCGGAGTTACGGATATACGGACGGCTCTCGGGCGAGTAGTTGCGGTAAGGGCTTTGTCCGACGGAATCGTAACTCTTGCCGGACCTGCCGCGGGAGAGGACCTTATAGAGCTTACCGAAGATTTCAGGCGGCTCGGAGCGGAAAGAATGCTTATCGACGGAGCTTTGAGCCGAAGGGTATTCGCGACTATCGGAAAGAGCAAGGAATTTATGTACTGCATAGGAGCGTCTTATTCGCCCGATATGGAAAAGACCGTCCGCGACGGAGCTTTCTGCGTAAAGCTGATGACTACGGGCGTTCGTCCGGAGAATTCTCCGCGGGAAGTTTTTGCCGTTGAGGGAATACTGACAGACGCGATGGTCGAGGAAATCGTCCGCGAGAGGAAACGAGTGGATTTCGTTGCGGAGGACGCGGGAAAGCTTCTTATCTCCGAAAAATCCTACGATGCGATTATCCGGACGGGCTGCGGACTTTTCGTGCGTTATCCCGCGAAATGCGACCTCGTAGCGATCAATCCCTACTCCGCTTACGGACATTCTTACGACCGACCGACATTTTTCCGTAAGGTCCGCTCCGCTATCCCGCAAAACATCCCCGTCATAGATTGCTTCCAAGCCTAACCCGCTTTCTTGTAAGAAAGCTTGGCAAAGACCGGCGTGACGCTTCCGCTTTCTTTCGAGAAAGTGGAGTAAAGAACTCCGATAGCTCCGCGGAATCCGGGATTTTTCTTCACGGAGAAAATCGTTCGCCGAAATTACTTTTCGGATAGTTCAGGCAAAGAACTTCACTTGCTCCGCCCGACCATAGAAATTCGCTCTTTATAAAAAACAGAGTCGTCTATACTTCATCGGACGGACGCCCCCAATGGGTCCGGCGTCACGCCGGTTCTCGAAAGAAAGTGGAATGACTATTGAATCTGGAATTAAAACGGGAATAGAGCGCGAGGCCGAGCGAAACCGAAGCCGCAACGAAGTACCACACGGGGAAGAACGCGATAAATCCCGTTGCGAGAAGCAGCAGCCCCGTTCCGAAATAGGCTCCCGAGCGTTCCCGCGAAAGAGCGCGGGCGAGTTTTTTTGGGAGTTTGGGCTTTTCGGAAAAGGAAAAGGTCGGTTCGGGCGTAATTCCGGCGTTGTCGAGAAGGGTTTTGAGTTCGGGGAGGCATATCATCCGGAAAGAAAATCCGTCCGGCAAGGGAAAACCGAGACTTTCGGCGGCGGTTTTTGCGGTAAAAACGACGATTTCGCGCGAGCCGAAGGTTTTTGCGACGGAAAAAGCGGGGATTATCTCGTCGGGCGAGGACGGAAAACGCGAAAAACATACGACCGCGACGATTTTTTCCGTTCCGTTATCGGCGAGAAAGACGTTTTTCAGAAAGGTTACTTCGTAGCCTCGGCGGACGTACAAATCCGCGACGATATTCACGGCTTTCGGATTCGAAATAAGTTGAAAACCGAGCGACGACAAGGCTTTCGACTCCTTTGCGGAAAGGCTTCGGCAACGCTTTTTCTTACGGCTGATTCCGTCGTAAATAATTCCCGCGGCGGCTGCGGCTGCTATCGCGACGAACAGACAGACGAGATTGTTGCGGAGGTAATAGCGCGCCCAGGTAAAACCGAGAGCGAAAGCCGATACGTAGACGAAGATATAATCGGTGACTGCGGACATAATTCTGCCTTTTACGTGAGATTGTACTTTCAGTTATTGCCCGAAAAACAAGAAACTAAACCCCAAGCTTTCTTTCGGAGAAAGCTTGGCAAAGACCGGCTTGACGCTTCCGCTTTCTTTCGAGAAAGCCAGCGTGACGCCGGACCCATTGGGGGCGTTCGCCCGATAAAGTTAAGTAATTTCGGCGAACGACTTTTTTCACGAAAAAGAATCTCGGATTCCGCGAAGCTATTGAAGTTCTTTGCTCCACTTTCTCGAAAGAAAGTGGAAGAGCCAAGCGTCGGGCTTGCAAGAAAGTAGGTCTTGTATATTGTTGCAATAAACGGAAAAATCGTGTAAAATATAGAAAAAACGAAACGACGGGCAAAGGTTCCGAGCGAAAAGGATAACCGTCAGGGATAATCGCAAGGATATTCTTTCGGAAAAAGCCCCGAATCAGGAGAAATATAAATGGAATTAGGCGTAGTAGGATTACCGAACGTAGGAAAAAGCACGTTGTTCAACGCAATAACCAAAGGCGGCGCGATGAGCGCGAATTATCCGTTCTGTACGATAGAACCGAACGTCGGAGTCGTCGACGTTCCCGACGAAAGACTGAATAAGCTCGCCGCGCTCTACGACAGCAAAAAAATAACTCCGGCGTTCATAAAGTTCGTGGATATAGCCGGACTCGTCAAGGGCGCGAGCCACGGAGAAGGTCTCGGAAACAAATTCCTTTCGCATATAAGGGACGTAGACGCGATCGTCCACGTCGTAAGATGCTTCGAGGATTCCAACATAACTCACGTCAGCGACAAAATCGATCCCGTGAACGATATGGAAACCATCAATTTAGAGCTTATATTCGCCGATATGGACACGGTTTCCAAGCGCGCGGAGAAAGCCGCGGGACTCGTCAAAACGGGCGACAAGAAGTATAAGGAAGAGGCCGACGTGCTTCAGGCGCTTCTTGCGCATCTCGAAAAAGGACTTCCGGCGAGAAGTTTTCCTCTTTCCGAAGAACAAAGGGAATACGTTGACAGGCTTATGCTTCTTACGGCGAAGCCTATGCTTTACGCGGCGAACATAGCCGAAACGGATCTCGGCAAGCCTTACGAAGAAGTTCCGCTGCTTAAAGCCGTTATGGATAGGGCGAAAGAAGAGAATACCGAGGTTCTCGTGGTTTCGGCGAAGGTCGAAGAAGAGCTTTCCGAGCTCGGCGACGAAGAAAGGGATATGTTCCTTCACGAATTGGGACTCGAAGAAAGCGGGCTTAACCGACTCGTCAAGAAGTGCTACGCGCTCCTCGGACTCATATCCTACCTCACCGCCGGCGAAAAGGAAACCCGCGCCTGGACGATTAAGGAAGGAACGAAGGCTCCGCAGGCAGCCGGAAAGATTCACAGCGACTTCGAAAAAGGATTTATCCGCGCGGAAATCGTCCCGTACGAAACTCTTCTCGAATGCGGAAATTACCTCAACGCAAAGGAAAAAGGAAAGGTCCGCTCGGAAGGCAAGGATTACGTGATTAAAGACGGCGACGTCGTTCTTTTCCGATTTAACGTATAACTCCTCCACTTTCTTTCGAGAAACCAGCGTGACGCTTCCACTTTCTTTCGAGAAACCAGCGTGACGATTCCACTTTCTTTCGAGAAAGTGGAGCAAAGAACTCCGATAGCTTCGCGGAACTATACCGATTCTGACACAGAAAGGTCGTTCGCCGAATTTACTTAACTTTATCGAGCGGACGCCCCCAACGGGTCCGGCGTCACGCCGGCGGTCTGTTAATTCGGATTTCCGGAATTTCTCGGGCGTCGCGAAGCCAATGAAGTTCTTTGCCAAGCTTTCTCCGAAAGAAAGCGGGGAAAAATCGACTATAAAAAAGGAGAATATAAAACTATGAAAAAGACAATGCAGAAGAAACTCATAGTATTGCTGCTCGTGCTTGCGATACTGACTTCTCTGGTGCTTTGCGGCTGCGGCGACAAAAAAGTCAGCAAACGCATTACGATTTACCTCGTCGACGCCGACGGAAGCGCGGTCGAATGCACGGCGGTCACTACGGGCGACAACCTCGCGGACCTTCTCGTCGAAAAGCAGAACGAACTCGGAATCGAATACGAAGACAGTGCGTACGGAATGTACATAACTTCCATCCGCGGCTGGGAAATGCCCGCAAATTCCTTCGTTTCCGTTCTCGCAAGCTTCAGGACGGTCGAAGGCAGCGACGCGATTTATACCGACCCTTCGTCGCAGTATAATCTTCATTACGTTTGTATGAACGGCGCGGAATGCGATTCGACTCTCGTCGGAGCTTCCTCTCTTCCTCTCGTAGACGGAGCGACTTACGTTCTTATTATCGTCAGGTATTGATAATTCCGTCCGCAATCCGCAGAAGAGCGCGCATCGATAAACGAGAGTTTTTAATCCGCGGAAAATTGCAGCAACGAAAGCAAAGATTAAGACTTCGTAAATACGCGCGAGGCGACAAGCCCGAAATCATATCGGTTTCGGGTTTGTTTTTTTCGTAAATAGCAGCCGCTTGCTTAATCGGAAAACAAAATATTTAAAAAAATTAAAATTTAACTTTATGAAACGTTTGACAAAGAGAGAAATGTAGGTTATAATAACGACCGATACCCGCGCGGGAAGGGTCTGCCGAGGTATAAAGTAAGAAAGGAGGGCGGAAAATGGAAGACAAGAGGAAGATGGCAGTAGACGAGCTCTTGTCGCTTAATCCCATAATAGGAAAGAAGTTTTTCTCCGCCGTGCAGCTTCCGAGGGAGGAGCGTCTCGTTAATCGCGGACAGTTTTTCATACTCGTGGAGCTTCAGAGAAACGGCGAAATGAGAATGTCCGCCCTTGCGGATAAATGCAACGTTTCGGCGCAGCAATTGACGTCGCTTGCCGACGGGCTGACGGAAATCGGTTTCATAGAGCGTTTTCAGGACGAAAAATGCCGCAGGAGCGTAATTGCGAGACTTACGGAGAAAGGGCTTGCGTATATTATGGAGGAGCACGACAGGGTGCTTGAAACGGCTCTCGGGCATCTCGGCGATATCTCGGACGAAGAGCTTGACGAGCTTTACCGCAGCGCGGTCAGCATAAGACGCATTCTCGAGAAGTAAGGCGATTCGTTCCGCCGCGGATTTTGCGGGAACGGGATTCCGTCCGCGAGCAAAGGTTCTTGCGAAATGCGGACTTCGTTCGACGAGCTGCGAGTTTCGTCCAATGAAACGGAGAGTTCGTTTAACGAGCGGCTGAAATTCGTTCGGATAATCCGGAGGCAAAAGGACAAGTGCGATTCAAGTAAAAAGACAAGACAATATTCAATTTCAAATTATTCCAAGAGGAAAAAAGAAAATATGATAAAAAAATTATTTCCCTATACCAAGGGTTACAGACGGCAGACGGTGTTGTCGGCGGTTTTCGTTATTTTCGAGGTAATTCTCGAAATATCCATACCGCTTATGATGTCCATTCTCGTGGACGTGGGCGTCAGCGGCAAGGAGTTCCCCGACCACTTCATTCCTCAGCTATGGAAATCGATAACGGAATCTCTCGGGATTTATCCGCAGACTTCGGGTTTCGTGTGGTTTATGGGCGGAATGATGATTTTTATGGCGGCTTTATCGCTGTTTATGGGCGTGGCTTCGGGACTTAACTGCGCGGAAGCCTCCAACGGCTTTGCGGCAAATCTCAGGAGCGCGCTTTTCAGGAAGGTTCAGGAATTCTCCTTCCATAACGTCGATAAATTCTCCTCCGCAAGCCTTATAACGAGGACCACTACCGACGTAACCAACACTCAGCAGGCTTTTCAGATGCTTATAAGGGTTGCTTTCAGAGCGCCGATTATGCTTATTATAGCGGCGATAACGGCGTTTTCCATAGATTGGGAGCTTGCTCTCATTCTCTGCGTGGCTATTCCCTTCCTCGGCGTGAGCATAGGAATCATCGGAACGAAGGCTTTCGGAGCTTTCAGGAAGATGTTCGAGCGTTACGACGCCTTCAACCTCAGAGTTCAGGAAAACCTTACGGCTATCCGCGTAGTCAAGGCTTTCGTCAAGGAGGACCACGAAACCGATGCCTTCAGAAAGGCTGCGAACGACCTCTGCGAAACCTCGAGAAAAGCCGAAAAGATTATCATCTGGAACGCTCCGATAATGCAGTTCACGATGTACGCGACGCTTATAGCGGTTTACTTCTTCGGCGGACAGAAAATCGTTTTCGGACAGATGGGCGACGGCGAATTGCTTTCGTTCATCTCCTACGTAAGTCAGATTCTCTACTCTCTTATGATGATTTCGATGATAATGGTAAACCTCGTTCTTTCGAGAGCTTCGATTTCGAGAATAAGAGAGGTTCTCGACGAAGTTCCGGACATTTCCGACGAAGGTACGGATAAGGATTCGAGGCCCGCGGACGGCTCGGTAAGATTCGAAAACGTCAGCTTCACTTATATAAGAGGAACGGACAAATACGCGATTAAAGATATAAATCTCGACATAAAGAGCGGCGAAACGGTCGGAATCCTCGGCGGTACGGGAAGCGGAAAAACCTCTCTCGTCCAGCTTATTCCGAGACTTTACGACGCAACCAAAGGCAATGTTTACGTCGGCGGAAGAAACGTCAGGGAATATAACCTCTACAACCTCCGCGAAGACGTTTCGATGGTGCTTCAGAGCAACCTTCTCTTCACCGGTACGATAGCCGACAACCTCCGCTGGGGCAACGAAAACGCCTCTATGGAAGAAATCCGCGCGGCTGCGAAGGCGGCTCAGGCGGACGAATTCGTTATGAGCTTCCCGCGGGGTTACGACACGGAAATGGGACAGGGCGGCGTCAACGTTTCGGGCGGACAGAAGCAAAGGCTCTGTATAGCGCGCGCCCTCCTCAAGAAGCCCAAGATACTTATTTTCGACGACTCCACGAGCGCGGTCGATACCGCTACGGATAAGCGCATAAGAAACGGACTCAAGGAATTTGCGGCAGGAACTACGGTCATAGTCATCGCGCAGCGAGTCAATTCCGTTATGGACGCGGATAAGATAATCGTTATGGACGACGACGGAAGAATCGACGCCGTCGGAAATCACGAAGAGCTGCTCCGCTCCAATTCGATTTACAGGGAAGTTTATTACTCCCAGACAAGCGGAGGTGAAGAAAATGAGTAAAGGAAATCCCCCTGCAGGACGCGGCGGCGGACTCGGCAACGCTATCGCCAACAAGAGAAAGCCCAAGAACGTTAAAGCCACGATAGGAAGAATATTCTCTTATCTCGGACCGTATAAATTCAGACTCGTAGTCGTTTTCGTCTGTATAATCCTGAGCGCGCTCGCAAACGTTTTAGGCGCGAATTTCATCGCGAAACTTATCGACAACTATATAACCCCTCTCGTAGAGTACGTGAAAGCCGGCGGAGAAAATCCCGACTTTACCGCGCTTCTCGGCGGACTTCTCGTGATGGGCGCGACTTATATGTTCGGAGCGATGTCCACTTACGCTTATAACAGACTTATGGTAACCATAAGTACGGGCGTACTCGAGAATATCCGGAACGACCTTTTCGAGCATATGCAGAAGCTCCCGATAAAGTATTACGACACGCATACTCACGGCGAGCTTATGAGCCGCTATACCAATGATATAGACACTATGAGAGAGCTGCTTTCTCAGGTTATTCCGCAGACGGTCGCCTCCGTGGTTTCCATAGTCGGCGTATTCGTTTCGATGATAATCAACTCCCCCGCTCTTACGATACTCGTCGTCATTATGTTCTTCGTGATGATAATAACGGTCAAGGTTATGGGAACGAAATCGGGAGCGTATTTCAAGGAGCAGCAGATCGCGCTCGGCAAAATGAACGGAAACATCGAGGAATACGTAGGCGGACAGAAGGTCGTCAAGGTGTTCAATCACGAAAAACAGGCTGTCGAACTCTTCGACGGACTCAATCGCGACCTTCAGGCGGCGGCTACGAAGGCGCACAAGTATTCCAATACGCTTATGCCCGTTATGGGAAATCTGAGCTATATTCACTACGCGCTTACGGCTATGGTAGGCTGCGTTATGCTTTCGGCGGGCGGAACGGGCTTCTTCTCGATAACCGTCGGAAGACTCGGAAGCTTCCTTCAGCTCACCCGTCAGTTCTCTATGCCCATAACAAACCTCTCGCAGCTGTTCGTGAATATTATGACGGCTCTCGCCGGCGCGGAAAGAGTCTTTAATCTTATGGACGAACCCGTCGAAACCGACGAAGGAAAGGTTACTCTCGTCAACGCCGAGGAAAATAACGGAACGCTCGTCGAAACTCCCGAAAGGACGCACGTCTGGGCGTGGAAAAAGCCCGACGGAACGCTCGTTCGTCTTCGCGGCGACGTGAGATTCGAGAACGTTACTTTCGGTTACGAGCCGGAAAAAATCGTCCTTAAAAACCTCAGTCTTTACGCCAAGCCCGGACAGAAGATAGCCTTCGTGGGAAGTACCGGCGCGGGCAAGACCACGATAACGAATCTTATCAACAGGTTTTACGACGTCAACGAAGGAAGGATAATCTACGACGGAATAGACGTCCGCGACATAAAGAAAGCCGACCTCAGAAGGTCGCTCGCGATGGTTTTGCAGGACACGCACCTCTTCACGGGTACGGTTATGGAGAATATCCGTTACGGAAACGAAAACGCGACCGACGAGGAGGTTATACGCGCGGCTAAAATCGCTTACGCGGACACCTTCATAGAGCTTCTTCCCGACGGTTACAACACGGTTCTGACCGCCGACGGAAGCAATCTTTCTCAGGGACAAAGACAGCTCCTTGCGATTGCGAGAGCGGCCGTTGCGGACCCGCCCGTTCTGATTCTCGACGAAGCGACGAGTTCCATCGATACCCGAACCGAGCTTCATATCGAAAAGGCTATGGACAGACTGATGGAAAACCGCACGGTATTCGTCATCGCGCACAGGCTTTCGACCGTCAAGAATTCCAACGCGATTATGGTTCTCGAACACGGCGAAGTCATCGAAAGAGGCGACCATGCCGAGCTTATCCGTCAGCACGGAAGGTACTATCAGCTCTATATGGGAATGTTCGAATTGACCTGATTCACGCAAAAACGCCCGTTTAAAGGCATAAAAAAGGCGATTCTTTCGAGAAAAAGAGTCGCTTTTTTTGTGGTCGGGTTGTTTTCGCCGCCGATTGGAAGCCATTTACAGCTCCAAAAATCCGAAAAGAACGATGCCCGCCGCCGCTGCGATGGCGATAAGAAGAATCGGATGAATGGTTTTCGGCTTAACCGCCGTTGCGGAAGAGTCTGCGGAAGAGTTCGCGCGGGGCTTGAATTTAAGGTTCGAAAGCGTAAACATAACCGCCGTGAGAATCAGACAAGGAATATCGGGTGACAAAAAAGAGTCGAAATTAAGTTCTGATAAAGAAAATTTCGGGAAAAGCGTTCCCAGAAGAATCGTGAACGCCGAACCCGCGACGAGACCTACGACCACGGGTTTTACTCCGCTGAAAAAGCCTTTTACGACCTTGCTTTTTATGAATTTTTCGAAAATAATCGAGACGATTATGATGATGACGAGGCTCGGGAGAACGACCGCGAAGGTCGCTGCCGCGCTGCCGAGAATTCCCATAAAAACGCTGCCGTTATAGGCTGCCGAGGCAGTTTCGAAGCCGACGAAAGTCGCGAGATTTACCGCAAAAGGCCCGGGCGTGCTTTCGGCGATCGCGATGAAATCGATAAGCCCCTGCTCGGTGATCCAACCGTAACTTCCGACTACTTCCGCGCGTATCATCGGAAGCATCGCGTATCCCCCGCCGATTGTGAAAAGTCCGATTTTAAAATACGTCCAAAAAAGCTCGAGATATATCATTTTTTGCCTCCTTTTTTGCGAATTTCATCGTTTTGTTTCTTTTCTTTCGCGCAATTTTCATTTAAATCTAAACAAACGTTCTCCGATTTCGCAGAATCTTCATTATTATTCACACAATTGGTTTTATTCTCTGAAGAGTCAATATTGACTTCCGATGAAGCCACCGATTTTTTAGATTTTTTGAATATCGATTTTTCCGATAAATCTAAACTTTCTTTTTTGGATTCGGCTGAATTATTCTCCGAATCTTCATCATAATTTAACGAAACATTCTCCGATTTTACTGAATTATCATCATTATTCACGCTTCCGTTCAAATATTCCGAGTCAATCTTGGTTTCATCGGAAGAATCCGCGACCGAAGCGGTCTTTTTTTCTTTTGTCGAAACGATAAGTGACGCGGCAATTCCCACCGCTCCGCCGATAAGAATGAGGTAAATCACGTCGAAATCCGTCAGCGAAGAAATCGCGAAAACGGCGATGATTGCGGCAATATTGTACCATTTGAAGTCCACTTGCTTCGCCAGTTTTTTAACCGCGCTCACGATGAGAATCGCTACCGCGCAGCGAATTCCGCGAAAGGCGGCAGCCACGAATTTGTTGTCTTTAACTTGATTATAAAATAATGAAATTAAGATAATTATGAGAAAACTTGGTAAAACAACGCCGAAAGTCGCAAGGATTCCGCCCCGCACTCCCGCGACTTTGTAGCCGACGAATGTTGCGGAATTTACGGCGATTACGCCCGGCGTGCTTTCCGCGATGACGATCATGTTCATAATATCTTCAGCTGTTACCCACTTAAGTTTCTCAACAGTTTCACGTTGGATAATGCTGATCATCGCGTACCCGCCGCCGAACGTAAAGAGTCCGATTTTGAAAAAAGTCGCGAAAAGTTCCCATAAAATGCGGGTTTTGCTTTCCGGCGCGCGAATTGTTCGGTCCATAAAAATCACTCCTTTTTTGTTTTTTACGCGGCATAGTATATATCTTTTTGCGTTTTTCGTCAATTGAAAAGGCGGCTTCATTCAAAAAACGGCGGAATTTTTTATGTTTTTGATATAAATAAAATTTCGTTGCAGATTTTTACGGTTTTTAAAATGGTTTTTGAATAATTATATATTCGCGCCTCAATCTTAAAATTTATATAATATAAATAATTGGAATAAAAATTCACGCGTTAAAAGCGATTTTGCGGTAACATTTTGCGGTCGAATCGCATATAATATGGCGAGGTGTGAGATGAAAATGGAAATTCTCTTTGCCGCGGTGTATTCCGCGTTTTGGTTAGCGGCGGCGTTACCGGCGATGCGCGTTCTCCAATCGCTGTCATATCGGCCCGAGAGAGGGTACGCAAGAATTGAAAAAACAAATGAATTTATTTCGTGTTTAATATTAAATTTAATGTTTGCCGCGGCGTTCGTTTTGTTCGGAAAAATTGCGGCGATTGCGTTTGTTACCGTGAATTTAGCATACGTCGTGTGGCTTCGAACTGTAAAAAAAAGAACGTTATATAGGAAAACCAACAGAATATTACGGCAATATGTGACGAACTATATTATTTTAATTTTACTTTCAATAATTTGGCTGCCACTCGGAGGTCTGCTTTGTTATTTGGTTCCGGTCGTCGGATTGTGGGTAAATCGGCCGATTGAAATGTTGATCAATCGAAAATTTATCAATCAGGCAGTTAAAAAAATAAGAAATAGTCGTGCAATTAAAGTGATAATTACGGGAAGCTATGGTAAAACAAGTGTTAAAAATTATCTAAAAACGCTTTTGTCTGAAAAATATAAGGTTCTTGCGACTCCCGAGAGTTATAATACGCCCCTCGGAATCGCCTTAACGGTCAATAATAGTCTATCTGACGAGACTGAAATTTTTATTGCAGAGGCCGGAGCGCGCCAAAAAGGCGATATTTTGGAGATTTGTGAGATGATTGAGCCTGATTTAGGGGTAATTGTTGGTATCGCCCCACAACATATTCAGACTTTCGGCACATTAAACGAGATAATTTCAACAAAATTTGAACTCGTAAATTACATAAATAAAAAATTTAACAAATTAAATTACAAGAATAAATTGGAAAAATCTTGCATTAAAAAAAGAAAACCGCGAGTGAAAAAGGTTGGTAAGACTGCCCCATTAAATCAAGATTTAAAGTCAAAAATGACTTGCAATTTTCTTAAAAAAGCTGATTGTTCAAGGGACGGATTATATTACAATATAAAAAAACGCTTTATTTACAGCAATAATTGCGAGTTGCTAAAAAATGAAGTTAAATTCAGAGAGTGTGATGGACTTGCCTGCGGAAAGGGTGGATTTATTGATATACGATTGGTTTGCAGCAGTTGTAAATCTTCTTTTGAATCGGATATTTTGCGTATAACAAATGGTCAAAATTTCTTATTTAATTTTGGCAATCTATTTCTTGAGGGGAAGTGTCATCTTTTTGCGGAATCGGAGATTGATTCGCTTTGTGTGGCTGCCGGGGCTGCCTACTCTTTGGGCTTGATGCCCGAAGAAATAGTCCGCGCAGCCTCGACGATTAAGTCGGTTGCTCATCGCGCTGAAGTGAAATTCAATGGCAATATATTTATTATAGATGATAGTTATAATTGTTCTACGGAAAGCGCGAAGTCGTCGATTACTTTGTTGGATTCGTTTTTTGGTAAAAAAATGTGCATAACGCCCGGCATTGTTGAGGGTGGTAATTTGCAAGTCCGACTTAATTTTGAAATAGGAACACAACTTGCAAAAGTTTGCGATTGGGTGTGCATTGTCGGGCCTAACGCCGATGCGATAGAAAAAGGCCTTCTTTCCGAAAGTTTTCACAAAGAGAGTATTTTCCGCGCAAGTACACCCGAAAATGCCGTAAAGATGCTTGCGCCTTATTTTTCGCATGGCGATGTGTTGTTGTTTCTTAACGATGTTCCGGACGATTATTTATAGAACAAATATTTGAATATATTAAAAATTTTTTACAAAGAATTTCATTGAGTTTACAAATAAAAATTCATATTATAGAATAAAATTCAAAATCGTTATAAACGACAGATATGATAACGATTTTCACAAACGGAGGTCTTTTATGAAAAAATCTGTGAAAAGCAGGACAGAAAATCGTCCGAAAGCGGTTGTTTTTTTTGGCGGGGTGTCGGTTGAGCATGACGTTTCGGTCGTGACCGGCCTTATGACGGCTGCGGCAATGAGCAAAAATTTTGATGTGTTGAGGATTTTTGTTGATAAATCCGGCCTTTGGAGGATTGCCCCGTCGTCCTCTGAACCGTTAAATTTTGGCGAAAAAGGTGAATTTGATAAGTTTAAAAAATGTTCAATATTTGCTGATGGTGTGATATCAATTAAGAATTTTCAGGGTTATAAGCCGATTTTTAAGCCAGATATCGGGGTAATTTGCTTTCACGGAGGTAGTGGCGAAGGCGGTGGTGCGGCGGGGCTTTTGTGTATGTGCGGAATCCCCTGTATAAACGGCGGCGTTGCGCTTCATTCGATTGCGATGGACAAAAGTCTCTTGAAAAAGTTGGCGTTATCGGCGAAAATTCCGGTGCTTCCGCATGTTTTTGTTGATAAATGTGATTGGATTAAGGATAAAACCAATATTGAACAATGTTATAAAAGAGTTGAAAACGCGAATATTAATTGTACAGATAGCGAAAACACCTGTGATGAATCAAGAAATGCCGATTTTAGTTCAAATTGTTCCTGTGCTTTAAATTCAGATTTAGCGGCAGAGAATTCTAATGAAAATGAAATAGATTATGTTAAAGATGCGTCCATAAATTTGCATAATATGAAAGAAAGTGATTATAATGCGAATTTTAGCGAAATAAAAAGATGCAAATGTGGTAATTCAATGGAAGCTTGTAAAAAATCAAAATGCAATTGCAAAAAGAACATGGATTTTCACGATGCGGAAATCGAATCTTACAAACTAAAAATAATTTTAGAAGCGGAAAAATTCTGTTATCCGATGATTGTGAAGCCTTGTTCGTTGGGAAGCAGCATCGGCGTTTCGTGTGTCCATTCGAGGCAGGAATTGGTAGAGGCTTTGGAGACTGTTTTTTGTTTGGATACGGGCGCGATGATTGAACCGAAGCTGAAAAATCTCATTGAAGTTAATTGCGCCGTTGCGAAAATTAAAGGAAAAACCGTTGCAACGCAGCTCGAAAAGCCTTTAACTAAAGGAGAAATCCTTGATTTTTCCGATAAATATATGATGTTCGGAAAAAAGGGGACCAATCGGATTTTTCCGTGGGAGGGCGAGTGCGTCGAGGAGATCCAGGACTATTCAAAAACGATTTACGACCTTCTTTCGGGGCGCGGTCCGGTGCGTGCGGACTGGTTTGTGTCCGACGGGAAGCCTTATCTTAACGAAATAAATGCCGTTCCGGGTTCACTTGCGAACTATCTTTTTGAAGAGGATTTTCCGACGCTTCTTTGGGAGCTTTATGAGCAGACTCTGGCCGACGAAAAAGAAAAATCCGAACTTATCAGAACGGTTAATTCTCCGGTTTTGTCGGGAAAAGGCTCAAAATCGCTCTGATTTTTGATTTTTGAGGAGATAATTCCCGAGAATTTCAAGATTTATGTGAAATTTATATGAAATTAATAAGAAACAATATTATTTAATGAGAGTAATATGTGAATTAAACCGAATTTCGGTGAAGTCAATCCGAGTTTGAGTGAAAAGAATTTGTAATTCTCGGGTAAATCGCGTTTTATTAAGCTAAAAAGCAGAAAGTTGTCGGTTTTTAGCGATAAAGTGATGATTTTGCGGTGATTTCGGGGAATCTGACGAGCGGGCAAAAAGTCCGAAAAAACGCTTGCTTATCGGGGCGATATAGTGTAAAATATATCGGGAGCTTCCGCTTCGGCGGCGCAAAATCACATTTTTTGGGTTTTCGGAGGGCTTTTGAAGGATTTTTCCGTGTTTTCGATGGATTTTTCGGGCTTTTTTCGTGAATTTTCGGCTCGTAAGGACGCCGAAATTTCCAAAATGACGACGTTTGGCGTGGGCGGAAGGGCGGCTCTGGCGGTTTATCCCGAGTCGGTTGCGCGGCTTGCAGCGGTTGTCGCGTTTGCGGCGAAATCCGACGTTCCCGTCCTCGTTCTGGGCGGCGGCTCGAACGTTTTGGTTTCGGACGCCGGTTTTTCGGGCATAGTTATTCGTGCGGGCGGCGTTTTGCGCGGGATTTTGCCCTGTCGAGGCGGTTTTTGGGCAGCCGCGGGGACTTATCTCGGCGAAATTTTTCGTTTTTCGAGGGATAACGATCTCGGCGGTTTCGAGTTTTTACGTTCGATTCCGGGTGCGGTTGGTGCTTCGGTCGTGGGCAACGCGGGTTGTTTCGGTGGCGAAATTGCGAAAAGAGCGAAAATCGTGCAGGCTCTCGACCTGAAAAAACTTGCGGAATTTTTCGGTAAACCCCGATTTTGCGGAACCGACGGATTTTTCGGGGAAACCGACTTTTCGGCGGTCGAAAACACTCCTTCTCCGCGGAAACTCCGAGGAAACGAGGCAGAAAATTTCCTTCCCGAAAACGAACTTGCGACGGAGAAAAATCCGACCGCGCCGATTCTTCCGGAGAGTGACATCCGCGAGGCTGTACGCGCGTCGGAGATTTTTTTCGACGGGGAAGCTCTCGCGCCGCAGTATCGGAGGACCGCGCTTTCGGGCGGAAGATTTCTCGTAACCCGGGTTTTTTTCGAGGGAGTCGGGAGTTTCGACGCGGGATTTGCCGATTACGTCGCCCGAAAAAGAGCCGAAACCCAGCCGCGTGGCTGCAAAACCGCCGGCAGCGTTTTTCTTCGCGACGGAGATTTTTCTCCGGCGAAAGCCATTGACGACCTCGGGCTTAAAGGTCTGCGCGTCGGCGGAGCTTACGTTCATCCGCGTCACGCCGGCTTTATCGCGAATCGCTCGGACGCTTCGGCTTCGGATGTCCTCGAGCTTATCGGAATTCTCCGCAGGAGAGTATACGAAGCCTTCGGAAGGGAGTTGAGAACGGAAATAAATTACGTAGGCGACGGAGCTTTCCGCCTTAACCAAAGGGGAATCTTCGGCTCGCCGGTATCGGAGTGAATAATGCTTTTTTCTGATCTTCATACTCATACCGTGTTTTCTCACGGCAAAGGAACAATCGAGGAAAACTACAATCAGGCGGTAAAAATCGGACTCTCTCAGCTCGGAATATCCGACCACGGACTCGGACATCTGATGTTCGGAATGAAAAAGAAGAATATCGCCGTTATGCGGCAGGAAATCGAACGCCTTAACGCAAAGGGCAAGCCGACGAAGGTTTATCTCGGCATAGAAGCGAACCTTCTCGATTTCGACGGAAACGTGGACCTTACGCGGGAGGAAGCCCGACTTTTCGATTACGTTATAGTAGGTTATCATAAGGCTTCCGCGCCCACGAATTTAGGGAATTTCTTCTCTTATAACCTCGGAAGTATGCTCAGGGACGCTTTTAAGGCTCCCGCGGACGACCGCTATACCAGAGCTTACGTCAAAGCCATAGAATCGGGCAAGGTAGATATAATAAGTCATCTGAATCTCGGCGTAAAAACCGACGTCAGGGAAGTCGGAAAGGCGGCGAGGGATTACGGCGTGCTTATCGAACTCAACGGAAAGGGCGTGGCGATGACCGACGACGAAGTCAACGAACTTCTGAACGTAGGCGTAACCTTTATCGTGAATTCGGACGCGCATACGCCCGACAGAGTCGGCGAAATCAGCAAACCGATGGCGGTTATCGACAGGCTTGCGATTCCCGCGTGCAAAGTCGTGAATCTTTCGGGACCGGTGGATATAGACGCCTTCACGCAGCGCAGAGCAACCGACGTCAGGCGGGTTTAGCTTTTCGCGGACGCCTGCGCTCCCCGATATACTTTCGCGTCGGCGGAAACTTTATTCGGCCCGCCCGCCCCGCGCAGGCTAAGACTTGGTGGATGAGAGAGAGCCGAGGCTATGAAAAAACAAACAAAAACAGAACCAAATTAAAATTACGGCAGGACATAATATGAATATAGACGGAGAAAACACTGCAGCAACGAAGGAAAGCGAGGTTGGAGCGGGCGAAAGCGCGCGCGGGAAGCGAGGCAGGAAGCCGAAAGCCGAAAAGAGCGGCGAGGCCGGCGCGAAAGGTCGCGAGGTTGGCGAAAAGGCCGTAACTAAGGCAAAAAAGCCCGCAGTCGAAGCGAAAAAAGCGGATAGCGGAGAGAAGAAAACGGCGAAAAATCCGGAGATGCCGCAGGAACCCGCCGCGAAAAAAGCCGAACCCGAGAAGGAAAAATCGGCTGCGGAGAAGTCGGAAACCAAGGTTTCGAAGGGCAATCGGAAGGCAAAAACGGCGCAAAAAGTCGAAATTAAGTCGGAAAAAACGGCGGAATCGCCCGAAAATCAGCCGAAAATCGTTGAAAATCCGACGAAATCGGTTGAAAAACAGGCCGAAAAACAGCCAAAAAAGCAGACTGTTGAAAAGAAATCCGAAAAAAAGGTAGCCGAAACGCAGGAAATCGCGCCCGAAAAGAAAGAGAAACAGTCCAAAAAATCAACCAAAAATAAAAAATCGCAGTATAAAGTCGATATTGTTTTAGAAAAGCCCGACATAAAATCGGAGAAAACCGAGGCTGAATTAGGAAAATCCGAAAATTCCGAAAGAGTTGAGGTAAAATCGGAAAAATCCGAAATTATCGCGAAAAAAACGGACAAAAAAGCAAAAAAATCGGAAATTAAGCCCGAAAAAGTCGAAATTGCCGAGGAAAAGGCTAAAAACGCGGACGAAAAATCCGAAAAAACGGTTGTGAAAACCGAAAATTTCGACGAAAAGGCCGCGATTAAAGCGGAGAAAAAGCGGCGCGGTCGTCCGACGGGCAGCAAAAACAAGGCCCCGAAAGCCGACGAGGGCGCAAAAAACGAGCTTTCACCTGCGATTTCCGAGCCTGAAACGCCCCAAAAACCCGCGGACGAGAAAAATTCGGCCGACGGCGCAAAAAAGGAGACGGATTTCGCGAAATCGCAGGTTGGCGGCACGAACTCCGACGCTCGTTTAATGAACTCCGAGGTTGATGCCGCAAAGTCGAAGATTGACGAGGCCGAGCCGTCGCAAATCGCTTTGCAGCCCGAGCCCGAAAAATCCGCCGAGCCGCTTTCCGAAAGTAAATCAGAGAAGCCCGAAAAGAAGGAAAAACAGTCCAAAAGAGTAACCAAAAATAAAAAATCGCAAAACAAAGTCGAGATTGCTTCGGAAAAATCCGAGATTAAATCGGAGCAACCCGAAAAGATCGAAAAACCCGAGGCTGGAACGCAGGAAAAATCGGGAAAAAACAGTCCCGAAATTAAATCCGAGAACGCGGAAAAGCCCGCCGAGGAGAATAAAAAGCCTTCAAACAGGCAGAGAAAATCGCGGAAATCCAAGGCTAAATCCGAAAATCCGAAGCCCGAATCCGACTCCGAGAAACCTCAGGTTGTCGGCGCGGAATCCGACGCTCGTTCAACGAACTCCGACGTTCGCGATACGAACTTGCCGGTTGATTCAACGAAAGTCGAGAATTCCGAAAAGCCCGCCGGGGAGAAAAAACAAGCCGACGACGCTCTTGACGTGCATAGAACTTACGCGGTTTACGAACTCGAACGCCGCAATCTTTGGAGCAAGAGCCGCCACAACGTGGACACGATTGCCTTCGGAGGAACGATAAAAGCCCGCAGAAAGCCCGCCGCGCAGCCGGAATTCGTCGCCGTCGCCGAGGAAAAGCACTTCGCGCCCGTCAATCCCGCTCAGGTCAGCGTCAACAAGAAAATGGTCAACGACGTCATAGTGTCGCTCTTCGAAACGCGCGAAAAACGGACTCGGAAGGACCTTATCGACGAGGCGATGAAGCATTACGGACTTTCCGAAATGCAGCTTTCCGAAAGGAGCAGCACCTCCCTTGCGACTCGTTATAAGTCGCTCACGGGCTCGGTAATCAACGAGCTTCTCGAGCAGCGGCTCATAGAGTACGAAGGAACGGAACTTCGGCTCGTCAACACCGTTCAGGAAACTCAGCAGAGCATAAATTACAAGACTCGGATTCTTACGCTTCTTTCCGACGGACAACCCAGAACGAGAGCCGGAATTCTCAACGAAATCGCGGGCGAAAACAACCGCAAGGCTCCCGATTCCTCGGATAATTCCGCCAAGCGCGACGCAAAGAAAAGAGCCTTCGTCGGGACCGCTCTCCGTCAGCTCGAAGATATGGGCGAGGTTTTCCGCAGGAACGGAAGATATTTCGTCAAGCAGAGCGAGAAGTATCCGGCGACTCCGATAGGAGCGCATTTCATCGACACGGAAAAGGTATATCTCGAGGCGGTAGCGGGAAGGCTCAGACGGGCAAAGTACGAAAACAAGCTCAAGATGGCTTATATGAAAGCCATAAACATCAACGGCAGCGTGTTTATGGAGATTCTCGCGCTTAAAGCGGTCAAGGTTCTTTTCGGGAAATCGGTAGTGAGCGACGAGCTTACGGCGGGGCCCAACGACAACGGAATCGACGGAATCGTAGAGGTTATCGATCCGCTCGGTTTCCGCGAAAAGATACTCATTCAGGCAAAGACGCGTCAGAGGCTCAACACCAGCGTAACGGTAAAGGAGCTGCGCGAATTTGCGGGAGTAATGCAGGGAGCGAGAGCGGCTAAGGGAGTTATGGCTACGAACGCGAGTATTCACGAGGAAGGGAAGCGATTCGCGGCGACCATTCCCAATCTGACCTGCATAGACAAGGACAGACTTTTCGATATCGCGCTTAAACACTCTCTCGGAATAATTTACGACGAAAACGGAATACCCTTCCTCGACGCGGGGCTTTTCATCAATTACTCTCTCGGCGTATCTCAGCCAAGACACGATTAGTCCGCGGAGCTTTTCGCGGGTTAATCTCACGGATTCTGCGGGCATAATCCCGAATTAAGCGGAGTTGATTCTGCGGACATAATTTCGGATTCGCAGGTAGGTTTCGCTGGGTGCGGTCGCGCGTAGTTTCCGGATTCGGGAGCCGCGGAACTTTTTGCCGGTCATTTCCGAGAGAAAGCTTTTTGCCGGGCTTTTCCGTAAGGAAGCGGAGGATTTATGATAAAACTCACCGAAAGAATGGAGCGGATAGTCGGGCTCGTTCCGAAGGCCGAAGTCGTAGCCGACGTGGGCTGCGATCACGGAAAGGTCGGAGCGGCCTTGCTTCTGCGCGGGAGGGCGGAAAAGGTTCTTTTCTGCGACGTATCCGCGCCGTCCTTGAGGAAGGCGAGGAATCTTGCCGAAGAATACGGACTCACGGACAGAGCGGAGTTTTTCGTTCGGGACGGCTTGGGTGATCTGCGCTGCGACGCCGCGGTAATAGCGGGAATGGGCGGAGGCGAGATTCTGAGCATAATCGGGAACGCAAAGGCTCTGCCGGAGTTTCTCGTGCTTCAGCCTATGCACGACGCGACGCTTCTTCGGGAAAAGCTGAAGGAGCGGTACAGATTCACGGCGGATTTCACGTTTTACGGAGGAGATAAATATTACGAAATAATGCGGCTCGAAAGAGGGTTTGACGAATTTACCGTAATCGAGGCGGAATTCGGGCGGGACAACGTCCGTAATCCGTCGGAGGATTTTATGAGGTATCTTCGTTTTCGGCTCGGGAAGGCGGACGAAGTACTTTCCGTGAAGGAAGTGGAGTCCGTCCGCGGGCTGAAGGAAAGGATAGAAGCCCTGCTTTCGGGACAGTTCAGATAAAGGAGTCAGAACTATGACATATCAGGGTAAAAACGACGTTATCAGGCAGCTTTTCGATTATCAGAAAGTGGATAACGAATTAAAGGCAATAAAAAACAAGATAAATTCCACCGAGGAATTCAGGAAGCTCTATCACGCGAAGAGGTTTCTGAAGAACGCGGAGGAATCGCTTGCCGCAATGAGCGCGAGAGTAGCCGAGCTTAACGCAAAGCTCGAAAAACTCGGTGCGGACGTGGACGAAAACGTAAATCTTATAAGCGAGTACGAGAACAGTATAGACAAATCCGAAGACGAAGAAGAGCTTAACTATCTTACGAAAAAGACCGACCAGCTCTCGAGAACGCTCGACGCTCAGGAGAAGGAGATAGCTTCGATTATATCCGAAATCGAAACGCATATAGCCTCCTTCAACGACCTCGGAGAAAAGGTTCCGCAGTATAAGGAGCAGTTCAGGGAGAACAAAGAGAAGTACGACGATATCAAGGAGAAATATTCCGCGCAAATCGAAAGCCGAACGAAGCTTATGGAAGTGATTGCGGGGAAGATAGAATCCTCGGGCGGCGGACAGATTCTCGAGCATTACAGGAAGTTGTCGGCGGACGGGGTATCTCATCCCATCGTTCAGCTCCGACAGGACGGACGATGCGGAGGCTGCAACGTAGAGCTTGCGACGTTGACTCTGGACAGGATAAAGGACCATTCGTTCACGATATGCGAGCATTGCAGGCGTATAATTTACAGATAACGAAAAATAAACGGGGGCGTGCGTAATCCGCGGCGCTCCCGCCCCTTCCCGTCCCGAAATCCACTGCTTTGCGCGTCTTTCGGGAACGACACCCGGCGGTATGCGCCTTGATAGGAGGTAGAGAGGAATGAAGACGGTAAAAGCGATGCTTGCGGTATTGGCGATGGTTCTGCTTGCGGGCGCGGTATGCGGGACGGTAAAGGCGGAAGGGATTGAAGAGCGGAGGTTAATGCCGTTTGACGGAGTTTCGGTGAGGATAGATTCTGCCGAGGCTCTTTTTTTATTTGCGGAGGCGTATAACCGCGGCGAAGATTTGCGGGTAATAACCGCGGACGGCAACGAGAGTCGGATTCCGGCGGACGGAGTGAATCTGCGGTTCGAGACGGATATAACGGTCGGGGAAGGTTTCACTCCGATAGGGACGAAGGAACGGCCTTTTTCGGGAGAAATCGACGGACGGGGAAACGTTCTTTCGGTGAGGTTTTCGGACGAAGATTCGGGAGTATTCATAGCCTCGGCGAAGAACGCGGCAATAAGGAATCTGACCGTAAGAGGAGAGTTTTACGGGAATAAGGCTGCGTTTATCGGGGAGGCGGAAAATCTTACGGTCTGCGGCTCGGATTTTGAGATTACGGCTTGCGGAAAGGAAAAATCCGCGGGTGTTTTTATAAGTTGCAAAGGGGACGCGAGGTTTTACAACACCAAAATAAAGGTCGGTTTCGTCGGAGAGATTCGGGAATCCGCGGGTTTGGGAGCGGAAGCGGAGAATATATACGCGGAGGATTGCGGGATTTTGATTTCGGCGTCGGATTCGGACGGAGAAAAGGAAAAATCCGCGGCGGTTGCGGTAACCTGCGGAAAACTCGGTCTTACGGACTGCGAAATTTCGGGGATTCTGCCGCAGAAAGGCGTCGCGGTCGTGTTTTCGGGCGGAGAAATCAATCTGAAAAGCGTGAAATCCGAGGTCGTTTCGGGTGAAAACGGGAAGGAAAATTTCTCGGCGGATACGGAGAGCGACGAAGATTTCGGGGGAGCCTTTATCGGGCGCGCGGAAAGAATCGAAGCGGAAAAGGTCGATGTTTACGGGGCGAAAACGCTCGTCGGCGAGGCTGAAAGCGTGTCCGTCGAGGCTTCGCGGCTGGTGATTTTCGGGAATCGCGCGGTCGGACGGGCTGAGGAGTCGTTTTTCGGGAATTCCGACGTAATAATCAGGAGCAGGTCGAATTTTCTGTTTCTCGGAGAGGGAAACAGGCTGGAATTGAATCGGACGACTCTCGACGCGGAAACGGAAAGCTTCGGATTTTCGGGGAACGCGGACGGTCTTGCCCTTTTCGACTGCAAAATCGCCGTAAAAACCAAGTCCTCCTTCGGAATGGCGGGGAGGACGGAGGTCGTTCGCTCGGCGGTAAAAAGCGACGGAGCCGACTGCGTTTTCGGTCGGACGGGAATTCTTCGGATTGAGAAAAGCGAAATTTACGCCCGCAGCCTCGGAAACGGTCTGCTTTTTGCGGGCGAAGCCGCGGAAATATCCGATTCCTCGATAACGCTCGAAGGCGGTCGCTGCTCGATAGCGGAAAGTCTGCGGAGTTTTTCGCTCGAAGGAAGTTCGGTAATCGTCGTATCGTCGGGCGAAGCCGCGGGGATAGCCTTTTCCGCGACGGGCGAAGGAAGGGTAATCTCCTCTTCGATAGGCGTTTTTTCGGGCGGCGGCGGGCTTTCCGGCGGAATAATTTCCGAAGGCGGCGAGCTTTTGCTTAAAATCGAGGATTCTACGGTTTCCGGTCGGACGGGAGCCAAGATTTCGGGCGGAATAGCGGGTAAGTTTACGGGCGGAAGGATAGAGCTTATCGGGGCTTCGTTTGCGCTTACGCCCGAAGGAAACGGACTTCCCTCCGAAAAAAGAGGACTTCTCGTCGGAGGGATAAAATCCGCGGAGATTTATGACTGCGGAAAACCTCTGCTTCTTCCCGATAACGGCGGAGATTCCGCGGCGAAAGACGGTTTGTTTTGCCTCCGTAACTTGCGGGAAAGAGCCGAAACCGCGATTTTTGTCCGAGCGAAAAGCCGAGGAAAAGATTCGCTCGCGCCGAAAACGAACGATTTCGGAGTTTCGGATAAAAGCGGGAACGATTCCGCGGTATTCGCGTCGGACGCGGAAGGCTTTTTACTTTTCGGAGGCGTTGAGGGGTACGGAAAGAGCCTTGACGAAATAAATTCCGGGCTTGCGTTTCTCATACGCGGACGAGCGGATCTGCGGGAAAGGATAATCGTCGACGGAACCGACCTTACTCCCGATTTTCGGGGAGCGGACGAGGTTTCGGTTACGGACGCGGACGGAAAAGCCGCGGAAATGAGCGTTAAGGGGGAATATATTCTTTCCGTCGGATACGGCGGGGAGGTCTATAAGCTGCGGCTTACGGTTTTGCCCGCGGATTTGAGCGGCGCGGTCAGACCTTCCGTCGAATATTCCTTCGGGAACGTTCCGGCGGAGCTTGAATGGGGAAGAATCGTCTATACGGTAACCTATTACGACGAAAACGGCGTTCCTTTTATAGGGAAACCCGACGGTGCAGGCACGTTCGGAGTCGTTTTTTCCGCCGAAACCGAAGAATATTACGCCTATTCTTCCGGAAATCTCCGTATATCCGCCGAAACTCTTTCCGAATCCGATTATCCGAAGATAGGTTATATTCCCGAGGATAGGACGTACGACGGAGAATCTTTGACGGCCGAGATTTTCGCGGGGAAATTCACGGGGAAGGAGGGAACCGTCCGTCTGCTTTACAGGGGAAAGACGATAACGGGCAGGAGTTATTCCTCCGGAAAAGCTCCGTCCGCCGCGGGGAATTACGAGGCTGTCTTATATCTGACCGCGAAGGGCTACAAGGGTTTTTCTTCCGAAAAGGCGGTCGACGTCGTAAAGTTTCGGATTCTTCCCGTCGTTCTTACGGTAAAGCCGTCGGATTTCGTCACCGAATACGACAAGACTCCTTCCGTAACGATAGAAGCCGAAGGACTTCTTGCCGGCGACAGTCTGTTTTTCATAGAAGGCTATAATACCCTGAAGATTCTGCTCCCTCAACAGCCCGACGCTCCCGCGGAGTTCGAAATAAAGCTTTCGGGAAATCTCGTTTCCGAGAAGTATTCGGTAGTTTTCGCCTCGGGCGCGGGAATTTACAAGAAGCGTACTCAGGCTCCTCCGCAGCCGAAGGCGGATTTGTCTTTTGTTTCGGGCGGAGTGAAGATAAAGCTTATGCCCGGTACGGAATGGGCGATTGACGAGCCGAGCTTCACGACCGACGGATTTATTGCGGGCGTTTCCGAGGGTGAACACACGGTATTTCTGCGTTTTTACGGAAATTCTAAAGCCGAGCCGAGCGAATACGTTTCGTTTCGGGTGGAGGTGCGTTATCCCGTGTGGGAAAAGCCTTGGTTTTACGCGGTTCTCCTCGCAATTGCGGCTGTTATCTTCGCTTTCTTTCGAAGAAAGCTCGGCAAAGACCGGCGTGACGCCGGACCCATTGGGGGGCGTCCGCCCGATAAAGTTAAGTAATTCAGGTAAATTGTTTTTTCCGTATCAGAATCTGTACGGTTCCGCGAAGCAAGTGAAGTTCTTTGCCCGGCTTTCTCGAAAGAAAGCTGGCGTCACGCCGGGCG
>OMEK01000005.1_pt1 | contig 170613 bp, 278 predicted proteins | sample 1645351 | NCBI WGS metagenome assembly OMEK01 (sample SAMEA103958146, study PRJEB25191) | human gut metagenome
TGCAGATTCAGCAGGCTCTGCAACTCGGGCTAATAGTGCTGGATATGCAGATTCAGCAGGCTCTGTAACTAAACTTCAAACAGCTAGAACTATTTGGGGTCAAAGTTTTGATGGAACTAGAAATGTTAGTGGCACTTTATCGGGAGTCGATCACATATAGTTTAGTGATGATGATGCCTACAACATAGGTTCTAATAGTGCTGCCAGTAGATGTATTTATACCCATTGGTTAGGTGCTAATTCAGGATCGGACTTAGAATTAGGAGCAAATGATAGTGAATTTGGAGAGGGATTATGTATAAATACTAATTTAAATGTAGGTATTGGAACTAGTAGCCCTACACAAAAATTAGATGTGATAGGAAATATTAGAGCAGGCGGATTTCATCATTCTTCTGTGAATAGTGATAGTTATATATTATTAGCTGGAGGTGGATATAAATCTTTTGGAGGAGATTATACTACTCCTATATTCTTAGGATGTTTAGATTTATATCGTGGTGGTAATGGTACTATAAGTAGTTCTTTCCATTGTCTAGGATATTCAGTTCCATTTACTTATACCAGAGGAGGAAATTATTGTAAAATTGCTATCCCTGATACAACACGTCTAGCATTTTTTATTACTGCAGCTACTGCATCCGTAAATTATTCTGGAGGAGGAATGGACAATTGGACAGGAAATCATAGAGGAGCTGGTGCTTGGTGGCTTCATTGCTATGCTTCTGGCTGGAATGAAGTAAGAGTAAAAGGATTTTGTCAAGCTAATGGTAATAATGATAGTTGGTGGGGTGGAAATCCTTTATGGAATGCTGAAAATGGAGCTAATAGAATCACTGTTTGTATATTTGGGTATGTTAAATTCAGATAACAATTATTAACTTTTGATTTATTATAAAATAATATACAATTATATATGTTTAATAAAAATAAATGATTTATGACTTTAAATGATGTTTTGACAAAGCAGAATCTTATTACAAAGATTCTTTTAGCTGGTAACGGCAAAGAACTCTCTAAGGAGTTAAAAGTAAAGATTATGAGAATTAGAATGTCTTATAATAAGATTAAGAAACAGTTTGATGAAGATACACAAGAATTTAGTAAGCAAATTGTTTCAGATGAATTAAGAGATTTAGCTAATAAGACAGAGCGTACTCCTGAAGAGGAAACTAAGTTTAATGAGTTGAATAATAAAGCTAATTCAGAATATCAGGAATATCTTGTACAAAAAGGTAATGAAGATATTAAGGATGCACCTGAAGACACACTTACAGAAGATGAGTATGGCGATATTCTTGATGTAAATTCTGATGGCGAGTATGAGATTAATGGTCAGAAAGTAAAAGCTGCTGACCTTATGGAAGCTTTTTATGAATTATTTGTTAAGTAATGGAAATAACAAAACAAAACGAAATTTATCAAATAAGTGATTCTACAGAAAAATATAATATCTCAGGATCTTTGAATATTAATTTAGATAATTCTTATTCATTTAATATTAGCATGACAGATGCTAATAATTCTAAGACTATGAGTTATTATAAAACAGTTACATCAGACCATATTGATGTAAATTATAATGCACCTAAAGATTCTGAGGAAGATTTACTTAATTATATAAAAGATAATATGCAAGTTATTTTAGATAAAGTAAATAAACAGTAAAATTTTTAAATTATTACGACTATGAGAATTATTAAAAAAATTTCTAAATCTTTAACACCAAAAGAGTAGTACTTGGAAAAGTATGGTAAACATTTTACTATTAAATTAGCAGATTTTGCTAGTGAATAGATGGTTAATTCCGATGGAACTAATAAACATTGGGATGTTTCTGATGTAAAATAGATTATTGATGAATTAGGATATATTATCCCAATTAGTAGTACTATAGGAGATATTATTTATACTGCCAACATGGCACATGCAGATTTTTACCCTTTATTGTTAAAAGATGCTAAATCTTGTATAATATATGCTATGGAAGTAGCAAATGATAAAGATGGATATGAAGGTATTTAGTTTTGCAGATGGATGGCAGATGTAAAGAATAAGAATTTAGAAATTGATTGGGAATCTTTCATTTAAATTTAATTAACAAATAAAGTAATAAGGAATTATTAGAGATGGTAACTACGTAGTTATTATTTTTAATAATTCCTTATTTTTTATTTTGGCTGAACATTATTTAATATATATTAACAATACAATTAGATACTAGTATTTATAGATGAGTTTTTCCTTGAAAAATTGAGTAAATTATTTTTAATTATGAGCGACACTGTAGAAAAAATTTATTGTACTGATAACAATGATGCTTTATTGGCTTCTGTTATGGGTAAGAACAACAATGATCCAATGGCAATGGCTGCTATGTTAAACAACAATTAGTGGATGAATAATCCTTTTATCTATTTAGTATTCCTTATGATGTTTGGAAGAAATGGATTATGGGGAAACAATGCTAATGGTGTTTAGAATGCAGAAATTTAGGGATAGTTAAATGCTATTAGAAATCAAATGTCAGATAACTAGAATAGTAATCTATTAATGGATGCTGTTAAGGGTAATAATAATGCTATTACTTAGTTAGCAAGTAATCTTAACTGCGATTTTAATTCACTTAACAATGCTATATGCGCTGTACGTTCTGGAATACAGGATGTAGCTGGCAAAGTTGGATATTCTGCTGAGAGAGTAATCAATGCTGCCAACTTAGGTGATTTAAATATAGTATAGCAGTTAAAAGATTGCTGCTGCCAGACTTAGCAGAATTTATTAAAGATGGGTTATGAATAGCAATTAGCTACTGCTAATCAAACAAGTACTATAGCTAGTAAAATCTGTGACACTAACTATTCTTTAAATAATACTATTAACACATTAACTACTGGAGTAGAAAGAGGATTTGCATCTACAAACTATGCTACTAAAACACAAACTTGCGAAATATTAAGAGATAATCAACGTAATACTCAGCAAATAATTGATACTCTTAATGCACATTGGAATCAAGATTTGCAGTAGAAATACAATGATGCTAGACTTGAACTTAGTCAAGTTAGACAGAATTAGTATTTAATTTCATAGTTAAAACCAACTACAACTACTACTGCGTAAACCATAAGCCCAGGAAGTCCAACTTCTTGGGCTTTTTTATTATCACGATATGATATTTAGAGACATTAAACAACACAACAAAGTATACATTCTTGATAAAATGAATGTAACTATTGATGAGGGTATTGTTACTGCTGTAGGAATACCTCAACCTAATTTGGAAGGTAAAATAGTAATTGATGTTACTATAAATGTAAAAGATAAACAAGCTACTTATACTATACCTGAATAGCTATCTGTTACTAGAGCTAATAATTTAGTACTAGCTATTGATTAGAAAGATTTAATATAGGAACTTGAGACAATGAAGACTAATGCAAAACTTATTATAGATTCTGTAGATACATAGAAAACAATATTACAAAAGGCAGATAAGCTTCTTCTAGAACTCAACCCAGTATTAAAAGAAAAATAGCAAAATGAATAGAGATTTAGTAAAATTGAAGATTCTCTTTCTTAGATAGCTAAACTAATGGAGAAGTAGCAAGAAACTATTAATAATTTTATAAATGATAAAAGTTTTAGTAAAAAGAATTGCTAAAAAACCTAATTACACCATTGGTAAGTTATTTATCAATGGTGTTTTTTTTGCAAATACATTAGAGGACACTGACAGAGGTTTAACTTAGAATATGTCGGAAGATGAGATTAAAAAGAAAAAGATCTATGGCTAGACTGCTATACCTACTGGTACTTATAAAGTAGATATGAATACAGTAAGTCCAAAATTTAAAAATCGTAGTTGGGCTAAGCCTTACGATGGTAAATTACCACGTTTAGTTAATGTTCCTGGTTTTAATGGAGTACTTACACATCCAGGAAATCAACCATCAGATACATTAGGCTGTTTATTAGTTGGAAAAAATGATGTAGTGGGTAAAGTAACTAATTCTGTACATTATTTTAATAAAATTATGACAGAATTACTAAAAGATCCTAACAACATAACAATAACAATAGAATAATATGGAAAAATTCTTTGGAAGAACTTATGAAACAGTTGGTAATGTTAGTGGAGATTTATTATTAAAAACTAGAGGAGGAATAAAAGTTTAGATAGGTTCTAGTTTTATAGACCTAGTAAAAAATGGGAAAATAAATGTTGATATTATTAAAGAAGCTTCTTCTAAAGATAATATTATTGATAATGGTTTATATTTAGTTAAAGATGTTTTATATGTAAAGTATTAGGATACTATATTACCATTAAATAGTAGTACTGGAGAGAATCAAGTGTCTTATTTACCTTAGTTAAATATTACTTAGGAGTAGCAAATATAGGCACAAAAAAATATTGGCATATATTATGATACTTTGGAAGAGGCTTAGCAGAATGTGAGTGATGGATATGTATATATAAAAGAAAAAGGATTATACGTTATATAGTCTTCTATACCTATGTAGATTATAAATAGCAACTAGTTTTCTTCTTTAAATATAGGTTTAGATTAGTATACTGAAAGTATAACTAATTATTCTAAAAATCATTACTTTAAAATTAACAATACAAAATTACTTAACTTATCAGAAAATTCAATATCATGTGAAAGACCTTTATACATAAATGAATTACAAGATATTAATAACTCTTTTTATATTACTAGTTCTGGAGGTAAGTCTATTTTAAAAATAAATAATATAGTTGCTGATACTATTAGTGCCAGTAGTTCCAATAATTTAGATAATTTATAGTATCATTATAATTATAATAATATTATAACAGATGTTATAAATATAGAGAATTCTACAGGCCCAAATAATGTAAATGACTCTACAGACTCTGAAAATCTTTATACTTTATATTTAAAGTATTCTATAAATAATTATAAAGTAGGAGATTATTTGTACTTTAATATTTATGATAATGATTCTTCTTAGAATGAAGAATATTTAGTTACTATAGTAGAACTTTCAGGAACTTCTATTAAAGTATAGTGTGATAAAGATATTCCAACACTAACTTATTAGCCAATTTGTTACTATAAATATAAAGATCCTACTATTTATGGATTTACTACAGACTATAAAAAGTTTGTATATAGTAATAATACCTATTCAGTAATAATAGGAGATATAACTGAAAAATATAGTAGTGACTCTTTAACAAATGGGTTTTATTCTGACTGTGCGATAACAAAAAATCAAATTTTAATAACTCCAAATCTAGATAATCCAAATTTAATAAATACAGTATTTAAAAAATCTGATAATTTTCCTAGACTAGAAGAAGGATGGGAATTACCTAAAGAAGATAATTCTCAAAATTTAGCTACTACTAAGTGGGTAAATTCTAACAGGTATGCTTTATCTATAGCAACCTCTAGTACTTTAGGAGGAATTATGGTAGGTAATGGTTTATCTATTACTAACACCGGAGTGTTATCTGTAGTGGATAATTGGACTTATACTTTAAATACTATTTCCAGTAATGTGGGTACAAATACAAGTGATATTACTATATTAAAATCTTAGGTAGCTAACTTACAAAAAGCAGTGAAAGATTTATAGGATAAATTAAAATCTTCAACTGAGTAATTTTGTTATTTTGACTTTTATTTTTTTTAACATAGTATAATATTATTAAATAATATACAATATGGCAATAGGAATTAATGACTTAAATGATGATTTGATGGATGATGTACTGATTCCTAATAATTAGGACCCAGATAATGACTCTAATCAAGATAATAATGTCCCTAACAATGATAATGATGAGGACAAACATTAGGAAGATGAAGACGTAATCACTGCGTTACTTAAAGAACAAAACATTACTGACCGAGATAAAATTTAGTACGAAGATGAAAATGGACAGATTCAAGAATTACCTTTTGATTCTCTGCCATTAGAAGATTAGTTGAATATTTTAAAAGGAACTCGTGAAGATACTCATAATGATTCTGATGATCTTGACGAGGATGAAATACAATTAATTAATTATCTTCGTAATAACAATTTAACAACTTAGCAATATGCTGATTATATTGCTTAGGAAGCAATTAGAAATTATCAGTAGGAATAGCCAGTCTCTTATAAAGTAGATGAACTTTCTGATGATGACTTGTACTTACTCGATTTAAAGAGTCGGGTTCCAGATGTTGATGATGAGACAGCCGCTGCTGCTCTAGATTCTGCTAAACAAAACGAGAGTTTATTCTCTAAATAGGTAGAAGGTATTCGTTCAGAATATCAACAAAAAGAGAAAGAATTGGCAGAACAAGAGTAGGCTCAAAAATAGGCTCAAGATTCTGAGCAACTTTAGTAGTTTCAAGAAGCTATTATTGGTTCCATAAATAACCTAGATTAGAGTAATGACTTTGCATTTAATCTATCAAATGCTGATAAGTAGGAGTTATATAATTTTATGTTTTAGTAGGATGCTACTGGTATGAGCTATCTTAATAAAGCAATTAACGACCCACAAACTCTTACTAAAATGTCTTGGTATGCTCTTCACGGAGACGAAGCTATTGATAATATGCGGAATTACTATGAGCATTAGATGACAGAAATTCGCCGTACTTCTTATGCCAAAGGCTTAGAAGATGGTAAAAGTGGTAAGAAGACCGTAATATTCGGCCCTAAGGAAACAAGGAAGACTGGATTGGTCTCTAAACCTAATAAATATAAAAATATTTACGATTTACAAGATTAATTAAATTATGTTAGTTGCAAATTTTACTACACAAGTCCCTACTATGGGTAATACTAGAACATATGAAGATTTTTATAAGTTCTTAGGTGTAAAACCTGCTCGTTTGGGAATTGTTGCAAATCTCTATCCTTAGAACACTGCTGAGTATTTAACTACTTCACTTAAAAATGTTATTTATAATAACACTAAGAGTGGTAACAAGTTCCAGCGTTTGAACTCATTAATGTATGAATATGAGATTCAAACTAATCAAATTAAACGTATTGAATTCGCTGCCGTACCTACAGAAGATGGTGCTAATGGCACAGAAATTACTTTCGCCTTTAAAGAAAATTACTATCAAAAGTATGACATCTTTATGATTGAAGAGTCTAGACAGCAAGTTATTTGTATTACTAGACCACAGAGACGTGCTGATAATTATTGGGAAATTCAAGGACGTTTGATTGATGATGATTACAGCTCAGTACTTGATAAGGATGCTTGTCAGATTGGTATGTTGACAAGATTCTAGAGTAACTCAATGCCAGAAATGCATGAAGAAGGTTACTGCAAATATCAGAGCAATATTTCACGTTTCCGTGGATACATTACTCAGTTCCGTAACGATGAGACCTACTCAGCATTATATGCTGCTATGGAAGATACTTTTGTAAATATCTCTCAAGGTAAGGGTAATGGAGCTATGCAGGAGACTGTTTATAAGATGGACAAGAAGGAAAAAGTTCTGCTTGAGAACTTTATGTTCGTTAAGAACAACGGTTTACTGTTTAATAAGAGTTCTATTGATAAGAATGGTAAGTCTACAATTCAAGACCCAACAACTGGTAGACCTATTTATATTGGTCCTGGCTTGATTCCACAAATTGAAGCTTATGCTGATAAGTATGCTTATAATAAGACGACAGTAGATGTTCTTAACACTATTGTTACTACAATGGCATAGAAAGCTGATAATCCTAAAGGAAATACGTGGGTATTTGTTATGAATGAAAAAGCTGATGCTGATATTACCACAGCTTTAGGAGAATATCTGTAGAGCTTCCATACAGATGGAACATTCTTGTATTCTATGAAGGCTAATGGTGAAGTAGAAGTTGGTGCTAAGGGCTATACTTCTTACAATTATCTTGGTAACACATTAGTCTTTACTGTTGATAGAGCTTTCTCTCGTGAATATGGTAACGAGAAAGGATTTATTGCTTGTATTGATTTAAGTCCAGATGATTCTACTGGTAAACCAGGTGTAGCACAATTCACTTTCAAGAATGGTGAATTCATTCAGAATAAAGTGCTTGGTGTAGGTGGCGCAGATGGTTTATCTTCTGGAGAAGTTTCTAGTGCTATTGCTGCTAGTAAACTTATTGTTTGGGGTTATGGAGGTATTGGTGTATTTAACCCATACAAATCCTTTATTGCTCGCGAAGTTTAATAATAAAGACTACGTTAGTTTTACTATAAATATAGTAAACAACAATTATTAAGATAAAAGTAGGCAGAGTAGTCTGTCTACTTATATTTTGTATTTGATAATAAGAATTAATATGACATAGGAATATAATGATAATATTGTAATTTTACGTAGTGTTTATAGTAAAGTAGGTTCTAATATTACTATAAATCCATGTAGAGATAAAGAAACAGGTTCTTTCCCTAGCTGCGTAAGAAGAGTGGATGATAGAGGAAATATGATTCTATCAGAATCTGATAAGGAGAATTTGAGTGCTGAAAAGGTTTATTTAGTAGCTGAAAATGCTAAAATTAAAATTTATGATGGCATTCAATTCAATCTTAAAAATATGAAAGATGCAGCTTTATGGGAATGTATTAAAAATTGTTCATATATTGCTCCTGACCGTTACGCTAAAGATGCTAATGGTAACTATTTAATTGATGGTACAATGGGATGGAAGAATCCTCATCCACGTTACGGTTTGGCAGAATATTATATTGAACATCCTGGACTTGATTCTGTACGTAGAGTTAAGAGGACAGAGACCTTGTCTAAGGCATTGAAATATATTATTGATGATAGTAGAGAAGGTCAAATTACTAGAGCTAAAGTTCTTGGTAAGAAGATGGATAATGTACCTAGTGCAGATATTACAGACTTCTTGATTCAAATTGCTATGAAGAATCCTGCTAAGATTATTGGTCTTTACGAAGATGCCCGTTCTAAGTTGCGTATTCTTTTAATTGACGCTCGTGAAAAGAATGTTATTATTGTAAAGGATAATTTACTTTGCTTCAATGATAATTATTTAGGTGCTACAGATGATGCAGCTATTAATTGGTTGTCAGACCCTGATAATGCTAAGTTAAAGGGATTAATTATGAGAGCCACTTATCCACAATTATATGTACAAGCTGATAACACTATAACTCCTAAAGACACAAAAGATACAAAAGATACTAAGAAAACTAAATAATAAAATTTAGTTATGACTGCAAGACAAATACTTGAATCTTGTTTAATTGAATTATCTAAATAGCACGCTCCTAGCATGCGTTTAGATGAGTTCAATTATTATATAAATAAAGCTGTTAACCAATACATAAATAAACGTTATAATATTTATGATATTAATCAGCAAACTACTGATGATTTAAGAGTATTAAAAGCTACAGCAGTTCTTACTCCTAGAGCCTCTGACATATATACTACAGCAGGTATTACTGAAGTTTAGAGCGATGCTTTATATTCAAATGCTAAAAATCCTTATGGAGCAGTGTTTGAAGTAAATCTTCCAGATGATTATCTGCATATGCTTAATTGCATTTGTATATATACTTTAAAAAAGTAGCATAAATGTTGGGATGCTAATTCTGATGTGGCTTTTGCTGCTAAAAGACTTACTTCTGATAGCTGGTCTACAATTATGAATGACTTTTATAATAGACCTCTTCCTTGGAGACCTTATTATTACATTCATAATGTAAATACTTCTGATAAGCTTCCTACAAATCCTTATACAGCTCCTGAGGATAAAGGACTTGGCACTGGAACAGATAGTTCTAAGAAATAGGATTCAACTGAAGGAGTAGCTAACTTTACTAGAACTATTAAAATTGGAACTGCTGATTAGTCAGTGGTAGAGAAAAATGCACCATTTAGATATGGTAATAGTTCTACTGTTAGATGTGAAATCAGATATGGTCATGATACTTCAGTGTTTACATTAACAAAAGTAGCAGTTGATTATATTAAAGCTCCGTAGTTTATTAGATTAACACAAGAGCAAATGGATTTAACAGAGGATACTTCACAAATTATGGAGTTTCCAGATTATGTATGTCAAGAGATAGTAAACGAGCTGGTACATTTAGTTATGGAACACGACGGTGATCCTAGATTACAATCAAATATACCTATTTCACAATCTATTGCTTAGCCAGCTCAACAATAGGAATAGCCTCAATAGGCTCGTAGACAATAATTAAATTAATTTAAATTATGTTTTAGTTTACAACAACTACTGTAATTAACAGTGCTAAGGATTATACAAATCCAAGTGTGGACCTTTTTAAAGGAGACTCTAAGTACTTCGATGTAAAAAGAGTAAATAGATTTAAAGTAAAGAATATTCGTTCTGTTTACAAACAAAACCCAGTAGCTCAATCTAATGCTAAAGCTACTATAGATATGGCTAAAGTAAAAGAAACTCTTACTGCTAATAAAGCTACTAAAGGTACTTTCAGAGTAGAGATTTATGTACACTTAGCACAAAGTAATAATAACCCATTATATTCTAATACTTGGGTTGTTAAAGGTCGTCCTTGGACTTTTGAGTTCTCAGCAACCTCTACTGAAGAAGACGAAAATATCGTAGATAAGGTAATCAAAATGATTACTAAGTTTAAGTTGTTTACAATGGATACTGAACAGCTTAAAGCTACTAAAGAAGGTACTAAGTTGGTATTGACAGCACAGGATCCTTATCAGATTTTCTCTAAGGTAGAACTTCAATACTTTGATCCTAGTATTGGTACTACTACAGGATGCTGCACTCCTAGAGGTGAATATGCTTCAGTTGAAAACTATGGAGTAACTGATGTAGTTACTATTACTCCTGGTAATGAAGGCTTTGGAACATTCGAGTGGATTATGCGTAATCTCAGACTCCCAACTGCTGAGCAGACTAGATGGAACGCTCTTTATTAGGATGATAGACCTATGGTAGGTGCTACTTATACTCAATATACTTTAGAATACTGTGAGAATAGAGGTATTCTCGGTGGAGACGCCGTTGGCGAGGAAACTAAGAGTGTTACTACTCACGTATTCTTTGTAAATCAGGCTGTTAAGACTTAGTTTGAAGCAGCTCTTACAGCCGCTGGTATTACACCATTGGCTCCTAAAGAAGATGCCGCAGAAGTTGATGCTGCTATAAAAGCTAATCAAGTAGCAGCTGATTTAACCGCATTTAAGGCAGAAGTAGAAAAAACTTATGCTAAAAAAGTTGGTGATTAATTTTAACTAATTAAATAAGAGGCGAAGGCAGTATTGCCTCCGCCTTTTTTATTATATATGATATTAGACAAACTAGCCTCAGCTATTAGGAATGATGTTGTAGGAGGTCTTAGAGGATATCATACTAATATGTCGATGTCTTTAGATCAAATTAAAGATGACATTATTGATATGAGACTTTAGGTAATAAAAGAGTATAGTTTAAAAGGAATATTACCTTATAAAGATTTACTTACTGAAATAAATTGCATTCCTGTAGATTGTAAAAATATAGAGAATTGTAGATGTAAAAAAGAATTTGGAACTCCTACTATGCATTTTGAAATACCTTAGTTATTAAATGACTATGGAGCATAGGCTATACAATATATAGGCTCTACAGATAAGTAGTTACCATTCTTATGGTATACTTCTTTACCTTCATTTACTTATAGTAAATATAGAAGACGTAAAGTTAATAAGCCTATAGTTTTTATAGACACTGCTCCAAATGAGAATGGTATGTATGATTGCTGGGTATTTAATGCCCCATTATTAAAAGAAGTTTCTGTTATAGCTATATTTAAAGATCCTAGACAACTTGAAAGATATAGTTGCTGTTCTTCTGAAACATTAGAAGATGATAATTTTAATTTTATTAATAATGAAATTAAATAGAGATTAACAAAATTAAAATTATACTATTATAGACAAGTTGCTCCACCAAACTTACCAAATAATCAAGAATATGCAGCTGGTTGATTTTCATTATCCATTAGTTCTTTTATAGTAGATGTATGGCATAGAATTAACTGAAGAAGATTACGAAGAGTTAGCTTTAGTATGTTTTGAAACTATTGGAAATAAAAGAACTAGAGTTTATAAATATATAGGAAATATAGATTGTAATAATACTCTATCTCTTCCATGTAATTGTTATGAAGATGATATTGAAGCAGTATTATTCCCAGGAGAGGATTGGAATAGAACTACTAATAAAGATTCTTTTGGAGATTTAAATTCTCATTGGACTGAAGAATATATTGAAGCTTTTAAACATAATACTAATATATTATATGGACATGGACATTTTGCTAAATTTTAGTATTGGGACCATGCCTTACATTTTGAAGATGCCGCAGGAATGCCTGTACTAGTAATATATCATGGAGAAATATTAGATGATAATGGACTTCCTGAATTAACTAATGATGAAGCAATAGCAATAGCTGATTATTGTGCATATTGGACATTATTTAAACGTTCTATAAGCACTAATAATCCTAATATAATGCAAATGGCTTAGTAGATAGAACTTAAGTTAAATAAACACTTAGATGCTGCAAGAGTGCCTAGTCATATTAATCAAAATGAGATAAATGAGATACTAGATGCCAAAGTAAGTTGGCATCGACACAGCTACAACAAATCAACTAAAAGACAATGAATTATGCTTTAGGTTATGCTTTTACTTTAAGAGATTTATATACTAAATTTCCATTTTAGAAATTAAAATTTAATGGATGTTCTTTTAAAAATATATTTAAAACAGCTGATATGTGTATTATATGTTCTAGAATATTATGTTATTGTGTGTAGTTAGTAATAACTGATATTATAAGAAATAATACTACATTTGTATTACCTACTGGGAAAAAGTATGCTGAAATATATGTAAGAAGAACTTCTCAAGAAGAATTTAAATGTAGAAGATAGAAAGGTGGAGATTAGGATATTGATTTCTTAGAAACTAACTTTACTACTTATAAATTATCTTTTAGATGGATGGGAAAATATTTAATGAGATCTAAACCTTGTTATATAGGAACTTCTTTAAGAGATGAATTTATAAATAATATAAACAATGGTATAAAATACTGTTAATGCAAGTAAAAACTTTAGATGATTATTATGAATAGGTTTATGCTAAATTTCCTTTCATTCCTCATTCTGATATATAGAGGATACTAAAATATGGATGGAGATATATTTATATAATTAATAGTAGAGGTGGAGATATACTAATTAATCGTCATGATTTTTGGTTTTATATGGGCAAAATATGTACCAATCCTCTACACCATTTTTATAAATATTATAAGAAATTAGCATTTAAGATAAGAATGTTAAGTATCTGGAATAAAAAGAAATATGATGGCTATTATTATTTTGGTATAACCAAATAGTAGTATGAGAAAATAGAATAGTCTAAAAACTCTAGAGGAAGACCTAAGACTAAGTTTAATTATGGAAATGTAATACTTTATAAATATTTTGAGGAATGCAAAGTGGCACAACCTTCTAAATCCTATTTTTATAAAATTCCTTACCCTTTAGATGTTGGTAGTACTAGATACAGAGCTAACTTTATAAGTAAAGATGCTACACTGATATATCAAAGAAATCCTTTAAAATTTGAAAATTTATCAGTTACTAATACTAAATATGAATTTGTAAATGCAAGCACAAAATACATTCAACGAAGGGATGGTATTAGATAATCATCCATTAATGACTCCTAATACGGTGTTAACAGATGCTTTAAATGCTACTTTAGTTACTATGAATGGTAATGAAATGGTATTACAAAATGATATGGGTAATGCTAGAGTAGAAAATGCTAAATTACCTCCAGGATATATTCCTATCGGAATGAAGGAATATGGAGGAATTATTTATATAGCTTGTTATAATCCTCTAACAAACAAAAGTTAGATAGGTTGTTTCCCCTCCCCTTAGAGATAGAAAACTGCTACACAAATATCAGAAATAACTCCAACTTTTAAATTCCCGGATGTTACTTATATAAAAGAAGAAAATGATAAAGAATGGTATAAAATCAATAGTCTTTTAACTAAATGTGAAATATTCCCTAAAGGAACTATTATTAGATCCGGGGATAAATTCTCTGTAGGTTTACCTATATCTAGTATGTTTGGTACAGATAATATCGATTCTACTGGAGAAAATTTTATATCTAATTATGATAATGTAGAAAATGGATTAGTAAAAACTCCAATGAATAGAATGTATACTTTTGGAGTAGCTACTTTAGATAATAATGGGCAATTACGTGATATTACTAATCAATTAAAACGTTATAAAGGAGGACAATAGGTTTAGTTTTCTAATATTGATTCTGATTTATATAAATTTAATTGTGGATATTGGTAGAATGAAATGTCTACAGAAGACAAGGATGGATTAGTATCTTCTGAATTAATGGATTAGACAAATGTTTAGAGTAAATTAAATACCTATAATAGTAAACTATTTGGTAGACTATTTTTGTATGCTAAATATAATACAGTATAGAGCATTGAAGTTAGTGTAATTGGCTATAAAAAATTAGATGATAACAACACTATCAATAATCCTATATATACAGGACATACAGATAGTGATTATTCTGATGTTGAATTACCTTTAATATAGAATTAGAAATATTTATAGATAGATTCTAAAATATTATTATTAATTTATGTAAATTACAAATATAACTGTCCTGATGGATCTAAATCTTTAAATTCTAAAAATTTAGTAGAACCTTTAGAGGGTTATAAGTATTATTTTGATAAAAGTAACCAAAATATTATTAGGGGTATTCAATTTATTATAAATAACAATTCAATTTATAATTTACCATTCTCAATTCCTAACGACTATAATAAAAATTATAATTTAGGATATGGGTATCCTTTATATGATAAAATTACTAATATTTATTCATTTTCCCAAGTGTATACTTTACCATTAAATACTACTGATAAAATTTCTTGGACAGCTTATCCAGTAACTTATTTTTATGATAATGGTTTAAAGTTTGGAGAAATTCCTGATGAAAGTGTTTCTGGAGAATTGAATCCAGATAATATAAACTCTGGAAAAATGGAATTAAATGCCTGGAGATATTATGTAAATAATGATAGAGTATTATTAACTTGGGGATTTGAGTCTTATCCTAGAGAAAATGATGTAATCTCTGAAGTTTCATTTTCTTTTTATGACGTAGCTTATAATACTTTAAAATGGAAATTCTTCACTAAAGAAAGAGTAAGTTATAATGGAGAATTTAATGAGAATTTTGATATCTCTAATTTTATTAGTGATAGTTCTAACTATAATACTTCTGTTATACCTAATAAATTATTTTATGTGGATATTTCATGGAAGTATAATTCTCAAGAAAGGCATACTTACAGATGGATGCTTATAACTGGATTATATAATCCATCGTATTATGGAAATTCTGAATATCCAACGATTAAAGATTATGATTCTTTTTTAGATTGTTACTATACATTAGATAATACAAATTATATATACAATTCTAAGGCTTAGCCTGAATACTTTCCAGTATGCACAGAAACTAACGTTAGTGTAGTTGATGAACAAAATACACCTATTATTGCTGAAATAATATCTGATAAAAAAGATTATAAAGGTTGGAAAGAAGCTAAAAAGTAGGATGATATAAAAGATAAATTAAGAATACCTAGTAATTATTTTAATTATAATATATCATATAGTTTTAGTAATACTCAAATAAGTAATATTCCAGAATTATTTTAGTCAGGTACTAGAATATTTACTAATACTGATGATGAGATTCATGAGTTGACTTAGGGTTATAATTTTAAGGATACTTCAATAAGAGCTAATATTGACTATTTAGTAAGTCAAGATTATCCTATTAATATAAATGTAGAATCTAGTATGATAGATACAGATTCTACGCATGCTGATGTAGAATCAAATACTATAAAGATTGATAAAGATGAATCCTCTGTAAATTCTAATATAATTACTTCTATAATTACAGGAACAGCTTAGACAACTTATAAAGCTAAATTAGGAAAATCTAAAATAACTAAATTATCTCCACTAAGTTAGCATAAAAGTTTTCAAGATTTATTAATTTCGGATAATCAATACCATATATCAAATTCTTATTCTATATATAGTAGAACTGAAACTACAGGTTATGACAACCTTGAGATATTAATTGAAGAAATTAAAGATTATGAATCTGTTGGAAACTATACAGGCTTAGTTGGAGCATAGTGTAAACATCACGATAATTAGGTTTCAATTATTTGTAATTGGTCATAGTATAGTTGGTTTGGAACAACTAAAAACACTTATGGAGTAAAATTACCTGATACAATTATAAATACTTTAGATTATAGTAATAAAAATGTTATAGCTATATGTGGTTTAGATAGAAAATATGATTCTAATTGGCAAGGATCCAATGGTTAGTACTTGAAAAAATTAAGATCCAAAGATGGGTATTACACACTCGAAACGGCATCACCAGGAGTTTACCCATATAGTCCAGTACTTCTTATAAAGGATATTACATAGGGATATGCTTTAATTAATTTATTTGGAACTAATGGGTCTTATACTAATGCAAGTGGTGATGTAAATCCTCCTGATAAATATAAATATAAAAATAAAACTAATGAAAATTTAAAAGTAATTTTTGACGCTTTAAGTGATTATTTTGTATCTTTAAGTGACGAATCCATAGTATTTATTCCTAATAGAGATATTGAAAGTGATGGGTCAATCACAGCTACTATTACTGTAAATTTATCTTTAAAATTTAAAGATAAATCTATTGATGCTAATTTTAATAAATACATATAGGATACGTTTAAGAACGATAGATTATCAGCTTTAGCTAAAACAAATATCTTTGTAAAAGATAGTAGTACTATGGAAATACCTATTATAGAAATACCTGATATAAAATAGGATATTTTAGATTTACAAAATAATACTTCAGTATGTATAATAAATGGAGACTAGATATATACTCAAACATCTTCAGGACAATCTCTTATACTTGGAAAAGTTTATAGATTAGATGCGGGCAAAATTTATCAAGACTCTAATTTTATTATGAGAGATGGTTAGATTTATGCTAATAGTATTTCTAATAACTTACCTAAACCTTTATATGGATATTGTTCTCGTGTAAATGATGATGAAACTGCAACTTTTACATTTGAAGGAATCCCATATATTAATCTTATTCGTACTCCATCAAATTCTCAAAAATTAGTATAATGAATATTACTATCAAACCTTTTTTATATCAATTAAGTAACAAAGGTTATATGGCATGGGAGTATAATCCATTCCATAATTTTAGAATTACTGATACTAAAACTACTAGTAATAATAAAGTATTAATATATAATATAAAAAATTAGTTTAATATTAGTATTAATACATTAAAGTTTAAATTAGTAAGGGCTAGTAACCAAATAGTCTATGATTTAAACTTTCATACCAAGGAAGATTTAAATTGTTAGAATATATCAGACACTTCTCAAATACATACAATAGAATCTGTTCCATGTATGAAATACACCTATTGTTATTTAGATAACACAGGAAATATAAATGAATAGATATATATTACTGAGGAAGTATTTTTTAATATAGATACTTGTTAGTATTCATTTCCTAACAGATATATTTTTAATTCCGATTCTTATATACAATCAGATGCTTCTTAGGTATTACCTACTAATGTTAATTCTATAAGTGATTTATATAATTGTAAATTCAATATAAACAAACAACATAAAGTAGATTCTAATATTTTATATACTTAGATAGATTCCGAAGAATCTAATAATATAGAAGCTGGAAGTATTGTAGACTTAGATACTCCTTTATTAAATTTTGACTTAGAACATCCAGTTACTATGGATATATAGCCATCTTATGATGGTACTGTAAATGTTATTTTTAATGATAATAAAAATGTTCCGAGATTAATTAATTCTAGATTTTCTACTACAGAATTAAATACTTATGAATTAGTTGATAGAGTTGGAGATAATGATACTAATATTTATGATTAGGATTCCTTTGATTTAGACTCTTCTTTATATAAACGAATAAATAGTATTCCTACAGTTAAGTTTATAGGAGTAAATTCTTCAGGATAGTTGAAAGTTGGTAACTATAACTTTTATTTTAAATACTCTGACGCAGATGGTAATGAAACTGACTTTGTTGCTGATTCTGGAGTAGTAGCAATATTTAAAGGTAATGATTGTGATCCATTCTCTATTGATGGGGGAATTAGTGATGAAAATGCTTTTAAAGCAGTATCATTTCAGTTAAATAATATAGATTATAGTTATAACTATATAACAGTTTACTATACTAGAAATACTGGAGATAGCTATTAGACTAGAAGTATTAAAGCTTATAAAATAAATGATAAGTATATAGTTAAACATTAGATTTGTACTATTAATGTAACTGGTTTAGAAGATTCTACTGAAATACCTATTTCAGAAATTAATAATTAGTTCTTTTAGGCTAGTAAAGCTAAAACTAGTGCTCAATGCCAGAATAGATTATTTTTAGGTAATGTAGCTAAACCAGATATTTCATATAAAGATTTAACAGATTTAAGTTTACGAATGCTTCCTACTTTAGAGAAACAGGATTCTAAAAATATAATAGGGTAGGTAGACTACAATTACCAAGATGATAGTAGTATTACTAATAGTTATGAATATTATAATACTAAAAATATATACTATAACGTAGGCTATTGGGACAATGAAATATATAGACTTGGAGTAGTATATATAATGTCAGATAATTCTTTATCAGAAGTATTTAATATTAGAGGTGGTAATAATATTTATGATATTAGTAATTACACTACCGCAAGTAATTCTGAAATAAATCCTGAAAATTTATATGATGATACTGGGCAAAGATAGTATATAACTATCGACGAGGATACAAATTGTATACACGGAGGAAAAGATCTAGAAAATGCTAAAGGAGTTGTAAAATTTAAGTCTATAAATGAAAATAATACCGATGAATATTTATACTTTATAAAAGTTTTAGTACCTACAGTAGTACTTAAATATTTAAAAGATACTTATGATATCAAAGGATTGTTCTTTGTAAGATAGAAAAGAAATCCAACATTATTAGCTTAGGCTTTTACTATGCCTTATGATTAGGAAGCTCAATGCCCGGCTATCAAAGCTGAAAATGTTTATATAGAGTCTTTTTTAAATTAGCAAACACCTCAACTTTCTAAACCTTCAAATTTAATAGAATTTTTAAAGAGAACTATAGATAATAATTATTCTAGAAAATTATCTAATGAATACGATAAACATTTATGTCTAATTAATAATTATAATCAATCTTCTAATATATTAACTGCTATATGTCCTGAATTTATGCTAAATTAGTCTAGATTTAATTCATTATTTACTGGAACTAATTATGTAATAAAAGGTGATAATCATGCTTATGATGATTTATAGTGGAAAACTACTAATCATAGATTATATTATCCTAAAAATGCATCTAATAAACAAAAATCTTTAAAAATTTCTGCTAAGATTATATCTGTAACTGATGATGTGCCTTCAGTAGCTATAGATGAAACTATTTTTAGAAGTAAATTAGGAGATGCTGAAGAGGCATATTAGTTTAGATATATTGAATCTAATAAAAGGTATGATACTAATGCCACAAATTTAGTAAGAGGAATTTATTCTCCTTATATAGGAATAAAATCTAATGGAAATATTTTATATAATTCCATAATAAATATTTATATTCCAGGATATTCTGAATCATAGATGACTAATTATTTCGCCATACGTTATGATGATAATACTGCTTATTACTCCATAGGAGATAGGATTGATATAAACACTGCTATACATGATTGGAGACATTTAGATGATTATAAAGATAACTCTTATTAGTACACTACTTTAGCTAGAGGAGATTGTTATTTATGTACGTTTACACATAGATTAAATCGTAATTTTGCTGATTCTTCTAATCCTTATAATGATGAGATATTAGATGAAGATACTTGGAGAAATAATTATGATGCCAATAATTCTGAAAAATTATAGAGAATAAATAGAGGAGATGTAAATGCTGTATAGCTTGGTAGTTGGATTACCTTTAAGTTAAGAAGTTCTACTAACTTATCAATACGTTCTATTGATGAGAGTAATATTAATGAAAAAGGTATATTTGGTAGACCTAGAGCTTGGTATCCATATTAGTAGGATTTAATTTCAGGTAATAATAAAATACCAGAATCTTATTTATATAATGATGGTTTAAGGAGTACTTTAAATGAGAAATATTATTTTAATGTTCCTGAAGTACCATATATAAAGAATATTTATTAGAATCGTATTATATATTCTGATATATCAATAAATGATGCTTATAGAAATGGTTATAGAGTATTTAAATCTACTAACTATGTAGACTACACTAAAGAATATGGTTCTATTATAAAATTAGTACCTATGGGGTCTAGTCTTATATGTGTATTTGAACATGGTGTGGTACTTTTACCAGTAAATGAGCGAATACAAACTGGAGAAGGAGATGGTGGAGCAATTTTTATTAATACTAAAAATGTTCTTCCTGAAAATCCGTAGATAGTACTTTCAGATATGATAGGTTCTTAGTGGGCTGAGAGCGTCGTAAAGACTCCATATGCAGTATATGGGGTAGATACTGTAGCCAAGAAAATTTGGAGGACTGACGGAAAGAATTTAGAAACAATTTCTGATTTTAAAGTAAACAAATTTTTAGTAGATAATTTATTATTATCTGAACGTGAAACAACCCCTATTATAGGAATTAGAAATGTAAAGACTCATTATAATGCTAATAAAAATGATGTAATGTTTACCTTCTATGATTAGAAATATGGATTTGAAGATAAAGCTTGGAATTTATGTTATAATGAAATTACAAAATCATTTGTAACATTTTATTCATGGTTGCCATCTTATTCTGCCAATATAGATAATATTTTCTTTACCTTTGATAGAAGTGTATCTAAATATATAGCAAAATTAGGATTAAATGATATGATGAGTAATAGCAAAAGTGGTTTAGTTGTTAGTACTAATATCTTACCAGTTAATTCTTTAGAAAATAATATGAATGTAATAATGTCTATAAAAGGTATATATGATAGATATATACCAGAAAATATAGGTTAGACAAAAATTACCTTAGAAATTTTACCTGGACTAAATCATTCTGAGAAGTATGTGCAATTTTAGTATTTTACTCAAGAAGGAGATTCAGTAGTAAGTAAATCATCTATGATATTATCAAATATAAACATTGATTCTAGTGGTAATATTGAAGAAGGAAAAGCTTATATAGAAGTTAAAATATCTGATATATTAGCAGAATGGGATAAACGATAGTCAGAGGAAGAAAAAAATAACGTAGCAACAGATAAACGAGAATATTTAGTTCCTTAGGATATTTCTTAGGCTGGGTTAAGTAGCTATTACAAAATATATAAAATCTTAAATGATAAATTATTAGCTATTAATATAAGAGCTACTTTAGGTACTGAAGAATCAGGTTCTACAAATACCTTTAATAAACCTACTTTAATTAATAGCGGTTATTATGATTTTACTTTGTATTTTACATTCTCAGAGTTTTTCTATAATAAATAGGAGACAGAAGTTACTAAAAAACTTCCAGCATTTTTAACTAATTTTTGGAAACATGGATAGGCTGGTATAATTGATACTCAAGAGCATATTAAACCTTGTTATTGGTATAATAAACAACATCCATTTGAATTTGAATTTGTTGTAAAAGATAATTCTGTAAAATAGAAAATTTGGGATAACTTACAGATTATATCTAATAAAGCTGAACCTGAATCTTTCCATTTTGAAATTAATGGAGATAGCTATGAATTTAGTAAAGATAAACCTAATATGTGGTATAGATAGGAATTAACTAAAAATACTTATCAAAAACTAGGTTCAGATATTACTTATGATCATTTATATAATGATTCTAAAAGAGGAGTAACTCCTTAGTAGTATTTTAAATCTACTATATTCCCATTATATTATAATAGATTAGATTCTGTTAATGAGATAGAAGATTATTATCATTCTATGCGTTCTCCTTCAGATAGGGATTATTCTAGACTTTCAGGTTCTGAAATAGTTAGATATGAGGATTTAAATTAGTATAATATTGCTACTCATGTTAAAAATTTACCTATTCCTAGACATGGAGTAATAAAAGGTAATTCTTATTATTAGGAAGATGAATGGTATATTTAGATACCTTCTATTAATATTGCTCAAAAGAACGAAACTACTTGGAAAGATGGTAAACCACCTATTGTATTAAATTGGATTCCTAACGATTTGGATAAAACTGAAATTAGTGATGAAGATTTACCTAATACTTATAACTTAGGAAATGTAGATACTACAGGATGGACTTATCGTTAGTAGATTCCTATGAAAGATAAATATATAAAAATAAAGATAAGATATACAGGAAATGACTTAGCTATCATTACTGGAATATTAACAACATATAGACTAAGTTATGTATAAAAAAATTAAAAAATTTGAATTAGGGGGAGGCACTAGATAGTCCCTCCCTAATCCTAATTCTTCTTTTAGTCCTAATATTGCCTCTATCACTGCCTAGTAGAATTTATAGTTTAGTACTCCTGATATAGGTTCAATGGCTAGTAATTAGTTTTCTAACTTTTCTTCTAATATTACTGGCTATAGTAATGTCCCTTAGACAATAACATCAGAGTCTGGATTTACTAGACCTGATATGAAAAACATGAATCTTCAGTAGATGGAAGCTTATACAACTCCATCATTTAGGTAGCAATTAGGATCTAATATATAGAATTACGCAACTTCTTATGCTATTAATAAATTAGGAAATTCTATTGGCTTAGAAAGCTCTATTAATGGTCTAACTAGTGGACTTATTAATTCTAATGGAGTTGCTACTAGAATGATTGGTGGAGCAGCTAATTCTGCCTTAAAAAATGTTGCTGTAGGAGCAATTGCAGGTGCTGCAAAAGCTGCTGGTAAATCTCTAACTACAGCAGCTATAGGCTCAGGATTGAGAGCAGGAGCTAAAGGAGCTTTATCTTCTATGGGAAGTGCTTCTGGTATTGCAGGATTAGCTAATGCTGGTATTTAGGTTGCATTCGGTAATTAGAGAAAAGCAGGTTGGGAAAATGCAGTAAATACGGTAGGAGGTATAGCTTCTATGATTCCTGGAGTAGGATGGGGATTAGGAGCAGGTTTAGCTGCCTTTAATCTTATTGGAGGTCTTACAGGAAAGAAAACTATAGCTGCTACTGGTAAAGATTGGCAATCTAGACAAGCTCAAAGTTCTGTAGCAGGAGGTTATAGTGGGGCAATGGAAGATATTGCAGACGCTGAGTCTAGAGAAGGTTCTTATAGTGGATGGAATTCAGGTGCTAGAAGAAGAGCTAATAGACTTATTGCAAAAACTAATAATTGGAAAGATACTATGTGGGATTGGGCTCAAAGAAATGATTTAAATGATATTAGAAGTAATCAAATGAATTCTATTAATAATAATTAGTACTAGACTGATATAAGTGGAGGTTATGATTTATCTAACTCCGGCAGAATGTTAGTCGCTAAAAAAGGAGCTAAATTATTTGATTCTTATAAATCTATAAAAGAATACACTAAAAGAATAAAGTCAGCAAAACAAGGTTCTAAATTAGTAAAAGAAGAATCTAAGGTAGAAGAGCCTATTATAGATAAAGAATTAGAAAGATATTATGATGATCCATTATTCTCTACCAAATCTAAATATAATGATGATTTTCATTAGGGAGGAAGTTGGTCTGAAGATGGTAAAACATTTACTCCTTCTGAATTTTCTTTATTTAATTTCACATAGGAATAGATTGCTGAAGCATTATCTAAAGAATTTCCAGAAGCTTCTTTAAATATTACAGATGAGGTAAGAGCCTTTAAAGAAGGGGGAAAAGTTAATTCTAGAGATATGAATGTTATTCCTGAGGGAGCTTTACATGCTAGATTAAATCATATGGATAATAAAGATTTTACTAAAAAGGGTATTCCAGTTGTTGCTAAAGACGGTGATAAGTTAGAATAGACCGCAGAGATAGAAAGAAACGAGATAATTTTTAATTTATCAGTGACTAATAAACTAGAAGAGCTAATGAAAGATGGTTCTGCAAAAGCTGCATTAGAAGCAGGTAAATTATTAGCTGAAGAAATTCTTCATAATACTATAGATAACACTGGACTAATAAAGGAGGTAGAATAATGGCAGAAATAAATGATAAAGAATCTAACTTAGTAGATATTACTATAGGAGATAAAAAATATAAAGTAGAGATTGCTGATACTCCTGAAAAATAGGAAAAAGGTTTAATGGGTCGAGAATCTTTACCTGAAAATTAGGGAATGTTATTTATATATGATGAACCTCAAGACTTATCTTATTGGATGAAGAATACTCTTATTTCATTAGATATAATTTTTATAGACGATGATATGGAAGTAGTATCAGTTAAATAGGGACAGCCAATGTCCGAAGAGCCTATTACTGAGGATGACGTTCAGTATGTTCTTGAAGTAAATAGTAATTCAGGTATTGAAGAAGGAGATTAGCTAGTAGTAGAAGATTCTGATGATAAAGAATATTCTATGCACGTTCTTTTCCCTGACGGATCCACTCAAATGAATTTAAAAGGAGGAGAACGTATTGTAAGTAGGAGAGAAACTAAAATTCTTATAAAGAAAGCTAAAAAAGCAGAAGCGTCTAAGACTGATGGAGCCTATAGAGCACTTGGTCGATACATCTTTAAAGTTTTAAAACGTCAAGATTCTAGAGAGCCTGAATATGTGGATAGCCCAAAAGATAAAGATAACACTGATGAATAATTTAACGTTATAATTATATAATAATAGTTTTGGTTATTATTATTTTGTACGAATAAAACTGTGTATATAATTATAAAAATGAAGTTTAATCAATAATTAATTATGGAATATAAGTTTATTAAAAAGTTTTAGGAAGGTGGAGCAATGCCTCCACAAGGTGCACCTCAGGGTGCAGAACAAGGTGCTCCAGAGGAATAGGGCGCTGGTGCAGAACAAGATCCAATGGCTATGTTGTTGCATGCAGCAGCTTAGGCTTTGTAGAATCAAGATTGTAATATGGCTATGCAAGTGTGTCAGGCTTTGGTACAGATGGCTCAACAAGGTCAAGGTGGTGCTCCAGAAGAAGCAGGTCAGCCAGTATACCGTAAGGGAGGAAGACTTGTACGCAGAATTAAGAAATAATTTAATGTAAAAAATTAATAGGGGAGCATCTTTTGGTGTTCCCCTTTTTTAATTTATGGCAGAAAAGAATATAAAAATTTCGGGAATAGGTGAGGTAACTCGTGCAGATTTTGTTAGAGCAATTACTGACCCAGATAAATTTAAAGAATTTGCTGACTAGTAGGGATGGGGTAATAAACGTCGTTAGCTAGCTTGGAATTCTTTACATAACTATGCTCAAGGAGTATAGAATGGTGAAATAAATGAGATAAATGATATGCACTAGATAGTTGATGATACTGGTGCTAGAACTAACAAACAAGAAAAATATAATTGGATAGGAAGTAAGTTTGATGCTAATGGAGCAACTGCTGCTTTTATGAATTAGATAGCTAAAGGTATGCAGACTGCTATTAAACCTACTGATAAGTCCTTAAAGAGTATACCTAGTGTTACTTCATATTTAAATCAATAGTGGTTTGGTAGTAATAATCCTGATTGGGAATTATTTTAGAAAAATGATGCTTTGACAAATGGAGTATATGGCATTGCTAATAGAAGTGCTAAAATAAAAGAAGGATTAACTAAATATAAAAATGAATTAACTACTAATGGCGCTTAGTATAATTGGGATGGAATTGATAAAGATGCTCTTTATAAAAATCTCGATGCTGCTATAGCTTCTTCTAATGTAGCTACTTACGCTCCATTAGGTATTACTTCTGATTATATTAATAATGCTTTAGCTACTAGAGATTTAAGTACTACAGTTTCTGATACTGATAGTACTTAGACATAGACAACAGAGGATGATCCTACTAGAGGATTTTCAGAGGAAGAATTAGCTCGATATAATACTATGACTCCTGAATAGCAATAGTAGTATTTAGCTTAGAGACAGTAGATTATTAATTTAAATAATGAAGAAGCTTTAGCTAAAAATTAGGCAGAAATAGATGCAGTTAGTAAAAGAAGAGAAGATGAAGCTTTTGAGAATTGGTTAAAAACTAACGGTTATTATTCTCCAAAGGCTTAGGCTTCTTCTTATGTTCCTTCTAGATTAGCATAGTCTTCTATGGTAGATTTTAAAGGAAAAAAAATAGAAGGACCTGCTATTAAAAGCAGTAAAGAATTTGATAAAGCTACTAATATAAATAAATTTAGTGATCAAGAATGGGATAATTTTATACATGGAGATTTAACTTCTGATATTCATGAAGCATATTCTCTAAAAAATGCTGATAGACATACTACTAGTGGTATTGTTCCTATAAAATCTAAATTAGACTGGATCAACTATAATTACGAATGGTTATTAGATACAGGAAAGTTAAATAATATAGGTGATGATGTATCATCTTATGTAGGAGCATCTAAAGGTACTGTATGGAGATTGAAGAACTCTAAAAGAAACTCTGATGGTACCTATATGTATATGCGTAAAAGAGGTAATAACTTAGAGTTTTACAGAAGTAAATCTTGGGGTGATTTACGAAATAAGGAATATAAGAAATATATAAGTAAACATTAGTGGGGAGGTATCTTTGGTAATTAGACAAAATTAAGAGAACAATATTCAAAAGATTTAAAAGCTCGTTAGGACGCTATTAAAAAATAGCAATAGATTAATAGTGTAGAAAGAACTCCTTTACGAGGTTAGAGAGACCCTAATAAAATAAAAGCTGGACAAAGAGAACTAGGAAATTTAGGATAGCTAACTGCCTCTGATTATGCTTAGCTTGGAGGTATTACTGCTGATATTGCTTCTACAGTATCATCATTCTTTGGTCCTGTAGGAACTGCAGTAGGGGCAGTATCAGGACTTGCAGGCACTGGTGCCCATGCTTTTGCTGATTTTACTGATCCATCTGTTAGTAAGGCAGAAGCATTTACTAATTTAGGAACTAACCTATTATTTGACGCAGCTGGCGCTGTTCCTATTTTGGGTTCCTATGGTAAATTAGCTAAATTAGGTAGAGTAGGAAAAGCTTTACAAAATAATGCTAAATTATATAAAGTAATTCTTGGCGCTGTAACTGTTCCAGGAGTAATACAAGCTGCTCCAAATGCTGCTAGTGCTGTTAAAAAGTTAGTAACTAACCCAACTACTATTACAGCAGATGAATTGAGAGATCTAGCTACAGCAGTTTCTATAACTTCAGGATTAACTAAAGTAGCTCCTAATCATAATAAAGTAAGGACTACTAATCCTAATTATGGGAAGTATGTGATAGTACATACTAATAAAGGTAAATAGACTATTTCTGCTAAATAGTATGAGGATATGATGGATAAAACTAAAAATCCTACTATGAGAGATAGAAACGAAGCTTTGGAAACTGCTACTAAAGTAAAAGGTATTTAGTTCGATAATGGAATATTTCATAATTATACTCCATCATCTAATAATCCCCTCAAGCTTGAAAGATTCTATGGTAAGTGGGGAATAGTAAGTCGTTTAGGCAATACTTCAGATCCAGAAACTAAATATATATTTAGACCTGCTAAATCTTTGAATCATTAGAATAATAAAACTTCTAAACCTACTACTAGCACTGAATAGCAAAAGAGGGATATTGAATTATTAAGAAAAAGATTTACATCAAGTGAACCTCTTCCTATTAATAATGCTACTAGAAAAGCTTATGAGCATTATAGAAAGAGACCTATGACTGATTAGGAGATTAAAGATTTAGAAGCTGAATAGTAGGCTAAAAGATTTATGCGAAATATGTATAAGCAATAGAAGCCTCAAGATTAGATTTATGCTGAGCGTAGGGATGCTTTATAGAAAGATTTATCCGAACGTAAATCATTAGCAAAAGACCTTGCATATGCATAGCAAGAACTTAAATAGGCTAGAGCTAATACTAAAAGTAATAATACTAAAGAACATAATAAAAATACTAATCTCCCACATAAACAATTTAATAAAAAGAAGAAAACCCGTAGAGGTAATAACATTAAAAGACGTTAGGATGGAGGAGTATTATATGACTACGAATTCTTAAAATCTGTTCATGCTTTTAAACAAGGTGGTATTATTAAAGCCCAAAGTGGGATAAAAACTGGAGTAAAAGTAAATCCTAAAACTACTTGGTTTGATGCAGTATGGTCTTAGAATGTAAATCATATATTAAGAGGTTTATCTGATAATAACTATTATACTTGGCTTAATAGTATGTAGGATAAACACGGTGATTTACATAAGAATGCCGGAACTAATTTTTAGACTACACCATATAATGATAAATCTGTAGGAGATTATCAAAATTTATATAAAACTGGATATAATGGAGAGTGGAAGGATAATAATGTAGGATACAATTCTTTAGGTATTATGCACGCTCAAAATTTAGGTAGATATGATTTATATGGCAATACTAAAAGAACTTCTGGAGACTGGAATATTGATGCCAATCACCGATATAAAACAGATAGCTCTTATAGCCAAATAACTGATGATAGACGTTTATTAGGTAGAAAGGGAGATTTTACAGATGAGTAGTTAGCATCTGTAACAGAAGCTTTTAAAAATAAAGGTTATAATTTTGCTTTAGGAAAAAATGATTACTATTATTTATCTCCTATAGAAAAATCTGAATAGAATCAAAATACTCCTAAAAAAGATGGTTCAGTAACTAATCCTGATATTGGTAAAAAATCTATATTTGATAAGGGTAAAGAATACTTGGCTAAATTAACAAGTAATCCAGGTAATCTTTATAACGCAGTTGAGACTGGTAAATATTTATTAGCTAATAAAGCTACTAATGATATATTTAAAATAAAAGCTCCAAATTATGTTATTTCTCCTAAGTATACTAGTTATCAAGTAATGGATAATTTAGCTTAGCAGAATGCTTATCATAATAAAGCTGCTGAAACAGTGAATTAGACTTCTAGACCACTTACTTCTAGTGGTTAGTTGTAGACTGCCGCTTAGCAAGAAAGTATGAATAATGCTAATAAGTTATATTTATAGGGTAACGCTGAGAGAAATACTTGGTTAGAAGGATAGAAGCAGTAGTCTTATAAAGCAGGACTTTACAATATGGAAAGTGCTGTTGATACTGCTAATGCTAATGCTCAATAGGCATATAAAACTAGAATGCTTAATGAGTATCAAGATCCTAGAGATAGGGCTAGAGCACTCGCTACTAATAGACAAAATTGGATTAATGCTTTAGAGAAATTTAATGTTATTGATCCATATGTTGAACGAAAGAATGCTTAGTAGCAATATGGTTTAGCTAAAGCTTAGTGGGATTATCAAAATGATGCTAAGGTTTTATTAGCTCAACAAAAATACTAGTAGTTATTACGCTAGCATTAGAATGATTTGAACTTTAATGCATATGATACTGATGAATATAGAAATTTAATTAATGCATAGAAAGAGGCTGGAGCAAGATATTATAATAATATGTATTAGGTATATGGTATTAGTAATCCTGGATTTAGGTACAAAAAAGGAGGTAAATTTGAAGATATATCAAAGTTTAATACCAAAGAATTTTATAATACTATAAGACATAGTATTAATACTGCTACTAAATAGAGCGGAGATTTAAGTAAACTCATTAATACTTTATTTAAAAAGAGTAATAAGAAATGAATTTAAAAATACAAAAATTTGCAGAAGGGGGAACATCCTCCTCTGCATTTTTTTATTAGCCTTTAGCTATGGCTACGACTGGAGTAGAAGCTGAATCAGACACTGCTAAGTTGATAAAAGCTATGACTGCTGCTAATAAAAAATCATCTAATGATGAGGATAAAGGAAAGATAACAGATAAAGATTTTCTAGGATTATTAAAAGATATAAATGGTCTCCCTAGTGATATCTTAAAACTATATATACAAGCTCAAAACTTTTGGGCTGACCCAACAAATACAGGAGATACTAATTATTCAAACTTTGCTTAGATGTTAACTAGAATGTCTTTATAGGCTAAGATAGCTAAGTTTGATAAAGAAGTTTGGGATAAATCTAGAGATACTATGTTTGCCAATCATTCAGAAAATGAGATGGCTATTACTGATTAGGGAGGAGTTGTAATACAAACTAGTGATGGAGGAATAGATACTATTTCTGTTGAGAAATGGAAACAAAATCCTTATGTTTATAAAACTCTCACTAATGCAGATATAATGGAATTAAGAGCTTAGAAATTACCAGGAGATAATTCTATTCTTAATATAGTAAATGGTAGTACTAGTGTAGAAGCTATCACTAATAAACTATAGAAGATATTAAGTAATGCTCAATCTAGTAGTGTTTCTTCATATATTAGTACTGATGGTTTTAATACTAAATCTGGATTAACAGTACTTAAAGGGTTATTATAGAGAGGGTTAGATCCAACTACATTAACTATGCCAGGAGTATATAAATATACTACTAAAGAAAACGCTGATTAGGTAGCTAATTTAGTACAGTATGCTTGGGCATCTTTATCTACTAAAGAGTAGACCTTACTAACAGCTAGAGCAGGAAAAAATAAAAAAGGAGTAGATTATTTATTAAAATTACTAGCTACTGGCAATACTTCATTTAATACCAATATGGAATATTAGGATTAGTTAAATCCTGATGGCACTAAAAAAGAAACCCCAGATAAATCTAAATCTTCTAAAAGTGATGGAGAAGATGATTATGGAAAAAATGCTGTAGCTAATTAGGCTTATATGATGTAGACTGGTAGAGGAGGAACTCCTCAAACTTATACTTTTTAGCCTACAAATGGTGGAGCATCTATGACTTTATATGGAAGATTCTATGGAGGTTTACAAACTCCTAAAGGAGAAATAGTAGGAGAATCTTCTTTGTCTAAGTTACTTTAGACTACTGGAATATAGGCTCTTACAAATCCTAGATCTATATACTTCGGAGATTAGAAAATAAACGATTTAAATTCTGTGGCTTATTTAAATGATGGCGGTATGCAAGTAATACTTCCTGCTATAAAGGATGGTTCAGGAAATGTGATGCCAAATTTTGCAGTATTGGATGATTATCAAAAAGCTAAGAAAGAGATTGAAAATAATTTAGATCCTAAAGATCCTATGTATATGAAAAAATAGGCAGCTATATTATCTAAATATCCAAATCTTAGGAGTTTATTAATAGATGGTCAACCTGATCCTAGTAAATGGTCATCTTTTATAGTTGTAAATGGAGAAACTTCTGAAAAAGTAGTAGGAGGAGATATCAAATATGCTAAGGAATTAGAATCAGATAATGCTGGATATGACCAATTATCTAATATATTATTTCCTGATGGTAAAGGCGGGCACCAAATGGATGCTCCAGGATATGGAACCCTATGGAATGATAATTTATATGAAGCTCCAGTATTTATACCAGTTGTTTCTTAGAATCCTGGAGATACTCTTATTCTTAGCAGTAAATTTAATAAAGAAGATACTTAGTAGATTAACGATTTAGTAGCTGCTAAATCTATACCATACTAGAATAGTTCTTCCAACTTATTATAGAATTAATTAATATGTTAAATAACGATTGGATAGTAGCCAATATACAAAATCCAGACTATACTACTGGAATGTTTTCAAAAGCTGGATTAGATACTGAAAATACTTAGATGTTATCTGAAGATTCTTATTTAAAATCTAACTTTATTATTAAGAATCCATACTTTGCTGATAAGAATGGTAATTTTGATAAAGATAAATTTCACGATTTTTACAAGGATGCTGCAACTGGATGGAAATAGATATAGACTAAAAAGAATTTAGAACATGTCTATGATTTTTTTGATCCAGAAGCTCCTGAAGGGGCTAAAAAAATAAATCCTTTAACAGGAGATACTAAAGATTTGTAGACATCAGCTAATAAACCTTTTGGAGATTTTCTAAAAATAGTTCCTTATAGTGATAAAGTAGGCACTATTGGTGTAGGAGGATTTAATGCTATAGAAGCCCCTACTAAAAGTACTAGAGAAGAAGCTTAGGAACAAAATATATTTGATTTCTCCGATAAAAAAACACTTGACATTACTCCTGATAGTTAGTCTTTATTTTCCAACCCATTTAAATTTATTAAGTCCATATTTAGTGACCCATTAGTATTGGCTACTTATGATGAGGATACTAAAGAATTAGATAAGTTTACTGGGGAAATGGTTACACATAAAAAAGGAGACTTAAAATTAAATTCTAATGGTAAGCCTTACTATGAGACGTTAGCTGGCAGAAATCCTTATTCTAAATAGGTATTATCTACTTTTGATAATTTAACATCAGAGTCTTCTCCTATTAATAAATATGACTTTTTTGATTCCGATGACTTAGAAAAAAGTATTTCTGGGTCTCTTGCTAAAAACTTAATGGGAGTAGCTCCTATACTAATGGGACCTGAAGTAGCAGCCATATATTCAGGAGCATTAGTTGCTAGAGAATTATTAAAAACTGCCCCTATGGTTTGGGGAATGGTTAATTCTTTATGGTCTAACCAACTTCCACAAAATCCCATTTTAAATGGGTTAGAAGCTAAAATGATGTAGGCTACTGGAAGTTCTTCTGATCATGCTAATGCTAATATGGGATTCACCACTGAGACTGTATTAAATTTAATGGGAGATGTAGCTCTACAATGGGGATAGCAATAGCAAGTTGCGGGTTGGACTAGAAGATTATTAGGAGGAAAAAAGGATTTAAGTAAAGTTATTGATGATGAAGCCAAAGTTTTATATGATAAAAAGATAGCTTCAATATTTGAAAGTGCTTCTACTGATGCTAAAAAATAGGAAGCTTTATTAAATTTCGGATTTGATGAGGCACAAATTGCTAACTTATTGAAAAATTCAGGAAAAGATGCTACTGATGCTTGGAAAATGACTTCAATAGGTCAAGCCGCATTAAAGAAAGCCTCTACTAAATTATAGCCTAAAATAGACAAATTAAATAGATTAGGTGCTAATGCTTCATTAGCTTACATGGCATTAGTTTCTAATACTGACGTATATTAGTCTGCTTTAGATAACGGAGCTTCTGCTAGAGAAGCTGCATCTTTAGCAGCAGGAGCGACTTTAGGTATGTATACAGTAGATAGATTAGGTATTGGAGAAATGTTCTTTGATGAATTAGCTAAGCAGTCAGCTAGAGAAATAAACACTGCTATAATGGCTAATAAAGATGAGTGGATACGTACTTTTTTAAAATAGGCTAGAAAATCTATAGGAAATGCCAATAAATTCAAACAATTAATAATTGATAGTAGAAATAAAGTAGCCAAACTTTTAGGAGACTATAAAGACGATATAAAGTATCATACTACAGGTGCTATAGGTAAAGCTGTAGGTGAAGGTCTCGAAGAAGTTTCTGAAGATGCAGTAACTGATTTAGCTAACTCTACTTATGCTATGTTACATGAACTAGGTATTACCTAGTCTAATGATATCATGGGTTTTGGGTATGATAAAGAACTCAATGATGGAAAAGGAGGTTATGATATTGCTAGATTATTAGCTAAATATGGAATGTCCTTTACTGGAGGTACTCTTGGTGGAGGTTTATTTTATGGAGTAAATGCTATTAAGTCAGGAACTGTACATGCTCCTAAAAATTCTTAGGATATGTTGTATTTAGTAAATCAAGGCAAAGGTAAAGACATTATTGATAGAATAGAACAATATCGTAAAAGAGGCGCTTTTGGAAGTACTACTATTTCAGCTAGTAAAAGTGTGCAAGATTCTTAGGGAGATAATGTTAATATTACTATTGATGGTGATTTATCTGTTAATGACTATATAGCTAAACAATTAACTAATTAGGTACGCTCTTATTAGACTATTATTGATGATAATAATTTAAATAAATCTGAAGATGAATTATTCGATCACATGATAATGTAGGATAAAGTATTTAGAAATTTATCTTCATATTTACAAAAAGATTCTTATGTAACTAGGTATTAGTAGTCTTGGTTAGGGTTAGCTAATGATGTGTTAATTGCATAGAAGGGATTAGAAGTAGCAGCTGCTGCTCGTAATGGTGAAATACCTAAAGAAATTTTAGAGTAGTTAGGTTCTTCAAAAAATTCTAAATAGTTAATTGATGAATTAGGTGAGGCTAGACTACCTGATTCAGAAGCTAGACATAATCCTTCTGAAGAATCTAAGCGTAATGTAATGGTATAGTCTTGGTAGAAATATTTACAAGATAAGAAAGACGCTTTAAAACAATTTGAATCTCCTGAAAACTCTGCTTATTATACTGAAATGTTAATGTTTGGATTAGATGATAATCTTTCATCAACTTTTGGAGTATATAATTTTACTAATTGGCTATATTATAATCATGGAGGTTTAACTGAAGATTAGCTTACTAAAGAGTAGTTAGCATAGTATAAATTAGACTATGAATCTTATTTAAGAACTAAAAAACCTTTAGATTTACAAAAGTCATTTGAAGGATATAAACATTTTCAAAAATTAGTAGATCCTGAGTTACAAATGATGGCTCAAGAAGCTTAGAATTTCGAAAGTTATCAATAGAAAGTAGCCGATTTAATTAAGACTCCTACTTGGTGGCTAAAATTATCTAATCCTAAATTACGTCAAGATTGGGAATCTGAAGAATAGTTTAAAGATAGTACTACTAAAAAAGAAAATGAATCTGACGCTGAGTTTGCGGCACGATTAAATGAAAGAGAAGTTAAAATAAAAACTGAACAAAATAAAAAATTAAACGAAGTATTAGATTTTGTAAGAACTACTCCTTTAGATAGTTTAACTGCTAGATAGTTAAAAATATCTTTTGCACAAAGTGCTAAATCTATTAAAGCTGAATTAGTAAAATTATCTACATCGCAAAGTACACGAACTAATTATTCTTATCTATGGGATATTATAAAAAAGACTGTAGATAACTACGAAGGCGGTGATACCAAATAGTTAAGAGATGATTTAAATAATAACGTTGTTTCTTATATTTCTGGTGGAAGTAACTTAATATTTAATAATGCCTATTTCATGGGCACTTAGATTACCTCACTATTTGGTAATGATGATGATAATACTAAATTTGGATAGGTTGTTAAAGATTATTTAATGTCTAAAGGAGATACTACATAGCTTCCAGAAAAATATACTAAAGATTCTGAAGGTAATAATATAGACTCTCTTACTGCTTTTAATAACTTATTTAAGGATGCTGATGAAGGACTATATAGAACAGAAGACTCTTCTGGTAAAACATATGCTCAAATATTTAAAGATGTATTTGGAGAGGATGAATTAACTAAACTATAGAATAGTATAAAGACTACTTCGTATTCTTACAAAGATTACGAAGGTGATGATGTAAATGTTACTATTGAAAAAATAGATCCTATTAAGTGGTTAGGACCTGATGCACTTAACACCTTAGAATCTCTAACTACTAATAATGCTGCTACTACTTATTTAAGAGAATTATTAGCTAAAGTTCCTCAAAATGGTGATTACGATACTATTACTCAAAGCTTTATGCGTAATTCTTATAATGCTATTGATGGTATAGTTTCATAGGCAGAGTAGGATTTGAATAATGATTAGCCATATTAGATACTAACTAATATATCTGATTAGATGAGGCCAAATCCTGTAACTCAATTAATGAAAAAGTTACCTTTATATGATTCTAATGTAGAGAAATTATTAAATAAATTATAGGATTAGTTTGATTAGGGTTTAGATCCTACAGAGTTTGTTATTGACCCAGAAGACGAATCTTATATTCCACAAGCTTAGCAATTACTAGCCATTACTAGTGCTTATATAAAAGCAGCTTCTTCAGATTAGGATTTAAGTAACATATACGGTCATAATAAAACTATAAATCGATTTAATTAGTAGCATGGTATAAAAGTAGACCCTTTAGCAGAAATAGACGAAAACTATGCTAATATTTATCAAATAGAACTTCAAAAATACTAGGATGCTTTAAATGATGATAAATGGTCATTGCCATATATTTCTAAAAAGAATTTAGGAAATAGTTTATTATAGTTTGATTAGTCTAAAAAAGCCTTAAATAAAGTTCACAAAGCATTTTGGGATAGTGTTAGAAATGCTTTTGTCATTGATGGTAAAAATATTTTAGATAAATATGTTCCTACTGGTGATGATGAAGAAGATGTTAGAAATGCTAGTAATATATTTTATAATGCTATATAGGAACATCCTGAATACTTAAATCAAGTATTAGAGTAGTTTACTACTAACTTAAATAAACAAGAAACTGCTAATGTTAATCCTAAATTAACCGAAGCAGGATTTTCTAATTTTGATAAAGCTATGTATTTAATAGCTGCTGCTGGTATTAAGCAAGATGATGCTCTAGCATTTACTAAATCTTTTGTTCAAAATCACCCTGATATTGTACCTTTAGATGCTCAGTTCCAAATAGCTAAATTAGGAATGGCTATGGTAAACAATCCTAAGTTAATATAGAAAGCTATTTCTAATTTAGCATCAAAAGCTGGTATTGAACTGCCAACTTTATCTAGTACTATGTTTATTCCTGGTATTGGAGGTTCAGGTAAGACTTCAGTAGTAGCTAAAATGATAGCTGAATATGCCAAAGATAAGAAATTATATATGGCAGCTCCTGGAGAATCTTAGGCAAAAAATCTAGAATTATCTTTAGGACAAACTGGAGCATTAACTGAATCATAGTTAATGGCTTTAGTAACTGATGATACTTCTATAAAAAATAGCATAGATGGCATAAAAAATATGTCTGAGTTTAAAAACTTAGATAAAATTGCTGATAAAATTCCTTTAAAAGACGCAGAATCTGGAGTTTTAATTATAGATGAGTATACTCACTTTGATACTTTATCAGAATTAGTTTTAGACAAGTGGGCTAAGAAAAATGGTATAGTAATTATTGGATTTGGAGATAATTCTTAGAAAGGATATATAAACCCTAATCAAGTAATTTGTAGTAATGATTCAGATACAGTATTTATGTTAAGATCTTCTAGATTGGGAGTGTCTTTACGTAATGGTAATATATAGTAGGTATCTTCTACCTAGTAGTTAGATAATATTACTTAGTAGATTTATGGATATTCTTATAATATTACTCCTGAAACTGTTCGTACTGCTTATGACACTTTAAAATCATGGTAGCCTAGATATTATAATCAGGATACTTTTAATGGTACTTATATAGGAAAGGATTTTAAGGAATGGACTAAAATATTTAATGGAGCTTCTCAAAATTCTATAGCATTTATAGGTAGTGATACTGCTTATAATAAACTTAGTGCTCCTGCTGGTATTATAAAAAGATTCTCTAACATAAAAGAAGTTTAGGGCAGTGAATTTGACTATATTATTTATGAAGGAGATATAGCTAAAATCCCTTCTATAAATCCTGATCCTAATAATGCTATGGGTAATGCTCTTATATTTGCTAGAGATTTATATACTGTAATTAGTAGAGGTAAAAAAGGTGCTATTATATTAAGTGATAATTCTTCTTTTAATAGTAGACAAGATACTAGTACTGCAACTACTACAAATTTGAAAGCTAAAGCTTCTGAAGAATAGAAAAAATTCTTAGAATATTTAAATGGTTTAACTTTAAATCCAACCATACCTAGCGCAGCTAGTACAACTCCTCCTAATGCAGTAACTTCTGAAGCTGTAGTAAATGCTGCTTCAAGTGTTTTATTAAGTGCAAGTTTAGATCCTAAACATACTGTAACAGAGGATTCTAAAATTACAAAATAGGATAAAGTAGAACCAAATATAGAAAATTAGGATAGAATTTATGGTAATTTCTCAATGTTAGGACTAACTAGAGATTCTAATAAAAATTGGATAGTACCTTAGAATGTAGATAAATATGAGGATGTGGGAGTAATTACTAATTTATGGGCGATGATAAAAGGATCTGCTCCTAAAATAATAACTTCTGGTAAAGATAAAAACGATTTAGTAAAATAGCTATTACTATTAAAGGATGCTCTTATGAGAATAAAACTTCCGGAAGGATAGATTAAGAATTATAAAGAGTTTATAAGTGATTTAATGGTAGAAGATGGAAGTTATTTATTCTCTGAAGAAGCTTATAAAACTTTAAAGTACCAAGTTCATATACGTCGCAGATAGAGTATTGATAAATTAGTAGGATATAGTAAATTAAATGACTCTAAAATAGAAATTGAAATTGATGGAGAAAAATATATAGCTACTGTAGAAGCAACTTGGGTTAATAATGGAGTTACTAATACTATAACTTTAGGAGCTATTCCAGCTTTAAATACTTATAAAAAAGCTGTAGAAAATGCTGAGGGTACTACTTATGGAGAAACCTTAAAGAAAAATTATATTAGATATAACCAAGCTTTGCATGATATTCTTTATAAAGAACATGGAGTTAGAGAAATTAAAGCTCCTAATAATGTTATAACTGAATTGAAAGATATAGGAGATCCTATTCCTTTTGCTTTAGTTCCAAAAGTTATATATGATGAGAATGGTAAACCTAAATTTCAATCTAGAGAAGGTGACTATGATCCAGCTTTTGGAGACCCTATTCCTGAATTATTAAGACTTCCATATGCCTCAATATCTAGTCCATTAACATATTTTGGAGGACTTCCTGGAGTTAGTCCTACAATAACTGGCAGAACTATATACTTAGTATCTTCTAAACCAGGACTAAGTGATAAAGAATTAGTTGATGCTTACTACGCTCAAAAGTTTGCGGTAGATAGAAGTGATGAAGTAATGAATAAATTAGATGTAAGAATGATAGTTCCTACCGAAAGAGGTATATCTTTTACTGGTATGGCTAATGCAATATGGAGAGATAGATTCTCTTTACCTGCTGATAAAACTCATCAAACTGCATCAAGTTTTCCTGCTAATGCTGGCATATTAGGAATGAAACTATTTGCATAGGCTTGGAATACCAGGGCTAACGCTTTAATGGTATTAGATTAGTTATAGTAGGATCATGATATTGAAGAGACTAATAAAAACTTAAGAGGAGTTCAATAGTTTAGATTATTGCCATCTAGTTACATGACTAGAAAAAATGATTCTTATGAAGCTAAAGAAACTTTTTATAAAATTAGTTGGGATTTTAATGAAGTACAACCTGCTTATGAAAAATGGTTAAAATCTAAAGGAAAACCTGCAGAGTAGTGGATTCGTGATTACGAAGGTGAAAAACCTTAGAATCAAAAAGATTTTGAAGATTGGCAAAAAAGTCTACGATACGATGATAAGGATAAATTAAAAAATTATATTTATATAACTCCAGAGTATTTATAGCATTTGTATAATGTTACTAATGCTTTACTAGATCCATTTAAAGATTTTATAAATATATAGGGAGATCCTAGATAGATATTGGATATTAAATCTCTTTATAAAAATTGTTAGGATTTTAATATAGAAACTGGAGAAGTTATTTTTCCATTAGAAACTGGAGGTAATACTAAAGTAACTTTTGATTATTAGAATATTTAGTATGAATCTTAGCTGTCCGCTGAACAGGAAACTTTATAGACTACTAACTTTTTTAAAGTAATACCATTATTCTTCACTAAAGGTTACAAGTTTGCTTTGTTAGGTCCTGAATCTGAAAAAGCACACCCTAAAAATGGTAAAAAATTAATAGGTACTAATTACTATATTAAATATAAATTATATGGTACTAGAATAGATTAGTAGGGTAATAAAGTTAAAATAGGTAATAGTAAAGTATATAAAACATTTAGTGAATAGAAACTTATTGAAGAAGCTAAAGCTATAAATAATAATACTGAGTTTTCTAATATATTTAACCTTATATTCCACGGAACTTCTGATCCTACTGGAAATATTTCAGGGAAACATAATTTTACTGAATCTTCCGCATATTTTAAAAATGGTATATATTATTATCCATATACAGATTATGCAAGTGGAACAAATTATGAATATGGTAATTCTAATTAGTCTTACTTTAGAAAAGTTCGGGGAGATATAAACAATGTATCGGCATTCTATTAGACTAATGTAATACCTATTCCTATAGCTGATTTTGATATAGAAGGTAAAATATCTAGCGAACCTATTTCTACTAATATTTCTAAAAAACAAGTTACGCCTCCTGAACTTATTACTGCTCTTAGGAATTATTAGATTGAAGATACAGGAGATATTGAGTAGAATATTAAAAATTATATGACTAATTCAACTATATAGCAAGAAATATCTTTAGGAAATCTTCCAGTCTTTACGTATATAAATGGTAAGTGTAAATCTTGTCAAACTATACCATTAGAGGATAATGAAGGACGTTTTGGTATACGTAATACACAAACTGCTACAAGCAGTAAATTAGTAAAAATAACTCCTGATGATTATGAAACTTTATTTGGAGAATCTTTAAATACCTAGGATGTTGAAATTATGATGTATATAGATAATGATGGTTAGCTTAAAAAAGTAGAAGAATCTTTTGAGAATACTGAAAATCATTCTTTGAGTTCTGAAGAATTTTAGATAATGAAAGCTAAAATACAAAATAACAGTGAAAATTTTATTGAAGAAGGTTTAGGAATAACTCCTGAAGCTGAAGAATATTCAGATGCTAAAGAAATGTTTAATGCTGTGCTAAAAGCAGATAATGAATCAGATTTTATTGCTGCCCTAAATGACTTTAGAGATAATCTTTTAGGAGGAGCATTTGCAGAGATAAGCGATGCTGATTTAGCGAAGTATTTAGATGATATATATGATACTTATGATTCAGATGGTAATTTACGAAATGTATGTAATATAATAACAGTGTTAAAATGATGAATTGTGCAGGAATTAATTTAAATCCATAGAATTTTACTACTGGAATTAATAGTGCCCCATTACAAATAGTTACTGAAGCATAGCAGCTTATTGTGGATGGGAAAAATGGTTTTGGAATTATAAAACCTTTTTTAATTAAGGGAATTAAGGATTTTCCTTCTTTTATTAGAAAACGTTTTGAAAAAATATTAGGACATCCTATTCCTGATAATTCCAAAGAAAATTTATTTATTGAAGAAAAGACTGAATTAGCTAATTTAAAAGAAGCTATGCGGATAATACTTGCTAATAACTCTGATAAAATGCAAATTTTTAAAAATGAAGAAGCTTTAAAGGCTTTATGGCAAGTATTAACAGTAGAAGATTCATAGAATGAAAATATAGAACAAGAAAATACTGATAATGTAATTTAGGAAGATGCTGATGTTGAATAGACAGATGAATTAGATGAAGCAACCAAGCTAGTATTAAACTAGCTTGGTATGTTTCCTTCAGATTTTAAAAAAATAATTTATACAGGAGCTACTGAGGAGGATTCTTTTAGAAAAGCTAATTTAAAACAACAAATTGCTTCTAATGTAGTAAGAAATGGTATATATATTAATGATGACCCTTGGGTACTTAATACATCTATAGTTAAATTAAAGAATAAATGGTTCAATCAAATATGTGATTATTTGGGGGAATCATAGACTGAATTATTTACTAGAGATCCAAATCGTAATAAATATATATATAATAAATTTGCTACTGGGGTACTAAATAGCTTTAAAATCTTAGCGCTTAATTCTTAGCTATCTATTAAAACTAGTGAAGATTTTAAGGAAGCTGTTAATGCCTTTGTAAATTTAATAAGTTTTGATGATGAAATTAAAGATTATATGGGTAAAGATATTTCTGTAAATAGAAATACTAGCTCTAACTTTTCAGAATCTAATTTACCTTATGGTATAAGTTCTCATAGTTCTTTACGTTCGGGATGGTCTAATGATGAATTGTCTGATGGAATGAAAAATATTCCACATATGACCAAATTATTATTTAATACTATTCCAGAATATAAAGATGGGAGATATACAGGATTATATCTTGATGATTTGCATACTATTGCTTCAGTAAAAAAACTCTTTCTTAAATGTTTAAAAAGTAGCAATATACCTGCATATTTAAAGAATAGTATAAGAGTTCTTAGAATTAGTGGTAATGCTAAAGAACTTTTTAATGATATGTTTGGAATAAATGGTAGGTATAATTCAATAGTATCTGCGGTTGTAAGAGAAATGAGTCCTAAAGAATAGGTAATCATTAACTCCTTTTTTAAAGAATTATATGGAGAAAAAGGGTTATATAACCAAGAGTTATCTACGAACAGAGATAATAGTAAAGCCACTATATTAGATACTTTTATTCACGCCATTACTTAGGTAGATATGATGTCTTATCAATCAGTAGATTTAAAAGAAGATGGTGAAGAAATATCAGCTAATTAGTATCTTAGAGAAAGTGTATCTACAGATAATGAAACTTTAGACTTAGCTTAGGTTATAAATCAGAGTCCTCATTCTAATTCTAATAATCATATTATTGCTAAAGAAGGATAGTGGGAACTGACTCCTATAAATAGTCCGCATTTTAAAATATTAATATCTCCTAAAGAAGGTTCTAAATATGGGTATACTACTACTGCAAATTAGTAGTTAGAAATTCATATATTAAGAGATGGGGTGGAAGTTACTAGTAGATATTTAAATTAGGATACTAATAGCAATAGTTCTTCTGATTTTAATAATAATGCTATTACAGAAGACGGCTAGATAAAAGATGAATATAAAGATATAATGGAATTCGTAACAGAAACTTTGGGATTACAGACTATTCAAGATATATCTTTAAATGGACTTCTTTATACTATGCAAGGGGAGTTTTCTACTGGTAAATATGCTGGATTTAGTGGTATGTTAATGTCAGCTATTCGTTCTGAAATAGTTAAACATATTGTAGACCATTATAATCATGCTGATACAAATTTAAGTATTTAGAAATATTATTCTAGAGATAATATTAATTTACCTTCTGAATATAAAAATGTAACAATATTTCCTTCTAGAACTATTATTTCTGGAGATGCTTATGGTATAAATTATAAAATAGTAGGTGCATAGCGAGATCCATGGATGAGTGCTTATGGTTCTGCTAAATAGATACTTGAAGGAACTAATATTTCTTCAACTGTAACAAGTTCTGATAATAAAAAATAGCCAGTTATTCGATCATTTGCTTATGGACTAAACCCTAGAGAAAGAATTAGAGAATAGTTAAATGCTGAAGGTGAAGGTATTTCAAGAAATACTGCTAATGCTACTACTTCACTATTATTTGCTCATAATATTAGTTCAGGAAATGCTGATTTACTTGCTAATGTTGCAGCTCATGTAGATTTAGAGGTTACAGATACTTAGGGTAATACTAAGGAGATTAAAGCCATGAACACTAATGAAATGATGCATCATGCAATATTTGATAATTTCTATAATCATTTTTGGGAAGATGGTAATATAACCTTTTAGCCAATGGATTATTCCGATAAAGGTATATAGATAGTATATACTGCTAGAGGAACCATTCAAATAGTATATGACAATGGTGATAATGTAGATTTAAGACATGCCACTCCTTTATAGATTCAATAGTTATATAAACAAACTATTGGAGGATTTTATACTAAATCTTTTAGAAATTCTTTAATAGATATATCTAATTCTATTGATAGAAATACTTATCCTACATATCCAGTAAGTACTAACCCTAGAGATACGGCTTCTATACATATTAATTAGTCTTCTACTACATAGGAATTATTAGTAGCTGCGAAAGCTATTGATAATTGGATGTAGAAAGTTCCAACTAGTAAGACTATAACAGTATAGAGTCTAAATACTTAGGGAAAAGAAATCTCTATAAAACTGTCTACTCAATCTATTTTTTAGTAGTATTCTAATAATATAGCAGCAAATTATCAAAGAACTTTAGTGGGAGAAACCAATGTAACTCCAGAAGTTATTAATCCTATAACTAAAGTTCCATATACTACTGCGGAATTATATTAGTTAGCTATTGAAGAAGGAACTGGTTTAACAGAACAATAGTTAACCGATTATGCTTTTGCTAAGGGAATTAATCTATACTAGAATATTTCTTATATGAAGTATAAAGGAAAGGTTAGATTAAATCCTGCTATGGTTTATATGGGAACTATATAGTTCTAGGGAAATAATCTGGAATCTAGATAGAATAGAGATAAAATTAATTTTGTCGATGACTTATTAAAACATTAGGTATCTTTTAGAGCATATCGTTCATATAGTAATGAATATGGCTAGGAAACTTCTAAAAATACTGATGTGTATAATATATTAGATAAGTTTCTTAGTGATGAGGATTTAAAATCTTGGAGAACAAAAGGTGATAAATTTTGGACTGTTGGAGAATGGGTTAAAGGAGACTATATGGTCATAGCTAAAGTTTAGCATGGAGATGGCTCTATTACTGATTTAATATTTTAGCCTGAATTATAGCTAGCTGAGGGTGATACTTTAATACTTAATCCATTACTTGACCATTATTTTTAGGTAGATAATTTACTATCTAATAATATGCGCTTTACAATAACAGGTACTGAATTTAGTGACCCATTGAAATTCAATAATTATATCGAACCTTTCAATACTCTAATCAGTAATATTGAAAATGTAAACCCATAGTAGTTTGAATTAATGGAATCTAATCTTTGGAATACTAGTAACAAACGTGCTAATATTTCCACAGCTACTATGACTCCTTTTGCTATTGGTACTAAGTAGGGAGTTTCTAGAATGGTAAATTTAGCTACAATTGAAGATATCCCTGCAAGTGTATATAACTTTATGGGTTAGTAGGGAAAAGATGTAGATTCTATGGATGGTTCTACTTTTACTGATGGTATTTAGGCTACTTGGGAATCGTGGTCAATGCCAGGTTAGACTCTTGGTATGGATAAAAAAACTATTGCACATGGTTATGATAACAGAACTGGGGGTACTATTCTTTTAAAACACGCTCAATATGCTATTAATAATGAACGTATGTTAATGGCTAGAAATTCTGAAATTGATTTAGAAAGTGTTTTTAAAAGGATGAATGATAGTAAGTTTTCTGAAATGAAATGGGGAGAATTAGTACCAACTACATTACATTCTACTATTTTTAAAAATTTATATCATCAGATAGATGATGGTAAATGGAGATTTATATATTAGTTAGCTTATGATAAGACTGAATAGGCTTATTACACTATCGAATATGAAGTAGATGAACATTATAATAAAGTACCGAATACTGGTAAACGTTATTATTATTAGTTTGATCCTAAGAGTTAGCAACTTATTGGAGAAAATGGTGAGGGTGAAACTATTAATTCTATTTATGAATTATGGCAAGCTTTAGGTGGTATAGATACTTTTGAAAAACAAGGTAATTAGCTAGTTAGAAGTGAAGGTTCATAGGTAGCTGTAGCTAAAGTTATAAACAATAGTATTACAGTTAAATAGAGTTCTATTAAATCTGATGGTACTATAGAGAATGGAGCTAAAGAATATTAGCCATATAAAACTTATAAAATACATTATTTAGCAAACCGTTCAGGAAGCAAACGTATTTAGGGTAATGTAAATGGAGTAGATAGATGGTTTAATAATAAGCCTTTTAAATATTCCCCAATGCAAATGACTAGATTCGGTTCTTAGTTGGATGCTGACCATGAAGTTGAAGACTCCTCAATTACTTTACCTACACAAGCTATGGCTGCCTTAGTGTAGGGAGGAGTAAACCAAGCTTATGCCAGAGAAGTATATAATATAATGGGAAGTCTCGCTTTAGAAACTAGTAAAGTAAGTGCTGATTTAGTATATGACTTCATGAAATCCTATAATGAAGGTAAAGAATTATCTGCCAATTAGGTATAGCAATTCCATGAAACTATTGGATATTTATTGGCATTAAACTATAGTAAATAGAACGATGCAGAACTTGGAGATATTATTCTAGAAGGTATGGCTAAAGTTTTAAGAACTGGAAAACCTGAATTAAAACAAAAATTTAAAATACCTTTTAGTGATTCTTCTCTATATAGTTCATTATTGCCAGTTATTACTTCTGCTATAAATAAAGTAAGCATTAAAGCTAAATTAGCGGGTAGTGCTTTAGTCTTAACTCCTGGATATAAAATAGCTTAGTATTTTAATTATGGAAGTATTAACTAGGATGGGATTTATGACGATACTACTAAGATTAGTAGAATGTCTTAGGATGTATATAATGAAGCTAAAGATGCTTACAATAATAATTAGGAAGTAAAAACTTATATCGATGAATACCTAGCTTTAGGTAAAGAATCTTTAAATTCATATAATTATAGTGTTAGATAGAAATAGTTAATTAGAGGATATTTGCATTATCTATAGGATTTACATGAAAGAACTAATCCTCCTAAATAGGCTGGAGAATTTTTACCTAATGAAGTAGTTAGAGTAAAATATACTTTACCTAATGGTAGAGAAATTGCTTAGGATATAAGATTTGATTTTAATATCGAGGATTATTATAACTTTGTAGATGCTTATGATACTAATACTTTAGGAGAATATTTACGTTCTAAAGGAATAACTGTAGATGCTAATGCTACTAATTTTAGATTATATGATTCTATAATTTCTCCTAGAGATTTAGCTCCACTACGTTATGTCTTTGATTACGTTGATAAAGAAGGTATTTTAAGAAAATCTAATATATACTTATTAGATGGTATTAGAAAAAATGCTAATAATGCCAAATTAAGAGGATTAGAATTTAGAAAAGCTTTAATTAATCTTGATAAAGGTTTTGCTACTATTGGAGGTAATACTTACTAGATTACCAATGTAAAAAAGATGGCAGCAGAAGAAATAGCCCCTAATTCTTATGCCCATAGATTTGGAGTAGAAGGAAAAACTATACTAGAAGCTAGAAAAATATTATAGGATAGATTAAGTGATCCTAATAAAATTAGAACTAATTTTGGAATTCCTTATTTATGTACTTTTACTTTAGCTAGTAATAAACATACTATAATATCTCTTTCAGAGCCTAGAAGTACCGATAAAGCTTCTTTTCAAGAATTTAATCCGGAATTAAATACTATTATAAAATAGGAAAATGGAATTGATTGGATTTATAAAATTGATAGAGATAGGTAGTTATTATATAAAGTAGGAGTACGTTAGGGAGAAGATGCTTAGTATTTTATAAAACCTTACCGTTTTGAAAAAGAGTCACGTTCCGGTAAATTAGAATCTTATAATTATTTCTATATTGATTAGAACGTATTAACTGCGTTAAATTTAAATAAGGATGAAATAATACCTGATGTAATAAGAGGTATTTATAATACTGATGATTTTATTGGAGTAGAAGTTAGTCCATATATTATAAAATAGTTTAAAGAACATAACTATCAACAACATAGTAATTGGTTAGCTAGTGCTTTTAAAGGGTATGACGTATATTCTTTTATAAATCAACAATTTAGTTATGAAGGACTTCCTGAGTTACGATAGAATTGGTATAAAGACAAACAATATCAAATTATAGCATCTTTTGAGAAAACATTAGAAAATATGATTACTCGTATTCCTACTTCTACTAAATAGTCATTTATGGCAATGAATATAGTAGGATTTACAGGAGGAACAGATAACAGAATTTATGTTTCTCACTTCCAAGCATGGCTTTAGGGTTCTGACTATTGACTAAAATATCGTTATTTTAGTGACAATCTCCTTTTATGTGAATTATTTTTACATAATAAATATTGTAGTCGTTAAATCTTGTGAATTGACGGGGAAATCCTTAGAGTTTATTTCACTAACTTATACTAGAAATAGATATAAGGGCTTTAATTAACTATTAAAGATATAGTAAAAGAAAATAAAATTGGATAATCCGCAGCCAAGCATCTTAGATAAGTTTATTTAACTTATAAGATGAAGGTTCACAGACTATCTCGGAAGAGAGTAGGAATTATAAATTCCGAAGAGCAAGACAATCATCTTTTAGGTGATTGATGATATAGTCGGTCTTATATTGAAAGATATGAGGTATAACGGATATAGATAAAGGTTATGCACTTGGTTATAATTTAGATAATAATGGTATATTTATAGGGTGGAGTAACTTATTTGATTATAGAACTAAAGAATCTTTAGAGAGTTCTTGCTATCTTCCAATACCAAAACATACTACTTGGATTGCAGTGGATGCTGATGAAGATATAGATATTTTAAATATGAAATTATCTGATGGAACTTTCTTAAAAGATAGGATAGAAGAAGTATATAATGAAGAAGGAAATGCTACACCTGTTGATAGAAATCCTTTAATAGGAACTTTCCTACGAAGATTACGAATTACTCCTTATCAATCTATTAAAGTAAAATATGATACTTCTAATATTAAATAGCAAGCATTTATTAATGATATAATGTAGCATGAGAGTACTGACTTAGTAGACGGTAGAAAAATAAAAGCTTACTAGAATGCATTATCTTGGAATGCTTAGCATATTATTAATGATATAAAAGAAGTTGCAGATTCATATGTTCCTACATCTGTAGATAATATGAAAGACGCTGTTAAAGAGTTAGGATTATCCGGAGATAGTGAAAGATATAATATGATGAATCCTGTTAATAAGTATATTTTAATAGAAGAAAATTTAACAGGTAAAAATGTAATTTCTGTGGGAGCAAATGTTCAGAAAAGCTATTTTAATTTATATAATTATTTTTAGGATGTTATAACTTATCCAAAAGATTATAATCCTAAATATTATAAATTTATTAAATAGTTTAGTAAAATAGGTAGAAAAGCTGTTATTAAAAGTACTTTAGGAAACTTAAACTTTGAAGCTATACCAGAGTTTGCTAATCTTTCTAAAATATTATTTATGACAGATCCTAATATAAAAGCTACTTTAAAAGAACATCAATAGAGATATTATATAAATGATGGAGCTTTTCAATTTGATTTTATTAAAGCTTACCGTTATGGAAATATTAGTGATACTTTTAGTAGATTTTTATAGGATGTAAATGATATTTTAGCAACTTATTCTCCAAGTACTGAAACAGTAGCTAAATATGGCGATGCCTACACGTTATTAAATAATTCTGAAAATCCAGAATCCAATATTTCAGAGTTACTTAATGCCGCAGCCGATAATGCTAAGGAGTTGATTCTTAATAAAATAAATGCAGGTATGAATTTAGCAGGAATGCATGGATATTTAATGTCTATGGGATTTAATCTAAAAGATATTATTAAATTCATGACTTCTGATGCTGCTAATGTTATAAATATTTTAACTAAAGAGGATATTTATAATAAGACCTATTATAAAAGTAGAAAAGTAGATTCTTTAATAAAAGATATTTTACTTAAAGAGAACAACTTAAAATATTGGAGTAAAGTGGTGCTAAATCCAACATTAATATCAGAAATTAGTGATAATATAACTGATGTTGTGGCTAGATAGTTAATTAGAAATATATATAAATCTATTAATAATAATTATGACGAAAATTTTCAGTTAAATAATATTACTGGAGAAGTTACTTACAAAGGTAAAAAATATCAAAGTATATTAAAACTTTAGGGAACTTTAGCTGAAGATACCCAAGACAGATAGTTTATAGATAATGTAATTAACTAGATTTAGAAAGCTTATGATAATTTTATTGATGGCGTAAAAGAGTTTGATAATGTTTATCGAGGCACTAAAGAAATGACTGCACTATCTTAGTTATTTTTAAGTCTAAATTAGGGTATTAAGTCTGTCCAAGCAGACTAGTTGTATTTTGAATCCAGGGTATATCAATATATTGATTCTATGTAGGAAGTTCTTCCTGATGAAATAAATGGTTTATAGGAATTCATTCAAACTGGAACTATGAACGATAAACTTTAGGAATCTTTATAGGAAGTATCTCATTTACGTCAAGAATTATCAGTAGAAGAAATTGCTAATGATATATATGATTGTATGTAGGCAGGAATTTATAAAAATTTTAATTATAAAAGTTATTTATTGGATTCTGCAGTTTCGTACATAGATCATAATGGAGTACAATAGAATATATCTTATAGAAATTTAGCGATTAAATACTATAACTTATTTAAAGACTCTTTTAATATTTTTGATGTAATATAGCATTCTCCATAGTATTCTGAATATTTAAATAGATTAAGAGATGCTGTAGTATAGTCTGATACTGCTAGTGTAAAGTCTACATTAGTACGATAGTTCTTTGATGAACTTCGTGAAAATAATGTCTATATGTCAGATAACTTAATTAAATAGATATAGGCTTATATAGATGATGCTTATATTCAAAAATATTTAAATAGCCTAAATACTTAGTTTATGGTTATAAATGATGATAATGGATATATCTTTGATAAGTTAAGATTATCCAAATTATTAGCTAATAGAACCCTAGATTTGCATAATAGTGATAATATAGCTTCCTTTAAGTATTGGGTAGAGAATTAGTTAGTAAAACATTTATAGAATGGTTATTATTATGATGTAGATGGTTCTAAGCATACTTTAACTAGTCCTAATTCATTTGCAAGAGGACTAAGAATGTTAATGACTAAAGGTAGACCATATTTAGCATTAGATATTGATATGCTAAATAAAACTAACTCTACTACTACTATGAAAAAATATTCTGAGTATCTTCAAGGATTTACTGAATTAAGTGCCTATAAATATGATGACGGTACTTTATAGGATATATTTATGTTATATAACTTATTAGTTAATAACAATAAATATGGTAGACATAGAATTACATCTATCTTTTAGGAGCGTTATAAATAGGATATAAATAATTTAGATAATGAAAATTACAAATAGAGTTCTTTAAGTAATTGGTATCAATTTATAGGTTTATAGGACAGTGAAAATATTTAGGAGACTATAAGTTCTCATAAATTAGAGGGAGATCCTAATTATAGAAAACAAGTTTTAGATAAATATGGATTATCTATTACTGGATTCTTAAAATTTACTGCCCCTTTTGTGTAGAATACTAGAGACTCTATGGCTCCTATAGTAAAAATGGTATCTTACGATTCTTTAACTCCTTATTATTATGATAAAAGAGCTAGACAAATAATAGATTACTTAGAAGGTATAGATACTACTAATATTTCTTCTAAAGAATAGTAGAGTTTCTTAAGTAATCTTATAAGATATTATCCTACTCAAGTAGATTCTTCTATAATAAGAGCTTCTTATGAAGCTATGTTTAATGATGCTTCTGCTGCTGAAAATGGTATGTATTCTATGACTAACTCAGGAGCATTGAAAATTTTAGTAAATTGTGAATAATGAATTGTAGTATAACATTACGTTTTAATAAATTAGATTAGAATAAAAATCCTTATTAGATAGTTTTGGATGGAATCTCAGAAGATTCCATCCAAGATTATTTAAATGATTATAGTAAACTACTAGCTTTAGTAAAAGCCTAGGGAAAGTTAGAGGAATTTTTAGATTATTCTACCATAACAGGTACTAAAGGTAGTATATATACTAGTAAAGATATGGAAGGTTTAAAAGATACTAATAACTTCTTTGCGCCCAATATTACTTATGATAAATTAAGGAAAAAATATGGACAGCTTCCAGAGTTAACTCCAGATGAGAAGGCTAATATGAATATATTGTTTGTAAAAAATTTAGTTATAAATGGAGTTCCGGCTCCTTATGTATTTCAAACTAAAGATTTAAAAGGTAATCCTATTTACGTAGTTTAGGCTAAAGGATTGTTAGATTTTTCTAGATTTATTACTAAATATAAAGCCGTTACTGATTATGACCCTGAAAAATAGGGTATACCAAAAGCTTTAAATATTTTATTAAGTAATATATAGAGTTGGCAGGCTTTTGAGGGTAGTTTTTTAAGAAAATTTGCAGACTATAACACTACTAACTTTTAGCGTAATAAAACCCGCACTATGGTAGTTACAGATTCTCCAATGACTATAGCTAAATAGTTAATGCTTAGTTATCTTAGAGATCCAGATAAAATGTATTTTTATGGAACTTCAGATAAAAAATCTGGAAAAAATTTATTGAGTAAAAATATTCATAAAATACAATTAATTAGAAATGCTATAAGTTCTATTAGAGGTTTTAATAATAAAATAGTTACTACTAATTCTACTCTAGCTAATGCTGTACTTTCAAAATTAACTTATGGAGATTCTAAGGGTGCTAAAATATCTATTAAGGATTTTAAAAAGTTAGTAGAGGTAATAGTACCTAAAGATTAGTATAGAAATTATTTTAGGGCTAATATGAGAAGTACTGAATATGCTCAAGCAATTAATACAGTGCTTAATGATTTATTTTATAAAAATGATGATGGGACTACTAACTTTGATACTAAGAGTTATCAAGTAAATACTATAAAGAACGATTACATATATTTTTAGAAAAGTTTTGATACCCTAGAAAATCATTATTCTAAAATAAATATTGAGGCTCTTCCATCATTAGCTTAGGAAATGGAAGACTATAAAGGGTATAAAATTTATAAATACTTAGATGATAATAATCAAACTAAATATACTTTTATTAGAGGCTTATTAACTCCACAAACTTATGATTATAGAATAACCCCTGGTAGAGGTGACGAATTATCTACAGTAAAAGATAAAATAAATAGTATGCTCTCTCCTAATAGTAGAATACATAGTAGAATTTATAATGATTTATATTCTGACGAGCCAAATTAGGGAATTACTTTATAGATAAAAACTTATATGGGGTAGTTAGTCCCTGGATAGATTATTAGAGTTCTAGATTATAGACTTCCTAAAAAATCTATGTAGGGATTTAAAGATGCTGTTAGAGGAGATACTATAAATGCCATAGAGTCCTATTTAAAATAGGTAGATTTATTGGATTGGTTTGAGTCACAGAGTAGACTTGCTATTAGATAGTCTCCTTTATTAGATGATAATGAAAAAGTATTTTTAACAATAGCTACTTTAAATAGTTTAGAAGGAGCTACATAGGAATAGGTTAAAAGTAAATTACAAGAATTAATTAATTCTTATGGAACTTATAGATATTATAGAGTTACTAATGTATAGGATAATGGAATTGCTAATTTAGTATTAATGTCAGATACTAATACTCATATGACAGGTGAAGGCTCTTATCTCTCAGTTCATAATGAATTAATGAATTTTGCTGCTAAAATTTAGGATAGATTTAATATTGATACTAGAGTTTTGAATACTGAAGCCATAAAAAGTTTTATTAGAAATAATACTTCTTATACTAAAGATACAGAAGTAAATTTATTGGCTTCTTAGAGAGCTTTTGTTGTTAATGATAAATTTGGAGATCCTATTATTCTTATTAATAGTGATAATGCTAGATAGTCTGATATTGCTCATGAGTATATGCATATATTTATGGGAATTGTTAGAGCAAATCCCAATCTGTAGGAATAGTATACCTAGTTATTAACTGATTTAATAAATACTAAAGAAGGATAGGATTAGTTATAGTAGTATTAGGGATTATCTGTATATAAGGGATTAGCTCAGATAGACCTTATGGAAGAAGTTGCTGCTAATGTTATGGGTAAATATTTGGTAAATCCTGAAAAATATCCAGATAATGAAACTTTTGAAGCATTTAGAGCATTTCTAGAAAAAAATACTTTCCATCAGGATTTATCTGAAAATATTATAGATTTTTCAGATTCTATTAGTATGTATGATGAAAATTCTAAATTAAAATAGTATGAAATAAAAAAAGCTAATAAAACTAATACAGAAAGACTTTTAACTAATTATATATAGCGTAATATGGGTAAACAAATTATGGAGGATTGTAAATGAATTGTAAATATACTTATAAAGGTGTTTAGTATAATAGCTATTGGGGATTGCGAGAAGCTATTTTAAATGAAGAATCTTAGGATTATAGAAAGACTACTGGTTTACTAGCTTCCGCAGATACTAGATAGTCAGATGTGAGAGAGGCTATAGAATTAGTTAAATTAGATTTTAATTTATCACAAGATGATGGAGAATTAATTGTTACGGATTCTACTATTAGTGGTAAATATGATATATAGCACTACATAGATAGTGAATACTTTGAGCCTGAATAGAAATTTTATAAAAAGAAAAATAGAGAAGAATATAAAAGAGTATGTTTAGAGAAAGGTATGACTGAAGAGTAGGTAGAACTTCAGTTTAAAAATGAAAAAACTATTGGTGCTGACGCCTATGCTATACATGACATTATTAATAATTTAATTTTAAATAGTGATACTGAAGAAGCTTGGCAATATGCTACTGTTAGTTTTATTAATAAGAGAATACAAGAAGCTAATACTGGTACTGGTAGATTTATGTCTATTTCTGATTTAGAATTTAAATAGAATATTATATAGGCATATAAAAGATTGAAACCTTTTGCTGCATAGATTGCAAGATAGATTAGAGAATCTAGACATTAGGCTTTTCTTAATAACAAAATTGATAAAGTTACTTCTAAAATAATTAAAAATATAGGATTATCTGAAAAATTACCTAATGGTATTACTTTATTGGGACATATTGATAGTGTAATTATTGATAAAGATGGTAATATAGATATATATCAATATAAACCTTCTGCTGATATGCATGAAGTATGGGCAGAAATGAAGTAGAAAAAATTTAATTTAGAAATGGCATTTTTAAGAAGAATGCTTATTTCTAAATTATAGGCTAGAGGTATGAAAACTAGTGATATTCATATTAATATGCATTTAGTACCTATATTTATGAATTATGATGCTAATATGGATCTTAAAGATACCACCTTTAGATAGCCTATAGATGTGATGGTTAAGTTTGGTAAATATGACTTAGCTCAAGAAGATGATATAATTAACTAGGAAATTCCTATAAAAAATATGTTTATAGGAGATGTTAGCGATGAAGTAGACAAAGGAAAATCTCATACAGATATAATGTTCAATATAGAACATTTATACAAGCATAAAATTGAGGATACTGTTAATAGTTTTATTAAATATTAGTATAAAGAAAATGGGGAAGGTAGAATAAAAAAGTGTCCTCCTGATTCAGAATATTCTTATGAAATAAGATTAAATGGTAAGGCTGTAAAATATATTAAAGAATCTACTTCTCCTCTTAGACATAACGAAGAAATAGATGAATATCTAACTAACTATTTTAATTCAGAAGAATATCAAGCTGATTAGGTACTTAGAACGTTAATAAAAGAAATCAAGGTAGCTAGACAAACTAATACCATGGATTTTTCATCTTTTAAAAATGCTTAGCCTATAATAATGCAAGCATTATTTAAATATTTATTACCTAAAGGGTTCTTAGAATCTTAGAATTATGAATGGGATATAGTTGAAAATGAGGATTTAATTAATCAACATATATTACTCTTTAGAAGTAAAAACGGACAAGTAGATGCTTTAGTTTTATCTACATCTGATTTATATAAAGTAAATGAAGTTAATGGTAGTACTAATATAATGAATAGTTATTTATCTGATGCTTAGTCTGGAGAACTATTTAATTATGATTGTTCTTATGGGCATATTGAATAGATAAATGCTTTAAATATATTAAATCAAGTGTTACCTCAAATAGGTGAAGATTATAAATTAGGTAACATACAAGTTATTTCAGCCTTCCGAGGAGGTCAATAGATGTCTTCTACTTTTTCTAATTTAATTACTAAGTACTATAATCCTATAGTTGATTTAGTAAATGCTAATAATGAAGGACTAAATATGCAAAGTAATTTTGGTAATTTTTAGTATGTAGATGACTATTAGCTAATCTTAGATTATGCTAATGACTTACTTCAGGAATCTACTTATGCTGATTAGTCTGCTATTAAAATTAAAACTAAAGAAGCTTTAGAAAATCTTTCTCAAGCAAATACTGACGCTGCAAGACGTGCTGCTCTTAAATCTTTCTTAGAATTTTTATAGAATGAGTATCAAATAAAAAATATAGCTAAAACTAATAATTTCAGTAGTTTAGACTATAACTAGAAATTTTTATACGAATTATATAACTAGGCTTGTTATGTTTATAATACTTTAAATGGAGTATATACAGAAACTCAATTTAAACCTCTTAGTTCTCTAGAATCTTGGTTTGTGAGTCCTACTGATATCTCTGATAACAATTATCGTGCAATTACTAGAGTAATTAATAAAACTATTAATTTAGCTAATGAGGAAATAATGAAATAGTGTATACCTATTTAGAACTTTGTTAGAGAGTATTTTAAAGCATGTGGTTATACAGAATTAGAAGGTTCTTTAATAGGTGATGAAAATAAATATTTCCTTCCCTTATTTGAACAAGATTCTTATGGCAATCCTACTATGATATTTAAAAATCCTTTTACTAGTGTAGAGTTAAAGGAGCATGAAAGGTTGTTTTTGAAGAAAGCATTATTTCATTTTGCTAAAATAACCAATAAAATGCATAATAAAGAGTTTACTTATTCTAGTTATGAAGATCCTAATTTTAAAAAATTATTAGATACAGATCCTGTATATTTAAGGGCGCCTCTTATGAGAGGTTCTGGAACTTTATCAGCACGTTCTTTAAAAGATAAATGGAATCATTTAAAAGAATTAGTATAGAATCCTCTTGATACTTTTACAAAATATTAGATGGATTTAGACAAATAGTCTGGATAGAATGCTACGCTAGATTATCTCATGTCTTAGGGAGTAAAAAATCCATTTTCCTCCAGTATGAGTAGTGATGATACTCTTCGGTAGGAAATGTTGGATACTCATGATTCTTCATTTTGGGAAATAAACATACCCGCATTATTATATAGTTATGTTACTTAGGAAGAAAGAACTAAGTAGTTTAATAATGCCTTAATATTAATTTAGTCTATATTATTTCATACAAGAGCTTTATCTATTAACGCTAACAATAAGGCATATTTAAATTGGTTTGAAAAAGAAGTTGGAAAATATTTAAAAGTTAATATCTTTAGAGAATCAATTCTAGAAGATACTTCTAAAAAGATATTTTCAGTAGTTAATCCTTTAAAATCTTTAATATCTAAAATATTTTTAGGATTTAATTTTAAATCTATGGTACGTGATACTTTAGAAGGATTTTAGTAGAATTATATAAAGATTGCTACTAAATAGACAGATTTGACAGCAGATAATCTAACTAAAGCTTATAGTTATGTATTTAAAGGAAGTTTTACTAATGTTAGAAGTGTTACTTTATTAAATTAGTTATGTATTTAGTATGGTTTATCTAATTTGGACTTTGCTAACATAGCCACAGGCTTAAGAACCGATAGAAGTGGTGTTAGTCATATAGGGGATATTATGTATAATACAATGAAACGTCCTGATTTCTTAAATAGAATGACTTTATTTGTAGCAAGAGCTTTATAGGATGGAGTAATAGATATTGATAGTACAGGCAATCTCACTAAAGATAGCGCTTTAAATATAACTAAAGATGGCGAACTTACATATGACGCCACTTCAGATAAGAGATTTATAGACTATTTTAAAGGAACTAAAGGTTCTGAGAAATATTTATAGGCTAAAGCAAGATACTATGCATCAGTGCGAGGGTATAATAAAGATCATATAGAAAGCCCTATTGAATATATGGGTAATAAATTACCAATGCCTTATTCTCTAACTGAAATTGATAGAATTAAAGATTTTGCAAATCATATTTATGCAAATTATGATTTGAATGGTAAAGCTATGTGGGAAAATATGGCTATAGGTATGGGATTTGGACATTTTACTACTTATCTAAATGCTACTATTGGAAATTATTTTTCTAAAAAAAGATTAGTAGAATCAGATAAATTTGAGTAGGAAACTATAAATGGTAAACCTTTATTTATAAAATCTGATGGTACTTTAACTTTTGAACAATCTGAGGACTCTGTTCCTGCTATAAAAAATATTCCTATAGTAGTTCAAGGTATTATGGGAACTTATGGAACTTTATTTAAAACTCTAATTAATAAACGTTCTTTAACAGAGTGCCATAAATATTTGCAAGCTAATCCTTAGGAATTTAAAAATTTTATTAAAGGATTATCAGATTTAATTTATTTTGCATTTATGACGATTTTGTTTAAGTCAGTATTAGTTCCAGGATTTGATGCTTGGTATAAAGATGAGGCTAAGAAAAATATAGTATTAGCAGGACTTAGTAAAGGAATATTTAAAGGCGCATAGCAGTCTCCTAGTAATTTCTGTGGACCTTTTAGTGTAGTATCAGCTTCAGGAGATATAAGTGTGCCAGTATACACTTATCCTGTTACTGAATTAAAAAATATGTTTACTATGGCAACTAATCCAAACTTCTTAGATGATCCTGTTAAGTAGCTCTCTATATTCACATTATCAAGTATTCCAGCAACTAGTATGTTCGCTTAGGCTTTAAAAGTAAATAATAATAGTAATACTTAATTAAAAAAAATAAGGGGCGTAACCCAGGATTTCTCCTGAGCTACGCCCCTTTAAATGTTTAATACCAATATAAGGTATTAATTAAATTATTTTCTTCTACTAAATCTTGTAATATACTGATATCTATTTTTCCCACCATAGTAATTTTAGCATGTGGATTATTAAACAACTCTGGATATATTTCTTCTGTATAAACATATCCTTGATCAAAATAATTACAGCACTTTTGTGCTTCTACTACATTTACGTCTAATAAATTTATTTTAAACATTAGTCTGTTACTTCTTCAGATTCTTCAACATAAGTATCTCCTGATGATTCATACCATTCATCTGCCATTTCTCCTCTCCACCAATTTTCTTCAGCTTCTTCTTGGGAGTTGGCTTCTACAACATAAGATATATCTAATTACATCTTTACTAGTAGTTACTAAATACTTAGGCATTTAATTTTATTTTGTAAATCAGTTATAGTTCCATTATTTTGAATAATCTTATCAAAAGTATAATCATCTAATGCTGTCTCACTAATATGGTCCATTAATGTAATATTAGGTCTTTCTACTCTCCATACTTCTCCTCCTAAATCTTTTATCATTTTAAATTCATTAGGATAGCGGACATCTGGAATTAAGATAGTATCTGTAGATCCATTCTTTTTAATAGCTGCAATCTTACCAATCATAATATTTACCCAAAAATCTTCAGTAATACTTTGTCTAAAAGCATTGCCAACATCTTGCAGTAAATTTCTGACAGTATAACCTTTACCCATCCAAGGAATAGTTAACTTCTTAGTCTCTTGTAGAGACATATCATAAGTACCAAATGGTATAAGTAATCCTTGGCAACAATCTTTTAAAGAATCTGCAAAATGTAAAGTAGTACAATGTGCTTTACTAAATCTACTATAATAATTAGCTACAGTGTCTTTACCTGAAGTAGCTTTTCCAGAAATTCCTATTATTACCATGTATCAATATCAGTTATATTTTTTTCATTCTTACAAACATTACATCTTATTCTTACAAAAGTACCTAGTCCAAAAGGTGAGAATATATAGCTAAATTTTGGACAACCATTAGCTCCTGAATAAGGAGTGTCACACTGCTTATTATGTGCTTTTATAAACTCTTCAGCTGCTTGACACTCCTTATCTGATAATTTAAAAACCAATCTTTCTTTGTTCCTTTTTATTGAAATCTATTTTATCTCTATTATAAATTTCTGCTAAAGTCTCAGCTTTATCATCTCCACATATAGCCTTAGTTTTATCTTTATTTAGAGCTTTAAACTCATATTTTACTTTGAGTCTTCCAGGTCTTAATAAAGCTTCATCTATATCTGTTAATGCTGCATTAAAAGTACATAAAAATCGTATGTTTAAAGCATCTCCAACTAATCCATCTGTAATATTTAGAAGAGAATTAATTAATGGATTTTCATGAGTATCTCTACGTTTTAATATATACTCACAATCTTCCATTATGATTACAGCATTTTGTAATTTTAAAAGGAAAGATAAAAATTGTCCTGAAACTATATTCTGTAACATAGAAAAATCCATTATATAAAAATTAGTATCAGAACAATCATATATAAGTTTCTTTATAAGACTTGTCTTTCCACTTCCAGCAATTCCGTACATCAATGCTAAACCAGAACCATCCTTTTCACAGAATTCTTTATATTTATCATAAGGTAAATCATCATTGTAGTTCTTTTTTACATCAATATCAATATTTCTAGAACTTGTACATTCTGTAGTACTAAATCCTGTATTAGTAGATACTACTAAATCATAAGTTACAATTTTATCAGTATCCTCAGGTAGTGGTTTTACAAATTCTAAAAGTTTTTCAGCTTGCTTATAATCGTTATAATTCACTTGGATATAAGTACTAAATATTTGAACTTCTCCATATGCTGTAAAATAATGGCCTATCTCATCTTCATCAATATAAATTCCATAATCTACATTATTAGAAAATTCCTTTATGAAGTACTCTTGATAAATACGAGGACTATCAGTTACACTATCTAATTTTAATTTATCTTTATGTTCTACTACTCTAGGATTAAAAGCATTTAAAAGTTGTGCTTTATTATCTTTATCTAATATTATAAAATAAGCACGAATATTACTATACATAGCATACATTACTGCTGGTTTAAATACAGTATCATGTACTTTATATAAATCTTTTAATGTTGCCTCTATTCTAGCTTGTATTGTATTACTGTACATTAATATAAAATATTGTTAAAGATTTATCGAAACTATTTTTATTAGCTCCTAAAATATCTATATTAGTCTTTCTAGAGTATACCGCAGTAACTCCATTGAATTCTGGCATAATATTATAGGATGCACTTGAGGATAATCCATCCATAGCATCAAAAGGTTTTCTTTTATATGATAAACTAATAGGAATTGATTGGTTCATTATTTTCGTCCTAATCTAATTAATTTATAAAATTTTTCATCTAAATTCAGATGTATGACTATATCCAATAATAATGATAGTTGGTTGATTAATTCTAGTATAGATAGGCCTGTATTAACTACCGGACAAAATACTAAAAATAATGTCCAAGGCTTTTTATCAAACAAGTCATCATCGTATCTAATACTTATTATAGCTCCTATAATTGATGCTATGTATATTATAATTAAAGTAATCATTTCATTTCAGTTAATTCAATGAATTTTTGGTGCATTGGTTTAGCTATTTCTTGAGCCATAGGATGAGCATCAGGAGCATCTCTACGGTAAAAAAAGTTTTCCCAGGAATCTTTAAATCCACAAGAGATAAGTTCAGACTTAATACTCAAAGGAAGTACCGAACGAGCTTGCTGAGGAGTCCAGCCAAGTTTAATTAAGTCCAAGTAATCCCTCTCTACATTATTTAAATTAGCAATAAATATACTCTCAGGAGATTTATCTCTTATAACAGTATGATAAGGTCCATACAAATTCAGTTTTTCATCATCTAACCAGCATGGCTTAATAAAAGTTAGTTCACTACCAAATTTTTTCTTAGAATAGTTTACATATCGCGTGCTCTCTGCTAAATGAGACAATCCTACATGAGTTCTAAACTCGTCCATAACTCCGCGATCAAGAATCATGTGAACTGTGTATCTCTTATGATGATACTCTGTAGGTTCACAAAGATATTGTAAGTCATCCTCCCAATGATGCTCTTTAATCACTCTGTAATTAGTAGTCACATAAACAGTATTTCTAAGTTCTCCATTTATTCTAGTACTACCATTTCCAAAACTAAATTTACTCCAAGGATTATAAGCATATTTGTCAAGCCATTCCATATTATCCTCTTTTTGAGAAGTTCTAGATAAATACACAGTGCCAAACTCAAGAGGTCTATCATGCCCTCTAGACTCTAGCATATTTACAAACTTCTCATAAGAGGTATCTGTAATCTTATCTTCGCTTTTATAACTAACTCGTGCACATCTTTCAATATGCTTTTTAATTCCCACTAAAGAGAAATCTGTTTGATTGATAAATTCAAATGACTGTTTAATTAACTTCATGTTACTTAACTATTTTTACATATAATGTATCATGAGGAACTGTTTTATTAGTTCCCTTTACAATATCTCCAATTTTTGAGAAGTTCTTATCAAGAATAATTACATCATCTACAAAATAATCACTTTCTCCTCTATTTTTAAATACATTTTTACATCCCCAAACTTGGTGATATTTAATTTTAATTTTCCAACCCTCTACTTGGGCTTTAACTAATGTATCAATAAGTTTTTGCTGATCATTACGATCATTATCCATTGAAAAAGCAAATGGTTCTCCACTAGAATTCATACCAGTCTGAGTAACATTAAGTAACCCATCCCATGAATCCCAGAAAACTCCTGCTTTACTAAATTTAGTTACAGTACCAACACGTTCTCCATTAGAAAACTGTTCTTTACAAGACGTTAAACACGCCATAGCTACTAGAAAAATAAAAATTTTCTTCATTCTTTGTCGTTTTAAAAATTGTCTAGCATTTTTTATATATCTTTGTAATTCTTCTTCACATAATGCCTTGTAATAAGGGCATTGGGAAGAGGTTACATATTTGCTATATCAAGGATTATTTTTATCTCTTATAATTATATGAACATTAGATCTATTATATAGTGGATAGTCATCAATCTCTATAGTAATATCAGAATATTTGCAATCTTTTATTTGTTTAAATATATTAGAATATTTTTTTAAAGATTCATTCATATTAATATAGTTATTAGTTAATTATACATATATAACTGTAGTTACTTCTTTTGGAAATACTTCTATTAAATCTGTGTCTTCATCTACTGTGTCTTTAAAATCCCAATATGAACTTTGATAATAATCAAAAGAATAATACTTATTATTGACTTTTATAATTGCCTTGTATTCAATATAACCTTTCTCTAAATCAATATCAAGAATAGTATATTCGAGGTTTATTACCTGTATATATGAATATAATCTTTTTAAATAATCATATACTTCATCTGAGTTATGGGATTCACAAAATTCTAGATATTTGTCTGCAATATCATCAGGCATATAGTCTTCTATTTCTTCCCATCCATAATTTATGTTAAGTATGTAATAATATTCGTCCAGTCTTAATTTCATAATTCTAAAAAGTCTCTAACGTCAATATAATCTATAAAAAATCTTGAAGCACATCTCTTATCAGAATCTGAAAAATCTCCTGGTTTACCAGAAGCATCACCAATCATAATACATTCATTTGTAGACTCTACTTTATACTGATAATATAATTGTTCTAACATTCCAGTATTAGGTTTTCGATAAGTATTATTCTTATCCATAGAACAACAATATAAATTATCAACAAATAGAAGCTTATTAAGTCTACTATCTAAATAACTTCTACATATATCTCCTACAGCAGATATTTTAGAGTTAAAAAGACGTTTATCAATAGTAGTCTTTAAACCTCCTTGATTGCTTACTATGAAAAACATATTAAGATTAGGCATCTTTTCTATTATTTTATCTAATACAGGAAGTTGTACTCTAAAATCAGTAATGTCTTCAGGAAATGTTTTACCTGAAATAGTCTTAATTAAAGTACTGTCCAAATCAATGAACAGTACTTTTTTATTTTCAAAATCAATCATCCAAATATTGCATGGCTTCACCATAATTTATCCAATTATCTACTCCCCACTCTTCTAATGTTGATAATTTCTCAGAATTCTTAATTAACTTTAAAAGAGTATCCTTATCAATTTTTACAATATTACCTATATCAGTAATAGATACTTCACTATTACCCCATGGGATAGATTCTTCTTCTCCTTTTTTATTTACAGGAACTTTACTTCCCTCCCAACAAGGACAAGGCATACTTGTATCCATTTCTAAGGCATCATGTACTGAGCAAAAGTTATTTGGATCGTTTACAAGATACTCGAAAGTTTCTTTTACTTTATACATTAATCAAGAATGTTTTTAAGATTAGTTACAAAATTATCTGCCTGAGCTTTGATATTCTTAATTTCTTTAATTTCATACTGTAACTCTTTAATAGAATTTTCTTTAGATGTGATTTCAGTATTCATTCGCTCTATAAGGGAAGCGGTTTTATCGTGAGTAGACTGAAAAGCAGATTTAATACTAGTCAGTAAAAGTTTTATTAAAAAAACATAACAAATATTATTAAAATTATAAAAACAATTTATCTAAGGATATAGATATACTATCCCATTTACTATAGTAGCTACTATACAATATATTGCAGTAGCTGTTATAATTTCATCTGAAGAAGCTTTTGTAATTAACATAACTATTAAAGCTATACCATAGATAGTTACAATAATTATATCAATTATTAGAAGCCCTAATATCATCATAATAAAGTACTGATGGATCATCTTTGTGTATATCTATATTATCTAATTTAGCTATAGCTACCTTCTGCTTAAATTGTCCTAAGTCAAATCCCAGAGTAATTACATGAATGCCATTTACTGTAGGAACATAATATAATATTATATTTGTGTAAGGTCTACATTCCCTAACTAAATCTAAATATTTATTTATAAGACTCCAATCTTTAGTATCAAAATCTAATATCCATTTAGATTTATAATCAGTATTTCTTCTTTGACCTATTGCTTTAGAAACACATTTAAATAACTTTTTAGAATTACATTCTATAGCTTCTAGAGCCTCTCTAATTATCTCGTATTGTACTTGTTTACAATTTCTAGGATTTACCCAAAAATAGGCACGAGCATTAAAAGTTTTACATAATGTAACTATTTCTTCTTTTTTATTTAAAAAAGATTTTTTATCAAAGAAATGATAATCTTTAATTACATTATTACTACTACCTATATTACAGTCTTTTTTTCTTTGTATTACTTGTACAAAGTAAAAATCTCCTTGGTCTGAGAGATTATCAAACCAAGGAGCAAATATATTAAAATTATCTACCATTTAAAGGATACATATAATTAATTTACTCATTCTTTTTCTAAATCAAAATCATCAATGCTCCATCCTTCACTTAAAAAGCGATTTTGCAAAGATTTACTAATATCTTCAATATTAGTTGTAGAAATTTGTTTACTTATACAAAAACATATTGTATAATCTTCTTCTTTTAAAGGAATATCTGTATTAAGATTATCTAAAAATCTCTCTTCAGATTGCATCAACGTTGGTGAATTACTAGCCATAATTAAAATTGCTCAATATAATCAGCTTCAGGGAATTTTGCATATACATCATCCCATGCTGCATCTACTTCAATTTCATTATCTTCGTTATAATGGTTAGAATACTGAGTTCTAGAACCATCTTTATTAGTTATAATAAATGTCATATATTTATTACATATTTATCAACAAATTCTCCATGAGTTTCACAATAATCTAATTGTTCATACTCGCCCATTCCGGTACAAGCAATTTCTATAAATCTTTGTAAAACTCCTTCGGAAACTTTATCTACTAATTTATGACAAATTTCTTTTTGTTTGTCGTAATCTATATCAACGAATTCTTTGCCGTCGATATCTAGTGAATAGTCATTACAAGTGTAAGTTATTTCCATTTTAATGAATCCAGTAATTAGGCAATGTCCCATCTTTACATCTAGAGATATCTGCATCTAACTTACATCTAGTACAAAATATTTCTCCTGCTCTAACCATAATAGCATGAAGTCTAATAGCTACTTTTTCAGCTATTTCTATAGGTGCTTCGCAATTAATCTCCATATATTGTTACGAATATATCGATTCCATATATTCTCCTATACTTTCATATAGGTTCGGACTATATCTTATAAAAATCTCCACTTATAAGCTAACTGCCTATTAGTAAGATTTTCATCGATGCTTTTCACCTGCTCTTGCAGCTTACTCCATTTCAGGATAGTCTCTGAACTCCATAATTTATAAGAGTAACAATTTAATGGATAACGTGATAATATTTCACTAATAATATTAGCTCCTTCATATTTATTAATTCCTAAATAATACAATTCTTTTCCTCTTTTTATATCGTGCCTTAAATTAGCTTTAATGCCTAAGGAATCAAACCATGGAATAAAAATTCCTTCTTGTATATACTTTGGGAACTTTTGAGTATTTAAATTATAATATAAATCTCTTTTATGAAGGCTGCCATCATCATAAAACCATAATGCTAACCCAAGTAAATCTAAGTTTTCAATAACATCTTGAATAGTAAATTCTTTAAACTCAAATAATTCTGGGTAAGCTCCCCCATACATAGTATATATAGGAGTTTGACTATAACCATTTCTTTCTTGGAGTTTAATATTTCCTTTACCTAATAATTTCTTTTTAAATTCTAAATATTCAAGATGTTTACAATTTGTGGTATAAATATAACTACCACTATTTGTAGTGGATATACATCCATCGCCTAGCAATCCTGTTAAAAATACTTGAGTTTGTTCTCTTGTAAAATTATAAAGCTGCTTATTGTCCATTTCTTTTAACTGAGGTAAAATCATATTCAATATTTTTACTGGCTTATTATTTCAATAATTTAGTAATTAAATCTTTAGGAGTTCCAAGCAATTAACATCGTTTTACTACGACAAGATTATTTATCGTAGGGGGTAACAGTAATTAAAACCTTATTAAAAAGATTATTTTCTATTATCCATTTAAAGAAATAAATCATACTTACTTTATAACATAAAGCTCCAGTATGTTGTATTCTATAATTTATACTATTCCTTTCACACTCACCTTTTTTCTTAAAGAAGTCTCGTACTTCTTGTACTGTATCACAGTTAGGAGATTCTCGCTTCATTTCTCTATAATACTTCCAAAATTCTCTATCTTGCATTTTTTCTTGCATTGAACGTAGAGATTCAAAATCATATATATGTGCTCTATATTTACTTATAGGATTTAGAAGTATATAGCCTTTTTCCATTACTATCTTTCTACAATACTCTTGGTACTTAGCTAATCCTGAGAAACCCGACATATAATTTTCATATATTTTTTTAGCTTCTTCTATAGAGATACCTAAATTCCTATGTATAGTATTAAAGTCTCCACCATAATTGAATCCAAACTCAATTTTCTTAGCTAGCTGTCTAAGATGGTGATACTTTTCTTTAATTTCTGTTATTTTTGTATCTCTTGGTATTTGATCAGGATAACTCATATAAGCAGTTAGAGAATGCAAATCCCCACTTCCTTCCATTAATTCATGTATTAAAGCTTTATCATTAGAGATAGAAGCCATAATGAAACTTTCTTGCTACGTAAACACGCTGGACTATACCTCAGCCATGATAAATTTAATTATTTATTTTAGGCTCCTCGTTTCTAGTCTCTGCACCTTCCTCTGTTATAAGGCTTGGCTCAGTCTTTGATAATGCCCGTTCATTAACTGAATTTACGAGGTTTTCACCTGTAAGTTTCCTTACAAGGGGGCCAAATTTTTCATATTTTCTTTTTAGAAAATAATGAGCATTATGATATAAACTATAAAACATTTTTAACACATCCTCTGATTTATTTACAGATAGATTATCCAAAGTATAATATAAAAATGTTATAGTTTATATGTTTATTTTTTACCCGAGTAGTCTATTGAAATCCAAGAATTACCTTTCTCTGCAATAAAACAACTTCTAGTTTCTGGGTCTGCTGGAAGATTAAGAAAATTTACATATTCTATTTTAGCATTCTTATCTTTTCCACCACTAGATATTCTAGCAGTATTAGTGCCTAGCTGATTAAACTTAGTATATACTCTACCAGTTTCAGGATTTATTTGGTCTAACCAGTTTTGTCCATAAGTAGAACATACTTTTTGAGCTTCCTTATAATCTAGATAAATAGGAAGAATTTCAAAATCCTTAGCTTGAGGCTCTAATAATTTAGCATCTACAGAATCTTTTAATTTCTTTGTTTTACTATCTATAGTAGAAGTATTTATTCCAATAGCTTTAAATAATGGAATTACTTGAGCTGCACTATTCCAATTTATAGTACACTGTGGGTCAGTATTAAATCCTAAAAATAAATCCCCTTGTAAATCTACCTTAGTAAATCTAGAATCATTTCCATAGTGTTTTACTACCCAATTATTTAATTTAGTTAGAGCAATTTTTAAACGTTTAGCATCTTTTACCATTTTAGCTTTCCATTTTTCTACGTCTAATTTTACTCCACACCATTCCATATAAGCCAATGGGAGGACAAATCTATTCTCTAATTGTACTGCCTTTACTAAATCTTCTTTTTCTAGTGCTTTTATTTGGGCATTCATTAAATCTTCCAAATCTACTACATCATTAGCTGCATAAACTATTACTTCCTCAGTTAGACCAACTTTAGTAATTTTACCTCGAACAGTTTTATCCATATATTTATTAAGATACTTGTATTCAAGAGTCTTTAAGTCAGCATGGAAACTACCTTTAGGATATCCCAAATATCTAATCTTTTCAGCTAACATTACATCCCATACTTTAGATAATATAATGTTATGTTTAAAGAAGAATTGAATATCAAATTTAGCATTAGCTAAAATATATAGAATAGTAGAATCTTCTAATATATCTTTATATTCCCAAATATTTATAGTAGTACAATCAATTACTACTTGATTTTCTTTAGTACCTATCTGAACTGTTAATAATGCTTTAGTATGGGGATTTAGTCCCATAGTTTCAGTATCTAATCCTCTAATTTTTTTCATAGAATTAATAATTTCCTTACTTCTTTCTATGGAAATACATTCATATTTAGAAGATTTGAATAAAGCTTTAACCTTGGTAACTAAATAAATCATTTAAATGTTTTTAAGAATTTTTCTTTTTCTAAGTTTCTTGATTGCTTCTTTCCTAATTTGTCTGATACGTTCTGGTGTACACCCAAATAAAGGAGATATAAGTTCAGGAGTATATTCTTGCCCAGTAAATCCATAGCATAAAATTATTATGTCATGTTCTTTATTAGAAAGTCCATTTAAAACTTTGTTAATAACATTAGTCTTATAAGACTGTTCTATATTATTATCTGCTAGAGGACTATTATTGTTTTTAACAATGTCTACTAAAGTAGAGTCTCCGTCATCATCATTACTACCTAATGGAGTGTCTAAAGACATACATACTTTTTTAGCATTTATAGCTCCATTAATTTGTTTCATAGTTTTACCAGTAGCTTCTTCCAACTCTTCATCTGATGGAGGTCTATCTTCAGTTTGCCAATATTTATTTATAACTTTAGCAGCCTTATTATAAGTAAGTTTTTGACTTACAGGAACTCTAACAGTATCTGCTTTATAATGAATAGCTCTACGAATAGCTTCACTTATATGCCATACAGCATAAGTTATAAATTTAACATTATATTCACTTTTATATAAGCGGCTAGCATGAATAAGACCTACATTTCCTTCAGCTATTAAATCCGATAAAGGTAGTCCTTTATTCTGGAACTTTTTAGCTACAGTTACTACAAACTTTAAATTAGCATTTACTAATTTCTCCCAATCTCCAGTGTCAGCACATTCTTTCTCTTCCTCTAAAGATAATGGAGTAGAATGAGTAATGTTATTTAGATAAGCTTGTAGTGCTTCACTATCGTCTGTAATTAAATTATACCCAGCCATCTTTATGCCATGTTTCAGTTAAATAACCTTTTGTGTAAGTCCTATAAAAAGTACACATATATTCATCTGGATCTAATTCTTCCGGCAATTCATCACACTCATAAAATTTATTACGATATAAGTAACAATTAGTTATTTCAGTACCATCATAAGGTTTATACGGCATATTAGAATAATCTACTATATTATATAAAGTATCATCTACATTCATATAATCTGTAGTGTAAATTACTTTATCAGGAAAATTTTCCCTCAATTTATTAAAATCAGTAGATATTTGTTCTACATGAGAGCCAAAATGAGAATCCTCTATAATAAAATAAATCATTAATCTTCTTTTATTAAAGTTTGATCAAATTTTATATTATCTACAGAAACTACTTCTGTGCAGAAAGAGCATGATGATTTAATAGCTTCTGATATAATCTTAGATAATTGATTAATAACTTCTTCAGGAAGTTTTCCAATGAAGTTTCTTTTATCAGTCCTAATCTTAGCAGGTATTATTGGTTGAAGACTTGTTTGTCTAATTTTAATAACTGCATCATAGGATACTGAATAATCTTTAATAGGAGAAACATATTTAACTTTAGGTTTACTCTCTACCACTGGAATTGATACCTTCTTTCTTGGCATATTTCTTAGTTGTTTCATATTCACACATTAACATTGCAAAAGTACTAGCAAGCGATTCATCGCCTCCAGTATTCCACAAATAGTTAAAGGCGTGGAAAAGCTCATGATAATATGTGTTAAGAATACATTCTTTGGATAAAGGCTCACCATTATGTTTAAATATTTTGATTCTGATGATCTGCTCATCATAATCAAATTGTCCATATAATGGGTCGTTGTCGTCGTATAATTCTTCGTATAATTGTACTTTAAAGGTGTGACATCCGAGAGTAAAGGTCTCCGGAATGTATGGTAATTTTTCATTAGCTATTACGTCTTTCATTTTAAATGTCCAAGTATAATGGTTTATAAATCTCTTTATAGTTATTATCTAATATAGATACGTTATATATTTCAGTATTATCTAATTTTAAATATTTGTCTTTGCAAGTATGTAAATGCCCACAAAATACATATCTAGGTTGTACTCTACAAATAGCATCTGCTAAAGATTTACCTCCAGCATGAATAGTTTTTGGATTCCATTGACTAGGAGGTAATAAATCTAAATCCCCTAACATTGGAGTATCGTGAGTTAAAATTATATCAGTATCTTCTGGAATATTATCATAATAACCTTTTAACCATTCTTCACTCTGCATAAATGACCAGTTACCGAACTTATGGCAGAAAGGAGAGCCATATATTTTATAATGTTTAAGACTCCTAGCTATATATTCATAAGTAGTTCCTGACAAATATGTAAGTTTAAAATCAGTTTTAGATTCTACTGCATGAATTATAAAAGAAGCTCTTTCTATAAGTTTATCGTGATTGCCTGCAACCATAATAACTTCATCACAAGGAAGAGAATCAATCCATTTTGTAAATTCATCTAAAAACCATAAAGTAGATTCAGCATTATCAAATTGAATATTTAAAGGAACAATATCTCCTGCTAATAATACTAACTCACAAGGCTCAATTCTTGGTAAATGACCATGGAGGTCACTTAGTACGCAAATTTTCGTCATTATAATAAAGAATTTTTTATTTCATTATATAGGTAATTATCATATTCACTTAGTACTTCTGAATTTATTTCTTTTATAATAGGATATAAGATATACCAATAATATTTAATATCTAAAATATCTATAAAAGCATTTATTTGAGCTCCATATCGAGGGCAATTAAGTGAAAATAATTTATAAATACTGGGAAATCTTTGTCTATCTGCTATTTGCCAATCTTCTATAAGAATTTTAGCTAATTTATGTAAGGATATATTAGCATATATATAATTCTTAAGTATTATTCCATTACTTCTGTCAGCTGCAGAACTCATTAATATAATTGTTTAATAGAATCATCTAAATCATCTCTTCTAGCTTTGAAACTAGGTTGCAATGGAATACCATCTTCAGAATAGTAGAAAAATTTACATTCTCCAAAATGTCCTTTATATTCGGTATCAAAATTTTCTACATAATATTCTTTTAAAGCTCTATCTCCCCAAGGCTTAGCTTTAAAAGTTCTACCATCAGGTAATTCCATTATAAATACCATATCTTCAGAACCTCTTAGTCCTAACTCATAATCTACAATCTTAAAGCAGTCATCTTTGTAATTTTTGAATTTGAGCATAATGTTCTTCCTAGACCCGAACTCATACATGCCTTCAGGATCTCTACAAACAACTCCTTCCCAACCTTCAGCTACATATTTATCATGTAATTTCATAATATTATCATATCCAGTAACTTTTACTTGAGGTAATATTTGCAAATGTAATTCAGAATCACTAAAATCTTTATTAGGATTAAATCCAAGTTTAAGATATTTAGCTATTCCAATTAACATTTTTAACCTAGTTTTAAAAGGTATGTTCGGAACCATTATATCATATATAAAATACTGTAGTTCATCACAATCTACAGCATTCTTTTCCATTCTAGCAGCACTATTTATTTTAGCCAGACTCCAACCATGTTTATAAAGCTCACCATCAAGTTTAATTGATGGATGCTCTTTAAAGAATTGAATTAATAGTGGATGTTTTCTTATGTGAGTAGTGCCAAAATCATAATCTCCACCTCCTCTAGAAGCAGATTTTATTTCTTTACCATTCCAATAAAAAGAACATCTAAGTCCATCCACTTTTCTACTAGCATAATAGTAAGGAGTGTTATCAATAGTTTTCCTAGCCACTTTACTAGCTTGTTTAGCTAACATATGTTTAGGAAAACCATTACCATCAGTATTATACTCAGGAAGAAAGTTTAAAATTATTTTCTCATCTTTATTATCAGGATCTTCTTCAACTTCTTTATAACCTTTATCCTTATATTCTTTAAGTTTGGAGTTAAACTGAAGTTGAGTTTGTTCCCTAAGAGTTCTACTAACTAATCCTTTCTTTATAGGAATATCTGGATGGTCCAGTCTTTTACCATTTAATTGCCAAGACTGTCTTTTAATAAGATAGGCATGAGCGGAATCACTCCACTCATACCATAGTCTTACACATCTAACTTTACCTTTAGCATCCTTAGACACTAAATAAGCATTTGTTTGAAATTCTTTTTCAAATAAGTCAGACACGATTCAATTTCTTTAAAGCATCATAAAATTGTTCAGGAGTTTCTACTTTTACAAGTTCTCCATCTATAATCCATTCTTTTTCTACATCTTCATATAACCACCATTCTATATCATTTATAGTTTCAACATCATTATTAGCTAAAGCTCTTACTAAATCAGTTATAATAAATGTTGTAGATTCCCCTATAGGAGATTCTCTTAATACACAATTTAAAATATCTTCAAGCTCCTCTAATTTCTTATAATAATTTAAAATATTACGTAAAGAATCACAGAATCTTTCTTTATCGTAAGTTCTGAAAGTATCATAAGAATCTTCTGCTCCTTGTAAATAGTCTGATACTACAGCATCTTGATGATCTTTTGAATCTAGTATTGTCTTATTAGCATACTGCTTGCCTAATACTCTTAATTTCTTTAAAAAAGATTCTTTACTTATCATTTTACTCCGGATTTACCATAACCACTATCAGATCTATCTGTTTCATCCAAAGAATCTGTCTCTATAAGATTAGCTTCTTCTACTTTATTGAGCACTCCCTGGGCAATTCTATCCCCTTGTTCAATTATAAAAGGTTCAGTACCATCATTCTTAAGAATAACTCCAATATTACCTCTATAAATTGCATCAATTGTTCCTGGAGTATTCAATACGGTAATGCCATGCTTCAAAGCCAAACCACTACGAGGACGAATCTGAAGTTCATAACCTTCAGGAATTGCCATATATAAACCTGTTGGAATAAGTACTCTACCTCCAGGATTAAGAATTATTGTAGTATCATTAAGCTTAATAGCATTAAACAAATAATTACTATTTTCAATTTCTTCTACATTAGCTCTGAGATCAAAACCTGCATCACCTTTATGTGCATACTCAGGAAGTTTATTACTAGATTTATTAATTACTGGAATATTAATAGTTGTGCTCATTTAAATAAGATATTAATTTAGAAATTACATTGTCTTTATCTTCTGCATAAAAGGCTTTAATAACCTTATCATCTTTTTTCACTAATGCAAATGGGGTTTGATTACTACCCCATTCTTGCTGTATCTTATAAGCTTTACTACGTTCTACTTTAGAACCTCTATCTAAGAATTGTAAAAAAGCTTCTCCATTATAGGAGTTTTTAAACAATTCTACTAATGCCGGATTATTATGAATCAATAATACATCAATCATAATAGCATAGTTATATCGTTTCTAGTTCTAGACATACTTACATATTGTAATTGTCTAAGAGTCTCTTTATCTTTAGCTCTAAAGATATCTTTCATATCTATAAATACATTATCATAAGAAGACCCTTGAGAACGATGAGTAGTAATAGCATACCCATATTTAAAAGTAGCTTTTCTTATACATCTGCCATCAGTAAATAAATCTTTAGATGTGCAAAAACTTCCCATTAAAGCATAATATATTCCCCACTTCTTTTTTCTATCGTATCCTTGAGAATTTATTGCTTCAGTTCTTATAGTTTCTATAACTATAGCTAAATCTTCATTACATTCTTCTGGAGCTAATAGTGGAATTTCAAAAGAGGCATTGTTATATTCGTCATATAGTTTAACTATATATCCTTTACACTTAGTATAATATGGAACATCAATAATAGTAGAAGTAAATTCTTCCACTATGTAATCCATAGAATTAGTTACTTCATAACCATCTTTTTTGAAATTCTCATAAGCCATTAAAATTTCTCCTTTATGAAGAAAATTATTATCATTCCATAAAAGTTTATGAATAGCTTTATTATAGTTATTTACACGAGCATTAGTATAAGCTAGAATTTTAGTATGTAATATATCCTTAGCTTCTATTTCGTGTTTAAATTCCGAAACTGCTTTTCTGCAAAAATTTTCTAATTTAGACTCTATAAAGAGACTTCCATCTTCACCTTCACAGTTGTCCCACTGTTGTATTGGAGACTCTCTAAGTGTCTGTAAAATGCCTTTAAGACCACTTTTTTCAGATTGTCTGTATATTTTAGTCAATCTAAATTGATGTTTACATCTAAAGACTTTTGATTGTTCATCTTCTTTTACTGGATTTAACTGAGCATAATCATCACAAAAGATAATCATAGTGCCCATTAAGCTACATTTTTCTACTAATAAATCATATAAATCACTACTTACCATAGATGCTTCATCGCAAATGACAATTCCATCATATGGTATAGACATTTTTTTATCATTAGTAGCAAAGAATCTTAATTCTCTGATGTCCAGTTTAAGAATATCTACTTTAGGAGATAACGCTAACATACTATGAAGAGTAGTTGCATCATAATCATTATACTTTTTAAGTACTAAAGCTGCTTTATGAGTAGGAGCACATAACTTAACTGGGAACCCTTTAGTGTTTATCCACTCTAAAAGAAAGCTAGTGCAGAGCGACTTGCCACAACCAGCAGCGCCTCCTAAATTGATAGGATTTAAAAAGTCTTTTTGTTTGAAATTATCTAATATAATATCAATTATATCGTGCAATACTTGTAATTGCTCTTCTCCTAATGTTATTTGTTTTTCTTCTTCAATAAATCTTAACCAATTATTTCCTTTTACAAAAGGATTATCTATCATACTAGGTCTTTCTGGAGACCCGTCGAAATTATCTATATAAATTAATTCATCACTCATATAAATATACTCTTTCTCCTTTAGGAGTAAGAAATCCCTCAGTAAAAGCGTTTATTTTTTCTTTATTACAATTCTCCCAAGTATTTCTATTTATAGCTTCTTTAAGGGATTTATTATAATAAATTATATCTAAGATTGTCTCCCAATATACATCGTTATTATTAGTTTGAAAAGTTAATAATAATTGATATTTCTTAAATAATTCTAAATTTATTTGAGGAGTAAATTCAAATCCAGGACTATTATATTTATCTTTCCAAGTAACGTCATAACTATGTAACTCAATCCATTTATTAGGAAGTCTACAAGGTAATCCTGATATTATGGGTCCAAAATAAATGGAAGGTTTAGGAATTCTAAACCATTTCCTAACCTTCCACCATGTTCTAAGAGGGTTCTCCATCAGCACGTCTTAAATAAGGTATTAACTTTTCTTCTATTGTTCTATAAAAAGACGGACTAACATTGTCATATACCAGAGTCCCATATAAAGCTTGAATAATTTCTTCTTTATTTAATCGCCACTCTTCCACATAAGATAAAGTGGACTTAATAGACATATCAGAATCAGTATGTAAGAATTTTATATAATCAAATATATCTTTAATACTTACATCTAATTCATCTGTTGTGAGATATTGATATGAAATTTTCATGATTCTAAAGATAATTTAGTTATATATTGTGTAACATCGTCTATAACTTCTCTTAGACCAGAATCTGAGGGGTTATTATTTTTATAACCCCGTAATTTTAAAAATCTATAAGTATAAATGCGAGCTTCTGGCATCTATTTATTAAATACTTCTACATTAGATAATGTTGGAGGGAATAAACTTCTAATCCAATCCCAATATTCAGAAGTATCTATCTTTAAAGTTCCTATGAATTTAATTTCCATTCTTTTAATTCATTATTTTCAGTATCTAACACAAATGGTTTACAACAATCTAGCATTGCATATTTATCTGTGATTACAGGTTCAGTTCTTCCTCCCCAAGAGTGCCCAAATATTTGATAATAACCTTTATATGGAGTTTGCAGTTGAAAATCTTCTAAATCATTCCAGACACAAGAGCCATATTTATTATACCCTCCTCTAGAATAAGGGATATGATCAAGAGCAACTAAGATTAGTTATATCTATATTATTTAAGTCTTTTAATTCTAGATTATTATAGTCTATCCAATCTTTAGTAATACCTGCATGAGAGAATAAATATTTATGAGGCTCTTTAGTAGTTAAATCTTCATATATGTAATATAATTGAGGATTTAAACTGCTAATTAACTCTTTTACTTCTTTTTGTTCCCAATAATCAAATCTGCATTTACCATTTCCATTGAAATATGGAAGCTCATGATTACCTAATAGGCATATAACATCAGAAATCTTACGTCTATTCTCTACAAAAGCAACTAATTCTTTAAGATTAGTTAAAGATTCTACTTTATCAGGTTCTTCTACTATATATTCTCCATAAGGGTCGTGATAATCCCCTAAGAATATAATTTTACCTGTCCAATTATTGCATGGTTCTTTCCAAAAACTACGACCGTGAATATCCCTAAAATTAATATTTCACTCATTCAAATACCATTCTTTAAATTTTTCTAAAAACTTATCTCCAGTAATTAATTCTGTAATATCTTCGCAATCTATATCTCCATTAGAATAATCATAAGGGGAAGCTTCTTCAATTAATTCTTCTATATAATGTCTTGAATGCCTTCAATAATCTCGTCTATGCTATCGTCTTCACTTCCTATATAGGTGCGATATATGTAAAGTAAAGCTGAGTAAAGGGTATCTTCTTCAACAGATACTTGTCGAATTTCACTCCATATTAAATTTATCATTTTTGAAGTTCTTTTAAACGCTTAGTATAGTAATCTATTAATTTATCTCCTACTATTTCTTTTAGCTTATCTTCAGGATACATATTCTCTACAACTATATCAAAATTTTGTATAAAATCATCATACCAAAAATCGGATTCACAGAAAATATCGTCTACTATATCTTTAGCAGTAACTTCTTCTACTCCTCCATGTGCCTCTATAATATCATCTTGATCGATATAATCTTTAAACCATTCAACTATAGAGTCTACATTATAGCTATATTCACTAGCTACATTTATTTGTTTTTGATATATAAAATACATATTAATATGGCTTAAACCCTTGTTTTACTAACTTACCTTCTTTATATTCAAATGTTCGTTCGCCTCTTACTGAATCATCAGGCTCCTCTCCTTCATAATAGTATTCACCATCTTTGAAAATATATCATATTCTACGATAGTACAATTATAAGGAAGCCAATCTGCATCTAAGTTTTCTTCAAAAGGTATGTAAACATCATACATTGATACAGCTTCTTTAGTAATCATCATACTCTTCAAAAGCTTTCAAATTATAAGAAATATCAGTAATAGCCTCACCATCAAATTTTCCGTATAACTTTATTACAGTAAAGATTTAAATATTTTAACAATAGTACTCTTCTGAGCAGTAGGGAGTCTACTTTGAACATCTGCAATAACACCTTTAGTATCTTTAATAGTAAGAGTTGTTGCTTCCATTAATTCAGCAATAAGTTCTTCAATCTCCTTCTCTGAAGGTTCTTTAGGCATCATCTCTTTAATACAATCAAGTTCTTTAGACTCTAAACGAGCTAAGTCCTGACGACCTGCATTTGTATAGAGAACTATAGACTTTTCACGCTCTTTAGCCATTTTCTGAAGAACTTCTAATTCGGAAACAGGCTTTTCAGAGTGCTTATTATTAACTAGTGCAGCCTTAATCAATCTAGCAGTTTCCAAAGTAAAAATATTAGAAATTTTTCTAGAGCTTTCAATAATCTCGTCAATATTCTGTTCTAATTCTGTCTTATTTTCTTTCATCATTAATCGTGATATTTTTATTAACCATCCAGTTTATATTGCTTAGATCAAAACTCATAGAATCTAACCAATCTTCTATCTCACTATCATACATTTGTAATCTAGGTAAGGTATAAATATAAACTTTACCATTGGAATAATCTAACACAATTATGTCATCCATTATTTTTGTTTTCGAAGCGCATTACTAGTGTTAAATAGTTAATGGCTTCTAGTTCATCATTAGATAAAGATATTAATTTACCATTAATATCAATATCATATCCTTCTCCATTAGCCCATTCCGTAAGAGTTATATAGTCGGAATCTTTGCCTCCATATGTGTATTTCTTAAGATCATCAGTAATCTGACTCACCTTCGTCACTTCCATGATTTAACTTATTAAAACCATAAATAATTAATTCTTTAAAATCTTTTTCTTCTTGTTCTGTTAAATCTAAAGGTCTTTCACCTACCCACATAAATTCATAAACTCCTTCATGTTTATTATACTCAAAACTTGCTATAGCATAACAAGTTTCAGAATTTTTAAAGCAGCTTTTATGTATTTTATGCCAGGAAAAGTTTGGGTTTCTATACCAATCATTATCTATTTTTATAAAATCAGACTCATGACCATAATAACAATTAGGCATATATCTATTTATATGGTAGGCTTTAATTTCAGGAGGATTTTTTAAAAGATAGGTAGCGACCTTAAATTCTAAATTATTTATTCGTTTAGTCTCTATCATCTTTTACATTAATTTTACCCTCTTTAATCATAAATTCTATTTCATCTTCTCTGTAACCAAGAACATCACATAAATAAACTTCTACATCATCAATATCATCTGGAACTGTTACTAAGTCAACACTTCCTACACCGTAATTTAAAATTGCACACTCCATAAAAACTAAAAAAGGAGGCTTATTCAGCCTCCTTCCAAAATATATTCGTACACCATATCATTATATGGGCATTTCTATCTATCTTATAAAATTTTTGATTAGTATTCGGATTATTTAATGGTCCAAATTGTTTCATATAAGGGCCCAGCTTAACATAATCAAAATTATCAATATCTATAACACTATCAGCTAATTCTTGTTTACCACTATACCATCCAATATGTAATTCGGGATAATTTTCTCTAACCCATTTAGCTAATTTATTTATTTCTTTTGGATCAGAATCTCCTCCCATAAATCCTATTAATGTAATTCCTTTATTAGATTCAATTAATCCTTGGAGTCGTTCCAATGATAGCACTTCTCCAATATCTTTTGACAAATAAGGTGAGTGGCAACCTTTACAGTTTATTTTACATCCTGTAATATTTATACATAATGAAACTTCATTAGGAAATTCTGCAAAAGTAACAGCTGTATCAACATATTTAAGCATAAAATTCTTTAATTTTATCTTCTAATACATTAGCAGTTAAAACTCCAGAAGTTCTTCCTACCTCTATATTATCTTTTATAAATACAAGAGTTGGAAGATTTCTAATATTATATTTAAGAGTAGTTTCTTCCTCTGTCTCTATATCTACTGTAGTTAAAGTAATATCAGTATGATTTTCTAATACTCTTTTTAAAATAGGTGCTAAAGCTTTACATTGTCCACACCACTCTGCTTCAAATTTTAATATTCTTTTCATTGTGCCAATTCTATATTAATTTCTAATTCATTCTTTCTACTTCTAGTACTACCTTCTAGTTGTCTAGCAGCACTCCAGTTAGAAATCTTTGTAAGATAGCCGATAATTCTATCCCATAGACTTACATGAGTACTACCACATTTAGGACATTTACTAAACGGTTGTTTTGCTATAAAATGACACTCTTCACATTCACAATTAGGAATATTAAAAGTAGCATATTTACAACCTACTTTAGCCATAAATTTAAGTAAATACTCATATTGTTTCTGACTCAAATGTTCAGATAAATTAAGATGACAAGCAGAACCTCCATCTAATTCATCAGCAGCGAATTCAGAACTATGAAGTATAATTTTATCAAGTATACTTATATGTGTATCATTAGGTTTAAATATATAACTAGCATACAGATTAGTATCTGTAGGAATCCAATAGCCATCAGCTTTATCTCTATTATAAAGTTTTACTGAAGCACTTTCTGCGGGTACTTGTTCAGTATTAAATTGAGCTGTTTTAGTTTTATGTTTCTTATTCTGTTCTTTTATAGTACTGAATATTAATCTACAGAATGTCTTATAATAAATATTATTATTACATTCCATTCCTAAGTATTCAGCAGCCTGATTTAAGCCATTAATTCCAATAGTTAAATACTGTTTATCAAGATTAATAAAACCAGCATCATAAGCAGCATATAAATGATGATCTTTGCACCAATGCATTAAGTCGTTATAAGCATACTGATACAAATAAACTCTTTCAAGAATATTTTCTATATATTTCTTAATTCCTTCTTGGAAGTCTTTATGTGTAATCCAATCTACTGGGAAACAACATTTATTGGTATCAACATCAATATGGTCTTTATAATCAGACCAAGTATGCTGCCAATCTTGAATAATTCTATTTAAATCAAGAGTAATAACATTTTTACTACCAGTCATTATACCTATTTGACCATTAGTAGTATTAAATGTATTTTCTTGTACGGCATTCTGTAAACGACAACATGAACTTAAACTATCTACACTACGAGACAAATAAGTAAAGAAAGAATTTCCTTGAGCATATTCATTGCATATAAAATGGAAAGTATCTAAATCTTTAAAATTACCTTCCTTATCTGTTAAGCAAGCATAACTACACACAGGAAATGTTAAGATACATTTTAATCTTTCTTGATTTAACCAATGTAAATAACGTCTTTGTAACCAATTAGTAGAATTCCATTCTGGCTTTGTTCCATCTGGAAATACAAATTCTCCAAACATACCTTCAAAGAAATATTTATCGAAGAATGAAAAATTTGTAAATGGGGACTGCATTCCTCTAGCTCCTGCTATTTGATTAATGGAATAAGTTACCTGTTGGAAATATTGATCAATTTGACTGCCAATAGTTTTCTGTTTTATACAATAATCTGTAGTTATTTTTACACTTGGTTTGAGATAATAATTATTTCCCCATTCTTTTCTACAGAAATAATCCATATACATCAGAAACTCAGGAGTAGCTACTGCTCCTTTAATTTCAGAGGCTAATGCAAAGTTTAAATTTACATAAATACCACAGAATGAATCAAGGTTCTTTGGAACAGCTGATTTACCTCCTAATTTCTCTAATCCAAACAACAAGAAAGGATACATAGAAGCTGCCATACAATATGGTTCCCCTACTTGAGAAGATGAGTCATGAGGATACAAAATAGTTTTAAAGTCATTTCTCATAACTTTTATATTAAAGTTAGGATCTCTCTTCTTTACAAAACTTTCCCACCATTCTGTATTAGTAAGTTTATTATCGACTTTATGTATTTCAGCGTTTAATACTCCAATACCTTTAGTTCCAACATTACTATTATCATCAATAGTAGCATTAGCAGTATTATCAGACTTTACAAAATTATGAATAAATTTAATATCCCTAGTAGCATGATTTCTAATATCTTCACGTTCTTTACGATATAGAATATATTTTTTAGCCACATCGTGATATCCTAAATCCATTAAAAGTTCTTCAATTTGGTCTTGAATATCCTCAATAGATTGATCTTCAGTCTCTACTACAGAATTAGTTATCTCAGTAACTGCTCTGTAAATATCTTCGTCCATTGTTTTACTAGAATTTTGGGTAATTCCAAAAGCCTTTAGTACAGCATCTCTAATTTTGTTTCTGTTAAACTCTTCTTTAATTCCGTCTCTCTTTATTACCATAAATAACATTTATAAATTAACATTTTAAATCATCTACGAAATAAGCACTATAATACTAGTACTGAACTAATAATATAGTGCTTATATAGTTATTTCAAAATATTATTTACAAAGTTAAAATGCTGTTTACTAGTAAAGTTTTCTCAACCTGATTCATAATATCCTTTTTCATAGAATCAGTTATAATTTGAGTGAATGCATTATATACAGTAAACATATTTGCGTTATCATCTGATATAAGATATGGACTATCTTTTTTATCAAATAATAATTTATAAGCATCAATAGGAGTTGATGTGGCTAATTTTACTTTACCAAAACCATTATCAATAGATTCTGACATACAGTTACGAACCCATCTACCTAAATGCTCATTTACAAAACTCTTATTGGTATAATCGAAATCTGTATCAGCAAAACGTCTGAGAGTAACTCCTATCTCTGTGGTTTGCTCTACAAGTCTTGTAATTGGTTTAAAATTAATTGGAGTCTCTGGTTCTATTTCATTAACTACTAAACTATCTGGATTAAATACACAAAGATTCGTACATGCAGAATTCAGAGCACCTGAATACATTTTTACAACAGCTTTTCTAGTGTCTAGACCATATACCATACCAATTACCTGCTGATGATTAGCATATTGATATTCATTTGGTAATACTGCTTCTAACCATACTCTATTAAAAGTTAAATCAGCAGTATCTATATCACCATTTTTATTATAAGTGATTTGATCAGGTAATTTTACATGTACTCTAATATCAGAAGTTAATTTTTGAACTCTTTCCAGAAAAGGCTCAATATATCCTCTAGTAGGAAGATAATCTTTACCTTTAATACTAGTAGCTTTTCCTTCTAATACTTCTTCTAAAGTAAATTCAGTTGGCATTCTCTCCATTATATGTGAAAAACATTATGTTATCAATAATTTCTTTATCTAATAATTTTTGTACTAAATTATGAGGAGTATCTTCCGCATAATTAACTTTATTTATATCTACACTAGTAATATATATCCACTTACTCCCGTTGTATAATATTTGCCCACAGGGATATGAATTTTTATAGCAGATAAGTAGTGTCTTGTTATCTTTAGTAATTTCATTAGTTACCATCTTAATGTAGTGAGAAACTCTTCATCAGATACTTCTTCAAAGTCTCCGTCTCCGTAAATAACATCTGAGATATTATATTCTACTATTTTAAACTCTGGTTTGCCATGACTATGCCAATATTCTGTAACATGTTTTGCATTACAATTGGGACTAGGACCTAATGCAATACTGCAAGAAAATTTATTAGTTTCATAGCAATGTCCTTTATAAAAGTTTTGACATTTCTTTATATAGTCAATAATAGTATTAACTTCTCCTGGGCAAGTAATAACTTCTTTTAGTGGGAGAACTTTTTTATAATCTCTATAAGCAGGTTTATCAGGAGTAGCTTCTTTATAATCATCTTCTATACCTCCTTCTAAGAGTTGCTTAATTAATATTTCAAAAGTATCATCCCAAGTATCCTTAATACCATATGCATACATATAAGTGTCTCTTATATAATTAAAATTATCTTGAGATAAATAATGTCTAGCATATAAAGGATCTTTTTCACTATCTTTAAATCCATTCTTAATAAGCTCATCCAAATCTATAGAAGGCTGAGCCCATCTATACATTTCTACAAAACATTTATGTAAAGCTTCCTGTAAAATGTCTTCTCTGCTAATCATCGTTGTTAGTATAAAATTCTAATAATCTAAAATTATCTGCTATATGTTTAGTATCTATATTGTCACAAAAATACCACAGATCGGTATCTGAACAATATGAAATGCTTCCTACAGCCATACCTTCTTTATACCTTTATAATTATTAGTAATAGCTGCTAAATCTATAGTAGTATCACTACTTTTAGGAATAGTAATATATTTTATTGTTTAAAGTCAATTAATTTAAAACTATCGGCGTAATTATTTGACATTATAGCTTTTAGTAATGCTAGTAAATTTTCATTACATTTAAAACTACAATCTATGGTAATATCATCGAAATATTCCCATGTAATATCTTCATTGTTATAGCCAATGAATCCAACTGGTTTATTACATTTGTATGCTAAAATAATACCCGAAGTATTCTCATTTATATCAGAAATATCTATAAATTTATCGGATATTTCTGGAAGTCTTATGTCTCTTATTAATTATTTCCTTTAATAGTTCCCATCAAAATATCTTTATCTTTTACAATAGTATAATTAATACTCCATTTAGTATGTCCAAAATTAGCTGTAATATAATTACTACTACCATACATACTACCTACTGATATATAATCAAACTGCTTACCAGTAGTATAAGCATAATTATGTAAATCACCTTTTACTACATAAATATGAGGACTACATATACCTTTTTCTGCTATATAATTAGCAAAGAATAATTCAGTCTGAGGATTTAAAGTAAGAGGAAATTGTCTAGTCTGAGAATTATTATCTTTCAGTTTTGTTATCATACAGCTTTTTATCTGTATTTCTATAGTTTCTTATTTACTATAGCTCGGCGTACATATTCACCTCCACCTTTACGTGCTGAGGGCAAACCACTCTTGGAACTATTTTATTCTGATTTCTCAGGTTCAAGTTCTACGCTCTACGATGCTACAGACTCTTTAGTTTCTGTAGTTATCTCGGTATTAGCATCACAGCCTTCACCGATATTGGTTTGTTTTAACATATTTGATTTCTCAAATATACGGCAAAACTCTACCGTGAGCATACAGGAATTGATGATCTCCAATGATAAAATTATCAATAGGATAGTTACTAATATAACTCTTAATATTATATTTAGTTAAATATGCAGCTAAGAGTTTTTGATTTAACCATTCAAAATCCCCACCATGATTAGATTCTCCTATAGAGAGATAATTAAAATCTTCACTTTTTACTTTTACTGTAAGAGTAGCAAAAAACTCCATCATACACTCTATAAATGCTTCACTAATTTCTTTATTATCAAGAATCTCAGGAAGCTCATGACCTCCTCTAGTAGTTTCTTTATTGAATCCATCAATAGAATCTCCAAGATTAACTACATATACAGAATGATATTCTTGTCCCACAAAAGATTCCACAATTCTAGATAATCTAGATTTAATTTCTTGAACATCATAAGAAGGTAACTGTACAAAACTACTATATTTAGCATTATAAGCTCCAATATGTAAATCAGATAACCATATAATTAAATCAGGATATTTTGCTTCTTTATTATTAATATTTACTGGAAGCTCTTTATAATCCTTTACTGTATTTTTAATAGTATCTTCTATAAGTTCCTTATTTAAAGACTTAGAGGTTTCCTTAGTTAACTTAGTAACTAAAGCTCTTAAATCCTTTACCTCATCTTTCTCTATTCTTTTTAAGAAATCATTCTCTTTTTCTCTAAGATGCATTTCTTTTAATTCATCTTCAGTATATTCTTCATACATATGAGGAGCAAATGGAGAGGATGCTTTAGTAATATTAAAAGCTCGTAAAATTCTTTTAAAGTCAATAAGAGAATAGTCTGGGAAATATCTGCTGACAATCTGCTGGGTTAAACCAGAACCGTAATAAGTATACATTCTATATACACTATTCATTTCGTTTCTAGTAAAGACTCCTGTGATTGCGGGCTTATTTCTTCTGAAAATCTCAAACTTATATCCAGTAATTTTACCAGTCTCCTCGTCTCTTATTTCCCAAGTATTAGAAGCATCATCCGTATCTTTCTTTACTTCTTTTTTCTTAGTATTCTTTAGTCTATCATATAATTCCAATATCTTCTTATCATCTTCATCTTTATTTTCTTTCTTTCTAAGATTTCTCATTGTAATATATACAGTATTTATATTTTTTCCTGATATAGTACACTGAGCTTTTAAAGAACGATTATTATTAATTGCATCATTAAAGAACTTAATATAAGAAGATTTTGTTGCTTGTTTCATACTTTTTTAAAAATTAGATAGCTGTTACGCCTTTATAAATAAAAGTATCTAGTAAAATAAAAGGTATCTAAATTAAAAAAGGCAGATACTCTCGCGAGCACCTGCCTTACTTTAAAAATTATGAATAAAATTAAAATTCCAAACCAAAGAACATATAGCGACCATTCTTAGTACTCTTAGATGGAGTATAAGTTACAGTAGCTACTACTGGGTCAGAGCCAATAGACTCCTTACCCTGAACGATATCGATCTGACCCCTAAAGCCCTTCTTAATAAGTTCCTTAGCCATTTCCTTAGCTGCGGTCTTAGTAGGACGAATAACCTTTGTATCTGGTTCAACACGACCAGTATCGTTACCATCCTTATCAAGAATTGCTTCACCAGCCTTTTCGTTCTTTACACGCTCAGACTTCAAAGTCTTCAGTACTTCCTTTGTATCGTGGTCTACCAAATCAAACTTCTTCTGAGTATCACGCTTACCCTCAGTCTTAATATCAACAACCTTCCAAGGACGCTCACGTGTACTTACAACAGCACTAGAAAGAGTTACAATGAAACCACTACCAGGAGAATTCTTAGTCTTTTTCTTCAAATACTCCAGCTTAAATTCCTTCTCATCATTAGAAGTTACTTTAGCATTCTTCTCATGGAACTTCTTCCATGCCTGTGTTGCATCACCATTAATATGAAAATTCTCTTTCTCTACCTGTGCTACTGCTGCTTCCTTTGTTTCTGCACTTACTTCAAAACTCTTAAAATTAAAAATTTCACTCATTTTCAAAAATATATTAACATTAATTCTTATTATCAAATCATCTGCGATGTTTTTTCTTTATCTTTGTAAGGCTAATATAATCTATATTTTTTGCCTCCAAAAAGAAAATTATAAAAAAATTAATTTTTTTAGAATGGAAGAAATTTTCCCATTAATTCTCTTATTTTTGTTGGCATATCTTTTGGTTGCACGCCAAATGTTGGAAAATCGGTACATCCATATGAAAAATCCTCAGTGATGATAGCAATAGCTTGTATTGTATCTTCATCAAGACCTGTTTTTTCTGCTAATTTAGCAGTTACTTCATAATAAGTAACTCCAGGTTTTTTCTTCTTCATAGAATTTACCATATATCCAAGTAATGATATAAGTGCAAATTTCAAATTTATACTTTCCCCTAAAGACCCTAAACTAAAGTATTTACGATATAAATCGGAAAGTTTAGTATAATCAGGTCTCTTGAGTAATTCCGAATCCCTCATAACCATGCATACAATAGAATGCTACTAATTTAAGAAGGTGAGTAAACTCTTTAAATCCTTTATTAAAAAGTTCTCTAGTCATAGGAACTACTTTAGTATTAAAATTTGGAATAGTTTCTACTACTAAGAAATTACTTCTAATTTTAGGATTCTCAATGTTATAATTCTTCTTAGCAGCCATAGTTAATAACCAACTATATAAAGCCATCTCTCTATAATAGTGATATTTAATAAGAGCTCCTTTAGCAAAATTATTTATTAAATCTCCTGTGGTTTTTAAATCATTTACAGTGATTATTCCTTCTTCTTTATCTATACTATAATTATCAAGTTTAGACTTAATTTTTAGTATAAAAGGTTTATGCTCTGGAGCCTCTACTAAAACATCTATAAGGAAAGCTATCTCATTACCAATAATTGGTTGTTCTAGTAATCCTTCAGGGTTTAGTAAAGATTGAATTTGTGTATCACTATCTAGAGACTCTAGACAGACTTTCAGTTTAGCATGATTTTTAGGATCTGTAAATATTGGTGTTCTAGCATCATTATTTTCTTTTTCAAAAGCTTTTCTATTACACCAGTATTGAGCACAGTCTGCTAACACTTTTTCTATTTTTTTATCTGACATTTTATCTTTATAATAATCACATTTATCAGATGCTTCTAATATAATATCATTAGTAACATTGATACCTTGTGTTTTCTTATAAATATAGTCTGCCATTGACCCCATTTTAGCAGTAGGTCTGCTAACATCTGTTAGAAAGAAGTCATCAGGTTGTAAAACTAAAGTATGTAACCAACTACCAAATTCCAAACTAGTTGTATTTAACTTAGTCTTACCCCAATTATCAAAGAACTCTGTTGGAGAACCATCTTGATCTGGATTTATCTTAGATAATCTAGAGTTTGAGATATAATTATTATACTTTTCTGAGAAATAAGTATTATCATCAATATCTTCAACTCTTAAAGTCTCTATCAGAGGTTTAATAGAAATTTGACTTAATTTCACGTAAGTAATTGTTAAAGTCTTCCGACTCTTTTATACATTCATACCCATATTCTATCTCTTCTTTATCTAAACTATAAATCTTACCATAAGGACCCCATTTTTCATTAGATTTAGAAGCTATTAATAAGCAAGGCAATCCTGCTAGATTCATCTGAATAAAATTACTAATAGAATCATCAATGAAAATATCAACTCTACCTTTTATATACCGAGCTTTATTAGCACGCTGGCACAAGACTTGATAAACAGGTTTACTAGGATAACCATTATTCTTTAGCCATGTTTTACTATAGTCTTTATTGCATACTCTTTTAGTACAATATAATTCAGGTATAAAGTTTATTTTATTTTTTATTGGAAGATTTATCCACCATTCTCTGTCTTTTATTAAAACTTGTTGTACATTTTTTGTTATTTCTCCATCAGACTTAGGATATCCAAATCTTTTTAAATATGGATTCATAAACTCATTTAATGTATCATCTAAATCTAAACCAATTCTTAATTTCATAGATTAAATAATTCCTCAATATCTCTTATATATGTTACCCCAATACCTTTCTTAGCCAATTCAGCTCTGATATTTATCCAGCTATCATTGTTATCAAGAATAGCATATGTATCATCGTCTAAATTTAAGTACTTATCAACTTCTTCTTTAGCCTTTTCAACAGCTTCCTCATATGAAGATGCAGTTAACTTATGAAGTTTATTTTTATTACTCTGACAAATTGCAAAAATATAATTATTCATTTGGTATTGTTATATATAATTATCATTATAAAAATAAATAATATCATTACAGCGATTGGGAGTGATAAAAATATCACCATTATTAATGTTACCCAACTCCATAACAATATTCCAAAAATCTTAAGTAAAATTAATATTGTACTTATTATAAAATCTATTACTCCTAAGACTAATAGTTCTCTCATATTAAATTATTACTTTTAGAATAACATTCTAATAAAGTATAAAAGAAATCCATAGGAATCATTGCTATTGCTCCTGGACTAACACTACCTTCTGTCGGAGCTTTTTTCCAACATAATACAAATGGTTTATCTTTATATGGACAAGCATCTTCTATCTTAAAATATGCTGGAGTATTAGCAGTATGTTTGGCTTGAATATTTACAGGTAATTTTCCGGACCTATCAATTAGATCAACTTTATTATTATCTGTAAACTTACTCTCTCCTCTAGCACTTACACACTCAGTATACCCCATATCTCTAAGATGATGAATTATATCTGCTTCCCATGCACTTCCTTTATTTCTAGACTTTTTAGCTTGATAACTCTTCTTAGTATGACTGTCTATCCATTCATATAAAGTGCCGTCAGCCATTTTTCCAGATTTATTACATCTAATTTTAAGAGCTGCTTGACTTATTTTAGTTTTCTCAGAGCATTCCTCTATAGATGTATAATCGTGCACATCGCCGTTCTTATATGTTATTCTAATAGCAGTATTCAGATTCTAATTACTTTTTGACATAGTTACTTAATTTTTTTATATAATACTTTATAAATTTTAAAGTATTCTGTCGACCATATTTTTTATAAAAATCACTTATATCTTTTACTTTGAATTTATGAGGTATAAAGAAATAAAGTAATTCTGGATGATTTCTTCTTATCTTAGCCATATTAAACATTCCAGGTCTATCATTATCATAAAAAGTTACTATATAAGTAAATCTTTCTTTTAGATCATTTAACATATTTTCAGATAACCATTGTGTTTCACTATTTGGAGCACAGGCTGTTACACCTAAACCTCTTAAACACATAGTATCCTTCATACTTTTAGTTATAACTAATAAAGTACCTTTTTTAGGTAACTGACTATAACCTTGAACCTTTTTAGAGGGCCAATTTGTTAGAAATCTATATTCCTTACGTTTAGGATAATAAATTCTCCACAATTCTTTACCTTGCATTGTTCCTCCATAATATCCGAAGATAAAGTTATCTTTAGTCTTTATAGTTTGAATATTACCATTTAAAAATACAGTACGACAAGAATATACTTTATATTTATTTAGTAATTCTAAAGAAACTCCTTGTTTACCCCACCATTTTAATTCATCTTCTGAGAAATCTTTTATTTCTACTCGTATATCTGCTGGCTCATTTGTTTTAACAAAAGAAGTGCTTGATTGTATTACAGAATGATAATTATTTTGTCCTTTTAATAAGCCAAAATCTTTAGCTATAATATCTAATGCTTGATGGTATTTACAAGCATATTTAGTCATAACTACAGATATAAAGTTTCCATAAAAGCTCCCATTAAAATCATGGAATATAAGTTCTCCTTTAGAGTTACGAAAAAAGGAAGCCGTAGGATTTTTATCTTTACGTAAAGGATTACAAATTAATTTTTTTGAAACTTTTACGCCAAGATAATACTCCATATAGGCTTCCTCTGTGTTATATTTAAGTAAGTAGTCCTTAGTAATATCTGGTTTATAAGAAAAATCTAATTCCATAAAAACTACTTACTTTATAATTACTACATATCTGCCAGCATAGCATCGAAGTCTTCATCTTGAGCCTCCTTGCCTTCAGTAGAGTCAATAGATTTAGCCTCTTCTGAATCAGCTGCTGGCACAGGAGCAGTAGGCTTACGCTTCTCCATATCCTCTTTCTGCTTAATCTCATAACTAGAGAATGACAATTTATCTTCCTCTAAGCTAGCAAAATTATCACGGATATAGAACTGTCCATCACTATTAATAGCTCCAATATCAGGAATCTTAGCAAATACATTACCAGTTTCCTTTGAAATTCCCTTTTCATCCTTTTTCTTTTCCTTACGACCGCTAAGCTTTAAATAAAAGTTTTTATTCATACAATACTTAGTCAATACTGCCTGGAAAAGCTGCATGAATTGGTCAGTACTCTTACAAGCAGGAGCTTTAGTTATAAACAATTCTTTAGCTTTATCACCACCTACTACTGTTATAATATGCAGCATAAAACCTTTAAGCTGTTCAAATGCTGAAGGAAGTACATATGGGAATTCTACACCCTTAGAATCCTTTCTCTTACCCTCATATCTTTTAGCAGAACTTTCATTAGGATAAAACAATGATTCTTGATAAGTTCCTTGTTCTCCTTCAAAATGAAGTACCAGAGATTTCCAAGTTGTACTAGGGTCTTGTTTACCTTGACCTTCCTTAGTTTCTACACTTTTTAACTGAACGAGATAAATTCCATAAGGACGAAGACCTTTCTTACTTGTAGGATTAATATCACCAAGACCACCAAAATTTAAATTCATATTGCTATATTATTAAAGATTATCGAAATTAAAATCATTATCTGAGATTTCTGTATCATCTGCGTTGCCGTCAATAAGACTAGCCATTTCGTCATCTAATTCATCTTCTGATGCAATATCCTCTGCTTCAGGAACTACATCTTCTTTAATCTCAGGCTCTCGATTACCTGTTAATATAAACAATCCATCAATTTTAGGATGTGGAGTGAAAGTAAACTCATTACCATGCTCAGCAAGGTTCTGGTTATTCTTTCCTCTATATGAAACTGCATTCTTCTGAGTTAATTTATTACCTGACTGCGTACCAAATGTTTCAGCAGCTCCGATAACTAAGCACTCCTTCTTATTAAGCTTCTGCTGTTTAATATCTACTTTATCTCCTGGTTCTACACCAAGAGCCTCAACAGCAGCCTTATTAAGAATGTACTTATTTTCCTCAAGAATTAATAGTGGATTAGGATTTGTATCATCTACTTCTGAGTCTTTCTTTTTAGAAGAAGACTTACGAGTAGACGGCTTCTTTACAGAATCATCCTTCAATTCACGTGTATCAGTAAAAATTTCACTAGTTTCTTCATTAAGCCACTCGGACTTAATTGTCATTTTAATTAGCTTCATTTAAAATATTGTCATCATTATTGGTTTTCATTATGGTCATCTGCGATTTCTTCTTCTTCCTCACCATATTCAAAGTTATGGATAGTATCTAAAACCTTCTGCATATTAGGTTCAATCAGTTTATCTTTAAAACATCCATCAACACTACGACAAGTATCATTACCATTGGTTTGGGTTCTAAAGAAATAACTAATATTGCCCTCATCATCAACCTGGCGTTCAGTATATAAAATATAAGAAAATAAACCATCAATATTTACGGTTCTATCCAACATTTTACCACTAGAATATAACTGCCAATGTTCATCGAGATCAGTACCAGCATTAATAATATGACTAATGAATACTACATTAAGATCTTCACGCAGTTCACTAGCTTCCATGATTAAATCATAATAATTTTTAGCAAACACAACGTGCTTATCCCAACCTTTTTCAAGGGCAGAATCCATTATATTATTTGAAAGACAATAGTTAGCATCATCTATGACTACTGTCTTAATATCAGAACGTAATTTATCAATAATCTTTAACCACTTACCAATAGTAGTATAATCATTAGACACAAGCCAATTTCCAACTGGCTTCTTATTTACAACTTCAACTTTCTTGTACTTACGTCTAAATCCAGGAATTTGAAGTTGCTTGTTAGTACAACTAATGATAAATGTTGATTTATAATCTAAATAACGCAAAGAAGTGCTTTTTCCGGTACCACTCAAACCTGCTAAACCAATAATCATAAACTATAGTCTAATTTATTTTTCACTTTTTTATCTTTATCTTCATTCTTTATTGTATTATCTGTTGAACTGTTATTTGTAGCTCGATATCTAGAATAATCAAAGATTTCTTCTGGCTTAGGCATTTCCATCCACTTATTTACTGCTCCGTCAAAGAAACAGCAGTCAGCTACTTGGTTTTCTCCATATCTTGACTTTAGTACAAGAATACTTCGAAACCTATAACCCATTTCTTTAACTTGGTAACCTCTATAAGTTATTCTTTTATCAACTTGAGGATTATATACAGCTAAAATAATTTCAGAATTCTCTGAAACAGTGGATGTTTCCTTAATATCCTCCACCATTGGCTCCATGAAAGCTTCATTCTTTTTTCTTTCCATGTTAGCCACTGCTCTATTGGATTGCATAACAATAATTGGAGATAATCCTGTTTTATTTCTAATGATAACTAATTTATTAGTATAATCATCAATTTCTCCTTTTCTGTTCCTTCCATTGGATGGTTGAATCAGTCCAACATGGTCAGTTACTGAAAGTATTACTTTTTCAGGGTCTTTCGGAATATACTTATTCTCTGTAAATTCTCCTTCTTTTTTAAGCTCTTCCATTGTAACTTTTATGAGCCTATCAGAATTAAAAGAGCCTTCGTATATAGTTAGTACTTTATATACTTTTTCTAGCCAATCATATCCTAGTTGTACATACTCATATAAATCGTCAGGTAAAATATAATCTTTACCTATAGATAATATTTGTTTAGCAGTTACAACAATATGATAGGTATCATATAAATAGGTACTTAATAATTTAGCTATAATAAAGTCTTCTTTCATTTCAAGAGCAAAGAAAATAATTTTTAATTTATTATCTTCTAAATGTTCTTTTAAAGGAGCATATATGTAAGAATATAATACACATGAACTTTTACCTTGTCCTGAACTCGCAAATAAAAGAGTCATGGTACTTTTAGTAATACCTCCTATTAATTCTTCCAATTTAGGAAGACCCATACTAAATCCTTGATTAAATCCTTGTCTACCAAGCTCTATCGAACGTTTAAAACTTTCTAAACTCACAGAGTGGTGATTGAATTATAATTCATACCTGAATCTCCATTCTTTAAAGCTTCAAGATCTTCCCATTTTTCATCTACAATAAATGTAGCTAGGCTATAATTAATAATACCATTATCAGTATTAGCTTCCCAATCTAGTAAATCAATAATCTTTTTATGAAGTTCTTCATTCCAATGGATTTTCTTTCCATAAGTTCTATAAGCATCTTCAAGACTATTAAACTTTTTAGAAACACCTAGCATACTAGTTAAGCATCCATTAATATTTCTAAATCTAGGATAATGTTCTCTAAGTTCTTTTCCCATTTCAAAGGAACTCTTAGCTAAACATTTTAGGAAGTTTTTATTAAATGGTATCTCTTCAGGAACTAGTTTCATTCCTGGAATAATTTTATAACTTTTAAGGATAAGACCTTTATCTTGTAAAGATTTAAGTATATCTATAAAACTTCCTACATACTTTTTATCAATAGCCAAATACCTACGAAGATAATCTTCTGAATAATCTTCTATATAAGCATTTATAGCTTTAATAACAAATAATTCAGTAGGAGTAATATTATATTTTTCTAAAATTGTTATTTCTTCATCAATGTTTAAATCAAACATACAGTAATTCGGATAATTAAAAGTCTTCCATACTGTAATTAAGTTAATCTCTTCTCAGAGCGATATTAATACATAGATTCAGAATCTAAAATCAAATTTAGGAACTATCTTTTCACCTGGGGTAAAGTCTTTACCTTGTAACACTTTATCCAATTCTGATTCGTCTATAGTTATAAAAGAATCTCCCTTATGAGAATCATAAAACCACTTGGTCTCTTGAGTCCTATTTAATACTATATTGAATATCTCTGCTGTCTTACCTTTTTCAAAGCGGATTGATCTTCCTCTCCGTTGACAAGCTCTAGTAGTTGAACTATCTAATCCAAATATAATAGCTACAGAAAGACCTTTTACATCAAGTCCTTCATCAGCTTTTTTTACTGTAGATAATAAAGTTATCTTTCCAGAGTTAAAATCTTCAATAGCTGTAGCACTTCTTTTCTTAGAAGTTCTACTAGAATATACAGTAGCATTAGGAATTTTTTCTGCCATTTTAATATTATTAGCAAAAGTTATTATTTTTTTGTCCTTTCTAGCTTCTATAATTTTCTTTACTATTTCAATTTTCTTTGGATGATTATTTATGAAAGCTTTTTTCTCATGCATAGTAGACCAGAATCTGATAGCATGGTAATTTATATTTTGCAATACTTCAGATTTTTTGTTAGGATCACTACACATAGAATCTCTTAGGAGTAGTTTATTTCGCCAACCCATAGGACCGGCTAATTTATTAACTAACTCCCAAGAGAATCCGAAGAATTCAAAATGAGAAATGAATTCTTTATTTATTTTTTCATATTCTTCTAAATCATCAACATTTACTAAGACTAGATATTCTTTATATGGGCTAACCCAACCATTTGCAAGACAAGTATTAATATCAATAGTATCAATTACTGGACAGTATTTTGCTAATATTTTATCTCTACCATCAAGACGCTCAAAAGTAGCTGTAAGACCTAAGATAAATTGGTATTTTACTACTTCAAATAATCTTACAAAAGTCTCAGCTGCATATCTATGCGCTTCATCCAGTACTAAAAGATCATATTTGGCAGGATGTTTTATTACAGTGTTTATTATTTGTACGTCACAACTTAATCCTAGCCCATTAGAATCTATATGACCATACCATTGTTTTTGTAAAGTTTCTGTTGGTACAATTATTAGTACTCGGTATTGTGGAAAGTGTTTTAGCACTGTTTTAATACAGTTTAGTCCTATTCTGGATTTCGATTTTGTTATCGTATAGTTTTTTATCTATACTTCTTACTATTACTAGCAAGTCCCGCATAAATTTTTACCCACTTATTTCAGTTGGGGTATCGAACACTCGTGGAGAAATTATATTCTAATGAAAATAGTCTAGCTATTAACTAGACTATTTATTAGTTTCATTCTCTATGCTGTACGGTGTAGAAGATTCTTTAATTTCTTCTATTACCTCGGTATTACCCTCTATAGGGCTTTCACCGATTTTGCTCGATAATAATTCCGAAGATTCCTCTATCGGAACGGCATCGTAATTAACGGGTATATAAGTATCACTAAAATAAAATTTGTATCCGCTACTTTTTATTATATAGGGGTTTTCCTTTGTAGAATCAGTATGCTTACTTAAAGTACTTTTACTAGAAAACGCATTTCTAGCACAATCAGTAATAGTTCTGAAATATTGTAAGTTTCCTTTAGGATCTTCTATTATGGCATACTTTCCATAAGTAGCAAGTAATATTTTTTCATTAATATAATTACGAAGCTCATTTACGTCACTAAATTTTGTTCTACTTACAATATACCTATTTCTAATCAAATTTCCTCCTGTTACGTGTCCGTGTTTGTCTTTAAGTAATCTACAAGCATCTGCTATATTTTTACATTCAGCTTCTATTTTAAAAGTTTTGATATTATATATATAACATTTAATCCAGGCGTGTTCCTGCTTATATGTAGTAATTTCACCACTGGCATATTTCTCTTTTAAAGTATTTGATATTTTTTTCTTTGTTTCCTCTTCTACTTTATGCCCAGTATTAGCTACTACATTTAAAGTAAGATTATATTCTGGCTTAATTAAATCTATATAATATTGTTCTCTTTCAAATTGAACTTTAGGTTCACAATATTCAAGAACTTGGAATACAAAACTTTCTTCACCATACTTATTCCAGGAATTTTGTAGGTGTTTATTATGAGCTTCATTTCTTTTTAAAATATGAATATGTTCATGAAATCTATTATAGATATTTATAGAAGATCCTACATATCTTTTACCTGATACTAAATTAAAAATCAAGTAAATCCCACATTTTTTCATAAGTTTTTTAGCAGTAACCGGAAATTTAACCTATATAACCCGCTTTTACAGTACCAAATCCAGTAGATGCAACTATTGTCCCCACACAACGATTTTTTATCCATTTTCTACGACACTCTTCTTGTCGTTCATCTCTAGTGATTTTATGAAATAGTTCTCCTTCAATCAGAGAGTTTGTAGCCATTGTAAGCAGCTACTGCTTTGATTTGTTTAATACGCTTCTCCCACTCTGAAGCTTGCCATCTAACCTTATTTTCGAGATGCAGTAAAACTTTATCTCTTAAGGTTTCCAATTGTACTTTAGTCAGATCATTATAACGCTTATCATATTTATCCTTACGGAAGGTAAGCATTGCGCTAAACTCTTTTAGAGTTAAGCCTTTTCTATCATCAATTTTTAAAACAAGACCTTTTCTATCTTCAGGATTCTTAGGGTCTCTCAATTTAATATTTAGAAGTTCAGCAACTTGCTTAATTCTATCTACTAAACGACCATTCTCGTCTTTCTTATTTAATTCTAATAACTCAGAACGTGTAAACCACAATCCAAGCTCAGTAATAAATGTAAGAGTAATGTGTTTACGGACACATTTACCTAAAGCAGATAAACAAGCTTCTCTAACGATATACAATGGTAATGAAGCAAACATTGTAAATGAATCTTCATCACTATTCATAATATCATTAAGAGTCCACTCTTTAAAGAGAGTTTCTGCAATAGCACTAACATTTGTTTCGCCCTCACCACTTTCTGCATTCTCTTTAGCAAACTGTTCTGCCTGAGCAGTAATCTGCTGATTGAGCATATTAAAGAAACTAGTTCTTACAATACCTTGTCTAGTACTACCTTCACCTGGGTACAATAGCCAAATTAAGAACAACTCAGCATTACAGCGAGTTCTTTGATCTTCAATCTGTTCCAACAAAACTCGTCGTCCAGGATTTTCATAGTTGTCACTATAAAGCATTGATTCACAATGTTTATATGCTTTACGTAATTCTTCTTCAGTCATATCTACCATTTTCATGGAAGACTGAATGCGTTCACCATCTACAATTTTTCTGGAACCTTTCCAGAGAAATGTTTCTACATCGTTATTCTTAGCTTCAAAAGCTTGATTGAGTTTATCACCTAAAACTGTTGTCATAAATCTTAAAGATTATTTATTGTATTATTATATCATCTACGTTTTTAGGTCTCTGAGGGACAAACTTAATAAACCAGACATTATTATATCTGTATTTCTGTTGTGTGTCTCCATCGTACCATTCATCTATCCCTGCTATTACAGGCTTCACTTCGAGATAACCAATATCCCCATAATTTATAGTAGCAGCGCTCCAATTAGGAGGTTGAGTACACATAAGGTATTTAGTCTTTTCTCTAAGCTTATCCTCATTATCTAACAATTCGAATACATATATCACATAGCCTAAGCTATCATTAAATTTCTCAAGTAATTTACTATAAACAACCATTAATTGATAAATAAATTTCCGCAATAATATGGTAATCCTTTTTCAAGGCGTAAATATTATTTATCAATTTTTAGTAATTTTAGTTATCTAGGATTATAATTTCTGCATCCATACTTAGCAAAATTACATTTAAGCATGTCCATATTTACTAAGCATTTATATCTTTTACAATTCTTACAATCTCTATCTGGAAATTTAAATTTCTTACCGTCAGTATCCTTTATGTAAGTATCTAATGTATTAGAGCACATATTATAGATAATATACTTATACCTCCAAATAAATAATTCAATTTTGATAATTTTTTATTTTGCATATACAATTCATTATTTTTATCAGATTGAATCTTTATTTGATAATTTTTATATGTTAGCGTACTATCCAGCGTATTTACTAAAGATTTGTAGTTATTTATTTGAATTTTTTGTAGACTATCATTTACTAGTAAATATTTATGCTCATTAAAAATAAGATTAGTTATTTTTAATTGATACGGTGTCAATAAGAAGTTTTCTCCCGACTTCTTGAATGTAGTTTGTGAAAAACTGCATGTCGCTATCAGGAGACTGCTTAATAATATTGTCCTTCTCTTTAACATAGATAGTTTTATTATAGTAGATAGCAGTATCACACTTATTGATATCAACTTTAATAGAATTTTTCTTACTATTTAATGAGTCTATTTTTCTTTCTAAGGTATCTGTAGGCATTACAGTAGTAGATTTAAACCCTTTATATAAAAAGATAGTAGCTCCTATAATAGTAATAAAAATTAATATTAAAATTAATCTATCTAAAAGTTTCATTAATCTGCCTTATTATATAAAGCTGCTTTTTGAGCTAAAGCTTTAGCTTTTTCATATTTATCTTTAGCTTTAGCATATGCCACACTATATTGCTCAGGATATTGTTTTACGTGATTAACTTCATTATCAAGTATATATTTTACAGTCTCAATATTAAGAAGTCCTGCTCTACCTAATAGTACGTTGGTATTTCTATCACTAATACTTTTACCATAAGCAATTTTCTTACCAAGTTCGTTGTTGTGTTTATCTACCGGATTACAGAAAGATACTCCAAAACTAAGAATTCTAGTAGGATTTTCAAATACAGCACTTTCTCTAAGAACAGCGCATACTACAAAGTAATGATCTTTACCTTCAAAGTCTACAAAACTACCTTCTCTGTAATCTACAAGTTTCTGCTTAGTGTTTGTCATAATTTTTTAAATTTGGAATTATTAATAATATAATCTAGAGGAGCTGATACTAAGTCAATGGATTTTATAATTCTGTATCCAATTTTTTTAGTAACTTGTATCCTCTCTTTAAGAGGTTTACTTGAAGATATAAACTTGCTACCTAGCAATTCCTCTCTATCTTTATAGTGAGCATATGCTGTAAGTTCATAGACGAACATCTTAGAAACTGTAATGTCTCTATGATGTTCGTCTCTCCAAGTAGTTATAGGAATGGACTTAATCATTCCTCCATCAAAGTAGTATTGTTAGGAGTTTCCCCCACAATATCATATAATCTATGAAGTTCTTTTGTATAGGAATCTAAATATTGTTGCATAGTAAAAGCCTTTTCAGAATTAGCTTTAGCTACTCTATATCTAGCAATTGATGCCATAGCTCCAGATAAGGTTAATCCATATCCTGCTAAAGTAAGTTCCTCTCTAGCCTCTCTAGTTTTAGATTTGGCATTAATGGTCTTCATAATATATAAATCCCAATGAGGACAACTTTCATCATTTGTTGAAGATCTTAATTCAAAATCAGACTCTTTAATTATCATAGATTACTTTGATCCAATACCACCAGGTCTTGTTGTTGCATTCTTTACTGTTTGAGGGAGCTTATCCCACCATACCTGCTTCTGACGAAGTCTTTCAAGCTTTGCCTTATACTTCATTTTAACTAGAATTGAAAATTAAAAGAAAATTAATCATCTGTGTAATATTAAAATTATCTAGGTAAAATACCATAATTTAGTCATAGACACATCTAGAATAGCCTACAAACTTCTAAATTTAGAATCATGAACAATTTATCACTCTAGAAATGAAAATGTCTTAGAGAGACTCTGAGACATTACCTTCAAAGTGCTCATCAGCATACTTACGAGCATCTTTGATATCATCGAAATATCTACTTGGTTTTAATCGGTCACTACGTTTTACCGCAATTTTACCACCAGTAGTACGATAAATAGCAATAGTGTCCACTGTTGCTTTTACAATTTCTTTAGCCATAATTAATTATTTTTAAAAATTTTACTTAAAGTTTCTGTTAATTCAGGGTACAGGTAATACAGTGCTAATAACGTATTTATAATTGGACATACTAATATTAATATTGTTATTATATTAGTAGGAACATTAATTTCAGTCCATCTGTCTATAACAGCAAATGCAGATCCAATATAAATAGTTATACCTGCAACAATTATTATTGATATAACTAAATACATTATTCTAATAATTCTAAACTAGCATTACTAGCTAATTCATCCGCTAGATTATTACCAAAACAATCTTGATGTCCCCTAACATGGGTAAATTTAATATTTTTTATTAAAGATTTAACTCTTTCATATTCTTTATCTAAAATATTCCAGAGCTCTACATTCTTTTTTTTCTTCCATCCTTTAGTAAGACATCCTAATACATATTGACTGTCACTTATAAATTCTACTTCATCTATTGGAGTTTTAATGGACTTAAAAGCACATAGCATAGCAATTAATTCCATTTTATTATTAGTAGTATGTTTAAAGCCTTTAGAGTATTTTTTAAATACTTTATCATCCTTCATCCATACTATTCCAATACCTCCCTGGTCAATAGAAGATTTATAAGCACCATCAGTATAAATCTGTAACATAGTTATAAAGATATGTAATCTGCATATTCAAATACTATTCCGTTCTTTTCAGGATCAAAATACGTTGTAGACATACAAAAAGTATCAAAACTATGAGCTTTTCTATAACCATTTAATAAATCTCTGACGTATTCTTCAGTATCACTTATTGTGGAAATATAACAGTGTCCCTCACCTTTAATAACAATTCGTATATCTGAAGCATCATCTAAATCTCCAGTACTAGAACTAATTTCCCAAGTTCTATTATCTGTAAATAATGCTTCTAACTCTAAATTAATGTCATGAATTAAGTCAGGGTCTAATTCATTTTTATTTATAATGATCATTTTTATTCCAAAGTATTAAATAACAACGTTCTCCTTCTAAATTTGAATACCACAATATACATTGGTTATCTGTAATATCTAATCTTGGATCAATTATAATTATTACCAAAATAATAGTTATAATAAGTCCCAAAATATACATTAGATAACCTTAAACATTGTAACATTCTCAGGAAGATTGTCCCAGTCTTTATAAGAATTAGTAAACCATACGTGATTAAAATTTTCTGACAGATTCTTTATACCCTTAGGATTTACCATATGAGTAACTGCAATATTTAAACGCTCTTTAGAAATACCTAAAGCATTAAATGCTTTAGCAATACCACAGAAGGTTCCACCACCATCACATAAATCATCAAGAATTAACAGAGGTTTATCCTGTATATTTTCAGGATTATCTATTTTAATCTCTAAGATTCTTCCAGTAGTTAAATCTCGAACTTTACTACAAGTAATTGCTTTACGATTATATCTGAATTCATTTTTCTTTTCAGCTCCAGCATCTGGGAAAACTAATTGAAATTCTTTCCAAGTATTATTAGATGGATTCTTTTCAGCGTAAAGAGGCATGAATTTAACTCCGAATCTAGGATCATAATAAACATCAGAATGAGGTTCTAAAATTTCAATAGTCTCTGCATTACAATTTTTTAATACATTTAAGACTATTTTTAAAGTGAATGGTCTATTGAAAACCATTACTCGATCCATTCTCATACTCATTAAGTAATAGATATTTATTTTATATAGAACTTCATGTCTATCAAGGATATCTAAAACTTGCATAAGTATAAATAAGTCTTCAGCATTAGTAACTCTACATTTAACTAATACTTGCTCCTTATGGCTGAATTCTTCTAATGAAATTTGAACTTCCCCGTCAGAGAATCTAGAGATAGAATATTTAATATCACTATCTTCTAAATGTACTAAATTTAATTGTTGCATAATTTATAAATATAAAGAGTTATTGTTAAATCATTAGCAAAAAGTTCTTGGAGCATAGGATAAACTACTCCGTCCCAATCTCCTCCTGCTAATCCACATCCTAATTTATAAGGAATGCCTATCTCTGTAATCTCGTTATCTTTACAAAGGTCTTTTAAATCTAATAAAGCTTTTTTAAGAGCATCATAATCAGTATGCCTATTTTCATAGGGAGCTATTGATTCAGTAAAAGAATATTCTCCAAATAAATTAGCTACGAGATTAATAGGTTCATCTCCTGTTATACATACTTGACATTTCCCTAATAATTCTTTAGAATATTTAAAATATTTACAATAATTGGCATATCGTGTATATACGCTATTCCATTTATTTTTAATAGCCTTAGCTATACCTGCCCCCATTACTCCTAAACAATTAGTTTGATGGGCTATAAGAGGTAAATTTGACTGAAGTAAATCTCCATTAACAATTTCTATCATACTAATGTTGAATTTACACGTTCACGAATCTCAGAAAGAGAATATTCTCTTACTAATTCTCCATCTACAAAGACTGTTTTAAGACAACCTTGCAGTTCTGCATCCTTAGTCTGCTGGTCATAAGCGACATACTTACCATTCTCTTCTTCAATTCTAATAAGACCTTTGAGAGAGTTCTTTGTTCCATCATCAGTCTTTGGATGCTTATAGATTTCTATAAGTTTACCATTAATGGTGCATGCGGTCGCTTTAACTGCGAAACCCAAAGAATCTCTACTCTTAAACTGATAAGTATAAGATCCAATACCTAGAACAAGATTACAAGCTGCCATATGAGCGTTTTCCAATCTAGCATAGATATCACGCTGACGCTCCAGAGTAATAGAATCTCCATAAAGCAATCCAACCTTGGTACTTGGATAACGATAGTCATTTACAGTAGTATTCCATCCAAAGATTTTTCCTAGCATATAATATGCTCCATAGTACTGACCTTCAGATACTTCTACATAATGATTTTCATCATCGTCCATAAATGGATTGAAATCACAGTAATACTTACCTTCTTTCATAGCAGTATGATAGTGAGGATTTGTACGAAGACCACAAATAATGTATACTGGATCACCACTATCAGGACGAATTACTACTCGACCAACACGTTTCATAATATCTGCCTTAAGCTTAGGCAAGAATTTCTCAACTACCTGCCAAAAATCCCAAGTATCAGATACTATTGAGATAATACCTGTTGGATATAAGTCATTAATAAGACGGCGGTATGTTTCAATCTCACCATCCTCACCTCCTGCGCACATTACTGAATGTTCCGAAGCCGGAACAGTTGCAGCTACAAGTTCTTCAGTAACATTTGCATTGTAATAATGTTCTACTGCTTCAATAGCAGGAATTGTTTCACTACCACAGAATGAAGTCATATGAGCCATACCGGAGATAATAGCAGCATCAAGTCCTGCCATACCTCTCATTGAGAAATCGTGACAAGAGAACCCTAGATTTACTTCCTCTGGGAATCCAGTCTTTCTAGCATGTTCCATAAGTCTCTTCTTATAAAGACGAGCACTTGTTGCAGAAGTACAAGGAAGCCATAGAGTACAACTAATTAAAGTTTCCAAGTAATTAGTCAACCAGAAGAAATCAGGAAGAGTGTTCTTAATAGTCATCATAGGCACTCTTATAGGACAGATAGAACCTTCAGGAAGAGCTTTAATTTCAATAGGAAGATATCCTAAATCATAGAGTTCTTCAATATGCTTTGTCCCAACCTGGTTAAGGTCTACAAAGTTACCTACACGATAAGCAAATTGCTTAATAGCTTCTTCCTTAGGAAGAGCAAACCATTTGTTAAATTCCTCTATCAAATACTTCTTTACAAAGTACTGAATACCAAATACTACAGAACCTTCTATAGCTTCTGGGAAGTAACGATTACTTCTAGGAGTCCAGTTACTATAGACCATTTGTGTACCCTCTGGGTACATACGATGATGACCAAGCTTATAGCCATCAGTTGCATTAATAATTTCCATTAATTGATTCTTTTAATGTTAAACCTATGCTATATTTATAAAACACTTCAGTTATATAACTCTTAGTTTTTTGTGGATTTTCATATGAGGTTGTTGTTTAAGCCACCATGTATATTCTCTTCTAGGGTCAGCTCCATATGTTTTAGCTGCTGCTAAATAATCACATATAAGTTCTAGAACATATTTTTTAGGCATTTTAGCAGGAATTCCTCCATTATCTAAGGAATGTATCCAATATTCATAATGGTGAGGATTCCTTCCTCTATGGTGAAGGAATGTTTGACTATATCCTAATATTCTACACTCATTCGCTAAAGAGCTCATTTTATCATCCCAATACTTAATAGCTCTTGAAAATTCTGTAAAACTAAATTTAGACAAATCATGAGTAATACCTTGCCAATATAATCCTATTTGAAAGCAATATTTAGCAACATAATACTTATGAGTTAAGATTCGCTTTATTAATTTCAACCAAACTAAGTTCATAATGCTGATAATTTATTTATATAAATATCTGAATATTTCTTTCCAAGTTTTTGCATTATACTATAGAAACTTCTTCTAAAACTACTATCTTTCATACACAATATCTTTATATTAGAAATTAAATCTTCTGGTATATGTGCTTCAGAATATTCTTTAGACACTATTTCAGAAGATTTAACTAATTCTACTAATAAAGATACTTGATTAGCTTTTTGATAATTCATAAGTGAGAATCCCTAATTGCTGTATAATATCCTAGAATAAAAAAGTCTTTACACTTTCCTAACTCTCTATTAAACATTAATAGATATATAGGAGACTCTGCAATTAATGTTTTCCAAGCTTTATTTACTTTTATTTCAAGAGTATCTGAATTCATAATCCTTCTTTTTCTAAGGAATTCCAATAGTCTGCTTCTAGATCATTCCAATAATCATCTAGATCACTTATAATATCTGTTAGATCTTCCATCAGGTATACAATATAAAATTAGCAATATAATACAGAGTATAATTATGAGTCCTATTCCTATTAAGAATGGGCTAAAAACAACTAACCATGAAATATCTGAATGTAGAATAACTTTAGCAACTAATAAAATAATAAAAGTTACTGGAATAACCCATCCTCCACATCCTAAATTTACATTTACTTTTTCATTTGACAACATTTAATAAAGACTTTATATAGTCAATAGATTCCTTCACAGAAAGATAGTCACCACTCTTTAACATTACATAAGAGCTTTCTCCAGCTTCTTCTACTACGGAAATATCATCTACGGCTATTAAATATCTTCTATTAATACTATTGCTGTCTAATGTTAAATCAATAAACACATTTAATCATATTAATAATTTTCTACTAATAATCATCTACGTTATGATAAGTAAGATAATATAATACTATAAAGATTTAATCCTAGTACAGATCGTTTCTACAGCATTATTAAACTCTTGCTTATTACTATCTAAAATAGTTTCTCTTAAAAACCCTAAATATGAAGTACTACGACTAGTAATAGATGGTAATTTAAGATTTACTACAATACATTTATTACCATCTATTCTAATTCGTAATGCTCCACACTTTTTATACTTAACCATTTAAATTAATAAATATTAGTAATGCTAATACAAAAATAGGGACTAATAAGATAAACTTACTAGTCCCTTTCTCCTTGCCATCAAAGGCTTCTACAATTTCTTTTAATGTCATCTGTTCATCATATAATTAAAAAATTTATTTTTTGGAAGAGTTCTTAATAATTTTAAAGTATCACTTGCGTAGAAATATCCATCAGTATAATAGTGACTTCCTTCAGGAATTATAAATAAACCTATAGTATCAATAGATTCATCAATATCAAAACTATTATGTGTATCTCCACGACATTCATATCTTCCAGCATAAGGACTTACTATCTTTATATTATATCCAAAAGAATGTAGTCCTATATCTACAGATACACTATTCTTATTTCTGTCTAAGTATGATGTATAAGTTTCTCCTATATTATATCTATAATTAAATATTGGTGAATACCTACCATAATTTATTAGAGCTTTCCATACACATATGTTAGAAGTAGCTACACATTCTTCTTTATATCGCAAATATAAACACATTATTTAAGAATTTTAACTTTTACATGTTTGATACTGATTCGTTTAGAATTTTTGGGGTGTATTAATATATCAATACGATGTTTATGTCTTTTATTCATGACATCCCTAACTTCATATATTCCAAATCCTTCTATAAACACTTTTTTAGGTTTATTATTTGGAAATAAATAAAGTAAATCACGGGACACAGCACACCACTTAATTTTATTATGTTTTAAATGGTGTAAATTTATTTTAGAACCATCAGCTGTAACTAATGGTTTATTATCACACTGACTCTTTACTGGTTGATAACAAGTAAGAGTTACATGAGTTATTGTTTGAGCAATACTTTTAGTGCATAAGAAACATAATAATATTAATATAAATTTAAATCTTCTCATTATAAATAATCTTTTTAGTTAGGGCATATGTTACCACTCATAGTACTAACATTTCCACCAATATTACCACAAGTAACATCACCACTCATTGTTAATACTCCACCTTTAACGTCTTTGCAGGATACATCACCACTAGTTGTATTAACAGTTGAAACATCCCCTGTAATTGAGACATCCCCACTATCAGTACGTACACTAGCTACATTACCTTCTATTTTTACTTCTATAGATGGACTTTCAAGACCTTCTCTTAAATTTCCATTTACATAAATTTTACCATTATTAATACTAATGGTTTGTGCTCCTTCTATTTTAACATTGTTAATCCAAGTAGCACCATTAATACCATTTAATGTTGTTTTAATTGTGTTAATTATTCCCATAATATATAAAATTTTTAAAAATGTATACAAACAAAAAAAGTCGAGCTTATTGCCCGACTCAACATCAGTAAGTACCCCTTTGGTACTTACAAATTAAATAATAAGATTAAATAATTGGAGGCATGTATAATCTACAATACTGATTAGCATACCAAGTCCAACCCTTCTTAAATGCTTTTAAAGTTCTTTTTAAAATTTTCATCATAATAAATCAAATTTAAAGTTTAACTTATAAAATATCTAGGAGGAGAGTTTAAAAAATTAAGAATCCCAGGTAAATCACCCCTGTTAGAGACAATCTTGTGGTCTCTATTTTTATTATTTAGGATTCTGTAGGAATGCAAAAACGTCGAACCATTCCAGTTCGTAGGTTCTACGACACCTAATAGGCGAGTATGCATCGTTGAGAGGCACCCTATAAGTTACGTTGCTCCTGTAACTAGTATTCTAGAGCTTTATCATAGTGCAAGATGTGGGAATCAAACCCACGCAAGCCTTCTGGTTGGAAGCCAGATATGCGCCTTCAGCTACACTAATCTTGCATTTATTTATAAGATATCTTTCCAACGCATGAAGAATAAGAAATTTTTTTATTATTATCTTCTAATATATAATAATAATCCTCAAATGTTTCTTGAATACCTTTAAAGACATATTCTTTATTCATATGCCCATCCATATAACAGGTTTTTCCTACATTAAGTAGTTCTTCTTTTACCCATTTTGGAGTATCTTCAGGAACATTGTCTACAGAATAATAATTCCCTATTACTTCATACATTAATTTATTTATTAATTGTTGAAAAGTCTTCATTAAAATAGGAACATCTTCAGTTTTATACTTTAATGTTTCTAAATTGTCTGTATCAATAGTTATTTTCATAAATATTTAATTTAATAGTGGACCACGGTGGGACTCGAACCCACGACATCTACCTTGCAAAAGTAGCGTTCTAGCCAACTGAACTACGAGCCCAAATTGGAGATTACTCTCCAGTTAATTGTTTTATTTTAAGTTTAGCTTGTGTTAATTCATATACTAAATCAGATATAGTTTTTTTATTATCTCTAAGCTGTTTTTTGAGACCTTTAATAGCTAATTTCATGCTATTAAAGTCTTTCAAATTATTTACCATAGATTCTAATTCTCTAAAAGACTTAGTATCATCAAATAAAGATATATTAACTTTAGCTCTTAACTCTCTAATTTTAAGATTCTGTTTCTCAATCTCATTTTCTAAAGACTGAATCTTATTATTTAAAGATTCTATACCAAGTCCATTTTCTAATTCATCTATATAGGATTCTAATTCTCCGATTTTTTGTTCTAATCCAGCATAATGCTTTTTTCTTTCAGCATCATACTCTTTAAACCTATTTATTTTGCTTTTTAAAACAGCTATAATAAAATCCTTTTTATCATAAAAGTTTGCGTCAGATTGATAATTAAAAGTTTTTTTCATATTATTTATTTTTTTTTAATTAGTTGTGGGTATTGGACTCGAACCAATGACCGTTTGCTTATGAGACAAACAAGCTACCACTGCTACAACCCACGATATTAAAGAGCTTCAAGTAGCTACGACCTGCTGCTTATGCTGAGTATTTTGCTCTTTGTTTTCTACCATTTTTATTATGACTTTTATAAGTTTCAGTCAAAGAATGACAATTAGGACATAGTAATTGTAAATTATCTTCGTTATTATTTTTGTAATTACCATCAATATGGTGAATTTCTAAAGGAATCGTATGTGTATATGGGTTTGGTTCTCCATTTAAGCCAGTCTCCTTTCCTGATTTCCACCTATTAATATACTATTTATGCTGATAGTCAGCTTGGCAAATATTACTACAATATTTAGTTACTTAATACTTTTCCACAATTTAAGCAATAACTCCAGTCCCTTTATTAACAGGTTCCTTCCCCGCATTTTTGGATCTAACAGGTAATTCTATACCTCTTCTTTTCATTACCTTTTTTATGTTACTACCAGTACAATTATAAATTCTACCAATTTCTTCATAAGAAAGTTTCTATACAAATACATAATCCTTTAATTTCTGCATCCCAATCCATTATATTTTTTATTATTTATTTAAAACATTTTATACTATCTACGTGCGTGCTATTGAAGCTTAAATAAAGGCGAATATGGCATTAGACGGGCGAACTATCGTGACCATATTCTAATAATACATTGAGCTATCAGGCATACTCGTGGATCGCCACCGCTACCTCTAACAACCGCCTAGTTAAATGCTAGGTCCTCTCCATTATTTGCGGAATATAAGGGACTCGAACCCCTAGTTTTACTAGAGTGACAGTCTAGTTCCCTTACCAACAGGGCTTAATACTCCATGCGCCTAGACTAGGATTCGAACCTAGGAACCTTTCGGGGCAAGTTAACAGCTTGCTGCCATTGACCACTTGGCTATCTAGACGAAAGTCCTGATTAATCAGGACATACAGTTGAATCAATAGCAGTAGTATCAACTACTGTAGTATCAACATTAATAGAATCATTTGAAGTTGAATTTACTGAATTATTTGAACCAGTAGAACAACTCAAGAGTGTAAATAACACACTAAATACAAGTAATTTCTTCATTTTTTATTCTTTTTTATCGTATTGACTATTATAAATCTAAATTTTATTATTCAAAATATAATTTTAATAAAATTTAAAAATGAACCGAGAACTTCCCAATTCTCGGTTCTGTGTACTAAGGTAAGTACGACCCTTCCAATTTCATGTTGAAATCTTCAAAAAAGTCAGTATATTTATAGATATATACATCTGGGAATCAGGTTAATCGTGAAATTCGTAACTATAACAGTCCTAACCCGTTTGTGATATAAATATAATTTAACTATAAAAATTATAAAAGTTAATTTTTGTTTACTTTATTATTTTTAATTAAATTATTATTATTTTTAATTAAATTATTTATCTCTGTCTCTGTGAGTTCTATCTTGTAATCCCTATAACCTAAAAAATAATTAAAATCAAATAAATAGACAAATTTATTATCTATATATTGAGCACATTGTGGAATTACACTAATACTAATAACTGTAAATTTAATATTGTCTAAGACAATACTTTCATACAATTTAAATTTGCTAATCATAATAAACCAAAAGAGGGAACTCTAAATAGAGTCCCCTCAAAGGATTGAGTTTCCTTTTAATTATCACGACTATAATTCACGTTTCACAACGTTCAATAAGTATTCCTTATTACTGATGCTATTATAGTTGTGAATTTTTTTTCTAAAAATAAAATCTTAAAAATTTTAATTCTGAATCATAGCACGAAGCTCTTCAATAGATTTATTCTCAAGAGCTTCGCCCTCTTTCTTTGCGATAAGCTCAGCAATACGTTTGTTACGAGCATCAATCTGTGCTCTATTAATATTGTCTTTACGAGCCTTTAATTTAATATTAATTACATCTTTTACGATGCTGAAACGAAGTTCATCATCATTTTTTTCAGCTGGGAGCTCTTCAATGAAAGACTTCTTAGGAGCCTCACTAATTTTCTTATCCAGCATAATAGCTAAAGTGTTAAGATTCTGCAGAGATAAGTCGAACAAATCTTCTGTAGTAATCATACCCTTGTTTGTCTTAAAACGTAATTTCTTTTGTAATGCTTCTTTGTACATTGTTGTTAATTATTAAATGTTTACTTTATAAATTTTACCTAAATCTACTCTAACCATAAATGAATTACGAGAAGTAGCTATAAATCCTAAACCACTCATCTGATTATCATCATAAGGAGTCAAAGCTTTAGATGCTAATACTTCAAATACTCTCTTATGATTTTTAGTGAGTTCATCTTTAAGATACTCATTAAAATATCCACGAACAGCATCTGGATTCTTACAATCCTTCAACATAAAGAAATAGTGCTTAGCACCTATTTTATTATTTCCCCAATAATTTGGAGATAAACATATAGCAGACACTTCAACAAAGTTCTGAGTCTTTACTCCCCAAATTTCTTTAGATGCTGTAGTACCACTCAAATGTTCCTTAGTAAAGATAACTTCATGTCCATTAGAAGTAAAGTCTAATACTAAAACATTGCTCTTATGAGGGACGTCTTTATCATACACATAAGTATGAACAACTCCATTGAGTTCTACTTCTACTTCAAATCCTAAATCAATATTTTCAACTTTAGCAAAGTTGTTAACAAATACTTTATAAGTACCTGTTTTAGGAATTCCTGAGAAAATGATATTTTCTACAGCATTGCGAGAGACTTTCTTAGGATTAATACGTTCTTCAAAAGCACTACCTCCACAGGCATTCATATCTACATCAAGAAGGTCTGCTCTATTACAATAATAAATGTGTCCATAAGGACTATCCATATGTAAATCTAAATCATCGTAATTATACCAATGAAGAGAGATTCTCATATAGCCATCTACCTTACCTCCTACTTCTTTAACACGTTGTTTAATAGCATCAGAGATATTACCATTATATGCCCAAGCAAACCCATTATTCCATTTAAACATAGAAGGAGCTTCTTTATTAACTGGGGCAGTAAGAGTTACTAAATTATTATTTAACTTATTGTCAAAGAATAATTCAAGCTTACTAGCCTTAGAAACAATATTATTAAGGAACTCTTCCATAGTTATTGGAATCGCAGTCTTCTCAAAGTCTGTAGCAGTTTTGCTAGTATTAGAAGTTTCATTCATAAGAGAATCAAATCCTCCTAACATTCTCTTACGAGTTTCTCTATTTACAAAGATAACATCTTCAATAGATATATCTTCTACTTTAGCATGACGACGCTCTAAAGAATCTTCATAGCCAAGTTCTACTACAGTTTTATAAGCATTTTCTACCTGAGTTTTAGTGATAATACCCTTAGGTCTCTTATAATTATAAGGAGCAACCATAGCTTCAAACTTCTTAACTGAACTTTCAACATTGTTAGTATCAGTTATGTCTTTAAGAAGCTGACCTATAGCACTATTAAGTATATGTGTTACAGCATCAGGAAGTACACAAGAAGATATCCAAGCATAATTATCTAACTCAAAACCTTCCAAGTGCTTATTCTCTATTGTATCAAGAGCAGTCTTTAAAGCACTCACTTGACGTAGATAAGTGTCACCTCTATAGAGGTTATCATCTGCAATTAAGTCTAATACTGTTTGTACAGAATTATAGTTAATTTCAGATAAAGTTCTTATCCATACATCATGTGAAGATTTAGCACCTGCACGGAATGTTGGAGTCTGAGACTTATCCATAATTAAATTACTTGTAGGAGTAGCATAAAAATGGTTCCAAGTAATTATTTCTTTAGAAGGTAGTATCTGCCGATTACACTTACAACCCATTGTAGTCTCTTCTGTAACAAATGCATTTCTAATTTTAGTATTTTTAAGCACTTGTAACATATTGTCTACAACTTTAGCAAACATTCCTTCAGCGTGAACATCCTCCCAGTAAGAATGTATTTTATAATTCTCATCTACAGAGACTAATGCTCCATAGCGAGTAATGAAATGTTTACAATTTACACAGTTAAATTCTTGACGTACGGCTCCTTCAGGGAAAGATTCCATATAAGCCATCCATAAAAATTCTTTTTGAGTGTCAAGAATAAAGAGATGTTTGTTCTCTTTAATCATCTTATTACATGCTTCTGTAACAAGATTTCTAAAATCTAAGTATTCCATAAAATTTTTAAAAGTTAGAAAAAGAGGGAGAGATTATTCCCTCCCTCTGTGATACTTATTGTTTATACATTTACATTGGTGTTTTCTACATCGCCATTAACGTTAACATTCTTGTTAACCTTAGCATCAATGGTGTTAGCCTTCATAATGTCTGCCATATCTACACCTGTGGCATCTTTTACAATGTCACGAGTCTGCTTAATAATAGCAGGCACATTACCAGAAATACCAGAAGCCTCAGAACCATTAGTTCCATAAACTGTCATATTGCCAATCTTACTCATAGGCTCAGCAATATACTTAGCCATATCAGGAAGAACTTTCTCATTAAGTTTAGAAAGCATGTCAATTACAGCAATAGAACCATATTTACTGTATGCTTCAGCCTTCTTCTGCATAGCCTCAGCTTCTGCAAGACCCTTAGCCTTCACACCTTCAGCTTCTGCTAAAAGTTTAGCCTTAGTACCTTCAGCTTCAGCAGTCAAAGTCTGCTGAGTAGCATATGCTTCAGCTTCACCCTTAGCACGAATACCTGCTGCTTCCTGCTCTTGAGAATAACGACTAGCTTCAGCCTTAGCTTTTATAGCCTTAGCAGTTTGCTCTGCCTTATAAGCTTCAGCCTCAGCCTCACGCTTCTGCTTCTCCAAAGCAGCCTGAGCATCAATTTCTGTCTGATACTTGTCAGCATCAGCTTTAGCATTTACATCTGCAAGATACTCATTCTGCTTAATCTTAATCTTCTCCTCAGATAAGGTCTGTTCTTTACGAGTCTTCTCAATATCAGCATCTACAGTCTTGATATTAATAGTCTTCTGCTGCTCCTGCTGCTGAATTTCATATGCAGCATCAGATTCAGCCTTCTTAATATCAGACAATCTCTTCAGTTCAGCTCTCTTAATAGCTAATTCATTATTACGTTCAGCAATAATGGTATCAGCCTTTACTCGTGCTTCATTAGCTTCATTGTCAGCCTCAGCTTGAGCCTTAGCTACGTCTCTATCAGCATTAGCACGAGTAATCTTAGCATTTTTCTGAATAGCTGCTGTATTATCAGCTCCCAAATCACGGATCAAGCCTTTCTCATCAGTAATATTCTGAATATTGCAAGACAAAATCTCAAGACCTAATTTAGCCATATCAGGAGCTGCCTTCTTCTGAATTTCATCAGAGAATGCATCTCTATCAGTGTTAATCTTAATTAAGTCAAGAGAACCTACTACTTCACGCATATTACCCTCCAAAGAATCTTTCACCTGAGCAGCAATCTGCACAGAATTCATATTCAAGAAGTTCTTAGCTGCAAGTCTAGTGCCTTCTGTATCAGGTTTTACCCTAACTTTACATACGGCATCTACCATTACATCCAAGAAATCATGAGTAGGAACTGGTTGTGAAGTCTTAACATCAACTGTTACTTGACCAAGATATACTTTATCCAATCGTTCAAGTACAGGAATTTTTACTCCACCACCACCGATAAGTACTCGTGGCTCCTTACGAAAACCTGAAAGAATGTACGCCATCGAAGGAGGAGCTTTAACATACATTGTAGCAATAATAACAAGTAGTACAATAATAACGACTGCGATAACACCAATAAGAACTAAATGTTCCATAAATTTGTAAATGTTTAAATAATAAAAATTAAATATCTAAGAACTAACTGATGTTAATTCCAAGGGGGCATTTATTTTTTATAATTCGTAATTTACAAGACCTGTAGCTTTACTTGTAGAATAGCAACTTTTAATTATATATATTCTAATATTCCCATAATCAGTCATAGTTACTACATATTTTTCTTTAATACTTACTATCAATATACGATCATCCTCAAAATAATCTCCAGGTTCCAGATATTTTAACTCTTTATTCTCAGTAGTGGAACCATAATCCTCATTGAACTTAGTAGACCATTCATCATAGAATTTGCTTTCTTCACTAGTATATTTCTCCCAATCTTTCTTTTTAAGTTCTTTAAACTTATAAAAAGCTTTTAATATATTATTTATATTTTCAGGAGTAAATTTCAAGTCACAATGTCTGACTTGTACTTCTCTATACAAATAAGTAAATCTAGAGAATTCAATATTAAAGGTTTCTTTAATATTAGGAAGAGCTTCTACTCCATGAATATTAATTTCAGTTGCTATAGCTTTAATTAAGTCTATAGTAATAATATTCATAGAATGAGTTAACTCTATAACCTTTTCTATAGCAGTTTTATCTTCCAAGATATCATTAAGAATCTCTCTAGTAACTTCCTCGGAAAGATTACTGAAAGACTTTTTATATCTTATTCTAGAAGGTCTACCAAGAAGATTTGGGTCTACATTTAACTCATTAGTAGTAAGTAAAAATACCTTACGATAAATAGAGTTATAAGTACCATCCATGAAAGAAAGAACGTCGGAAGAATTTTTAAATTCTTTCTCATATTCATCAAAGAAGAAGATACAGTCAAAATCAATAGATGTAGATAAATATTTTATTAATTTACTATTAGTATCAACACCCATTGATTGCACTAAGATTACAGGAAGCTGTAAACGATTACAAAGTTCCTTTGCAACGACCGTCTTACCAGTTCCTTTGATTCCATCTAGCAGAACACCTAAATTTCCTGTAGTGTTCTCATATGTCTTTAAGACATAATCAATAAATTTTTGGTTTAGACCATACAGTTTATAATCAAACGTAAAAGACTCAGCGATTTTACTTAAGTAAAATCCAGTCATTGAGACTTTTACTTCATAAATACCTTTCGGTAATCCTTCAGGATGAGATACTGTTGTCGCACTACCCTGACTAAAAATGTTACCATCTTGTAACCAAATTTGTTTACCCATTTTGATAAATGTTTAATAATTACTTTAATAAATTTATAAGAATGTCTATGTTGTATAACATATCATCAATTATTTTAATAGAGTTATTAATATGTTCTTTCATAATTAACAGTTAAAATTAAACAAAAATCCCTGAACTATAATAATAGCCCAGGGATTAAAAACAAATAATAATAAAAACAGTTCTATGAACTAGTGGAGCTAGACGGTACTGCCCCGTCGTCTTGCCTATTTGCATCAAAACGTTCTTACAGCATAGGTTTTAAAGACTATCCTTGTCTGTTAGGGTTGACAAGATTAACATTGCCAACTTCCACCACTCTGTTCCTAAAGTATACAGAGAACTAATAAAGAAATGGAAAATAGTGCACCTTTCTGTTCCTAAGCAAGTGCTGCTCGGCTTCTCAGGCTGCAATAGCGTAAGAAGCGGAAGTGTTATTTACTTCGCCAATTAATTTTTTACTTGTCTATCCAAGTTGTCTTGCTGTGTTTCTTATCTCCTAGACAATCAAATACTAGTTTAGCCCCATACTTAAAAGAGTTCTAATTTAGAACTCTTTAATATCTTCTGATTCTTCGGCTATATGGAAAACCCATATCATCTGGATCTATTCTATCTTCATTACCCATAATTTAAAACTTAATTAATGTTAAAAACTAAATTGAATATCTCTATTGACATCTAATAATCCTCCTTGCCAATTAGATTGAATATCCATACTAAACCATGTACCATATTTAGTTCTTGCAAACCAAATAAGATGATCGTCGTACTCAGGAATATAACAACCTATAAAATAGTCAGTATCTCCATTCCATATCCAACTACAGTTAAGAGCACTATTAACTAAATGTATCTTTAGATGTATATCAGCTTTATTAAAAGGAATTACTTTCTTTATATAAGCTTTATATAACCTACTTGGTGAACATTTACCATCATCAAAGAAATTATAAATCTGTCTCTTTTTCGGAATCATTAATCATACATTGTCTTAATATAGCTTCATTAACTATATTATCATTTGCTCTTGCGAGTTTATCTAGTAATTCCAGATTAAATTCTTCTTTTTGAAACTTGAATTGAATCCAATTAGGTTCAAATTCTCTGTAATCTAGATGAGACAGAGGTTCATCTGTATTTAATACATATTTAACTAGTCTAGTTAAACGTTCTCCAACTAGTTTAGATACCACAAAACCAGATAAATCATAACCTACACCTCTACTTCTCCAATATTCACCAACTTCAGGTTTAGAATCTGGAGCAACATAGAACATTTTATAATAATCTGAAGACTCTAAAGTTACATAAGTACCTAACTGACTACTACAACATATACCTAAACCAATATTAGAATACAAATTATTATCACGCTCTAATGTAAGAAATGCTGGAACTTTATAGGGGTCTAAATTATTAATCTCACAATGATGCAATGTAGTATGTGCATACTCAAGTAATTTAGACACTGATATAGTACTTAGTTTAGTATCTTCTTCACTTTTGTTCTCTTTAATGGCAGCATCAGAACATCTAGTGTGCTAATTTTCCCATTTATCTCCTTCTAAATACATATTTTAAATATTTAATTAATCACCACCAGGCAAACTATCTAAATACTGAGGAATAGTTACTTCAATATTATTCTTTTCTCTTTCAAGTTGCTGAATAGCGTTTGACTGTCTATCTACAATTATTTGCAATTCCAGAATTTTTGCTTTCTGATAATAGTAGCTAGGAACTGACCAAGCTAAAACAATTATAAAACAAATTGTTGGTAATATCCAAAGTTTATTCATATTTTTTATTTTTTTATTTTTAACACCAAACTACATAAACTCCATGTTTACCCTTATAACGAAAGCTAATCTCAAATCCTAACTCTTTAAGGCAATTATAATATTTGTCAACATTAGTTGTCGGAAGTATAGCACCAATCCAAGCTGCATAATTACCTTTACTAGCTTCTTTAATTATAGCAAAGTTTATTTGATCTAATATATGCGGGTCTAATACAGCAGACCTAGATATAGTCTTTGCTTCTGTTGCTTTAATCATAACTTTTTAATTTTTAAACTAGCATCTTTAAACCATATATTAAGTCTATCTATGGCACTTTCCCATTCAGATTGAGAACAGATTTTATAATATTTTAAAAAGTTAGTATTATCTGCATTAAATTGGTATATACCTATACATTTACCACCAGGAGTGATTTTAGTTACAGTATATCCAGTACCATCATTGATAACTACTTTTAGATAAGATGTGTTATCTTTATAATAAGGATGTTCTCTAAGAGCGTGATTACTAACTTGCAGTTTTTTAGCTCTTATATTATTTATTATTTCTCCTATAGTATTCTCTATATTATCTCTTTGACTTAGAAACTTTATTTTAAGTTTTTCCAAGTCCTCAATAGACATTTCCGAATAGTTATTTATATTTTCTGTTTCCATAACTATAATTTTTTTAATATTTTTACATTCTTAATTAATGGTTCGCCATCAGTACCAGTTTCATCTAACAAATCACCAGTTACTAGATATTTATTGCCAGTAAAGTATTTTACATTATATATAAAATCATTAAATGCCATCTCATTTGTTGGAAATGGAAGAACAGGAGAGTATATTCCATTTATGAGCTTCATAAACAGACACACCCTTTTCTTTACCTATTACTTCATTATTATTGTTCCATATAGATGAACATTCATCATCTGGAATTTCACCAAATCTATAGAATATCATTTATTTTTTTAAGTTCTATACTACTAAATGCCAAAAATATTCATCTACTAGTTGAGATATATCTGGTTCTAAACTTTTTAGGTCTTTGAGAATGGAGTATGTAAATTCTTCTAAGATCTCTAAGTCATTGTCACTGTTATTCATGTTCATTTCTCTTTAATACCTAGAATATCGTTGATTTTCCTTTCAATAAACTCATCAGAAGTATTTTCTTTTATTAGAGCATCAATGTCAGGCAACTCTACATCAACTTTATCTTCTTGTACTTTTGAAGTGAGCATACCAATTACTAATTTCGCCCAAGGACTATTAGCCATATTTGTTAATGAACCCTTTTGGATTTCATAAGCTTTCTTTAATTCTCCATTATCACGGAAATATCTGAGAACATCTGTTAATGCAGCAACAAAGTTTTTGTTAGACATTGAATTGTTTTTAGCCTCTTCCAGTTTAATCATTAGAAAAAGCAATGATGAATGTAAATCTGTTTTGCTCATAACTATTCTTCTCTTATACCAAATGGAGTCCCATCTGCAAATGTATATTCTTTAATAGCACCTGAATAATTAGTATTATCATCAACATCTGTTATAAAACTATATTCGATTGCTTCTATTAGTTTAGTCCACCCAAACGGCTTGTGCTTTTGCATTTCTGCCCAGCACTCTTTTGCATCCTTGAATGGACGATACTTTGGTTCTGGCTTAACACGGTACTCTGTATTATTCCAAAACTCAATCTCTTTTATTTCCGTCCAATCATTCGGAACACTTGTGCCTTTTACGGCACTCAGCTTTGTCCTACACTCAATTGCCTCTCCTTCTGCAAAAGCTTGCAGAATAGGATAAAATTTTTTAGCTTGATTTCTGTTCATATTAATTATAATTTGATTGGAAAACCATGAACATAAACTTCACGATTGTCATAAGTACCATCTTTTTTCTCCATATGGAAGAAAAGGGTCAAACTCAATGTCGCACACATAAACCTTTCCGATGGTGAACGATATGGAACTATTCTGGAAAGCTGACCTACACGTCCATCCTCATCCATAATCTTATCTCCAATTTTAACAGGCAAGGCTTTAATATAGTCTTCTTGAAATTGTTTCATTTCTTGAAGTAGCTCATCGCGTCTTACATTTAATTTGTCCCTTTTATCTATAAAAGATCTAATAATTTCTAGCCATTTTTCTGCATTCCTTCCGTAACTTTCAGTTATTACTACAACCTGTCTGTCACGGAGGATTCGCCATATCATTCTCAATTTATGTTTCATAAGTTTTACTTTTTATGATGATTATACTTCTTTATAGCATTCTTCTTAGAAGCAGCCATAACTTTTATCCCCTTGATGGTGAACTCATGCTGTGCCTTTGACTGACACTTTTGCTTATCAGAAGGAATGTTGCTTTTAGGAATAGCTAATAGTGTATCTCCAAAGCATGCAGGGAAATCGCCTATTAGATAGTCCAATTCAGTTTGCATGCCAATCATTGATAATAATCCACTCATATTAATCTCCTTTCTTTGGAAGTAAATCATCAATATAAAGCCATTGAGTAGCTTTTTTATATTTAACCCACATCCTTTGAATATAGTTTTATATAAAAATACACGTCCTTTCTTTGGCTCTTCACTAACCGGATGCCACAAGTCCTTCAAGAACTCTTCTTGCACCCACTTAGCACACTCCATAAAAGCATCTTTATAACAAGCTTGAAAATAATCCGAAATATATGATTCTTCTGAATGTTGCTTAGCAGCATCTTCTATTTTCTTATCGTCTATCATATTTTTAAGTTTTATAGTGACCTCCACGACCAGTATTGTTCTGGGGCTAAGAAGGTATATGGGCATAAAGCCTTAACTTACTTTCGCTCATTCTGTGTCGTGGAGGTTGTACTATTCAGGATTATTTCTTGTGCCTAGAAGATGTTCATTACCTTCGTAAGGAATACAATACTTACGACTAAATCCGATACACCGAAAAGGATATTGTGATTCTTCTCTATAATGAGAAAAGAGGTCAGCTTCCCATACATCGTCTTTCTCATTTCGCCCCAATATTTTATCGAATGGCTTAAACTCGCACTTATGCTTCAAGTTAACAATTATTTTCTTCTCAGCATCCCAAGCTTTTCCTCCTTTTGCAAGGGCATCAAAAAGTTCTTTCTTTTCATCTTCTCTAGCATGATAAAGTCTTGAAAGAAGAAAATTATCTATAGGTACATTAGTTTCAACAAGTTTCTTATGTCTAATCAAAGAAACTATTGATTCTGTTATATTTTCATCCTTATGAAGTATTAAAGTTGTATGTCTTGTAAATGAATCTTCATCACAACTAAGTATATCTCCATCCTTGAACTTTGGTTGCTTTTCAATCTCCAAAGTTTCAAGATTGAGCTTGCCATCCAAACGCTTCTCTATGGTGTTAATGTAGGTCTGAGCAATATCCTTATCTTCAAGGGAATATCTTTCAGTTGTGCATAAGAATTCTTCGTAATATACGATTTTATTCTTATCTTCACTGTTAAGGTAATGCTTACAATAAAAACTTGTATAAGTATCATCGTACCATTCGTCAAAGATAACCTCTGTGCCACCATCATTACTTATCAGTACATCACCTTTTTCCCATTGGAACTTAGACCAATCACGCATTTCCTTAGATGGGAAGATAATACATTCTCCGCCATCATACATATTACCAAATTTAATTAAGGTACATTCTCCAGATTGTGTTAAACCAAATTTTGAAGTACAGAAGTTTATTTTAAAAATTTCATCTGTTACTGCTTCAGAACTACATTTACCATGAATCATAGAATACAATTTAGTACCCCTTGGTTTATTCTTCAAGATTTCTGCTATATTAAGTTTCTGTTCCATAATCTACTTAATTTTAATAAAACATATTGTATATTATATCTTCATATTTAAGTTTATCTATTACTTTATTCAAGTAATCGATAGCCACTTTACAATCAGGTCTAAATTTTTTTATCTCAGAAACTAGTTGCTCTAAATCTGATAATCTAGTATTCATAATTAGCTATTAACACTAGTTACAATAGAGTTTAAAACTTTATTCCAATTAGATTCTGGTCTTTCTTCAAAATCTGGATCTTGAAAATCCTTCATTACAGCAAGATAAGCATCTTTAAATTGGTGAGAAGTAATCTTTTCCCAATCTTCAATATCACATATATAAGAATAGTCTCTAGTGATACAATCCTTATCTAAACATATATAATATATGTAATTATCTTTTATCGAAACAATTTTTATTAAATCATTCCATTTTGTATTTAAGTAACAATCACCAACAGTAAACTTAGAAATTGCATTTCTCTTTTCTAGTGCTTTAATTTTACTATAAAGATTATTACTTTCTTCTTGTAATTTCTTATATGTATTTTTTAGTTCTTCTAATGTTTCCATAATCAATTTTTATAAATGGCATCAAGAATATCTCTAAAATTAGGATTATCTATTACTGCTTGAGCATCTTTTTTATTTTTAAAATAGATGTTATTAGAAATAGTCGCCCAATAATAATCTACTTTATAGATATCGCCCTTATACACAATAAAATATTTATATTCATTTTTACCACTCCAGTTTGGCTTCCAATCCCCATTATAATATTTAGCAATATTCATTAGTCTACTTAAAGCAACTAACTTAGAGGCATTGCTTTCATTGATAATTATACTCTTACAATTCTTGCCTAGCTTTAAGGTATCTTCAACATCTTCATAAGTAATAGTACTCTGCCTAAATCTAACTATACCTTTAGCTAAATCACTATTTTCTAAATCTATCTCCATTCCTTCAGGAATATCAATAGTTAATTGATTATTCTTTATTTCCATATTATTTATTTCTTTAAATATTATACCAGTTTTATCAGTTCTGCTAACATCAGTACAAAGACCTAAAGATTCCCTAATTGAGAAACAATGATCATGCAAAATACAACAATCATCACATGTAATACCCTTTACTACTTGATAGGTTTTACCATCACAAGTAAATATTTCACCTAATTTTCTTTCCATAATTCTTTTGTATTAAATATAAAAAGGAGTATACTAACTAATTAGCTAATATACTCCTATGAAACCTGGCATTTCAGTCCATCAAAGACTTTGGAGAAGTAATACGAATCGAACGTACTTCGACTACTTAGATAATAATCATGTTTCGCCTTATCACCTGTCCTACATACTCCGGATTATGTAGGTAACTTCTCTTTTCCCTAATTAGGTACAACGATTGAAACTTCGCAGTGGGGGATTTACGAATCTAACGTACTTTGAAACTTTCGTTTACAAATTCCTGGGGTACCCATTCATTGTTTCCGTTTCTTATCAATCTGCCCTATAATATTCGCGACTATCCCCCAAATTGGTTATTCTTCTAATAATCCTAAATATTTAATATCAGTACTAACTACTTCTCTATATGCATAGTTGATATATACAGTAGCACCTACTGGAATTTCAAATATTCCTATTTCAGCACAATGCATTCTACCCTTAGCCATTTCTTCAGTTAAGTATGAATGATAACCTTCATGTATATAAAAACGATCATGATTCCAAAGTTCTCCCACACATCCCATAACAGATCTACACCTTTCAAATTTAGGTCCTATCTTTACTGTAGGCATAATCTGAGATTTATAGTATCTAAAATTTTGATATAAACTTATAAAGATACCTAAAGTTGTTGCCGTGCCTACTTTATAAACTTTCAAAGGCTTCTTCAATACAATTGGAGTTGCCATATAATTTGACCAACACATAATTTAATTATTAAATTGTTTTACTATTATTTAAATAATTCTATAATTCTCCAATAGATGATTGTACGATGAATACTATATTGTAATATCCAAAATAACAATAGAAGTGTACTATACGTTCCTATTCCAAAACTATACAATATTCGTTTATCTGAATAACTGGAACTAGTATACATTCCCATAAATATAGCAATATAAAGTATTATCATAAATATAGCCATTGTTAATTGAATAAACCAAGGCATAATTATTTATATGTATTGGCATCCAAATCAATAGCTGCCATTCCTTCTTTAGATTTGGAATAAATAACTATCTTATGAGGTCTTTTTTTAGAATCATACATTATTTCTAATGTTTTATTCTCATAAGCCCAGATTCTCTCACCTGTCCACGTGTCAGGATAGTTATAACTATTAACTAAAACAACAATTAATAATAATCCTATAATTAATAATACTTTTTTCATAATTTTATATATTTTTCATAATTTTATATATTTACCTGTGTAGCGAATTTTATTAGAAACAATTTCACCTTCTTCGTTTGTAAAATATACAAAACCTGAGGGAATTATAAAGGTAGCTAAATATAAAGAATTGTCTACTCTAAATATTCTATCACGATTTCCACACTTGGGAAAAGATGTCATTTACTTTTAGATTTATTTTTTCCATATGTTAATGTATTTAATTAAACAATAAAAGAGCCTAACTAGATTAACTAATTAGACTATTCAGAATAATAATATGATAAAAAGTAGTCTTGAGGCTGGGACTTGAACCCAGATTGGATGTGTATAAGACATCGAGCCTAACCATTAGCCGACCTCAAGGATTAGTGTATAAGACAGAGCGGATACTTGAGCAATTTATAAAAGTGTCTGAGGGTCGCTACTTCCTCTCCTTCCTACTTGCTAGCCGGACGTGCAACTTGCCGCTAAGTACTTTAGGCTTAGCCTTAACTTATTAAAGTTTTCGCACAATTTTGATAAGAGCTCTACTTTCACAAGCAAAGCTCTTTTATTTTTAACAACTTATAAATTAAAATAATAATAGAAAAAGGAAATGCGGACAGATTTGAACTGCCAATCTTCTACTCTACGATAGACGCTCTAGCTATTGAGCTACGCATTTCTATATATACTAGTATTGTTATATAGCCTTATTTAAAAAACTCATACTACTTTCGCAAGCAATGTGAGTTAGCTTTTAGTCACTCTTGACTAGACATAGGTGATTACAAGAAATTCATTAATTTTCACAAATTAATGATTAGTATGAGTTTAGATAATCAAATAACCATATTTTATCGTAATTTAGTAGTTCGGACGGGATTCGAACCCGTACGGTCATTCCTGACCAAGGGATTTTAAGTCCCTCGTGTCTACCAATTCCACCACCGAACCTACAAGCAGCTAATTATCTGCTAGTTGCCAACAATATTTATTTTATAAATCCTATAACTATTATGGTATTACAATTGTTTTAACATATTTGTAGCTACGTGTAATGAAATATCCACAGTTGTATGAATATCATCATTTAATTTTAAGATATATGTATTATTTTCATCATTCTTTCTAGTTATCTCAGATATGTATTTATGATTTATTAAAAATCCTTGTGTTGCAAGAATAAAATTAATACATAAAACACGTGAAATATTTTTTAATGAACAACACACAATAATACTATTGCCATGAACATCTATTATAGTACTATATTTACCAGATGTTTTTATACATACAATGTCATTTATGTTTATCTGTCTGTACTCTCGTCCCTTAAACACTAAAAATGTATCAGAGTCAATCTGTATTGTTTTTATTTCCATATCTCTTAACCCATAATAAAACGAGCATCTACAATATTTTCAGGATGATGAATAGCTTTAGTTAATCCTATCATCGCCCATTTCACAACATCAGAATGTTTAACTCCACTTTTAAGTTCATGGTAAAACATTAAATCATAAGCTTCTCCACTTTTAAAAGTTACTTTGATTTTAAATGTAGGCTTTTCATCATTTCTAATAAGTTCGTCCATTTCTTCATCAGTTACCATGTAACTGAACAGGGGATTAGAAAGATGTTCTTTTTTGTACCTCTTTTCAAGTTCAGCTAAATTTAACTTTGCACACTTGAGTACATGTTTACAACCAAATTTCTTAGCACTTTCTATTTGTGCTATTAAATTGGTTTTACTAATAAAATAATCTTGTCTTGTCATAATTTATCTATAATTAATGTGTTAATAATCTATTTAAATAATAGGCGATTTTCACTGGTTATATTTAAACTATTCCATTGTCCTCAGCTATCTAACGTTCTTTCTCTTTTTAACCCAAATGATTAATTTTAAGGTAATTACGCTATTTAATAGAGTCGCTGAGAGTTGTTTAGTACCTATTTCAGTTGTTGGGCTACCCAGATTCGGACTGGGACTGAGAGTTCCAAAAACTCTAGTGACTGCCATTACACCATAGCCCACTATTAATGCGTAGAAAGAAGGATTCGAACCTTCGAGCCATATAATATGACTAACACCTTAGCAGGGTGCCACTTTCGACCGCTCAGTCATTTCTCCAATAAAGCTTCCTATCTTCACAGACAAGAAGCCTAACAACTCTTTAACGTTATAAAGTCCGCTGACTTTATATTTTAAACATTAATCGTATTAGTTTTTTAAATGTGGAAGAGTAGCACTAACGATGCTCGAAATCGCCTTTGGATCTTGAAAGAATCCCGTCCTGACCAGCTAGACGATAGTGCCAAGTAGATTCTCTATCTTCACAGACTGAGAATCTCGTGTATTACAAATGAATACTTTTAATAACTTAAAAATTAATGGTGCTCCCTGACAGTACTGACCTGTCTTCCCGAAATTAAAAGTTTCGTGCTTCACCTTAAAGCTTAGAGAGCTAATTTATAATCTTATTTTGCATAAGAATTTTATTCTTGTATATAGTGGAGATACGTGGAATTGAACCACAATCTCAGGATTTTCACCGTGCTCTAACCTTTTGAGCTATATCTCCATAGCCCACATTTCTATAAAGGAGAATAGTGGTAACACCTACCTATACTAATAGATTTATTAGTCAGGATTTATCCAAACACACTAACAATATATCAAATTAAATTTGTACGGTAGAAAGGATTCGAACCAATGACCTTCTCGAAATGACCTATTATAAAAAGAGATGCTCTAACCACTGAGCTACTACCGTAAATACTAGTTTATATCGGAAAACTAGTAAAACGTTAACACATTATTATGGAAACTTAAAAGCCAAATGAAAACATGGTATCTGCGGAAGTGCTGAGAGTTACATAAGGAATATTATTTCTTACTGTAATAAAGACAACAAAGCGTCTTCCTGTATTAACCTCTCCACAATTATGGATTTCTACTCCATCCTTCATTTCAGAAGAGTATATTTTTAATACCATTTTACCAAACTTACTATTACTAAAAGTAATAGTTTTTCTAGCTTCATTATATACTACTGAAGTTTTAACATAAAATGGGTCACTCCATTCACCATCTTGATAAACAGTGATAGAACCATAATTAAACGCATGAGCTATTGTAGTTAACACAATAAAACTCATTAATAAAATAATCTTTTTCATATTACTCAATCTTTTAATGTTAGTACGGAGTAAAGGATTCGAACCAATATAACCTCTCTATGAATTGTGGAAGTGAGGTGCTTTAGCCATTAAGCTAACTCCGTATATGTGTGAGGGAAGAGGGACTCGAACCCTCAAGAGCAAAATGCTAACAGTTTAGAAGACTGTGACGCTTCCAATTACGCGCTATTCCCCCAAATAAAAATGCAACTAATTATCTGCTAGTTGCCAACAATATATATGAACTTTACAGAATTACTCTATTATTTCAGTTTCAGATATACACCATTTACCATTAATTTTAATGGCTTCTACCTGTTTATTATTCACTGTCTCAAGAGATACTTTATTTTCTAAAGTTCTATTGAGCGAAATAATGTATTTGTTAGCCTCTTCTTTAGAATTGACTACACGAGACTGAATGCTATTGTTAATAACATTATATATCTTTCTTAAAACTTTCATAATTATAATTTTTATAAAGTTAATAGCATATAGAGCATTGTTTCTCAACAACACTCTACTATAGTTTCAAATATCCATTGTAAAAGTAAAAATTTGTTAATTTCAAATTTTATAGTTTAAATCATCATATTTTGCAAATTTTAAACTTTAATACAATTCATCATCTACTGGATAATCTTCAATATCCACATCATCATCATCTTCTGGATAATCTTCAATATCACATGTTGTATCATCCTCATTATATTTTGAATGATAAGCAATGTGCTCTAACTTATTAATAATATTGTTTACTTTAGCTAATCTATTATAAGTAGAATCCAAAGCCTGATTTAAAGCATTTGCAATAACTTTACACATAGTATGCATAGCTTTATCTCTTACAATTCGATTAGCTACTACCTGGTCGTCCTTATCATTTTTACTTAAAGTAATTTTAGAAACGACTGTTACAGTAGAATTATCAACAGTAAGTCCCCAAGAAGCAAGATTTTTAATGAAAATCTTTCTTTCTTTAGAAGTCGCAATTTTAAGGAATACAGAAGTATCAGCACTTGAAACTTTTATATTAGCTCCTTCTAAGTAATCCATTATATACTCTAAATCACAAGACATAGTACAAAACGTACTGTTACCAACTCTTTCAATGCTGTACTTTACTTTCTTAATTGTCTGCATTTTCTTTCGTTTTAGATTGTTTGAACAATTTAATGATGCCTTTTAAAGCATATTCTGGAACATTTCCACAAAGGCATCCACCATTTACATACAGTTTAATATTACCATAAGTAAATTTAGTAATCTCAAGATTTCCTTCAGCGCCATTAGATTCATTCTCTAACCATACTGGAAAATCTTTCCACTCATCTACAGTTAATGACTCATCAATAACTGAATGTTCTTCAATAGTTGGTTTCAGAGCTTTAAAATGCTTTAAGACTAAAGTCTTATGCACTGAATCAGCAAACTCTAGTTTCTTTGGTTTCTTGCTAAGAAAGAAGTAATCTTCACCAATCTTAGCCACAACATTTTTCTGTTTAACATTAAATAATAATTCCATAATTTTTAAAATTAATAGTTATATCTATCTAGTTCAAGATTAACTTCAGAAATTAATCTAGATTTATATGTAGCTAATGCTGTTTTATAAGTTTCAGAATCAGCTTCATAATGACCTTCGATATATTCTAAAGTTCCCTCTTTGAACATTACAGTTTTAGATGATAAGTTATCTGATAGAAATACTATTCCATCAGATGTCAAAGATTTACTCCTAGTAAATCCTTTATTATACATATTAATATGTATATACAAACAATCGTAGAGACTTAAAGCATTGTTTATATTGCTTCTTATATCTCTTAGCTGATTAAGTTTTACTTGTTTTATTACTTTATTATGACTGGCAATAATCCAAATCACACATAGAATAAAAGCAAGTATAACAATTCCTAGCAAACCTTTATCCATATATTCTTGGTTCTGTATTAATGTTTTTAGAACTCATATATTGGTAAAGCCATTTAACATTATTTACAACAAAAGTGTTACCTTTTATATCTGTAAATAATATTTTCTTGTACTTACCCATAATCAGTCCCGATAATACTAACAAAGGATTTCTAATATATGCTGCAAATGTTCCTCCCTTTATACTTTCTCCAGAAATAATTCTTAATGTATTATTAAGATATTGATATTTCTTATTGAAAGCATTAGCATAGTTAGCATGTGTAGTCTTAGAAATATTGTACTCTGCATCAATCTGTGCTGAGAGCATTATTACTAATTCTCCCAGAGTATTGTGATTCATTGTCACCATTGATAAATTCCTCCCAAAGATAATTGTGCTTGTAATGTTTCTAAGTCACTCTTGATTGGGAGTTCTTTACCATGAATAGCTTTGTACTCCTTACTTACTTGTGCAATAGTTTTCTTTTTAGAAAAGACTAATGCTGTAATCTTAATAATGTCTTTTGTCTCCATTTTTTTAAACTATTTAATTATTAATAATGTGCCATCACCTTTCTCATTAAGAGTCTGCTACTTTGGATATGCAGGATGTAGGTTTACACTAGAGCTCTATCTGTCACAGACCGAACTCTAATATTTGTCTTTGTAATCTATTGTGCTTATGGACATAATAGATTACTAAAGTAATTAGCCCTATCTATCACAGATCGAACTAGCGAAAATGATCTAAACTGTATATTGTTGATAACTATTTTATTTTAAAAATACATAAGTCTTGTCTTATGATTAACCAATTTTCTTTCCAAGATGCCAACTATTCATTATACTCTATAGTACTAGAGTGCAGCTTCATTCTTTTACTTAATAATTAAAGATTCGTAACCTTCATACATTGGAAATTCTGAATTAAGAGTAATCTTAATAAAGACTCTGTCGTCGATAGTTACAAGTCCTACAGTTTTAATATTGCGATTACAATTATCAAAACTAGTACAAATAACTGTATTAGAGGTAAAATCTGCTACGCCTTTAAAACCCATATCAACAAGAACTTTACACATTGGTGTTAAGTAATAAATTTTACCTTCTTTAATAACACAAGAAGAAAATGGAATTACTCTATCACCAATGTGATAAGTTCTAGCATCATGATCTATTGTAAGAGCTTTACCGGCAAGACTCTCACAACCTGATACAATTTTTTTATTTAATTTCTCTGTATTCATCTATTACATCAATTAAGTCTTGGAATGTATATTTTCCAATATCTGATTTATCTCCAACCCAATAAAGAGCTTTAGGTTCAGACTTAGTTAATTCACCCAACTTATATTGCTGAATTTTTTTAACTAGTCTTTGCATAAGCATTATAAGAGAAAGTATGTTCTCCACCAGATTTTCTAGTGTTATCACAATACTTTACATCATCTGAATGCTTAATAAGACCATTAACACAAGCATTCATTCGAGCTTCAAATACTTCTTCTGCAAACTTCTTGAAATCTCTTTTTGATGGAGTTTCAGAGAAATTTACTTTTTTAATAGGAATAGTCACAGAAATTGTATATTCCTTCTCATTTTGAAATACATTTATCATAAATTCATTTCTTTAAAATCATCGTATGCTATTTTACCCATTCCTATAAGTAGAATAATTAAAATAATATTTTGTAAGAGTATCATAACTTATAATTATTTTGTTGGTATTCTGCTACTAATAACTTAGCATTATCTGCAAGTGCTATAATATTAGATTTTAACAATCTTTTATAAGCACATAAGACAATGTCATAGCATGTCTGTGTAGAATCATATGGTTCTTCTTTAGAATCTTCCCATTGTGCGATAGTTCGAGTATTAAGACCATAGATTCCTCCAATATAAACCTCATTTATTGTCATAAGGTTTATATCTTTAGTTCTAAACATTCCATATTTATCTGGACCAAGGTTAGCATTACGAAACCCTTTACGCCAAATTCTTTTATGGAGTATCATACACTCAAATAGAGTATTGGCATTACCAATTTTAGTAAGCCAACACTCATAACTATTAACAAGACCTTGTTGAAGTTTATAATCCGCAACATTCTTGTTTAATTCCCTTTTATGGAAAATTTTATTCCAAATGTTGTATTTCTTCATTTTATTTAAATAGTTAAATTGTTTATAAGTTTAAATATCGCAGTATCAATAGATACATAATACATTTTTCGTTGTGTAAATTTCCCATTAATTATAAGATTCATCAACTTAGCTAATTCTACTGAATATGGAATATTAGTAGCTTTTACCAAGAGTTGGACTGCATAATTATGAGATTTACGATTGGCTACAGCTATGTTATGTGTTTTAATAACTTGTTTACGCCAATGTAAGTGTTCTTTAGTTTTTATCTCTCGCAGATACAATTGATGTACCTGCAAGAGACTTGATCGACCTGTTAACATATTATATGGAATTATTTATTTACATCTCTATCCTCTATTAATAAAAAGTGAGCATGCTCAGGACTAAAACAATCATCAAATGATATCCCACTCTTTAAGACCAAACTTATCAGCAATACGAAGTGCATCCTCAGCAGTCTTAACTACTGAAGATTTAGCAGAACCACTTCTGTCTTAGTAGTAACTTTAATGTGTTACATACTTACTTGTAGTGAGTAACATGATTATGCTCCTCACCATTCTTTGGAGTAAGATTGCTAAGGTACTCTATTACGGTATTTTTTGTGGTGTACCACCGCACTCTCAGAGTCTGCTGCTATGAGCAACTCCTCTGATTTAAACAATACTTTTATCATTTTTTTATGTGTTAATGTGTTAAATTTATATTCATAGATACCTAATAACGTACAACTGTTACTAGGCAGTATGAATTTTATAGTCTCCTGGTTGACTAAACAATTTCTCTTACTCCTTGTTTAAGGGAAGCCTCTCTTTTAGCACGCTTTAATAAATAATGTGGAGTCCTTCAACACTTACTATCCCCTCCACTAATTGTCTTTACGCTTTCTTACTTCTAAAGTTATCAGTAATACTTTCAATGTGTTACGACGTGCTAAATACTGCCTGTACAAACCTATAAAAGGATAAACATCCGTTCTACTATTTAGCTATATACTAGGATGATTTTTCAACTTAAACATATTAGATAGGAACAGGTTCCCTGTATTACTTTCCGACTGGCAACCTATAGCTACCTAGCCAGATTTTTTAGATTAAACACAGCAGTTTATACACTTACTCAGGTGTTTTGTTATATAATCAAAAATGTAATATACTAACACTTTGTTTGCAGCAAGGTATGTTTAATGATTTGGTTATTATGAAATATTATTTCAATTCCACTTTTCCTTTTTCGATTATTGCTTTCATATTTAATGTTATGGATTTAATATCTTTATATTCAATATTTATTACTAAATACTATTCTATCAAGATACTCATATTTATTCATTCCATAATTTTAATATTAAAGAGTTAATAATCTAATTTAATTTAAGCACTTTAGTTTTAAGACCTATAAACCACGTTGAGGTATGCTTTACGATATAGGATTTCGTCTAAAGTAAACTTTAGACAGGGATTTCAACCTTAAAAGTCATTAAACAAAACATTTGTTTATTTTTATTTGTGTTGTTTTAATTTTAGTTTAACTCAATATTTAAAATAAAATAATAAAGTGTTGTATTTTTGTGATAAATACTGAATTTGTAATATGGTTTAAAAGTGATTTTAGGTATGAATTTGTAGTGAATATTTGAGATTTGTTGGAAATTGGAGATTGAGTTTTTGGGGATCGTATATTCCCTACTTTATCTCTCTATTTTACCTCTTTAGATTCCTCAACATCGGAAATTAATCCAATAAGATAGTTTTTATATCTTATTTTCAAGATTCCACTACTAACATGTTTCACTTCTTCCCATGTAGCTCCTCCATCAACCGAGACAATTAAAAACCAACCATAAACAATATTTGAAATATATTTATTACGATAAAGTTCTAATGTTTCAGAGTTAATGAAATAATGTTTAAATGCTAATCCATAAAATGTCTTAAACATACAAACACTACAAAAAAATAAATAGAAACAGTAAAAAAAAGGGGACAAAGTCCCCTTTAATTACTTCTTGATACTAAACTCCGACCAAATCTTACCTCTAGCGGACTTAGTAGCTTTCATTACTACTTTCTTGTTGTCCTTAACGACTTTATCATAAACCTCCGCGCACTCTTTGCAAGTCTTACCGGCGAAAACTGTTGCAAAGTTGCCGGCAATCATTACGTGGTTACCGCCGCCGAAGACTACGTTGCCGTCATCGTCCTTAGTGAAACCTACCCCCACTAAGATTGGGGCTTCGCCATTTGGAACACGCCCGTCAGGTGTCAACTCTATTCCTAACTGATGAGTGCGTTGCAAGAGCTGCTCATCAGCAGTGAGTTCACGGGACATCTGACGTGTCGTGAGCTCTACACTGTCAGGGAAGCTGACAGCAAACTCAGTGTTTTCTACTAAGGCTTCCCCTAAGTCAGCCTTGTACATTTTCTCCAAGCCTAAAAGGCTGAGACTGATTTCATTGTTTGTACCTTTCATAATCTTAATGTTTAATTGTTATTAATTTTTTGTTTTGTTTTTTGACTAAATATGGTGGGGGGACTAAGGAGGTAGTGAACACCCGTGTAAATCACTAAATTTAATTTAAAAATTAACTACTTCAATAAAGCCATTAATGTTCCTAAAAAATAACGGGGGGGGGAATATATAAAGTAACCTTAAAAATTTTAAAATTTTAAAAATGTAAAATATTTTTCACGTATAAGATAAGAAGAGTATTTTCATAACTCCTTGATTATCAGACACTTACAAATTTTTTATGCACTCACAGATTTATTCTATTCATTGGAGGATTCACTTCATTCACTCATACATTTGTTCTATTCATAATTTTTGTGAATCATATAAAAAATGAATAAATTAATTTTAATTAAAACAAATGTTAATATGAAACAAATAGAGTCAATTAAAGTTGGAGTGGGTGGAGAGATATTATCAGCTATTAAAACTGTTAGTGCTTCTGCCAGATATATTTAAGAGATAATGAAGAATTTTATAAGTTATCTAAAGCAGAGTCTAATGTATTAGCTGTTTTATGGTATTATTATGAAGATAAAGATAGGGCACTTCCAGGAAATAAGATTTCTTTAGATGAAGAACTTAGAGATACTATTAAAATTAAAACTAACTTAGCTGCTGGAACTATACGTAATACTATTACTTCTTTAGTAAAGAAAAAGATGTTATTAAAAGATTCTAGATATAAAGCTGTTTACTATTTAAATCCTGAATACTTTTTTAAAGGTAAAATATCTGATAGAACTCAAATTATAAAAAATATAATTGAGTATAAGTTTATTTAGTAATTGAATTTTTAAAATTTTAATTTAAAAATATTAGAATATTAACTTTTACAAAAATTAACTTTTAATATTCCCTACCTCGACTATATTACTCGTGTAATCAAAAAGAAATATTAAATGAATAAAGAACAACTAATACAAAGTATTAAAGACCTTCCTGATTAGTATAATATAAATTTATAGGTTATTGATAATGTAATTCATATAACCATGACTAAAAAGGTAGATGAATTTGAAGAATATTGTAGTAAATTAGATGATGAAACATTTAACAATGCTTGTCTAATATTTGGAATTATCTCAGATATATCTTTAGAAGATTTTTCTTCTAATTTAGATAATTCTAAATATAAAAAATATAAACAAGAATTTAAACACATAGTGGATTTTTTAAATGATAGAAACATTACAAAAAATTAATAAGTCTTACAGTATCTCAATTAATAGAACTAGTAAATATTATTAATGGACCTATAGATAATTTAAAAGATATACCACATAATGGGTTTATTACAGTAGACAGTATTAAAACTACTTCTACTGAAAATCCTTTTAGTGTTATCTATAAAGATAATACTCTCCTATGGTGTAATGGTTAGCACAGAAGACTCTAAATCTTTTAGCCAGGGTTCGAATCCTTGTGGGAGAAGAATAGCGTAAGTAGAAACCTCCACGTGGTGCTATTCGGATAACGCTAATTCTACTTTAAAAACATAATCTTTAAATGATAGCAGCAATTTATGAATTAAATGGTAAGATTTTAAAAACAACTAATCTTACTAAAAAATTAAAACGATTAAAATCAGAACCTAAGATTCTATTTCAATTAGAGAATGGGACAGAAGCTGATTTAGACCAATGGATTAAAGACAACCAAAATATAAATTCTAATTCAGAAGAAGATATAGAAATTAAAAAATATCATTATAGAAATCCAATTACAGGATATACAATGACTTCTATATATGATAATCTAGATGTTAATGGTTATATAAAAATTGATTAATGACTAACAAAGAATTAAAAGACTTAAAGTCTAAAATGAACAAAGTACTTAATGAAGTACAGTAGATTATTGATACTATAGGAGATAATGATTTACAAGATAATCAATTAACTCTTGATTTTTGCGATAAGTTAAATGAATTATCTGTTACTTATTAATAAATATTTGGGGATGGATATTTATTAATTTAAAAAAATAGCCGAGGCTTCTCATTTGAGAAACTTCGGCTATTGTGGTTTTAATTATTTTATATATAAAAAATTTCCTCCGCCCGTATTTTGAGCATCATATTTTAGTAAGTCATCTCTAGTAAATATTTTATCAAAAGTTCTTAATCCTGAATGATTATCTAAAGTATATAAATCTACTGTTTTAACATTGTTTCTAGATTTCATAGCTTCTATCTCATCTCTAATATTATCTATACTTCCGGAAACTAAACGAACTTCTTTACCCGCCTATATAATTATTCTTCCTCCAGCTATAGAACCATATTCATCAGTTCTATTATTATTAGCTAAGAAATTTAGTCTGTGATTTACCATTTACTATGTATAGGACTTTTTCTAGAACCATTAGAATTACTTTCCATGAATAATACATTATCTTTAGAATCTGTTTTGAAACCAGTAACTGTATTTTTAAATGTTGGAGAAATCATACTTCCATTAGGAATATCTGAATATTTACCAAAAACAAATTTACCAATAGAATCTATACCTATATAATTCTAATTATTAGGAGATATGCTTTCTTTAGATTTGAAATTAGAAAAAGCAGTGCTACACTATTTATAGGAGTATAATCACCTCTATTTCTATAACCAAAAGTATGCTTTGTTAAGGATTCTGGTATACGATATCTTCTAGAGTTTATTTTAGTAGTATCATTTATAGTTTGGAGATATTTCTATTTCTCTCCTCTTATTTTTAGTTACTTTTTTATTAGAAATTTTAATTCTTTTACTAGTATGCTCAGGTTCTGAATCAAAAAATAACTATAGTTTTCTACTTAATCCATTTCCTACTAAATTAATCAACTATTTACCACTATTGTTTCTTCTTCCTATTTAGGAATAGATATTTTTTTAGCAGTGGGCATTTCTTTATATTTTGCAGGATGGTATACTAAGGTAGATGTTGGTTTAGTAGGATCTACTCCTTTAGCCTAAACCTATGGAAACTATTAGCTTTATCAGAATTAATTTTAAAAGGGACTTTATTTGACTACCATACAACTACCCATCTTCATACCAATAATCATATTGTCAGTAATTACCTATACAGCCATGGTGTTTTACTGGAGTTCCTAACTTATCTAATATTTTTAATCCTAATACAGCTTTACTGTCTAAATCATATGAACTCCATTTCTACTTATATTCATCAGGATTAAACTTCCAAATATCTTGTGCTCTATATACTTTCTTACCATTAGATATTCCTTCCTAAACTAAATGTCCAGCAGTATCTCCAAAGTCTAGATTATTATTAGCACCTTTCCAAGGAGTTTTATTAGTTATATTAGAAGCTTTCTACATAGGTTTCTTAGTAAAGAAATCTAAAGTTTCAGTATTTTCATATACAGGAATATCTTTCTTATATAATTCTCATGTGGACCATAATCTACATTTATTTTCTTTACTCCATAAGAAGGATTTATAGTTTTATTATATAAATAAGCATCAATCATATCATTACCTTTAGCTGCTTTCTAAAATCCAGTATATGCTTCAGGAGCATAGGTATTGTAACCTACACCAGTTGATATATAAGACAATACTCCAGCATGCTTTTTAGGACTTGCCTTATGCATACTATGTCTTCTATAGGATTCGCATTATTAGAAGTTCTCATAGCTACTCCACGTTTTAAAGGAGCTTTTACAGCATATCCTATTGCAGGAAGCATTACTAAATAATTACTAGCTTTAGTTGGATTCTTAGATATATCTAAAGCACCTTTAGTATAATCATATACTGCCTAAGCGGCTGGAGCCTATTCCTGAATTAACTAATGGACTAGTATTATTATTCCAACTATCTACTTCTCTAGCATAAGCTCCTTTTATAGGATGGGTTCTATTTTTATTACTATAATTATATAATTTAGAATGAGTATGTCCTCCCTATTTTATAGTCCTACAAATACATCTTGTACCCCCATTTAAAGTTCTAACTGGAATAGCTCTCTACTAATATTTAGCACCAAGATATGGAGATTTAAATCTAAGATGATTTAGTCTATTATAATATTCCATATCTATAGCCATCTATTTATTCCGAGTATTATTATTTACTCCTTTATTTTGTTTACTTTCATCTACTATTGGCATATTTATACTTTATTTTCTCCATATACTAGTTATACTATCTATACCTAGTAATCCCATACAACAATATAAAACTGTATCTATCATATCAGGAGCTTGTATCTAACTAATAGAACAGTATATTAGAATAATTAAACTTACTATCCATCCTAATATTCCACACACTCTTTTACTACTTATTCCAGTATGCGCTGTTATTAATTTAATTAAAAACTATTTCATTTCTAAGAATTATTTAAGAACGGTAAACTCATAGTGCTGCTATTTTGAATACATTAGGATCTAACTTAGGAATAGTTAATCTAGAATCTCGTAATATATTTCCAGTTATTCCTTTAAGAGGCATTCTATTTCTTTTCATATTAAGTGGAATTAAAAAATCCTCATTTATTTCATACTCAATATTAGGATCATTACCTATTATATTAGAAGCTTTATACTAGTTAAGCTACGTTTTTGGTATATCTATATACTATAATTCTATAGGATTGTCAACTCCTTCTTTTATAGCTTTTCTTCGAGTATTAGAAGCATATATTAATGTTTTTCTTGGGTTCCACATTCCTGTATATTTAGCTGTTCCATCCGGAGATGGAGTAAATTTACCATTAGTACCAGAAGCTCTATATAATCTTACCATACCCTAATCTAATTTAGGTTTCTAAAATATTCCTACTTCAATAGGTTCTTTAGTTCCCTTCATAGTAAGTTGTCTAGTTCCATTCTAGATAAATCCAAAGTCTTTACCAAATCTATTTATACCATGAATACCTCCTTTAGATACAGAACCCCAAGTAGAGAGATTAGCACCTTCAGGTACTTCATCTGCTACCTTAGCAAATAGCTACATTTTATTACCATAACTTAAACCATTTCTATCTGTTTTAAAATGAACTGAATAATTATTAGGTTCAGCATCCTTTACTAATTCAAATCTTTGATTAGGCTATTGTTTAAAGAAATAAGAAGTAGCTTCATTTCCTTCAGCTTTTCTAGTATTCCAAGCTTTTCTAGTAGGTTTATAATAAGATAGCTGCATAATAGGATTATCTCCTATTGTATATTCTTTAGTAGCTAAATTATTAGTAATTCCTTGAGATACATTTTTAGTTAAATTTCCAGCAGTTTCATTAAGTAAACTATTTCTTGCCCAATGGGAAACTGCATTCTAACCCATTTTAGAAAGAGCCATTTTACCTGAACCTAATCCTAAATTTCCTGCAGCAGTTCCTACTACAAATTCTCCTACTAGATCAGCTCCTGACATAGCTCCTACTTGAGGATTAGTACTGGTTTTAGTATTTTCCTACTAATCCTTTACTGTAACTATCTCACTATGTGGCATACTCTTTTTAGCTAAAGCTAATCTTTCTCTAACTGATAAATTATTATATTTAGCTTTTAAATTTTTAGCGGCAGGCTATAATCTATTTTTTAAATTAGTAGGATTAAGAATTCCTCTAGATTGAGTATTTCTAGTTATTTCCTAATCCTACTTAGATTGTTGCCACGGTAATCCAGTGGTTTTAAAATTTAATTTACCTGTTTTCTAATATTTAGGTATCCATTTCATATCTCTTTAAATATTTATTCCATAACTATTTATCTCTCTCACTTACAAAATCTAAAAATTCCTGTAATTCCTCAATCTTTTCTGTCAAAATATACGTATCCATTATTATTTTTATTAGGTTTTAAATTAAATCCATTACCTTTAGTTTTAGTAATATACAATGTGGGAAGAACATTAGCTCCATCATAAACTACTTTAGTTCCACCATTATTATAATCAAACCTAGATAATCCATAGTATAATCTAAAGGCTAACCACTATTAGGTTTTATATATTGATCTTTACTTAAATAATATATCTTATTATCTCTACTCCAAGATTTATCTCCTAAATCTGGATAAGTCGGATGAGTTTTAGTTTTATAAGTCCCTGAAGCTCCTTTATCAGGAAAATGTCCAGTAGGAATATATCTATTCCAATTATGTGCTAAAATACTATTTAACTATAACCAAGCTACTATAGGTTGGTCATTATAGTAATCGTAATGGTCTTTAGACAAATCTTGATTACCCCATGCCTAAGATAACTATTTACTCCAAATATTATAATTATTATTATTTATTTTTTGCATGTATATCAATAATATTAGGTATAATCTAAATAGGTAACTATATCTTAGGACTTAATTTAGTAACATCATTTGCTATTGCAATATTTCTTTTAGCTACCTATTCTAAATAAGATCTATTTAATTCCTAGTTCAACTTAGATGTGAAGTATGAACCTTGACTTGGTCGAACTCCTTTTTTAGCTAATTTTTTAGTAGCTTCTTTTTTCTACTAATTTAATACTACGTCAACTTGTTTCTTCCTCATAGCATTAACTCTTGGGGAACGATGTTTAGGGTAATAATCAGGTTTGTGTACGCTAGATCTAAGAAATCTAGAACCTCCTTTAGTTAAAGCTGTTGCAAATTTAGCTCCTAATATATCTGCCCAGTTTCTAAAGTATTCCATACAGCATTTCCAAAATTACTTGGAGATTCTTTAAAAGTCTTGTACCATCCTCTACCAGCTTGATACCCATCTATAACTAAAGAAGGTAACTAGCCTACTCCAGCAATAATTCCTCCTATAGGAGCACCTACAGCGGTAGTCCTGCACCTAGTCCTAAACTACCTAAAGATATAGCTGCCGCAGTAGGTTCCCATTTATCTGCTTGACGATCTAATTCTTCAAAAATTTCAGGCATTTCTAAATTTATTTATATATTTTGCAACACTAGTACCATTAGCATCAGCGCCTCCTGCAATACCATACTTATAATAATTTTTAGTCCATTTTGGACTTAACCATGATGCTGCTATAGCTTCTCCAGTAGCTGCTATACCATTATTTCTTAAAAATCTTGCATTATCATCATATAATTGTGATGCAGCTAATACTTGTGCATCAGGACTATTTTTAAACTGTTCTCTAGATAAATTAGAATATTTATTTCTAGTACTATCTACAAGCTAGAACCATCCAGCAGCAGAACTATTTTTAGATTGAGCTTTAGAATTAAATCCTGATTCTAGAGAAGCTATCTTCATTAAAGTAGTTTTCTTGTTTCCAGTGATACCATATTTATCTAAAGTTTGTTCTAGTATCTTTTTATTTTTACTAGGTGTATTATGGTTTAATTTAAGCTAGGTAGATTTATATTTCGTAGGCTCTTTAGCTTTATTAATAGAAAAATACCCATCTAAATTTAAACCATTAATATGAAAATCTCCAGTATTTAATTCAGGAATGTACTAATATTGTTTAGGAGTAAAATCTAAATCTAAACCTTTACTTTTTAGTACTTCTGTAGCAGGTTTATCAGGAATATCTAAAGCTTCATATTTAAAATATTCACTCATAATTTTATCAAACCATTATGTATTTTAGAATGACAATTTTTACAAACACAAACTGTTTGAGATAATTCTTTAATAAATAAATCTGTAGGTATATGACTCACAGCTTGTGATATATTAAATAATTTTTCTCCAGTATGGTGAAATTCTAAACAACACTTAGCTGATTCACCACATACTATACATTGTGTTTTATGTTCATTTAAAATCTTTTTATTTTCTTTATAATATTTATTCTTACGCATAACTAGAATAATTACCAGGCTAATTAAAATTAACTAAAGCTAATGGTCCTAATCCTTTAGTAGCTCTATAATAATTAATTCTTTTCTTTACTCCAGGTCTTGTAAGTAATAAATCTTTTCTGTAACCATTATAGCCTTTTTCAGAGTTATACATGTACTTAGCATTTTTTTGTATTCCATCATAGTACTACTAAAAATTCTAGGCTTTAAGTGAGTCTGGATACATTCTACTATGCCAATTAATTAGATGGTCTGCAAAAGATTGTGCATTAGGATATTTTTTATTATCTCCAGTAGCGAATCCAGTCCAACCTTTTTCTGCAACCTTTTGGTTAGTTAAATCTAAAGCTGCCTGTGGGATAACTCCTTTATCTACTAAAGCTTGATATATCTAAGTCACATTATTATATTGACTCCTAGTTCCAGGCATCTTACCTGCTAACTACATTTTAAGAATAGTGCCTCCATTAGCATGTTTCCATTTAGCAGCATTTCTAGCAAAATTAGCTCGACGTTTTTGTAAAGGAGTAGCATTAGGATTATTTAATACAGATTTAGCATGCTCCTGTACAGATTCTCCAGCTGCTTTAGCTGAGGCAGTAAACTTACCCTTATTTTTATCTTTTATATGAATAGTATCTTTTCTATCTTTTATCTATCCGCCTTTCTTTAGTTTATTTATAAAACTATACTGATTTTTAATCTTAAAATCCTAATAGGCAGAACAAATTCTTTCTTGTAATTCAGAATTAGTCATAATGTAATAAATAAGATTAAAATACTTTTGAATATAAATAACCTATATATATACTTAAATAGTACAAAATAATAATAACTTTACCTATTAAATATAGTAATAATGTTATTATAGATAACATATATATAAATATTACTTATAGTAATATGAAAAAAATTGTAATGGTTATTTTAGATTATTTAAAAAAATTATGGAATTTTATTTCCAACTTAACTTCAGAAACTAAAACTATAATTATTTTTGTATTATTAATATTTATACTAAATCCAATTCCTAGAAATTATTATGAAGAAACTCTTTCTAATGTTATAAAAAAATAGAAAGAAGAATTACGTAAAGAAGAAGATAATGGATTTAAACAAGCTCCTTATATAGCTTAGTGTATTGATAATATAAAACTAAAAGATCCTGATTGTAGTAATGTTTTGCTATTAAGTTATCATAATACTAAGCATAGCTTACAGGGTTTTAGTTATATTTATTTAGATTGTATAAGAGAAAGTGTAAAATCATATTCTGATGAATATGTCGGAGATTATTGGTAGACTTTATAGTATACTAATTACCAAGAAGAATTAAATAAAATTGATGATACTGCTTATTTAAGAATTGATAGTCTTCCTCAAATTAAAAACACTTTCCCTAGATTATATAAAAAGTTAGAATAGAGTGGGGCATACTCAGCTGCTTTATATCCTATAGAAGGAGTTAGAAATCCTATAGGAATAATAGTAGTTTTGTATAAATAGCCTAAACAATATGAGTTAGGTTATTATAATACAGTTATTTCTCCACAAATTCAACGATTATCTACAATACTTGATGATACTGTAAATGGCAATGACAATGAAGATTGATAAAGAAAATGATGGAGTAGCTTTCAATGATTCTGCTCACGCTTACTGGGATATTAATAATCCAAAAAAAGAGTATATCTCAGTAACTACTTTAATAGGAAGTTATGCACAACCTTTTGATTCAGATTTTTGGTCTAAGTATAAAGCTTTGGAAAAAATTCTAGATACAGATGTATGGAAAGATTTAAAAAAGACTTTACTTAATACACACAGAATTACTAAAGAAATTTTAGAGGCTTATTCTGTAGACATTAATGACCTTAATAAGGAACAACAGAACATTCTTGATGAATGGGAAGCTAATAAAATAGAGTCTTGTGAGAGAGGAACAAAAATTCATTCTCAATTAGAACATTCTTTTTATAATATGAAGGATGATAAGCCTTTACAGAAATTTGGATTAGGAGGTAAATTTATATGTAAAGAGGGATATACTAAATTAGACTTAGAAAATGGTGTATATCCTGAGTATTTAATTTCCTGGTCTACTCCTGATAATGTTTTAAACTTAGCAGGACAAATTGATTTAATGGTTAAATATGGTAATGAAGTTACTATTGTAGACCATAAAGGATTACCTCTAGACACTCCTATAGCTACTGAAAATGGATTTAAAACTATGGCTGAATTGCAAGTAGGAGATAAAGTATTTGATAAGGATGGTAAACTTTGTAATGTAACTATTAAATCCGAAGTACATCATAACCCTTGCTATAAAATAACTTTTGATAATTCAGAATCTATTATAGCAGATTGTGAACATAGATGGTTAATATCCTTCTCCACTAATAAATCTAGTAGATGGAATGGAGCTTATCGGGAGCAAGTATTAACTACTGAGGAATTAGCAGGATATTTAGACTGGTTAAATAGTCTGGATAAAAAACCTGCTAATAGAATACCTAAGATAGTTAATGTAAAACCTATAGAATTACCTTATAAAGAACTTCCTATAGATCCTTATGTTTTAGGAGCTTGGTTAGGTGATGGTTCAAAATCTTGTGGAATGTTAACTCAGGCTAAAGATTCTCCATTATGGGATGAAATTATTAAAAGAGGATATACTTTAGGAGATAATGTAGTACATGACCCTACTAGACAAAATACTGAAAGTAGAACTATTCTAGGAATACTTGGTAAATTAAGGGAATTAAATCTTATTAATAATAAACATATTCCTGAAATGTATCTTAGAGCTTCTTATCAACAACGTTTAGATTTACTAAGAGGACTTATGGATACTGATGGTTACTATCATATTACTAGACATAGATATGTTATGAATACTGATAGTGAGTGGCAGTATAAGGATTTAGTAAAGTTATTAGGAACTTTAGGAGTTAAACCTACTGTATTTGATGCTGTTAATAAATGTAATGGTAAATCTTTTAAAGGATGGAATGTATGTTTCAATAGCATGACTACTAACTTCTTTTTAACTAGAAATCAAAACTTAGAAAAACCTAAATTGGATAAATGTTCATTTAGGGTTATTAAATCTTGTGAACCTTGCGAAGAAGTGCCTACTCAATGTATTGCTGTAGACAGTCCATCTCATACTTATTGTTTTGGGTATACTATGATTCCTACCCATAATACTAATAAAAAAATAGACTTAAAAGGAGGATTTAATACAGTTACTAGAGGTACTACTAAAATGCAATACCCTTTAAACACTATTGAGGATTGCAATTATGGTCACTATGAGATGCAACTTTCTACTTATGCATTTATGCTTCAACAGAGACATCCAGAATATGTAATTAAAGATTTAATTCTTAATCATTATGATCATAATATGAAAAATACTCTATATCATTGTATTTATCGAAAAGATGAAGTAAAACGTATGCTTGCTGATTATTATAAAAAGAAAAAACAACAATTAAAAGCGGCGAGACGTAAACCTATTGTATATTAATATGAAATTACCTATTGCTTAGATTATAGAAGGTCATGCTAAAGAAGCCCTAGGGTTAGATACTGATATTTCTGAAGCTAGATTAAAAATCTGTCATAGATGCCCGTTATTTAGTAACGCTCTAGGCGGAATGTGTAATAGTAGATTATGGTTAAATGTAGAAACGGGAGATGTGAGTACAAATGCACGACCAGGTTATCAAAATGGTTGTGGATGCTTATTACGAAATAAGACTAGGCTTGTAAACGCTCATTGTCCAGTAGATAAATGGTAAAAAATGGTGTGCACAAATATCTATTAATAATAAAACTAAAGGTCTTGGAAGATATGATACTATAGAAGAAGCTATTGAGGCTCGTAAAAAAGCAGCTAAAGAGTATTATGGAGAATTTGCCAATGAAGATTAAACACATTTTTATAGGCATTTATAACTATATATTTAACTATAATAAAAAGCTATCTACACAGAGAATGTTAATATGTGAAAAATGTTAGTATAAACTAATATTAGATAATTATAAATTTTGTGATATATGTGGATGTTCTTTAATATTAAAAACTACTGTTAGAGAAGAACATTGTCCTGTAAATAAATGGTAATATGAATAAAGACAGAGCAATTTTTAATCAGAATGAAAAGTTAGCCATGACAGTTAATGGCTTAGAAAGTGGTGGTATGCACTTTAATGTTAATGAGAAACAAGCAGATGATTTAGTAAAGAATGAGGCTATTAGTAAGTTTAATACTCAAGTAGATGAGTATGTAAATCGTTTTGAAGAACATGCTAAAGCTTTAGAGAAAGCCGTTGAAGAATTTACTATGTCATCTAAAGCTGAGATTAGACCTATTGGTAATTATATTATTATAAAACCTTTTGCTGAGAATCCGTTTCAACGTATTAAAAAGGTTGGCGGACTTATCATTGATTTAGGAGGTCAAAAACCTCAATATAAAAATAATGATAATGGCGAAATTGAGGAAGAAGAGAATATTACCAAATCAGGAGTAATTGTAGAGGTAGGTCCTGAATGTAAATGGGCACAGATAGGAGATTGTGTATTCTATCCTAGAACTAGTATTATTCCAGTGCCTTTCTATAAACAAGGCTTAGAGCTTGTAAATGAAGCAAGATTAATAGCAATAGTAAATGATAATTTAACAGAGAGATTCAATGGAAGATAAAATATATTTCCAACCAGGTGAGATTGTTACTTTAAAGTAGGACATTGGAAATGTTCCTAAGATGCTAGTAGTTAAAAAAGTAACTACTGTATTTAAAAATAAAGATACTGATGTATTAATTGGAATAAAGTGTAGATGGTTTACTACAGATGGAGTTTTGTAGGAAGCTGTGTTTAACACTAAGGATTTAATTAAATTATAATGGTTTCTTTTAAACAGGCATTTGATGCTGCTAGAAAAGCAGGTAATCGCTATTTTTCTTGGAATGGAAATGATTATAATACTATGACTAAAGAGGAATAGAATTCCGGAATTGGGGATTATTTTAGTAAATTCAAAGATAATATTGGAAATAATTCTAATTTTTAGAAGGCTGCCTCTAATATGGGTTCTCAAATGATGGGAGTATTTTAGAATCCTACTAAAGGTAAATATGCTGGGCAAGATTATAATATTGGAATATATTTTAAACCATAGTTTAATAGTCCTGCTACTAATTAGTTAATAGATTAGGCTACTCTTCCTCCTAGTACATAGGAAATAACTTCTATAAATGCCCCAATTAATAATTTTAATCGATCACAAGTAAGAGCTTTTATGTCTAGTAGAGGACTAGATCCATATGCTTATACTGGAGGTTAGAGAAAGGCTCTGAGAAAAGCCTTAAATTCTGGATAGGATGTTGAAGCTATCTTTAAATAGTGGAGTTAGGATAATCAACCTATATCTTATAATGCTGAAGGAGGTCTTTTAAAATTTGACGATGGAGGAACTATGGAAGATTTTAAAAAGTGGCTTAATTAGAAACTTCGTAAAGGAGAGTTAGAAGAATCAGACTTAAGTAAAGAAAAATTAGCATAGTTATATTAGACATTTAAAAAAGAACAATAGGGAGTACAAACTGCTATGAATGGTGCAAAACTTAATTATATAAATCAATTAAATGGTAAATGTCCTTAGGGGACACATTTATCATATTATAGAATAGGAGGAACATTGTGTAAAAAGTGTGAAGCTGATGCTCATAATGAAAGTTCTGATCCTATTAAAGCTTTTAAATAGAAATGTGGCGGTAAGGTTAAAAAGAAAGAATTAGGTGGTGAGGTAGATAATAAAAAACCTAAATTAGTAAAAAAGCCTCAATCTAAACCAAGAATGGTAAAACCAACTAATAAACGCCCAGGACCTAAAGATTTAAAAACACTTCCTAATGGTAAATATCCAAAATATTGGACAGCTACTTAGCGAGGTTAGTGGGATAGAGATCATGATGAAGGAGATTAATGAGATATAAGCTAACTTCTAATTCTTTTAGAGGTTAGCTATTTTTATTTAATGTTAATATGAAATAATGAGTAAATGGTTTTAGTATAATTAGACTTTAGGAAAGGTTGAACTCGATGAAACTGAATTATTACTAATAAAAGAATTTAGAGATTTATTAGATAATAATCGTAATAAAAGTAAAACTGATCCTAAAGGCGAACATAAAGAAAGAGCTTTTAGAGAATTATCTTATATATATCTAGCTATTGATTGGAATTCCCCATATCATAATTATGATGAATAGGATAGACATGAAGCAGCTATTGATGATTCAGGGCTAACAGAGAATGAATTTAATGATTCAGTATTTAGAACTGCTTGTAGAAAGTATTAGGAAATTCAAAATTCTAATAGACTAGTTAGAATGGTAAAAGCTGCTGAAAGTACTGTAGATAAATTAATAGATTACTTTGAAAATGTAGATCCTTTAGAAAGAGACCCTTAGACTGGAAAACCTATTTTTAAAGCTAAAGATATTATGGCAGAAATTTCTAAATTAGATGAGACTGCTGATGGATTATTAGCTTTAGAAGGAAGATTAAAATCTTCTATGCAAGAATCATCTAGTATTAGAGGAGATGCTCAAGAAGGATTTGACCCAGGAAACTTTTAATTATGGCTGAAGAAATTAAACGTAAACGAGGAAGACCTAAGAAAATACCTACAGTAATTGACGATGTAAAACCTAAAAAGAAGCCTAAAATACCTAAAGAGATTTAGGATATGATTAATAAAGTACATGGCACTGTAGAAGATCCTATGAAGGAAGCGGTTGAAAGTCTTAAACCTTAGAAGATAGTTGAAGAATCTAAACCCGTATTAGAAATAAAAGAGACTGATACTGATGAAGCTATCTTAGGTAAAGTTAGAGATTAGTCTGGGTGGGATGTAAAAAAAGAGGATCCTATACCTTATTTTGATGCTAATTTATCTTATGAGTTAACTGGATATAAACCTATTAATAAATACAGAGGTTTAGATTTTAATCCTTCATGGTTTACTGAAACTAGAGATACTTTTGTAAGAACTGGACATTATACTAGATTTAGAAGAAACTCTAGAAGCTGGAGAGCTTTTTGGAAAGAATAGTTTATACGATGTAAATATGGTATGACTTCTCATGGTTATACTATTACTGGAGACCATTATTATTTCCTCAACTTTTATAGATTAAAAGATCTTGATAATGTTGAAGAAGCAGGTATGGGACGTCAGGAAATTTTCCCTAATTTTCTAGAAGGATAGTACGAATGGTTTCATTATTTAAAATTAGCTAGAAAATTACGTATGAATGCCTGTATGATGAAAGCCAGAGGGGCGGACTTACTGCCCTCCTATAAGGTGACTTATAGGTAATAAATTCCGAAATTTCGGTGAAGACTAAGGTGATTTAATTACTATGTTAATACCGAGGATCTACAGTTAATCGCTGAGACCTGTAACGCGTAGGAGATGAGCGTTAATGAGAGCAATAATTCTCCCAAGAGTTCGGAACAAGTATTAGATGACTATTATGAAAATAGTTATTAGGATTATTTAAATACTTGAAAATGTACGCTGACCTTATAAGAAATTATAAGAACTAGGAGATAAAAAGCTCCTAGGATAACAATGTGGGGATATTCAGAAATTGAGGCTAGTATAATTTCTAATAGTTATAATGTAATTAAAGGTTCCATAAATGTATGCACAGCTTTTGCACAAACTTAGTTAGATAAATTGCTAGAGAAAGTTTGGGCAAATATTAACTGGCTGTATTATAATACTGACGGAGGTATGGCACATCTTAGTCAGGCTAAAAATAGTAATTATTTACGTCGTGCTTCTCATTATGAAATTAGAGATGGACAAAAAATAGAAGTAGGTTGGGGTTCTTAGATACAAGGAATTATTACTGATAAACCTGGTAAGTTAAGAGGTGATCGTACAGATATATTAATGTTTGAAGAGTGTGGACTTTGGCCTCAATTTACTAAGGCATATACTTAGGCAGATGCTTTAGTTGGTTAGATTGGTAGATAGTGGGGTTTAAGATTAATGGGTGGTACCGGTAGATAATAATAATATAAATATATCAAAGTAATTGAATTATGAATAATAAATCAACAGAAATGACAAAACAAAATTTAATAAATTTAGCAATTAAAGAATACTTAGAAACTCCTGAAGAGGAAAGAAGTTTAACTAAAGTAGGAGAAAAGTATGGTGTAAGAAGACAAACTATATCTGAGCATTTAAAGGATATGGGAATAGAAGTAGTTAATTATCAAAATAGAGCAAGGCTTAATGAAACAGTTTTTGATTCTATGGATACTGAAGAACAATTCTACTGGTTAGGATTTTTATACGCAGATGGTAATATTTCTAAAACAGGTAACAGACTTGAAGTAGCTCTTGCTTTAAAAGATATTGATCATTTGGAAAAATTTAGAAATTTCTTAAAATTAACTACTGAGATAAAAACAGTATTAAGAAATGGGCATTACATATGTCGACTATATGTAAGGAATAAACATCTATGGGAAACTCTTAATAATTTAGGATGTGTGCCTTGTAAATCTCTTATATTAGAATTTCCTAAAAAAGAAATATTTAAAAATAATAAAATGTTCATATTACATTTTATCAGAGGATATGTTGACGGAGATGGATGCTTATGTTATTTTTGGAATAAACAACATACTAGTATAAATACACAAGTAAGTATTGTTAGTACTGAAAGTTTTTTAAATAGTATTAAGAAATTATTTGGTAATAAACATGGATATATTCATAATAAATCTTCAAAAAATTGGGAAAATAAAGCTTATCAATTAACTTTTAATGGAGCTATAGCTAGAAAATTTGCTAGGTATTTATATGAAAAAGCTACAATTTATATGCAACGAAAATATGAAAAATATTTATATTTCTGCCGCTTAGAAGAGGAATCTTCTTTGAGAAAATCGAGCAAAATCGGTGAAGGCTGGGATGCTAATACCGAGGTAAATTCAGGAATTACGAAAGGTCCTGAATCACTGTAGAGCGTAGAAAGTGAATAAATATAATCTTTCCAAGAGTGTTCGACATCTTTATAGATGAAAATGTACGCCGAGCTATAGCAAATAAGAAGCTATAGAACTATAGGATAAAAAGCCTATAGGATAACAATACTGGGAGAAACTGGACCTTAGATGGAAGGTTTTCGTAAAATGTATTACGAGCCTTAGCTTTTTGGAGTACTTCCTTATCGTCATAACTTTACTAAAAACGGAGAATATGCTATTACTTCTTTCTTTTTACCAGCATTTAGAACTATAAAAGAGTTATCTTTATTGGATAGTCGAGGTTGGCTAGATGATGAAGATGGTAAAGCTTACTTTAATAAGACTAGAGATTTAAAAGCTCAAGACCCTGAAGAATTTACTACATTCTGCGCTGAGTATTGCTTTGATGGAGAAGAAGCTTTTTCATTAGAAGGTAATAATAAATTTAATAAAATATTAATAGCTGAATAGCTAGCTAGTATAAGAATTCATAAAGATTCTCCTAAACCTGAAAGAGGAACTTTAGAATATATTTTTAAAAATGGTTAGCATAGTAAAGAAAACATTACTGGGTTAAAATGGATAAAAAATAATAATGGTGATGTGCAAATAATAGAGCATCCAATATGGACTTAGGTATCTTATGATGAAGAAGGTAGTGAATTAAAATATGAAAAAATGAATGGTCTGTATGTAGCAGGCATAGATAGTATTGACTTAGGTATGGAAGATACATCAGCTTTAACTAAAGACCCTTCTAATTTCTGTATTGTAATTAAAAGAAGATAGTTTGGATTAAAAGACCCTACTTATGTAGCTATGTATAAGGCTAGACCTAACGATGTTCGTGATGCTTATAAAACAGCTATAAAATTATTACAATATTATAATTGTAAAGCTAATCTAGAAGCAACTCGTGTATCTATGCTTTCATGGGCTAGAGAAAAGAAATATTTAAATTATTTTATGTATAGACCAGTTGCCACTTATCCAGCAGGAAATAATCCTAAGCGTAGAACTATAGGTACTCCAGCTTCTGTAGCTATTATTGATCATCAGACTGATTTAATTAGAGACTACGTAAATGATTTTTGTCATAATATATGGTTTGAAGAAATGCTTGATGAATTAAGCCGTTATACTGATGAAATGAAACGTAAGTTTGATATTATAGCAGCTATGGGATTATGTGAGTTAGGTGATGAAGATATGATGGGAGTAACTCCTAGATAGATAGAAAATACTGATAATTCTTTTTAGGATTTTGGTTATTATATAGACCCAGAAACTGGTTATAGACGTAAAGGTATAATACCTAAAAAAATAATAACTAAAGCAACTATAAATAGTATATCATATGACAATTTAGGAATTAGAACAAGCAATCCTAGAGGCTATTGAGACTATGTATAAATGTAAATATGTAGGCTTATTAAAACTTACTAAATTACCTGTAGGATATAAACTTTAGTTAGGTTGGAGACACGATGATTATCCTATATCAATAATGTCGGATTCACCTACCGAAGAAGTTTTTCTTAAATATATAAAAGAAGAACTTAGAATACGAAGATTAGATAAAGTAAAATACTTTACTGGATATAAAATATATCCTGGATAGTTAAATACTTGTCCACACGACGATACTTGTAAATCATGTCAGAACAAGAAGTAATAGAATTAATTAATAAACACATTGGAGAGCTAGTAGTAGATAAAACTACTATTCAAAAATGCTATAATTATTATAATGGTGTTCGTGATGCTGAACAATTTTAGTATCTCGAAGATAATTATGGAATAGGATAGCCTACTTCAGTAGAATTTACACCACTTATTAAAAAACATTTAGATGCTTTAATAGGTGAATATTTAGGCACACCAATCATTCCAAAAGTAACTTGCAAAGATGAAAAGACTGTATCAACTATATTTAGAGAAAAATAGATATATATTTATTCTGAATTATAGAAAATATTTTAGTAGAAATTAAAAAATAATTTGATATAGGTTATATAGGGTAAAGACCCTACAGATATAATGGTTTAGAATTAGATGGAAGATTTAGTGGGAGACCTAGAAGATTCTTTTATTTCTAAATATGAAGAAGCCGCTTAGAATGTTATTGAGTATATAATGTAGTCTAGAAATACTGATTTAATAAATAAATTAAGAAAGATATTTTTAGACTTACTTATATCCGGAGATACCTTCTATAGAGTAAAACCTTCTGCTAATGGTACTAATATATAGATAGAATCTCCAAGTCCTTTAAATACGTTCCCTGAACGTAATCCAAATTCTCCTTATGTAAAAGATTGTAATAGAATAGTTATTCGTAAGTGGCTAACTGAAGCTGAAGTTTTAAATACTTATGGAAAAGATTTATCCAAAGAAGATATTGAAAAAATAAAAGATAGATGGACAAATTCTTATTCTAGTTCATCTACCTATATAAGAACTACTAATGGAAAATTAAATCCAGGTATATAGTCAGGAGTTGAAATAATACCAGGTTATCCTAAAGAAGGATATTTAAATCATAGGTTAATAGAAGTATATGAAGTAGAATGGATCGAAACAGATTCAGACTTTGTAATGCATAGACATTCTGCTACTAAAATAGGAGCTGATATCTATATAATAGATGAAGTTGATAAAGATGTTGTACGAACTTAGGATAACCCATCTAAATGTACTTTATCAGTAAACGGTGTATTTTATTTAAATGAAAATAGTGAACCATATTCTTTAGTAAAAGCTTGTATGACTTTACAAGATAAATATGATCTTTTATGTTACTACCGTGATAATCTTATAGCAACTAGTGGTACTACTGGAGAATGGTTAGACATATCTTTAATACCTGCAAAATTAGGAGTAAATTTTTCCGAAAGAGTACAAAAATGGCTAGCTTATAAAAAGTCTGGATTAGGACTAATTGATACTTCTTAGGAAGGAAGAATGGCAAGTGGATAGGCTCCTATAAATACTATATTTAATGGCTTCGATGATACTATTAAAGTACAATCTATTTAGGCTATTCAATTAGCTATAGATAGTATTGAACAAACAGTATCTTCTATAACCGGAGTATTTAAAGAAAGATTAAATGGTATTTCTTAGAAAGACGCTGTAACTAATGTATAGACTAGTGTCAATAATTCTTTTGTTATAACTAAATAGTATTATCATCAAATGGATATTTTAACTGAAGAAATATTAATTGATTGTTTAAATACTGGAAAGAAAGTTTATAAAAAAGGATTAACAGGAATAATTAATTTAGGAGACAAATAGCAGAAAATATTTACTGCATTACCTGAAAATTTCACAGTTACTGATTATGGTATAACTGTTAAAACTAGTTCTGATATTACTTAGGAGATAGAGTAGATGAAATAGATACTACCTTAGCTTATATAGGCATAGTTACTTCCTGCAGATATATTATTTGAAACTATCACTTGTAAGAGCCTTACTTCTATAAAAACTAGAATACGTAAAGCTTTAGCTAAACAAAAAGCTGAAAATAATTAGCTTTAGTAGGCTATGCAATAGGTACAATAGTTATAGCAGTAGCTACAAGAATCCTAGAAACAGATTCAAAAATATGAATAGTAGATACAGTAGTTAGCTAAATAGGCAGATAACTTTAAATAGGAAGAGCTTAAATAGAAAATGGACTTAGAATGGTTTAAAGCTCAAACCGATAGATAGTTTAAAGATAGACAAGCTGAAGAAGATGCTAAACGTACTGAATTAGAAAGATAGTAGTTATATGATGGTAATCCTTATAATGATAAGGTAAAATAGTTAAGAAGTTAATGAGTGATATAATTGGAACACAACTTTATAGCAGTGAAGGTTCGACTAAGACACCTATATATCCAAAATCAAAAGCTGAAGTAATTGATGCTATTAATGGAAATAGTGAAACAAATGTATAGTAGTGGTTAAGTAATTTAACAACTTCTATAGGTCAAATTACTGAAAACGCTATAAAATTAAATATAAAGATTTCTTATGCACAAACAACATACAAGAATCTTGATGATGTTAAAGATAATGAAAGTATTTAGTGGGGAGAATACTTTGTGCAACCAGATGCGGAATTTCCATATACTTGGAAAAAGACTGAAATAAAAGCTAGCAGTAGTGCTGACAGTTCAGCAACTAGTGTATCCTATGAATTAGCTAGTGTATCATCCTAGTCTACCCAAACTATATATACAGCAAGATCTGCTGATACTAAAGCAGTAACTGTAGCTTATAATAGTATTGATGATCATGGGGCATCTAAACCTTATTATAATGATACTTTAGAGAATATATTAGCTAAACCTGAAAATGCTTTATGGTCTAAATCGCCTGTAAGTATTTCAGCTACTAATCCAAATGGATACATAGCTACTAGAACAAGAACTAATACTGGAGAATGGGGAGCTTTTAATATTGCACAAAATGCTAAATGGGCATATAATAGTATCCCTGTTTATAAATATAAAGTGACTGATACTATATAGGTTCCTCCAGTTACAGAGAATAACGACGACTATAGTAAAGTTGAAGGTTGGAAAGATTAGATTACAGAATCTTTCACTGGGTATTTGTGGATGATTAATGCTACAGTAGTAAATGATGTATATTAGTTAAATGGTTCTACGGTATGGAGTTCTCCTACTTTAATATCAATTGTTAAATAATGGAATTTAGTATTGATATACATAACTCCTTATAGGGAGATATAACACTTGAAGATTTCTCTAAAGAATATGGTTATTATATTCCGGAAGGAGATGATTATCCGGATTCTAAAATAGAAGAAATAGATGGAGTCTCTACATTAAAATATAAGTATAGTAAAACAGTAACATTAAATACTATTCTTAAAGTAAATATGGAAGAAGCTATATTATAGGATGTTTTAATCAATAAACATGAAGATAATATGGATGTTTGTAGTTTCCATGTTGAAGAAGATGGCTATTATGTAGTTAATCATTATGTTCTCCCAACACGTGAGTGGTATGATAACTTTTTACAAAATCCTGATACTGAATTATCAGAATTTATTTCAGAAGGTATATACTTTATTGAAGATGATAAACTAAAAAAAGTAGTAAAAGGAGAAATTGTAGAAGCCGAAGTAAAAGAATTATTAGAACGTAATTATGAAGGAACAAATATTTTACATTGTAAGATTGATATATTTTTTAATGGCAATTTATAGCAGTGTTATATAAATTATTGTAAAAAAATATATGATTCTTTATTAAATAAATGTAAATCTTCAGAATATGATTCTAATATATATGCCAGAGATTTTATATGGATGACATTAAATATAATAGATTATTTAATAGGATTTAAATAGTTTTTAGAAGCGGAACGTATTATAGAACAATTTAAAACTTGTGGAGGATTTTGTACTGCTTCTAATACTAATACTAATAAATTATATTCTGATTGTGGATGCTCTAAAATGTGAAGCTATAAAGCAGTATAATATGTATATTAATAAAGCTATTAAGGGATATAAAAATGATTATCAATATATTTTAGCTTTAATTAGCTTTATTAATATGCCTATTCAATTAGAAGGTATGGAATATATTAAATAGCGATTATTAAATTATGGCAATACAGACTATTTACACTTAGGTAGATAATGCTAAATTAGAACCCTGTAAAAAAGGTAAACCAGTACTCCCATTCAAAATACCTTTACTAAGAAACAATTATTTAGGAGAATATAGAACTTAGGTTGAGAAAGATAAAGTCTTAAAGAATCTAGGTATTTTAGGAGCTACTGGAAAATATACTTATCCTTCAGATGTATAGTTAGATAGTTATAAAGATATAAAAACTGTATAGTAGGCTTTAGACTATTGTATAAGATTAATTTAGTCTTATGAAGTTAGTGATAAAAATATTAAATAGTTAATAGAAGATGTTAAAACTATTTAGTAGAATATTACAGGATTACAAACTTCCATACAATAGAATACTGAAGATATTACAACGATTAATAATTCTATAGAATAGATTAATAACTCTATATTAGAATTTGATAAAAAACTGGAAGAACTAAACGTTGATGATAAAATTACTAACAGAATTAATCAACATTTAGCAAATTCTAAAACTATAGAATTAAGAGATAATACTTTAGAAGTAAAGATATCTAATGAAGAAGTAAATGCAGTTGTAGTTAGAGAAGATGGTATTTATGTAAATGATAATACTAAATAGGTACAATCTAATACTACTGCTATTGAATCTTTAAAAAATTCAGATAAATATCTTACAGGAACTACAGGTTCTTCTCCTTATACAGTAGGTGGAATCAAAGAAGGAACAACTGCTGAGTCTTTAAATGGTAAAACTATATCAGATATACTAGATTTAATGTTATTTCCTGCTTATGTTCGAGATTTAATTCCTCCAACTTTATCTTATTCAGCATTACCTGGCTTAGTAGAAGTAGGAAGTTCTCTTTTACATCCTGAGTTAACTTTTACTTAGAATGATGCTGGACCTTAGACTTCTACAGTAGAAACTATATCATTTAATGATTCTCATTATGATAATGTTTCTTATATAGGAATAGGAGTATATAAATATGAAGCAACTGTTAATTATGAAGCAGGAGAATATTTAGTCAATAATAAAGGAGAAACAACAGATTCTAGAATAGAAGCTGGCAGTATCTCAACCTCAGCTTCTACAATAGCTACTTATCCATGGTATGCAGGTACAAATACTTAGGTATTTAAATAGCAATTAGTGGCATTTAATACTGATTCTGGAATATAGGAAATATCTCTTTCTGGTAGAGCAGTTATTAAACTGCCAGGAGCTAATTCTTAGTTACTATCTTTTAAAGTAAATGGAGGTCTTGGATTTTTAAATGTAGACTTAAATGGTTGGACATAGACAACTGAATAGATAAATGGAATTACTTATAAGGTATGGTCAAAAAATGATGAATATTCTTCAGTACTTCCACATTAGTTACAATTTAAATTAATGTAGTAATGGGATTTAAATACTAGGGAGATTCAGCTATTGGAGTTTCGTTAACTGTACAAACTCCAAAACCATTAGACACTAGGTTAGTTGTGGATACTAGAGCAGACTTATATAGTATTCCTGCTAAGTATGCTTATAACGGAATGCCAGTAGTATGTGTTGCTGATGGTAATATTTATACTTTAATAGATAAAAATAAGATAGGAGAAGCTGTAGGATGGAAAGCTTCTTATGAAGCAATTTAGATAATTACTTGTACAGAGTAGGAATATAAAAAGTGGTAGGATAATACTAATCCAGATTTTACTCCAAAAGATGATAGTCAAACTTGGCTGCATCAAGATACTTATTATTATATATATGAAGAAAGTATAAGTGATAAAGGATAGTATTATGTATCATATACTTAGTTTGAAGATTTAACTAATCAAGTAAATAAGAAAGCTACTATATCTGCTTTAAATAGCTTATCTGAAAAAACTGATAAAGCACTACAAGATTTAGCTAAAGTTTATGCTACTCTTGATGATATAGATAGTTCTAACCCTGAATCTAAGCTATCTAAAACTTTAGATAATTACTATACAAAATAGAAGGTAGATGATATCTTCGTAACTAAAGAAAGTTTACGAGGTGACGGAATTGAGGGCGATAACTTCGTATTTGTTACAAAATCATAGTATGATACTGATTAGCAAAATCTTAATCAATATAAAGAAGAAACTACTAATTAGATAAATACTAAAGTAACTACTAATTCTGAAGCCCAATTAAAATCTATATCTAATGAAGGTACTACACTTAGTATAGGTTAGAAGGTGGCAGTAAATGGAGAAGATGTTGCTTTAGATAAAGATGTTCCTAAAATAGTAGTTATGGATTAGTAGGAATATGATGACTTAGAAACTAAAGATCCTGATGTTTATTATATGACTCATGGTACTGAGTCTAATAATGGAGGCATAGTTTCAAGTGAATTCTTAGAAACTAATTACTATAATCAAGAACAGATAGTTGATTTATTTAATAATGCTTTACAAAATTTATTTACTGTTTCTGGTAAAGTTCTAGAATTAGGTGTCCATGCTTTAGACATTATTTTGGTGGATAAACCTACTGATCAAACTTTTGATTATGATGGAAATATCCATAAATTAGAAAGTACAGACTATTATAATGTTATAGGTGATGGAGGATCTGAACCAGGAACTTATAGATTTAAAGTAGTATTAAAAGCAGGAAAAAGATGGAGGGATAATACTAATACCCCTATATTTATAACTTACACTATTAATTAGAATACTAAACAATGAGTACATTAAATCAATTAAAAATCGGGGAAACTGTGTATGACTTAGCAGCTAAATTTGATGCTGAGGATAACAATATTAAAGATACTTATTCTACAAAAGAATATGTAACTTAGAAGATATCTGAGCTAGTTAATTCTGCTCCAGGAACATTAGATACTTTAAATGAGATAGCAGCAGCTTTAAATAATGATTCTAATTTTGCAACTACTATAATTACATAGTTAGGAACTAAAGTTGATAAAGTAGAAGGTAAGCAATTATCTACTGAAGATTTTACTGCTGCTTTAAAAACTTCATTAGAAAGTCTTCCTGGAGAAATTAGTGGTAAATATGTAAAACCTTCAGAAGGTATTCCTAAAACAGATTTATCTTCAGAAGTTCAGGCATCTTTGAATAAAGCAGATAGTGCTATACAGGATATTTCTAGTAAAGTAAATAATTCGACTTATACAGAAGATAAGAAAACTTTTGCTCTCAAAACAGAAATACCTACAACATTACCTGCTAGTGATGTTAGTGCCTGGGCTAAAGAATCTGTTAAACCTACCTACACTGCTACAGAAATTGGTTTAGACCAAGTAAATAATACTTCGGATATGAACAAACCTATTTCTACAGCAACCTAGGCTGCTCTAGATGGTAAGGTAGACAAAGTTCCAGGTAAATAGTTATCTACTAATGATTACTCTGCTGAAGAGAAGAGCACAGTAGCATAGTTAAAAGCTGATGTAGAATAGTTAAAATCTACTGTAGCAACTTTAACTACATCATTACAAGAGCTTAAAGCTAAGGCTTAAAAAGATCTAGGCAAATGATATATAGAAATGGTAAATTAATAACTGAAGTTCATTAGAATATTAAAGAATTTATTGATTAGATATAGTAGCTTGTCTAGAAAGATATTGGAGCTATATATAAAGGTTCTCAATTAGTTTGGGTAACTGTATATAACGCTATTAAAAGTTGTTATGGCAGTGGTACCTGGATACAAGATAAACCTTGGTTAGATAATGACTTTTGGAAAAATAATTAATACAAATGGCAATTTAGAATTTAAATAAACAAGATTAGCTAGATCTAACAATGAATTGGGATGGTACTACAGGCTAGCAGGTAGAAGATTTAATATCTAGACATTTACCTGCTAGCATGGGGTACGATAGCTCTAGTAATGTATTAACTATTGCTAATACTAATGGAGATACTATCGTACAAACTGAAGTAAGTGTAGCTCAACCTATATATAATCATTCTATATAGATAGAAGGAGTATATTTTAATAATACTGACTCCGAAAATTAGATAAATAAAGATACTATACTTTGTAAATTAGGTACTAAAATATATTTAGGAGTAAGATATACATACACCGCCACTAATCCATTAACTAATAAAGTTACTCATGTAAATAGTACTTAGAAATTATTTGTAAATATTGGAAATGGTTTTATATAGTTAGAATAGGGTATAAAATCTTCTCCTGATATATAGTACATAGAAATTACAAATTTATATACTAAAGTAACATCTTCTAATATATCTGTTAGAGCTATAGCATCTGCAAATATAGAAGATAAAACAGTAACAGCTACCACTACTAAAAAGATTCAAGTGGTTAATCCTAAACTTAGATATTCAGGCAAATCTTATATAGTTTCAGGTACTGCTGGATTTGAAGTGCAAGATGGCGGAGGTGCTTCTTATTTACTTTACTATAAAATAAATGGTTCTACAGTTAAAAACTAGGATAATTTAATTTTAGCATTAACTGATACAGGAGTAAACACTATCGAAGCTTATGTAGCAGTAACTAGCAATGCTTCTATTAAATCTGATACTTTAAAGGTTTAGGTAATAAATACTAAGGGGGTAACTTCTTTTAATAAAGTATTATATGCTATAAATGAAATATCTACTGGGGTAAATAACTGGGAATTTAGTAAGTTATATAAATTATCTATATACTTCAAAGGTTAGTCTTAGGAAGAATCTACTATAGTTACTAAACTTACTGAAACTGGTAACTCAGAAGACTATAAGTTAAATAAAACTAAGACAATAACTTTAGTTGGGGATGACGGAGTTATTGAATAGGATGTTAGTTATTTCTTAGGAATAACTGCCTCCCAAAAAATATTTAACACTGTATTAGTAGTAAATATAGATGGATAGGATATAATATCTTGGGATACCTCTACTATTATTAAAGTATCTAATAAAGGTTCTTTCAGTTATACTCCTGATTGTTCTTATTATTTTGATTAGTATTCTCCTGATAATTCTAATATCATAACTAAAGAAGTTCTTGATAAAGTAATTTCTCCTGATGGATTAACTATTGACGATGCTTTAACAGTATTTAGATTATCTGCTGGAAATTATCCTAATAATATTATTAACTTAGATTTATCTGACTAGTTAACTAATTAGGGATTTACTTTTGAGTTAGATTTTAAATCTTATAACATTAGTGATGAAACTAAACCATTATTAAAATTAGGAAGATTCATATTATATCCTACAGAACTTAACTGGCAATATGGTAACGTAGACATAACCCAAATAGATACGACTGCTAAAAGTTCTATATTTTAGGGAGATACAAGAACTCATATTTTAATTGAAGTTGTTCCTAATTTTAGAGCTCCTGCAAGAGAAGTTCCAAAAGAAGTTAAAAAAATAGCTAACAAAACAACTAATTTAGTTAGAATATTTATAAATGGAGGTATTGATCGTCTATACAAGTATGATTACTTGACAGATTTCTAGTATGACGGATTTAATTTAGAAGTTAGTCCAGAATCTGCAGATCTTGATATCTATGGACTTAGAATATATAATAGAGCTTTAACTTTAAAAGAGATAGAAAATAATTATATCTCTACTATGTCTTCTGTTACTGAAAAGTCTAAATTCCAGTAGTTAAATGATTTAGTTGCTACTGATGCTAATAATGATACTTACATATCTTATAATAAAGTTAAATCATTATATAATACTTTGGTATATATAATGCCAAATACTCATGGATATCCTCATTAGTTTAATTTAGTTAAAGGAGTATCTATTAAAGGATGCACAGTATTTGTAAATTATGTAAATAGTATAGCTACTGAAGAGAGCCATGTTTTATCAGAAGCACAGATAAATCGTTGCTCTGGTAGATTTATTAATACATCTATTAGTGGTCAAGGTACCTCTGCTATGAAATATTATTGGTATAATATTCAGATGAAGAAGCCTACATTTACTTCATAGGGATGTTATAACGAGGAACTTGATGAATATGTTTAGCCTACAGGGGATAATCCAAATAACTATTAGTATAATAGTAAGTATTACTATATGCCAGAGGATACAGATTGTGCTATTGGTATATAGAAGTTATGTGGTAAATTTAATTATGCTTCTTCTATGTAGTCTCATAAAATAGGCGCAGTTAGAGCTTTCCATGATTTATGGGATGCTTGTGTAGACAAATCAGACTTTACACCTGGAGAAATAAAAGGAAGAAAAGCTTGTCTTGAAGATACATTTATAGCATTCTATGTAGAAACTGACTTAAAGGATGTATCTAATTATAAGTTATCTGATTTAGCTTAGCTTGATGATTCTAAAATAATGTTTGCAGGATTTTAGACTTGGGGTTCTGCAAAGGGAGATAAAAATACATTTGGCTATTCTGGAAGTACAACTCCTGAATATATTTTACTAGAAGGAGCCGAAAATAATGGAGAATTGTGTAACTGGTTAGCTCCTTGGAGTCCTAGTATAGTTACATTAAGTGGTGAAACTTGGAAAACCCAATAGTTAGTAGTAAATGAAGGAGCGCCTTCTTATGCATTATCTGATTCATTTGATGTTGATTTTGGATTAGATAGTTCTGATGATGATGGAAATACAATGTCCACTGATGGATAGAAAACCTTAAATAAGTTTATAGAAGCATATAATTTTGTATATATGCATACTATTAATTTATTACCTTATAAAGAAACTTATTCATTAAATGACCCTCGTAATACTTCTCTTGATATAACTAAAAAGTATTATATTACAAGTATTAATTATTAGGATAATACTTATTTTAAAGGAGCTTAGTGGGATGTCTTTAGATATGATAAATATTCTATGCTATGGGTTCCGGCTGGATTGCCAGTTTTAAATGATCATGATGGCTCTTAGAAATTATCTACAGTTAGAAGTGCTTATAACACTAATGTCTATGAGTATGAAACTTTTAACTTGAAAAAATTCCATGAATAGTTAGGCACTTCTGGAGTTGAAAATATTAATACTTATATAGAAGATTTAAAAACTGATTTCAAAAATAAGTTTGGAACATACTTTCATGTTGAGGATATAATATATCACCAAGCTTTTATTAGATTATTTGCAGGTACTGATAATAGAGCTAAGAATACATATTTCAAATTATTTAATAAAGATTGTAAAATCTAGTTATTATAGGATGATATGGATACAATCTTAGCTACTGATAACAGAGGTTTATAGAAAAAACCTTATTTCTTATTAGAACCTTCTCTAGAATCTGATAAAATTTATAAGTAGATGTGGGGAGGATCAAGTGCATTCTTTGAACTAGTAGATATAACTTATAAAGATAAGATTGATGATATGTTATCAACAATGTTATTATAGATGAAGTTTGGTTCTGCTGAATCTTCTTTAGATACTTGGATGACTTAGTATTTCTATTATGTGTAGAAATATTATCCAGCTGTAACGTATAACTATGTATCTAGACTAGCTTATGAATGTGCTCAAATATTCTTTGATAATTAGAAAGAAGCCGGAGTAACTTGGGCTAATAATGGACAAACTCCAGTATCTTAGGAACATGGTAGCTGTTTAGAGAGTGAAATAGCTTTTATGCGTAAAAGACTTACAATGTTTTTAAGTCAAGCTAGAATAGCCACTTTTGGACGTGAGGGTGCAGGTATTCCTATTAAAGTAAAGGAAGATACTCAAAATTCTCAAACCTATAAGGTAAGAATTACTCCTTACTAGTATTTATATTTAGGATATTTAGTTGGTAGTGTTAGTAATCTGTATATTCCTAATAGAGTAAGTGCTGGAGAGACTGTTGAAGTTACTATATCTATAACAAATGATGCTTCTTATTATGTATTAGGAGGTAATTATATACAAAGATTTGATAATTTTAACTAGGTATTATTTAATTAGGGAGACTACTCTTTATCAGCTCCAAAATTATTAGAATTTTCTGCTAATACAGGTTCTGATAGCTTACCTTTATTCTAGCCACCTTCTTTAACTTTAAATTGTAATGTGTTAGAAAAATTAGATTTAACTAACGTACGTTCTTTAACTACTATAAATCTTGATTCTAAACACACTCCTAAGTTAAAGGAAGTTATTCTTACAGGAACTAATATAGCTACGGTAGCATTACCTACTGGTAGTAGATTAACTAAAATACACTATCCAGCAGCTTTGACTAGTTTAGTTATCACTGATAATGAAGGTTTACAAGAGGTTAGATTTGAAAGTTTAAATAACTTAGAAACAGTTGATATTAATTGTGCTAAAGTTGGACAATTTGATATTTCAAATTTCTGCGAATAGTTAATTACTTGCCCTAGTCTTAAGTCAGTCACTTTAAGAAATTTAAATAATAGAATCTCTTTAAAAGCTTTAGAGAAGTTAGTATTACTATAGGCTAAACTTACTGGTAAATTAACTATTGCTAATTCTGACAATGAGTTAGAAGGTATTAGTTATAATGATAAAGTTAATTTAGTAAGTTTATATGGAAATATAGATTCTCAAGATAATAGTTTATATATTAATTATAAAGTAACTACTGCTTATAATATTTCCTGTGAAACTGAGATTTCAGTTTATGGTCAAGGATATTCAGGAAATCCATTTGGATTAAGCCTTGACGGTAATAATGTAGCTTTAATTACTGAAAGAGGAAAAGTAATTCCAGATATTACTTATAGATTTAATTCTGATGTATCAGATGTAGCTACTATAAATAATAGAACTGGTGTTATTACTTTAAAAACAGCTTCTTCCTCTAAAACTACTACAGCCACTATTACTGTAAAACTTACTAATGGTAATACTCTAACCTCTGGAACTATTAATATTTACTTTGCTTGGAGAGCTCCTGAATTAGGTAACTTTGTTTATGCCGATGGTACCTACTCTAGTGCTTATATGCCTAGTAAAACATTAATGGGACTAATCTTTGCTATCAATAAGACTTCACTTACTGAAGGAACAGCTTATATAGTTGGTAAAGAATACTTAGACCCTTAGTATGTAGGATATTCAGATGAAGCAAATTAGGGAGCATCTGATGATAGAAAAGATCTTTATAATGTAAAATTCTGGTTAAATAGCTAGGTACCGGGACTTGGAGATACTTATTATACTACTAAAGGTGTTACGAGCACTGTAGATGCCGATGCTAATTAGCCTATTACTTTGACTACCTTTAAATAGAAGATTCCTTCTACATTTACAGGTAAAGAAGATACTTAGGCTTACGTAAATAATGTAAACACTACATTGTTACGATTATTAGTTAGAACTTATCCTGATTTAATTCAAGCTACTGGGGGCAGTTATTCAATAACTACTAAAGAAAATTTAGATGCTTTATTAGCTAATATTCCAAATATAAGTAATTAGCATCTAGAACAAATGTAGTGTTTGTTGTATCCATATTTCTATGAAACATATTTGTATGAACCTACAGTAACTGAAGAAGAAAAGAATACTCAAGCCTTCTAGAATTATTTTAGTAAAGGTAAATGGTATGTCCCTTCATACTAGGAATTAGCTACTTTAATTTATTACAGAGGTTATAGTGCAGCAGGAAATAATTTCTCCACTGGAGATATTCCTATAAAATCTAATATATCAGATGCCATACCTAAAGAATCAGGGGATTTAAAAAATCCTATATTCTCTACAGCTTATAAAAATGCTGGTAACTATATGCCAACTGCATGGAATACTTTAGCAGACTCTAATAACCTATGTACTAATACAGATGCTACATGTCATAACTATACTTACTAGGAAATAAGTAATTATTCTGTAAGCGGATATGAATATAGTTACCAATGGATACCTGGCAGTAATAATGGAAATACTGGAATGGGAATCTAGGGAGCAGCATATAATGGATGGAGATTACTAAAACATAAACCTCTTCCTTGTGCACAATTTAATTATCAATAGAAATAATGGAATAGTTAAATATTAATATAGTTAAAAATTCTACTTATACCTTAGATGAGATATTTAATATATATAAAGAAGCGTTTCCAACTAATAAACAATGGTCTGAAATATTAACATTAAGAGAGGGAGTTTTAAACTTCTTCTCTTTAAAAACCATATTAAAGAAATCTATTGTTTATTATGACGCTTCTAAATATGTTAATTCATTTTATTATTAGGATAAACAATATTGGTTAAGTAAAGATGTTAGAATAGGTTTATTTAGATTAATAGACAGTGGTACAAAATAGATAACTTTACAATTAAATGATAATTATTTAATTATTTCTTCAGATAAATTAAAAGAATTTCTTAATTAGTTAGAGGTATATGCTGGGAAATGTTTTTCAATAACTGCAGAACATCTTTAGAATATAAAATAGTTAAGTACTATTGAAGAATTACTTAAATATGACTACACTGCTAAATATCCAAATAAGGTTATTTTAAATGAAAATTAGTGTTAAAAAAGATATTGGGCTAGGAGTCAAGGATTCTTAGCCCATTCCTAAAATAATAGAGCCTCCTAAATAGACTTATGGAGTAATTCATAATGAACAACCTGTTATAAAACAAGAACCTTCTAAAGAAGTAAATAAAGATTCTATTATTGATAAAATAAATACTGGATTTGGTTGTGATAATGCTTTACATAAAGATTGCCCTAAACCTTAGTGGCATCAGCATTTATGTAAAGAGAATTTTTTAGGAGAATTTAAAACAGAATTAGAAAAATAGTTAGCTAGAGATAATTTAGATATATATAGTAAAACTTAGATAGATAAATTTATAAAAGATTTATCAGGAGTAGATTTATCGTCTTATATTACTAAAGATTATTTTAATGAAGCTATATAGAATTTAGATTATGTAAAATCCTCTCTAAAATCTAATATAGACTACAATATACCAGAAAATTTATTTACATTATGAGTACCCAAATAAAAAGATTATATCAAAACAATTAGGAATTCGTACCTATTACTTTAGCTGAGGCAGTAGTAGTAAACACTACTAATATTCCTGGATTAAAATCTTTAGGAATTACTACATTAGATAAAGTATTAAAAACTACTTTAGGAATTGTTGGAACTAATACTCTAAATATAGATACTATTAATAAAACTCTTACTAGTATAAATAATACTTTATAGAATAAGTAGGATAAACTAACTGCGGGTGATGGAATTACTATTTCTCCTGATGGTGTTATTAGCGTTACTAATACTAGTACCTTAGGATTTTAGTATAAAATAGTTACTGTGTTACCTTCTCCTCCGGGAAAAGACTATGAAAACATTATATACTTAGTTCCTAATACTGGAGGAGTAAATGGTAATATTTTTATAGAATATATTTGTATTAATAAAGATTCTACCTATATTTGGGAATAGATAGGTTCTTTAACAACAGATGTTAACTTAGATGATTATGTAACTAAAACTGAATTTAATGCTTTAAAATCTATAGTGTTAACAGCCCAAGATGTTACTACATCATCAGGAGTTGCAGTCACAGTAAATTATAATATACCTAATAATTTATACGATGAGTAATAAATTAATTAAAGTAGTATTAGCAAACGATTAGGTATTTCCACAAACTGTAGCAGAGGCTGTTTTAATTAATGGGGATTAGGTGACTACTTTAGATAAAGTTCTTCCTAAAAAAATAGAGAATATAATTACTCCTAATAACTCAGGATTAACTGTTTCTAAACAAGGAACTTCTATAACAATTGCACATACTAATAAAATTACATCTAATGAAATTCCTAAGTCTTATTTAATATAGTATGATTAGAATGGGCATATTGTAAGTACTGAACCTATTAAAAAATAGATAACAACCGTAAATAATATTGTATATTCACAATATGATGGAAATGCAGATTCTAACATAAATTTTGGAGATGACTTTACGATAAATAACAATAGTATTTCTCTCAAATGGGAGGATATAAATTAGTAATAAATAATGGCCTTATTAAATTTTGCGACTTCTTATAATGATGTAGCTGATAAGTTAAAATTAGCTCAATCAGAGACAGGTGATTATATAAAATTATATTTTACAAAAGATGGTCATATAATTACTCATGGAATTGATTATATTCCTTGGGGAACTGGAGTAATTCCTATAGATAAGTTGCCTGTAAATAATACTGTAGCAGATAATAAACATTTATGGGATAGTAAAACTATACTAGATAAGATTAATTAGTCGTTTGTAGCTAATGATGCAATGCGATTTAAGGGCACTATAGGATTAACTTCTGCCAATAATTATATTATTAATGGCATTGAGGCAGAATTTCCATCTAAAACTGCTAAAGTAGGTGATACTTATAGAGTAGTAACTGCTGGAAGGTATGATGGAGTATAGTGTGAAGTAGGCGATTTACTTATTTGTATTACTGCGGATTCAACTGGTGAAAATACCGCTTGGACAGTAGTTTAGACTAATATTAATGGCTAGATTTATCATACAATAAACGGAGTTTAGAAAGGATTTTATTCTAATGATACTAGTACTTTTTCTATTTTTGCTCCTACTACTGCTGGAGCCTTGGGATAGGTTTTAACTAGCAGAGGAGGTAATAGTGCTCCAATTTGGACAAATTAGTCAGAAATTATTGCTGGAGGATTAACAGATGCTGCAAAGAAAGCTTTGTTTACAACTCTAGCTTATATAAATGATGTATTAACTGTTACTATTGGTGGCACTACTAAAACTGCTACTATACATGGACGTAGAGCTGTAAATGTTAATTCAACAGAAGTGTTATCTATTTCTGACAGTACTGCTCTTAACTTTAAAAATGGTAATGGTATCTCTTTTACTTGGGATAGTATAAATAAAAATTTATCAGTAAATGCTAACACTAACTTTAGTACTGATTTAGTGAGTAAGAACTATGCAGTAAAAGTTGATTCTAATTAGTAGCTATATGTTAATGTTCCTTGGGTTAATATTACTTATGGAGTTGTTTCAAAAGATGCAAATGGCTTAGCCCCACAATTAATAAATACAAATACGACTTTTATAGGACAATCTTTCTATTTATTAGCATCATCTGATGGTTAGGCTACTCCTAGTTGGTATAGACTACCTAGTAATGCATTTATAAATACTTGGAGAACTATTAAAGTTGGTGGAGTCTCTATAGGTAATAAAACTCTTAATTTTATGCCAACTGGAGATATCTATGTAAAAACTGCAGATTAGGATAGTACATCTACTGATGATTTTGATATAGGTTTTGGTCTAGCATGGTATAATGTTAGTACCGGTAAATATGAATATGAATAATAAATAATAAATAATGAAAATAGCATTTAATCCCTCTACGGTGGCAGCCTTAACAACTCCACCAAATAACAAAGATATTACATTTGACCTCGGGGGGCGAAATATATTTGCACGAGGGGTTAAATTTTATGGTACAGATACTAATACTTGGAGAGATATAAAAATAAATAATGTAAGTATAGGTTCTTATACTTTAGACTTACGAAATGGTATTAATACTACATTAACTAATACTAATGGTATAGTAACTATCAATTCTACTTGGAGAGATATAAAAATAAATAATGTAAGTATAGGTTCTTATACTTTAGAC